>CEUZ01160931.1_pt1 | contig 349975 bp, 348 predicted proteins | sample 361511 | NCBI WGS metagenome assembly CEUZ01 (sample SAMEA2622822, study PRJEB7988) | marine metagenome | biome: marine biome (ENVO:00000447); feature: surface water layer (ENVO:00002042); material: "saline water (ENVO:00002010), including plankton (ENVO:xxxxxxxx)" | depth 5 m
CTAGTCTTGGGAGTAAAGTTCATCACCACGGTAGTAGGTCAGTTTTAATGATCTAAATAGAGTTTATAACCTTCGTGAGTGGCGCTCATTCCTAGCTCTTTATAGAACTTATGAGCGTCTTCATCTCGATCTTTATTTGAGGTGAGCTGGAAAATACCGCAGCCATTTTCTTTAGCCTTTTGGATAGCGAACTTCATCAGCTCTTTTCCATGCCCTTGTCCTCTTTTGTCAGAGCGGATACGAACGGACTCAACTTGCCCTCGAAAAGTACCTCCAAAACTAACATGGGGAAGATACATAATTTGAAAACAACCAATTAAGCCCTCTCCGTCATGCATGACGTAAAGGTCAAAATACTCACTTTCAATTATTTGATTAAAGGCTCGTTTATATCGAATACGAAGTTCTGGGGTAACAGACTCTCTAAGTTTTCCAAAATCATCGTCGGCCAAAAGGGCAATGACTTGATCTAGTTCGGTTGGTTTTACTTTTCTAATTTCCATTGAGTAATTTAACCGAAACTCTTTTTTTGTTTGCGGCCACATCCTTTATTAAATCGTAGCTTACTTCATGCCCTATTGATAACTTTTTAAACTCTTTCACCGTTTTTTTATCCATACTCTTTTTAATGATCTCAAACTCAACGATCTCTTGTTGATCATTTTCAAAAAGGCAGACCTCCCAAGAAAAAGAATGTTTACTTTCATTTAGAAACCGGACAAACCGAGCTGTTTTCTGGGCTCTTTTATTTACTCCATCTAGCTCATAAACATGAGCAATATAAGGCTGAACTTTTCTATCCATTTTGGCCATTTGTCCAAGCCTTTCAATAGAAGGATGGGGTACTTCTCTTAAAACCTGATGGCACCAATCATCTCTTTCATTATCCCCAGTTCCAATCCTTCTATTTTTTACAGGACATTCTAGCTCAAGAGAAGCACAAGGATAATGAACTTGATACTTTCTTTCTTTTAACTCTTCTCGCATTTTCAAGATTTCTTTAAAAACCTTTGAGGTCCCCGGTTCAATAAAAATGAGAAATCGTGGGTTAAGCTTTTCAATCCATTTCAAAGTGAGAGCTACGCCCATTTCATTAACAGCATTACCAAAGAGCAATGTCTTAGGTGCGTCTAAATCAATTCCTTTTTCCGAGTGACTAAAACTCACGTCGGCATCAGGGAATAGGCCTTCAGACAGTTTTCGTGCCTGCTTAACCATATCTTTGTTTGAGTCTATTCCGTAAAAAGGACCTTTGATACCAAGCTCAATGGCAGGCCATGTATAAGTTCCAGGGCCACATCCAAAGTCTACAAAGGGTATTTCTTTAATTTCGTTTTTGACTTGGTCTGGAAGCTGGTTCCAAAGGAAGTTAAACTTACGAGCATTGGTCGGCATATAAAACTGAGTATAGGCCGAAACTTCTATTTCGTTTAAAGGAACGGACTCTCCTTTTTCTTCTAAATACTTTTGTTTAATATCATTGAGTACATTCGCGACCTTCTGATCTGAAGGTCGCAGGAGCAGATGTTCTTCTATTAAGTCTCTAGACCAGTCCATTAGCGCTGATCAATAGATACATAATCGCGAACGGTTTTACCGGTATAAATCTGACGAGGTCTACCAATTCTTGAAGTCGGGTCTTCTTTCATTTCTTTCCACTGAGCAAGCCAACCAGGAAGGCGTCCAAGCACAAACATGGCCGTAAACATATTCGTCGGAATACCAAGGGCCTGATAAATAATTCCTGAGTAGAAATCAACGTTTGGATAAAGTTTTCTTTCAACGAAGTAGTCATCCTTAAGCGCTTCTTCTTCTAGCCCTCGAGCGATATCAAGAAGTGGATCCTTAACTCCGAGGACATCAAGAACTTTGTCACATTGAGTTTTAATAATTTTAGCTCTTGGGTCAAAGTTCTTATAAACTCTATGACCAAATCCCATAAGACGGAAAGGATCATTTTTATCTTTAGCTTTTTCTAGGTACTTCTTATAATCCCCGCCGTTATCTTGAATATTTTGAAGCATTTCAAGAACCGCTTGATTGGCCCCCCCGTGCAATTGTCCCCAAAGGGCGTAGATTCCCGCTGAGATAGAAGCAAAGACATTGGCATGTGAAGAGCCTACAAGCCTTACTGTTGAAGCAGAACAATTCTGCTCATGATCTGCATGCAGAATCAAAAGAACATCGAGGGCCTTAGCTACTTCTGGGTTCACTTCGTAATCATCTGAGCCATACATCATATTTAAAAAGTCTGCCGTATAGCCCTTATGTGGTTTTGACTTAACCGGATCAAGTCCTTGAGTCATTCGATAAAAATAAGGAATAATTGTTTTAACTTGGGCCATTAGTTGAGCTATGGCCTTCTTTCTCTGATCATCAGAAAGCATTGGGATATTATATTCTGGATAGTAAGCACTAAGAGATCCAACAACGGAACCAATGACTCCCATGGGGTGAGCAGAAGTTGGGAAGGCCTCTATAATTTTTTTGTCACCTTCAGGAAGAGTGCTAAAAGAATTGATCGATTCTTTCCAATCATTAAATTGTCTTTCCGTTGGAAGTTTTCCAAAGTTTAAAAGGTAAGCAACTTCTTGAAAGCTAGATTGCTCGGCAAGTTGCTCAATAGGATAACCTCTGTATCTTAAGACACCCTCTTCACCGTTTAAAAAAGTGATCTCACTAAAAGTTGAAGCCGTATTTCCATAACCGCTATCGAGAGTAACATATCCAGTTGTTCCCCTAAGCGCCCTTATATCAATGGCCTTTTCACCTTCCGTTCCAGTAATGACGGGAAGCTCATAAGTTTTTCCATCTAATTCTAATTTTGCAAATTCTGACATAGGGACTCCTTCTTAATATTTAAAAGTGTCTCTAATATACAGATTTTGCTTCTAGACTCAATGAACTGAGCATTAGGGCCAATTTGCCGGGTCCTTCTGCCATTTTTCCAGAAGCCCCTGAGCTTCGCTACTAAGGCCGTGTTCGGACTTTGCTGCATGGCTTATATTTGAAAAGTTCGTTAAAGAAAGCACAGGAATATCATGTTTTTTAGAAACTTCTTGCGCCGCAGGCATTTCATAATCAACAATGCAGATGCAAGCAGTCGGGATTAAGCCAGCTTCCTTCACTGCAACAATTGCTTTGTCTAAAGAGCTTCCTTGATTCACTAGGTCTTCTACGAGAATAATCTTATCGCCGGCCTTAAACTTTCCTTCGATCTGATTTCCTTTTCCATGCTCTTTTGATTTTGATCTTACGTAAATATAAGGCGCTCCCAAAATATGGGCCACTAACATTCCATGAGGAATGCCCGCTGTTGCAAGGCCCGCTATGGAGTCAAACTTAAGCTCATTTTCTCTGACCAAATCCACTAAACCTTGGGCCACTTCTAGACGCTCCGGAACATGAGATAAGATCTGTCTATTGTCCGTATAAATTGGCCCTTTAAGACCAGAGGCGTAAGTGTAAGGGTTTTCCGGGTTAACCTGAACACACTCTAGTGATAACAATAGGTTAGCGAATCTCAAAGCTCTGTCAGAATCAAACATAAACCGTCCTTATGGTAATCATTTTTTCAATCTTATTGACCCAAATGCCTCTAAATACTATATTTCGACCGTCTTTATAGCAAGACTTTCAAAATCTAGGGGATTTTAAATGACGACAAAACTCGCATCGATCTTTCTATTTACTGCAGCGTTAGGACTAAGTAGCTGTGGCAAAAAAGAAATCGAAACACGCACTGAAGTGGTAGCTCCACTTAGCCAAGAAAACCCAATCATTACGGGTACCGAAGTAGCGCCAACGAAAGCGTTAAAATCAAACTTTAAAGAGTTAAAAGAAAACCCACGTGCGGTTTATCAGATAACTTTAGCTGAATCAGCTTTAAAGCAAACTTTTTTACTAACAGTTGCAGAAGTTAGTGGACCTCCTACGCCAACAGGACATGCCCTAGCTAATAAGATTGTCTTCTTTGAGAAAAAAGGTGGAAGCCTTTTTATGTTTGAATCTCTCGATGGAAAACTTTCTAGTAGCTCTGTTGAGACAAGAGTTCTTTTAGCTGAATTTCCTATCGTAAAGGAAGCCAACGGAAGAGTAACTTTTGATTTCAAAAAAGGAATGAAGCTAGTCTTTGAAAAAAGATCTATGTTTATCTCTGATGCTAGAAAGCCTGATGCAGGTGATACCGTTTACAAGATAACTGATAGCTATATTAAAACGGTAGAGCTTCGTGGAAAATATATTTTTATCGATCAGATTGTTAGAATTGATAGCCAAGCTTCTATGACAGCTCCTGCTTCAAATTTTAGCAGACAGATCAAATACACACTTTCTACTTATAAAAAGAATCCGAACTTTAAGCCTAAAGAATCTAATGGACAGAAAAAAGTTGGATACTTTGAGGTTCATCCAGTTCTTGAAGCCGGTTCTGGTAAATCAACTGTTAATGTTATGAAGTTTGATACTTCTAAGCCGGTTGTTTATCACGTAAGCCCTAACGTTCCAGCTGATTATATTGATGCTGTTAATGACGGGATCCTTTATTGGAATAAGGTTTTCAAAAAAGATGTGATGAAAGTTGAAACTCTTCCTAAAGGTGTTTCAGTTCATGAGCCAAACTACAATATTGTTCAGTGGCTACACTGGGATACGGCTGGATTTGCTTATGCCAATATGATGGCCGATCCACTTACTGGTGAAACTCTACAGTCACATGTTTATATGACTTCTGTTTTTGGAAATGGTGGTTACAGAAGAGCTAAGATTTATCTTCAAAGATATAAAGCGATGGCCAAAACCAAAGCGGAAGAAGAGCACTCTCATGGACTTAAGATTGCTGGATTTGAATCAGCTCATGTTTGTGGATTCACTTACGATAAGGCCATGCATGACCTAGAAGGTATTGTTAAAGAAATCGAAAAAGACGGTGAGACTTCAGAAGAAGAAAAAGAAAAGATCTTCAAAAGATTTGCTCAGGACTATGTTCGTCAAGTTGTTGCCCACGAAGTTGGACATACTTTAGGTTTACGTCACAACTTTGCTGGTTCTCTAAAAACAAATATTGATCCAAGACTTTTTGATACAGTTTCAAAAGTTTACTTTCTAAGTGGTGAGCTTATTCCTGGGATGATTCCAGGTGGAACAGTTATGGACTACACTCCATCAATGTTCTCAGCCATGATTGGCGCTCATATTAGACTAGAAAGACCTGGTCTATCCTATGATCAACAGGCCATTGAATTTGGTTATACAGATAAAAAAGCCTCTAAAATCGCTTTTGATACTTTTTGTACCGATACTCATAGAGGCAAAGGTCTTTACCAAGACTGTAAGGTTTGGGATCAATTTGCTAACCCTATCACAGGAGCAAGCTTTGATTTAAACAATGCCGTTCCTTTTAGAGCCTTTTCACTGGCCAACGGTTATGCTTTCTTAGACCCAAATCATAAGGACGAAGAAGCAATCGATCTTTCTAATATGGAAAGAATTGCAAAGCTTAAGTTAGACCCAAGAAAAGATGCCCAAAAGCTTCTTAAAGATAATCTTGTACCTCTAATGGCCATGACTACTGAAAAAGCTCAGTTTATCGACATCAGAAATGATTATGACGTTATTGGTTCTCTTGAAGAAGATGAGTACCTTGAAAAGACAAGAGCTTTTCAAGCTGATTCAATCCAAAAGAACGGTGGCTTAGCTAAACTTTTTATCTCTCCCCTAATGGTAGAGGAAAATAAGGTTCAAATGGCCGAGCAACTAGCCACTGAATTTAGCAAGCAATTCGACAAGCTATATAAAGAAGCTACTGCTGAAGAAAAAGAAGCTGTTAATAAAAAGATGGCTACTTATTTTGAAGCTTTTGAAAAAGAAGTGACTGCACAAATGCTTAAGCATTTAAACGGACATTCTTTTGCTATGAAAGAAGAAGGTTTTGGAAAAGCTGTAGCTCAAGTAGCTGACGCCCTACTCTTCACGGAAAGTGATAAAATTGTTGGGACAAGCTCAAACGGCACTATTGTTAAGGAGTACCTTTTTCAACATGAAAAAGCAGGAATCGACCTAAGAGCTGAAGCTGCTAAGTTAGCGGGGAAAGATTTCTTCCCATTCTCTCCAAGTTATATGAGAGGACAATCTAAGCTAACTAAAGAGCTTAAGGCCAAGCATAAGGCAACTGTTGATACAATTCTTGCCGAAACATCGGAAGATGATCTTTCTGATGAGCTATTTGATTGGTTAGTTTTTGAAAAGAAAAGGCTTAGTCCGCTAAGATAAAATAATCAAAGGAGGACCTAGTCCTCCTTTTTTTATGGCTGTACCAGTACCTTATTCCTAAATAGTACCTTATCTTTATCCGTGCGACCTTTGCCCGTAAAAGTTTCGAGGTATTCCTTCATTACAGACTTTTCCTCTTTATCTAAACCACTAGGTGGCATAGCTCCATGCTGTGAGCTTGGACGATTTATACGAGACCAAATTCTTTTTCTCATATCTCCAAGCTCACCCGCTGTCTTATCCATAAGAGCATCAAATTCATCCATTCTTTCTGAGTCAAAAGGAAGATCAGGTGCTCCTCTTGAGCTTCCAGCCTTGTGGCAACTTGCGCAGTTATTCATATCAAAAATATCGGCTAACTCTCCCGCAAGCGCTTTTCTTTTCTTTTTGAGAGCTTCTTCATTAGCCTTATCTGCAAGCTTTTCTAAGTTACCCAACTGCTTGTCAACGGGATCAAAGTTCTTACAGCTATTCGTTACTATATCTACAATCTCAGCCTCTCGATCAAGATAGGCCTGCATACTCTCTTTTGCCAACTCGTCACATTTAGCTTCTCTATCTTTCCAGCTTTTTGGTTCGTATTTATTGGCCAAACTTTTTAAGGGGTCAAAGTCCCCCATATTTTTGATAAAATCTCCAAAGGTGTAAGATCCTGGATCAAATGAGATTGATAAATCTCCCATATTAAAACCAAGAGGCTCCATTGCATAACGAAGAGGACCTATAACACCTAGTGAAGCCTCAAGATCCCTTATCTGATTTTGCCCATTAGGATTAGATTGAGCCGTTCTATCTATTGTTTCAATATCTGCCTTAGCAGCTTTATAAGCATCTTCTTCTGACATGCCTTCATTTCTAAACTTCTCTTCAAGCATCCAAAGTTTTCTACCTACCCGGTCTTCAAAGTAAGCCTTTTGTTTTTTCTCTATATCGGCAAAGACCTCTTTTTGACCAGAGCCTTTTGTGTTATCGGGGATAATACCTCTTGAAGCAAAGTAGTCCCTATTTTTTTCTCGAACACTTTTAGGTATAAATTTATCTAAGCTATTTGAAGACCCAGGTCCCCCACCGAAACAGCCATTTACCGCAGCCGCCATAATAAACTTAGTGGTCTCGAAGTTTTTATCTTGAGATAGAAGATTATTAATTCTGCAGTGGTTATTATGATACATTTCATCAAAGAGCCTTACCCCCGGTCCATCGGAGCTGGTGCTAGTCGACCCCTCAAGAGTAGGTTGAGTCTTTACATGCCAATAACCGTCTTTTTTTAAACCTGCCTTCACATCAGCAATCGAGTTTTTTTCTAAAACACCTTTTAAGTGTGAGAATCTTCTCCACTCAGGTTTATCATCTTTGTTTTCAATTTTTTCTAAATACTCGAGGAATTCTTTTTCCTCTGTAGTTCCTCTTGGGACTGTATCACCTACAGAAGGAACCTGATTAGACCAAAATCGATAAGGATCAAAAATAGGTCTGGCCCTGACACCAGTCCCATGACAGCGAGCACATTTTCGAGGATTATGTGTAACTACCGGAACTCCATCTTTCATGTTGATATCAATAAAATCAAAAGTTCCCGTTTTGCCATTGAACTTCATCATTTCGATATTATTACCGCCAACATTCCCAGGATGACCATTGAAACTTGCAACAACCTCACTTCCCGGAGATTTCATAAGGTAACGATCTCCCTGCTGTAAGCTTCTACTTTGGCGCATAAAAACCACGTCTTTTCTCATTGATTCGGGAAGTAGGGCCATAACACTTTCAATGCTATCGTATTTTTTATCACCTTTTTTAAGGTCTTCGAGCATTTTATCCACTTTGCTGATAAGCTTAGGCTCACATTGACCGCATTTATAATCTTTTTGACTAGCTCCTGCCTTTTGCTTACAGGCATCTGCCCCATCACCACCATGTAGTTGAGAAAAAGCGACAGATGAATATAAGAAAAAGACTAAAAACAGAAGTTTCATTTTGAAGCACCACCTATAATTTCTTATCGTTAGAATGCCCTTAATAGTTTAAACTTAAACAAAAAATGTAGGTCTAAAAAGTGAGTAGTAAGTGATAAAATTAATCGGACTCTTGGTCGTATGCTTCCTTATTTCCCCTATATTACGGGCAGATAAGCGTAAACTAGAGGATTATATTTCTAAAAAAGAAATCCTCTCTCAAATTAAAACTTTTCGAAAACAGCTGCCTAAAAAAAGTGGCTATAAGAACTCAAAGATTTGGGATACTTTACTAGAATACGTGGCCGAAAAAGAGGACAAAATCCTATTCAAAACAATGCTATCCCAACTTCAATATACACCACCCAGAAAAAGTGAGTACAGAAGAGATCTTTTTAAGATTCTAGAAAAGAATTCATCTTTTTTCCTAAGAGAGTTTGATAAGCATTTTAATGGAAATCAATTTTGTCTTACTTGGTTTTTTGATAGAAAAAAGTATGAAGTTCAGGACTTAGATTTTACAAAATTTAAAGGTAGTCGTTTTGCAAAGTTAAATGAACAAAAAAGTGTTTCGAGCAAAGAGTCAAAAACCTGTAAAAAAGCACATTCAAAAATGATCAAAGAACTTAGGTAAGAAAAATAAACTTATAGGTCAAAAATCTCATCTAGGTTTTCATGAAGACTTGTTGTAAACCATTCATTCTTGTAGAGGATAGATGAGAGTTTTATCTGGCGATCCTCTACGTGAACAATTTCACCTAAAACTCTACTTTTCTCCGACCCTTCATAAATAACAACTGAACCTTTTGAAGTTTCAACAAGTACATCTTTAAAAATAGCAGAGTCTTTATATTCCTCTTCTCCTGTACTCCATATCTGAAGTTTAAAAACTTTTTCCTCTAAATCTACGACCATTTTTTTCCAGCCATTATCGTAGGAGCAGTTAATCTCAGTCGAGAAGCAGTTAAATGAGAATAGTAATAAAAAAAGAGTTGTGATGGCTTTCATACTCTAATTGTAGAGGTAAATAAGGTTTCTTTTGCGGTTTAATGGCTCTATTGAAGAGATTACATAGAGCCCGCCATGTCGCTGAAATAACTAGGAGATTATCGTCTAAAACTTAGACATTTTGCTCTAAAATAAGAGACGGTGTCCCTTCAATTTGATTGTGAACAAGCTGTACTTCTTCGCTTTCAAAAACTGAGATACCAACATCTTTACAATTCTCGATAAAGCAGTTTTTTACTGTGACATTTTTAGTTTCATCCACAAAGATTCCGTTAGAGATATTATTTCCATTAAACTTTATGCCTTCAACTACTTGCTTACCACTTCCTTTATTAACCACTCTAATAAAGACACCGCTATTGAGGGCCTCAAACTGGGCGTTATTCCCAATGACATTAGTTCGAAAAATAATATCTTTTGATAATTTTATATGAGCATTCTTTGGAAGGATTAAGGCTCTTCCCTTTAAGAAGGCTGCGGCCTCTGCAAGTCTAACAGACTCAGTATTATCAGCTCCGGCCGTATAACCAAAGTCCTCAAGGCGAATAGCCTTCTTTCGAAATGGGAGTGAAGAGAGAGCTCCTCCTAATAGACCACCGAATAAAAACTTACGTCTTTGCATGCACGCTCCTTAGCAATTTACTTCTTTATTTTATATCGAATGGGCCTGTCCCCCTAGAGGAATAAAAATCCTAGTAATTTTAGGCTCTTATATTGGCTCCACCACCCCCAAAGAGCTGCTTAACGCCAAGATTCCTAGTCAAATCAAGTATTTGTGATGCCATCTTCATTTCTATTGGTTAAAATTCTCCTATGAAATTCCCCACTAAGTTAATTAAAGGCAAGATTATAAAGCGCTATAAGCGCTTTTTAGCAGATATTGAACTCGAAGATGGGCAAGTGGTTGTGGCCCATACGGCAAATACGGGAAGTATGAAGACTTGCTGGGAGCCCGGATGGAAAGTTCTTTGTAGTTATCATGATGATCCGAAGAGGAAGTTAAAATATTCTTTGGAGCTAACCAATAATGGAAAATCTTGGATTTTGGTAAACACTTCAATGCCCAATAAGCTAGCTTATGAAGCTGTTGAAAAAGAGCTTATTGGTGAACTTAAAGGCTACGACCATATTAAGCCCGAGGCTAAAATTGGAAAAAGTCGAATAGACCTGCTTCTAACCAAAGAGACTGGGGAGAAATGTTATGTTGAAGTTAAGAATGTAACTCTTCGTGGTGATGATGGCGGAGCGCAATTTCCCGATGGAGTCACTGAACGTGGACAAAAGCACCTGAGAGAACTTATGGAAATTAAAGAATCTGGCGATCGCGCTTGTATGCTCTACCTCGTAAATCGCTCTGATGTTGACTCCTTCTCCCCTGCTGAAGAAATAGACCCAAAATATGCTCAGCTATTAAGAGAAGCAGAGTCAGCTGGTGTAGAGATCCTTGTCTATCAAACTAAAATTACACCAAGTTCTGTAATTGTTGAGAAATCACTACCTTACTATTTGGATAAATAATGAAGATTCAAATTAGGCCGGCGACCAATAAAGATTTTAATATTTGGAGCAAGCTTAGATTTGAACTCTGGCCAACCACTAGTATCGAGGACCATTTAAAAGAACTTCAAAGCTTCGATGGAGATAAGAAGTTTCACGCTTTTTTTGCGGTCCATGATGACAAAATCATTGGCTTTCTCGAGGCCTATGAAAGACCATTTGCTAATGGCTGCGAAGACTCACCCGTATTATTTTTAGAAGGAATTTGGGTTCATAAAGCTCTTCGTAGGAAAAAGGTTGCGAAGACTTTAGTTACACACTTGGAAACAATTGCAAAGGAAAAGGGCTTTAAAGAAATTGGCTCGGATACTGATCTCAATAATAGTTCAGCACAGCAGGCCCACAAGAAATGGGGTTTCAATGAAACCTCCAGAGTTGTCTATTTTAAAAAGAATATTTGATAATGGTGCTTAGATGTTAAAAAAATATTTTTGGGCATTTTTATTTACGGTATCTTTTTGCTATGCCGATGGCCAAACTTCAAAAGAGATTAAGGTTTTCTTTAAGTGCTATGGACAGCTTGTTCGAGAAAGGCTGGACCCCGCTCATCCTTTAATAAAAAGAATCAAATCAAAATCCCTTAGCGGAGCTAATGCTTGTCTTAAATTAATTGAAAGCGCAGAGTTTGGTGAAGATGGTATGCTAAAGAATAGAAACTCACCAAATGCCAAAAAAGTTCTAAAAACAATTCAATCTTTTCATAATAATTGGTTTCCTCGTTTTGATTTTAATATCTACACTCAGGATCACCCCAATTCAAACGTCTTTGATAAAAATGAGATGGGATACCATTTGACCTGGAGCTTACTAAAAGAGAACTCACCTTTTTCATTTGTTTTCACCAACTCTAATAGCTTTAAGGCCATTAGAGAATCAAAAATAGAAAATAAGTTCTCCAATGATAAGGATATTTCTGGAACTCGGTATGATTTATCCGACCCTCAAAGAAAATGGATAGTTGGAGGAAAGCAGGAAAATAATTTCGAGTTTGGAATGGAATATATCTTCAAACCAAAACTTGTCGCATTTGGAACATTGGTGGGACTAGAACCATTGAAGAAAGATGAAAATTTATTTCGTAGAATCTTCGAAGGCAAAAAAACTAACACGATAGATTTAAATTACCCAAAATTTAATGGTGTCATGGGCACAATTCCCTACCTACTGCTTAACGCTGGTCAAAATAAGAAAAAAACAGATGGTGGAAATATCTTACATAGACGATGGGCCACTTCCGTCTTTGAAGACCTTTTATGTAGAACACACCCATTATTAAATAAGGAAGACTCTGTGGGAGCAATCCAGGTTAAATCAAAGATAGGATTTAGAAAAACAAATACCTGCATGAACTGTCATTACCCTATTGACTCTTTAGCCACTTTGACGAGAAATATCGAACTCTTTAATGCAGGAGAAGTTAATGGAGACTACTTTACCTTCAGAGCAATTGAAGAGCACAAAGGTATTCTCCCCCCCTCAAAGGAAGCTTTAGACTTCGATGCGTCTTATTACAAAAGAAGACCAAAAGGAAAGTTAGTTTTTAGATCGGTCAATGGAAAACTCATCGATATTGACCTGAACGATCCTGATGAACTCGGTGAGGCTTTGGCTCAATTAGACGCCCCTTACTTTTGTGCTGCTAAAAGGTATTTTAATTTTTTAACAGGAATAGATGTAGGACTGCACGACTTTAGCAAGTTCGGAGTCGATGAAGCCCAAAAAAAGTTTTTGCCATATAGAGAATTCGTTTTAAAAATTGGAAAAGATCTAAAAGAACATCAATCATTAAAGAAGTTGTTTTATTCTATTGTTTCTTCCCCTTATTTCACAAAGGAACATGGAAATGAGTAATAGAAGAAATTTTATAATAGCTCTTGGAGGAGTTGGAGGATTAGGCCTAGCCTTTGCTAGTCCACTAAGACGGCTTCTTAAATCACTAATGAAAAACGAATCACAAAGAAATTTTTCTAGGTTCTCACCTCAAGAATGCCGTAACTATGTTCAAATTAATCATTATGGAGGTCCATCCCGGTGGTTCTTTGACAGTATTTTGAAGCCCACTGATGGGCAACCATTCTACAGCAATCCAATGATCGTAAATCATCTTCAATCAAGCACTCCTCTAGAATTTGATTACAAGTTTCATAAAGTCGGCAATATTAACATGCCCTACCTTTGGAAGTTTGATATTCCCTCCTCTGACGGTGGAGAGGTTCCAATGTCGAATCTTACAAAAAATATGATGACTGTGAGAGGGGTTCATCTAGAGGGAACACTAGGGCACCCTATCAATTGCGCAAAAATGGTAGCCCCTGCCCCCGGCGGACTAAGTATAGACGGCCTCGTTGCTGACTTATCCACATCGCCTATACCAGCAGTTACAATTGGAAATACTCCTGTAAATAGAGCCTTCAAATCGAGAAAGTCGACGGTAGTAAGAATTAATACTGATGAAGAAAATTATTTAAAGTATCTTCTTGACCCATTTTACCATCCCGACACAACTAGCTGGTTTGAAGATAAAGAAGAAATAAAAAAGATAGTAGACGAAGCAATTGAAGCCTTGAAAGAAAGTAAAACTACAAATTCCTCCCTTTATTCGGACTTAAGCAAGTCCAGACAGTTTTTCAATGAGACTATTGATGGATTTCTAGGCGAATATGATCAGTTAGTTAAAAAATATAAAACCCTTATCGAACGTTCACTGACATCTACCTTGAAAGGAATAAACGATAAACCCATCCCTGGATTAAGCTTACCTCTAAATTTTAAAGGAAAACATGAAGCAATTGAGGCTCTTGGGAAGTATGTGCTTGAAGATCACTTCCTTATAGACAAAGATTTGCGAAATATTTTAAATGGAGCAAGCTTTCTCTATCTGGCACAAGAATTTGCCATAGCGGAGTACGTTATTTCAAAGGGACTAAGCAGTAGCGTGGTCATCTCTACTAAAAGTGAGATGGGCCATTTCTTTGATAATACGGCAAAATCCTTTGCCATTGAAAATTACAATATTGTGAAAGAATATGATGGCGTAAATAACACCACAAGTTTTGCAGCTAGCAAGAGATTTACTGTGGGCAATCCTAAGTCTCTGAATTGGTCACTAGACGCTCATAATACTGGTTTGATTCCGAACTTTATTACAACAAATCAGTTTTTTTACTCTATAGCAACTTGTCTAAATGAGCTCATCTCTAGTTTTAAGAAACAAACCTTAAATGGTAAGAATGTTTTTGATGAAACTTTAATTCATTTAACAGCAGAGTTTGATCGTACACCAAATCAATTTTTAAATGGAAGCGGACATAACGAGCATGCGCATGTATCAAGTTTTTTTTCAGGTGCTATTGAAAGCCACACCGTTTTAGGAAATATTTATTCTGAAGCAAGTGGAGACAAAGCAGAAGATTTTGATGACCACGGAACGATAGGGAATGCTGCCCCCGTGGGAAGCTTTAATGGACAAAAAATTGGTATTTCTAATCTATCTAGTTCAATTTCAAAGATTTTGAGAATTGAGCCCATTGTCGGACGAGCCACTCCCTTTTTAAAACTAAAGAATGATAAAGTAGTACCCATGATTGCAAGTGCAGAAAATATTGAAGGTGTTTTCTCTCTAATTGAGCAGACTGATGATTAAATCATTTTTTATTTTTTTATTCTTTCTCACCGTCAACTTTTCTCATGCTCAAAGCTATGCCCCTGAGAAAAGCCTTTTACCTGTTCTAGATTTCTCAAAAAGGTTATCTGATAGGTTTTATGTTCATAGCACCCTTCAACAGATATTTGGACCTTCTGTTAAGCCAACTCTTTACAAATATATCTTTTCTAAACCTAATGCCTTTGGAGGACCTTGCGATGTTTATGAACAAATAAGACCAAACGGGCATAGTGTTGCCGATCAGATGACTTCTTGTTTTGAGAGAAATGATACTTCCACTCTTCCACTGATTGGTAGGAGAAACTTACTGCGTATGGGGTATACACTTAAGGCGTGCACAGCAATAACTAATAACAACAAGGCGATTGATTTTGCATTACAAGCTGCTAGTTTAAAAAAAAGGGATCCCTCTAAAATTAAGATAGAGAAGTTATATAAGCTCTTCTATCCCTTTGAAAAGCTTGACCACAAGGTAGAAACAGCTTTAATTAAAATTGAAAAAAAACACGAGCTAAGATGGGTTCTCTATACATTATGCATAGATCCTTCTTGGCAAGTTCTCTAATGGCAACTCTCTCCAATTCGTATTACGGTAGCATCGCAATCGAATCCAACCTTTACCACATCTTGAAGTTTCTCATTTAAAAATGGCCCTCTCCAATGACTAAAGACCTTCCAGTCATCGAAATCTTCTCTTCGTAAGGTAGCTCGCGATGCTGCTCTAGAGAGCTTTGTCTGATACATACTTTTACTACTTCCTTCGTAAAAGTAAATTCTTTGTTCTTGTTTTGGGAAATGAACCATGATGATTGGATCTAAAACTAAATATTCAGACCCAAAGACAATATCACGGTTTTTTGGGATATTTTTAATCTCATTTTTAAACTTCTGCAACATCTCAGTCTGTCTTACTTCCAGCTTCGACTTAGAGAAATAAAAGTAAGAGAGATTAATACTTTGAAAAATAATGAATACTAAAATTAAAACCTTATTAAATTTCCCTTTGGTCAAATCTGACTTACTAAAAATTAAGTAGCTAAGAATCAAGATAAAAAAATCCCAGCGCTCAAAGCCTGAAGGTCGATATAAAAGAACTGGTATTGTGGAGAATATTAAAAGGAAAATGGAGTTAAGTTCCCTTTCCTTAATACAGTTTTTAACTGTATTTAAAACTAAGATAAAAAAGAAGAGAACAGTTCCGTAAACGATCCAATCCTGCCCAGTTTTAAGGTTAAAGAGGTAATAAAGCCCGCTCCATAATAGACCTAAGTAGTGAATCACTCCCCCTTGTTCACTAGTATGATCATTCAGTGTGAATTTTAATTGCTCAAGGCTTGCAAAACCAGAGAGTTCTTCGTTGATCGGATTTATATCTAAAATCAAATCTAAGGGGGTCTTTAAGAAAACATCAAAATAAAGGGCAAAGTGAAAAAGGTGAAACACTAAAAGAGCAGAGAAAATGAACTTAATAACCCAAGCGGACTTATGAGTCATATTGGTCTTACCCAACAAAAGCATTGACCCCAGCCCTAAGAACACTAAAGGCGATCCATGCAAGAAGATTAATACTCCCAATAAAGATCCAGAGACAATTCCTGTTTTATCTTTATTCAAGAACCAGTGAATAAAGAGAAGAAACAGGCCATAATAGCTCAAGTTATCTTCACCCGTTAATATTTGGTGATGTAAAATAGGCCAGGCTAAGAACATTCCAACAAAAATCAGAAGTATTTTTTTGGCCTCTAGTTTTAAATCTTGTAAAACGTAAAGAAGACTGCCAAAAAACAGAGAGGTCATTAAGCTGATACTAATCCAAGAAGAATTTAAATGATCACCAGCTAGCTTGAAAATAATATATCGAATCAGCAGATAACCCTTTTGATGGGCCGCCATCTGAGCATCCCTATAACAAGCAAATGAAGTACAGCCTTTTATATTTTGTTCGATAATCCTTAAATACTCATGGTGGCAGAGCTCAAAATGCTGATGATAAAAGATCAGAGCTACTAAAAAGACAAATGCTGCTAATAACACCGAGCTTGCAAGCTTATAAGGATTTTCATGGACCATACCAAATTATAGGCCCTAAAACCTAAATTAACCTCCTGTTTTTACTGAGAAGATTTACTTGAATTCACCTTTTTACAGGTTATATTGCAGCTTTTAACGCGCTGTGACATAGTGCATCTGCCTTAAAATTTAAACCCCGCCCGATTTGGGCAAATAGGAGCAACTATGAAAACCCTAATGGTAATCGTAGCCGGACTTTTAATAAGTGTTTCGGCCATGGCAAGAGATGGATACGCAGTACGCTATCAAACTTCGTATTCAAATTGGGACTCAACTTTTGGATCTCACTACAGCTACTCAGAGAGAACCACAACTACAACGACGACTACAACTTACGAAAGACATTGTGGTGCCTATAGAACTTGTTATGAAGGGTACTCTTCTACCACTCAAGTTTATGTAGAAGAAGCAGTAGTTGAACGCGGTGATTACGCCGGTTATACAAGAGTTACGGTTTATGATAACCGTGCCTATAAACCACATCATAGGTACGCCACTTACTACACACATAATGGAAGAGTGGTAAGACGTCAGTACCATAGAAGACATAGCAGATACCGCAATCATTATCACTATCATGGGTACCATACTGTAAACTATGTTGTTCTTGACGAATTTACTGCCGGAATTGTTATTGGAATGGAATTCATCAATATCGGTGCTCAAGTTTTATCAAACTGTGATGGCGATGATACTGCATGTTTGGCATGGGGCCTTGCCTCTTCAGCCTCAGGGTCTGCCATTTCGATTTCAGCTTCACTTCGCGAAATGGAAAGAACAGAGCTTCAAAGAGCTATTGAAGAAAGAGAAAAATCTCTTGAAGATTCAGATTTAGAAGATAGTTTAGATTAAAATAAATTCAAAGGCCGCCTTCCTAGGCGGCTTTATCCTTATGTCCCATCTTTATACAGTGTCTATTAAATTGTCAGTAACTTCTGGGTAAGTATCTGATTTTAATAAGTTTTATTGGCCTTTCCTTTGCAACTTATAAGGTTGATGCGCATACTTAAAGTATACCTATTTTTGGCCATTTGCTTATGGTCTGGAGTCGTCTCTTCAAATACGAAGTTTGGGCTGCTCTTTAATTCCGAAACAAAATCAAATTTTAATTTTAAGAGGATCAATGGTTTCTTAAACGGTCTTGATTCGGACATAAGACCAGGAGTTCGGTTTGGTGTTGATCGACTTGTAGAAATAGAGTTTATAGATTCCGAAAGGCTTGTAAAGCTTCACGAAGGTAAAATTCAAATTGCGAATTACGCCCTTAGGGCCATTTTAGAATATAAAACACGAGATAAGATAAATGGAGAATCCCTTCGGTCTAAACTTCTAAGTGGTCTTGAAAGAGAGTTACTTAAACTTCCAGGAGCTGATGATTTAGAACGTCCTTATACCAAAAAAGAAGTTAAAGATATCGACTACTGTTACCTAAAAAGAAAAGCTGGGAATCGAGGTAAAGAAATTCGAAATTTTCGATTTAACAGAAAAATGAAGAAGAGATGTGAAGAGCTCGACATTCTAAAAGAAAAGAGACGAAATCTTGAATGGTATACTTATAAAGTCGACAGTATGCTTTACCGAACAAAAATGGAGTTCGATGCAACATCTCTTACAGATCAAAGCTTAAAAAAATACAAAATTTGTGAACGTGACTATAAGCCAACTAAAATTAATTCCAAAGGCAAAAGAGTTAAAGTTCTAGGCATGGCCATTGTCTACATGGCACCGGGATATACAACTTCTGTAGCAGGACATGTAGCTGAACGGTATATTTACTGTCTTGAAAATAAGCTTATGGACGTCATGTTCGAGTACACTCAGATGACAGTCGGTGAACTTGCCAATATGAAATCTGTTTATAAAAAACATCTGCATAAGGTTTCTGAAGATTATATACAAAGGCAAGAGGGAAAGATCTACATGAAGGTTAGAACTAATCCAGCAACCACTGCCGCAGAAGGTTATGGCTTTGCCCAGTTTCACACCAATCGTGACATAATCGAAGTTTGGCCAAAAATGGATGAAGCTCAAACCTATGAAGGTCTTCAAAGTTCTTTGAACAATTATAAAAAACAAGGAAGTGATTTCTCTAATCAAATAGATTTAGAAGACTATAGTCTTCTTAACAATAACTGCACTCATCCAATAAGAGAAAGATTAAATAAGCTCGGTGGTGAGTACGAAATAAATAACACCGTCGGTTTTAACCCTATTTGGATCTTTGGATTCTTAAAAAAGAAAAACGCCCATAAAGTCATTATTTACCCTAGCCAAAGAACTCTTCGAAAAATGAAAATGCTCGAAAAGGGCCAAAGCCTTTTTTGGGAAAATGCAACCTTTTGGTCTAAAGCTTCCGGTGGTCAAGATGGTCTAGCAGGGGCAAATATGATTCTCTATCCAGAAACTCATGGGCTCCTAAAAAGTATTTTGGTCAAACCTACGGCAGCTGCGGTTAACCTAACCTCTGCTGTAATTGAAACCCTATATGGAATACTAACCACGCCCCTCAAGTGGTTATCAAAGGTTCCTGGCTTTAAGTGGCTAGAGCCAAAAAGAGATCATCTAGGTCTTGGAATAAAGGGAATCGCCCTCTCACTGGTAGAAATGACCGGTTTTCGCATGAGATACCCTAAACCACAACCTTGGAGCTCTGAGGAAGAAAAATACCTATTTGATGAGCTTCCCGATTCAGAGCCTAAGATCTTGGATTTTCTCTTAGAAAGAGTTCAAAACTGACTCAAAGCAAGATGATTAATTTCCTCTAGAATAATTTTCTGTAACATTTTCGCTTCTGACGTAACATAGTTTCATCAAGGAGTTTATATGAATAGTAAATCAGTATTAATAGGAGCCGCCGTTGCTGGGCTATGTCTAGCAGGGACCGGATGTTCTTCAAATTCATCGACAGAAGTGATAGGTAAATGTCACGGTGTAAATGCCTGTAAAGGCACCGGTGATTGCGGTGGAAAAACTCATGCTTGCTCAGGACATAATAAATGTAAGGGTGCAGGTTGGAAAAAAATGAGTGAAACCGCATGTAAATCAAAAGGCGGTAAATTTGAGTCTAAGTCCTAATAAGGCTTTAAAAGAAAAAATGGTGGGGGTTGGTCTTAGAACAGATCACTACTCCCATCTTGAAGAGTCACCAAAGACAAAGGTCGATTTTTTTGAGGCCCTAACTGAAAATCATCTCGGCTCAAAGGGAAGACCTTATCAAATCTTAGAACATATTAGAAAAGACTACCCCCTAACCTTTCACGGAGTCAGTTTAAATATTGCCCACCATACGGGGATTAACTTCGACTATTTAAAAAAGGTTAAGGAATTGGTCACTCCTTTTGAACCAATGGTGATAAGCGATCATTTATGTTGGACGGGAGCTCCTGAGAGTAACTTACATAATCTTCTGCCCTTTCCTTATAATCAAGAAACGCTTAACTTTCTTTGTGACCGGGTTGATCAAGTTCAAAATTATCTCAATAGAGTTTTTGTTCTAGAAAACTTATCAGCCTATTTTGACTATACTCAGTCCAATATGAGTGAGTGGGATTTTTTAAAAGAGCTAAGCCTTCGCTCAGGATGCCAAATTCTTCTGGACGTAAATAATATCTACGTAAATTCCGTTAATCAGAAATTCGATGCCAAAGAATATCTTGAAACTATTCCAGATCAATCTATTGCCGAGATCCATTTAGCCGGTTTTACGGATATGGGAGATTTCCTCTTCGACACCCATAGCAAACCAGTCTATCCCGAAGTATGGGAGCTTTATAAACTTGCTACTAAAAAAGCTCCCCACGCTCCAACCCTAATTGAGTGGGACGATGATATTCCCGAATTTAATATTCTTCAAAATGAGGCCATCAAAGCAAAGAAGATTATTGAGGAGGTGCATTTTGAACCTTAAAGAGTTGCAGGAACAATTTTTAAATTCTGTGCTTTGTGACTCATTTGATGAGGGCATAAAAAAGAGCATGATTCCTGGAGGAAAACTAGATAAGGTAAGCTGCTTACAAGCTTATAAAAATGATTATACAGCGAGGCTAAGCTCAGCCCTAGGAGATAATTTTGAGTCGATTTGGACTATCTTAGGAGACGAGGATTTTTTTAAGCTCACCCACCATTATATTAAAGAGCACCCATCTTCTCATTATGATCTGGGAGAATTTGGAAATGAGCTACCTAATTTTTTAATAAATCATGAGCTCCCTTATTTATCTGAGCTTGCAATTTTAGAAATCGAATTTAGAAGACTTTTTAATAGTTCACCTAGTCTATCCGTAGATCAAGAAAAGCTAGCAGCTCTAGGGGACCCATCTGAAGTAAGATTTAATATTACCTCTTTAAGTTATTTATCTAGTTCTAAGTTTCCTCTTTACCGAATTTGGGAGCTAAGAGGACAAAACTCAGAAGAAAAATTTAAAAAGATTGAATGGAAACCAGAAAATTTCTTTATGTATAATTCCACCGGAACAGTTCAAGTTCTCTTTCTTTCGAACAATCAAAAAGACCTATTGAAAGCTCTTATAAGTGGTCAGACCTTGGGCGCCGCTCTAGAGAAGTTAGAAGGTATTGAAGAGGTAGAGGTTCAAGAACTTTTCACAAACCTTGTTATAAACAATTTAATTGTTGACCTTAAGTAAATTCAAAGACTTGCCCTTCGTCATATAACGCGCTTACCCTCAAAAGGTACCTGGCACTTCTATAGAATACGCCTTTATGACTAATTAAGGAGTAACCCCATGAAACTTATCGCCCTATTGGCCTCATTGCTTTTTAGCTCTCAGGTTTTGGCAAAACCTTTTGTTTATTGTTCAGAAGGATCACCTACAGCGTTTAACCCTCAAGTAACAACTGACGGTACCTCTAACAATGCTAGTGCTCATACCATCTATGAGAGATTAGTTGATTTTAAATATGGAACGACAAAAATTATTCCAAAACTTGCAGAGTCCTGGAAGGTTTCAAAAGATAGAAAGACTTATACTTTTAAATTAAGAAAAGGTGTTAAGTTTCATACGACGAAGTATTTTACCCCAACTCGTGAATTCAATGCTGACGATGTTCTTTTTTCTTTTAATCGTCAGTGGGATAAGAAACATCCCTATCACAAAGTAAGTGGCGGTCACTACGAGTACTTTACTGGTATGGATATGAACAACTTAATCACAAAGATTGAAAAAGTTAATCCTTATACAGTTAAAATTGTTCTCGCTAGCCCTGAAGCTCCTTTTATTGCCAATATGGCCATGAGCTTTATGTCTATTCTTTCTAAAGAGTATGCTGACCAATTAGCTAAAAAAGGTGAGATGGAAAAAATTGATAACTTTCCTGTCGGAACTGGACCGTTTATCTATAAAAAATACAAAAAAGATACCATCATTAGATTTAGTCGAAATGACAGTTACTGGGGTGCAAAAGCTAAAGTTGATAAGCTTGTCTTCTCAATTACTCCAGATCCATCAGTTCGTTACCAAAAGCTAAAGACAAATGAATGTCATCTTATTATTGAGCCTAGCCCCGCCGACTTAAAGGCAATGAAGGCGAACTCGAATTTAGTAGTTATGCAAGGAGCAGGTCTAAACGTAGGTTACCTGGCCATGAACACCCAAAAGAAACCTTTTGATAATATAAATGTTAGACGCGCCATTAACCATGCTCTTAACAAAAAGTCTTATGTTGACGCTATCTATCTTGGTAACGCTATGGTTGCGAAGAACCCACTTCCTCCAACGATTTGGTCTTATAATAATAAGATTAAGGACTATGGATACAGTGTAAAAAAAGCTAAAGCGCTTCTTAAAAAAGCTGGTTATCCAAATGGTTTTGAAACAGAAATCTGGACCCTACCTGTAACTCGCCCATATAACCCGAACGGGAAAAAGATGGGTGAGATGATGCAAGCTGATTTGGCGAAAATTGGAATTAAAGCAAAGCTTGTGACATATGATTGGCCAACTTACTTAAAGAAAGCTCGTGAGGGATCTCATCAACTTATTCAATTAGGATGGACTGGAGATAATGGAGACCCAGACAACTTCCTTAATGTTCTTTTAGGATGTACTGGAGTTAAGTCAGGATCAAATGTTGCCCGTTGGTGTAATAAGAAGTTTAATGATCTTATTACTAAAGCAAAGTTAACAACTGTTAAGAAAAGTAGAACTGCCCTTTATAAAAAGGCTCAGAATATCTTTAAAAAAGATGCTCCTTGGGCACCAATCGCTCATTCAATTATCTTTAGAGCAATGAGCAAAAATGTTAAGGGATATAAGATTGACCCGCTAGGTGGGGATATCTTTAGAACGGTTGAGCTAAAATAGTTCAATCACATGGATTGGCCATATGAAAGAGCTCGTCCGCAAAAATTAATCGACCTTTTAAAGGCCTGTGACCGACCAAAGGAAGCAGGCCTTTTTCTTTTGCCACTGAGGCATACTTCTCTAAGTCCTTTTTATCAGAAATATATTCAATACTTAGAATAGGTTTCTCATTTTTTTGATAAACTTTTATTAAGTCATAAAGCCACTTATTTTCTCCGTAACTTCCTTTTTCAAAGAGATAATCCTCAACTGCAAGAGCATCAATTGCTTTAAAGAGTTTCGAGCTTTTTGAAGTGTAATTCAAAATATCAGCTCCATTTTGCATGACGAGTAAAAAGTTTTTCTTTCTCTCTCTTGTGAACTCAGAAATTTCATGAATAAGCTCCACCATCTCATCAGCAGCTTTTCTTTTATCCTCGAAAGCGTGAAAACCATCTACGATGTCTAAGTAGGCTCCATCAAAGCCTGCGCTAGTCAAACGGCTAAAATAGCCCCGCTCTCCTAATAGAATTTTTTTCCAAGACGGGTCCCAATATTTGATTTTAAAATTGCCTTTCCAGTTCTTATTTTCTTTTACCAGAACCTCTTTAGGCAGCTTATCGAAGTAATAACGATAGTCTTCCGCTTCACCAATACTAATATAGCTAAGAATAGTATTCTTGTTTTTCTTAAGTTTATTAATTTCAAGATGATTAAAGCTATTTTTTTGACTTCCATCTCTGGAGTAATCTATAACCCAAAGACTTTCTCCCGAGTCTTCAATTCTTTTTAGATCCGTAGTATTTTTATAATTTTGCAGTTGATAGCCCCAACGTTTTACCGAAGGCCAAGGTCTCGTGCTCGAACAACTGACTAAAACAGTACTGAATATAAGCGTTAAGTATAAGTTTTTCATTCCTTCCCAGTATCTTACCTCTCCTTTAAAATGAAGCAAGTATGAAACTCTTTCTTTGCTTTATATTTTTATGTTCTCTTCAGGTCGCAAATGCTGGCACTCCGATTAAAAGAAAACTTTTGGCCCTTTACGATTCAACTGAGCTTGAAGGCGGCCATTATGAAAATTCTTTTATGCACAAAAAAGCGGAAGTTGTCTTTAACCACTACGGCCTACAGCTTATTTACCATGATATTGGAAAAGGAATTCCTAAAAAACTTTATAATAAAACTTATCTTTCTCAGTTTATTGGTCTTGCTACTTGGTTCACTGATAATAAACTTAAAAACCCCCAGGCCTATGGATCTTGGCTAGAAGAAAGATTAAAGTCTGGGTTAAAATTTGTGCTTTTAGGGCGAATTGGTTTCTTAAGAGATGAAAAAGATAATATTCAACCTTCTCCAGTCATTAATCGCGCTTTTCAACACCTAGGGATAAAATATTCACCTATATTTTACGACAATCCCCTTCTTTTAAAATTAGAAAAGAAATCTGAAAAAAATCTTATTGAGTTTGAAAGAGAGCTTGAAAATGAAGTCTTTGAAGCCCTAAAGGTTGAAAATAAAAACAACCGAAATACAGTTCATCTCTCAATAAAAATAACCGGGGAAAAAGAAGAAGCTGACGTTGTTATTAGTGGAGAAAATTTTCTTTACGCTCAATATGGCTACGATATATTTGAACATCCCTCTACCTATGTTAGCTCTTGGAGGGTCAATCCTTTTCACTTTATCTCAAAGATTTTTATTGGTGAAAAAAATCCAATTCCTGATACCACCACCCTATGTGGCAGGCGAATGGCCTATTCCCATATCGACGGTGATGGGTTTATTAATATTTCAAACTTAGATAGGAAGACCTTAAGTGGAGAAATTATTCTCGACCGTATCATTAATAAATTTAAGATACCCACCACAGCATCGGTTGTTGTTGCAGAGATTTCCCCCAACCTTTTAGGAAGTCGTCAGGCAGTAAAAACCTCAAGGGAAATCTTTAAAGCAAAATATGTCGAGCCTGCCAGTCATACCTATAGCCATCCCTTAAGCTGGAATAAAATTGCAACAAAAGAAGAAGCAGAAATATATTTAGGTAAAAAGAAAGCCAAAAAACATGAAGGTCAAATATTAGCTTATAAAATTGATGACTATAAACTTGATTATAAAATGGAAACTCTTGGCTCCTTTAAATATATAAATAGTGAATTAGCTCCGGTTTCAAATAAGGCAAAAGTTATTTTATGGAGTGGCTCCTGTTTTCCTCCTAAAGAAGCCTTAAAATACGCCACCGACGCAGGTTATCTCAATATGAACGGTGGTGATTCTAGAATGGATGCTATTTATCCAGGCTATAGTAATCTCTCTCCTCTCTATCGTCAGGTAGAAGAGTACCTTCAAGTCTATACCAGCAATGCTAACGAAAACCTCTATACCAATTTATGGACAGGACCTTTTAGCGGCTTTAGGGATGTGATTGATACTTTTAAAAATACAGAGGAGCCAAGAAGAATTAAGCCCATGAATATCTACTATCATTTTTATAGTGGTGAACATATTAGCTCAGTAAAATCATTAGAAGAGGTTTACGAATTTGTTCTCTCTCAAAAACCAGCTCTTGTTTACGCCAGTGACTATATTAAATGGGTCCACGGCTATCATAGCGCGAAGGTGAATCAATTTAATCGTTTAAGATATGATATCTCAGACTACGGTCATCTTAGAACTTTTAGAATTGAAGATACCAAAATGATCCCAGACTACCAGCAGAGTAAGAATATTATTGGTCACAAGCATCATCAAGGAAATCTATATATCTTCTTAGGAAGTGATAAGAAGGCCCATTTAAAATTGATGGAAGGTGAACCTAATGCTCCCTATATTTCTAGCTGTAATGGTTGGGTTGATCAATTTAGTTTAGAAAAAGATCAAGTTAAAATTAAAGGTTACTCTAGATCTAGTTTTCAGTTGGAAATTACAAAGCCAGATAAAACAAAGGCCGTCCATAATGAAGACGGCCTCGGTTATTTTGAAAAATCTATTAAAATCTAATTTATTTTTGTAGAGATTTATCTTTTTTAGCCGTTCCTCCGCCAGATCCTTCTCCGCCCTTCGGCTCTTCCTTAAAAAGGCCTTCGTCTTCAAGCATTTCCTTCATTCCACCATAAGGAAATGAGCAATAAGCCGAAAGCATTTTAACTTTTTGAGCAGGATTAAACATTTGGTTTTGTACGATATTATCGATACTTCCAGCAAAGCCGCCAGCGTAGCCATAACCATAGCCGCCACTTCCGCCGCTGCCATTTCCAGCAGGGGCACCATCAGAAAACTCCCCCTCTTCTAGGTTGCCAAAGTAGCCACCGCTTCCCCATGGACTCTGAACTTCATCAGCATCTTTTGGGTTGTATAAATCATCATTTCTTTTTAAGTGGCTTTTTAAGATTTTATCAGATTGCTTTTGATAGTCATCATAGCACTGTTTAAGCTTATTTGCTTTTGAACCTTCTTTAGCCTCTTCTTTTAACATTTTATTGATGTCGTAACATAGTTGAATATCACCATTAAACGTTTTATGAGTATTACCGGCTGATTCAAAAAGTCCTACATTTCTATAAGGAAAACATTTTCCATCTTTAACTTTTACGTCAAAGACCGTCGAGCTTTTGGTTGGACCAGCGTACATTCCTCCGTAACCTCCAAAGCCGCCACCTGGATACCCAATTCCAACACCTGGACCAGGCATTCCCATTCCAAAGAATGGATTTTTAGCTCCAAGGCCAGTTTTTGTTTTTACCCCTGGAAACTTTGAATTATAAATCACCTGAGTGATTGTTCCGTCTTCATCTCTTTTAATGAGAATCTCTTGCTCATTTCCTGTCCCAGGTCCGCCATAGCCGTGACCCTTATAAGTCATCGTCTCTACTTTTGTTTTACTATCGAATTTATATTTAACATCCTTATGAGCCTTAACCTTTCCGTCGTCACCTAAGACAAAGGGAAATGTTTTATCAGGTCCGAAGGCCGGATTGAATGCTGTTTTACAATGTTTATAATCAACTGCTTCGGCCATGGCCCCAAAGCTTAGGCCCATAAGGCTAACTGCAATTAGTTTTTTCATAGATTTTCTCCTCTATTTATTTCTCACCAAAACTTATCGACATTATTAAATAAAACCCAACAGAGTATAACAGTCAGGAATTGTTATAATTTTAAAGCTAACTACCGATAATTTAGAGATGAGTAATAAGAGAAGCCTTCCATTATTTGGATGCTACCTATTTTTATTTTCGATTTTTATCATGCTTGCTCCTAAGCAGGAAGGAAATCGAGTTCCTGCATCCGTTATCGAAGATGAGAACTGCATTGGACTTATTTCTGGTTTGATTAATCCAAAGACTATTCTTTTTAGGGAAGGCCTTGATAAATTTTCCCTAACTCCTAAGTATAGAAAACGCTATATGGAAATTTTACAAGATGCAGACCTAAAGCAAGATGAAATTGACGTCTTTTTTAATGGTCTAAGTACCCTTCCAAATAGTAATCAAAAAGTTTTACTTCTCGACGAGTTCTTTGCTTTTAATGCCACTTTATTTCCAAAATCAAGAAAGAAGCTTCTAGAGTTAAGCTCCCATCTTTTTGATGGCTCTTATAAAACCCATCAAGGTTTTAAAAAATTTTTAAACAGGCAAAAGAAATTTACGAGTTTTCAAAAAAAGGCATTCGAAAAAGAAGTGAGCAAGGCTAAAAAAGAATTTCCTAATGCTAGTGAGGAACAAATAAAACGAGTGGCAAGAAAAGCGGCCAAAGAAAATACCGACCATTTTAAAAGACTGTACCGCGGTTGTTATACCAAAGGTATGACTCAAGAGCATAAGGCCGGCGGAAAAGCTTTTACCTATTTTACTATTTCGATTGCGGCCATTAGCTCTGGAGCTTTTTATACCTATTCAAACTATGAGGACCCAGAATTTTTGACCAGTGAATTCTTTAAAAAGATGAGTTATGAGATGGTTGGGGATGGTCTCTGGGCGGCTCTGGCCAGTTGGATTTTTAAAGATCCAGAGGGCGGTTTTTTAGCAAAGTCAGTTAAGATGTATCTTGCTGATAATGTCCTTATCATGGCCGACGGGCTGACCTGGGAGCAACTATTTGCAGAAGGAGAGCAAGATGCCGTAAAGCGGATTGAAGAGTTAAAAAGAAGTCCTGAGTTTAAAGAGGATATGGGCGAGCTCGTTAAGCTTTTAGAAAGAGAAAAGTTTATGGACAAAGTAAGCCAAAAGTTTGGAGAGCTCTTGGTTCAATTAAAACTTAGTGAGCCAGATGAATTTGGAATCGATTGGGAAGGTGTTACAAAGGAAGATCTTGAAAAGCCTGAAGTCAGAGAGGCCTTGATGAAGGCCGCTTTAATGGAAATGTATGAGGATGAATCTGGAGACTTAAGTCTTGGTACTTATGGTGCTGATAGGTGGGGGTTTTATTCCGGAATTGGAATTCCCTTCATGTTTCTTGATACTTTAGTAACCACAAAAATCTACCATACTATGTGCATGGCACCACTTAACCCCAAAGCAGCTATTCTCAAGGCCAGCTTGATCTTTACGGCCTATTCAATTTTCTATGACACTATCGCCTATCCCATGAGAAAAAAGCTTATCGGCGAGTGACAACTTGCAATAAATTCCCTATACTCCCACCATCATGTTTAAGTTTATGGCCAAGAGAATCTTGGACTTAATTCCAACCCTTTTTGGAATTAGTTTACTTTCATTTTTCATCATTAGGATGATTCCAGGTGATCCGGTTTTACTCCTACTCGGAGAAAGAGGGGCGGACCCGGCCGTCTATGAAGAAATGAAAAAGTCCATGGGCCTAGATTTACCAATCATTGAACAGTACTGGGTTTTTTTAAAAGATGCATTTCAGGGTGATCTTGGGGAATCCATCATTAGTAAGAGAACAGTTGTTAGTGAATTCTTCGATCGTTTTCCAGCAACTTTTGAACTTGGAATTGTGGCCCTATTCTTTGCCGTTCTTAGTGGAATCCCCCTTGGTATCGTCGCGGCCGTCAAAAGAAACTCCTTTTTCGATTACTTCTTAATGGGGGGATCATTAGCTGGCTACTCCATGCCAATTTTTTGGTGGGGGCTTGTTCTGATTCTTATTTTTTCTGTTCAGTTAGGTCTAACTCCTGTGGCCGGAAGAATGTCAGTTATGTTTGATGTGGATACCGTTACCGGCTTTATGCTAATCGATACTTTGATGCCTGAGATCGTTGAAGAAGAAGGCTTTGCTCCTTTTTTCTCCGCCCTCTCTCACCTAATACTTCCTGCCATTGCAATGGGAACAATCCCTCTGGCCAGTATCGCGAGAATGACAAGATCCTCAATGCTAGAAGTACTAAGTGAAGATTATATAAGAACGGCAAAGGCAAAGGGCTTAAGTGTAGGAAGAGTTATTGCCGTGCACGCCTTAAGAAATGCCCTTATTCCCATCGTCACAATTATTGGATTAATGTTTGGCTCTATTATTACAGGGGCAATCTTAACAGAGACCATCTTTAGTTGGCCTGGGGTCGGGAAATGGTTTGTGGCCTCTGTGAATGCTAGAGACTATCCCGTCATTCAGGGAGCGGTACTCTTTATTGCAACCATGGTCGTTATTATAAATATGTTTGTTGATTTAATTTATGCGTTTATCAATCCAAAGATGCGCTCTTAAGGTTAGAAAATAGTGGAAGAAGTCGTTACCGAAACAGCCATTGAAAAAGACCCTAGTGTTCTTAAAGAATTCTGGGATGACTTTTCAAAAAATAAAGGTGCCGTTGGCGGACTTGCCCTGATCTTAGTTTTTATCTTAATTGCTCTTTTTGCCCCTTTACTCGCCCCCCATTCACCAAGTGAAATCTTTGGAGATGCTTTAAGAGTCGGTCCAAATTGGGCCGAGAATGGAAAAGAGGGATTTTTCTTTGGAACTGATGATGTTGGACGAGATATTTTAAGTAGATTAATTTACGGAGCAAGAGTCTCCATGTCCGTAGGCTTTATGGTTGTCTTTGTGGCCATGCTTATCGGTGTCAATCTAGGATTAGTCTCAGGCTATTATGGCGGTTGGATTGATCGAGTCATTATGAGATGTACAGATATCCTCATGTCACTTCCTTCTATTCTTTTGGCCATCGTAGTTGTGGCCATTCTCGGACCAGGACTTAACAATACTGTCTTGGCCGTGGCCGTTGTGGCCGTTCCTAGTTTTGTAAGAATTGTTCGCGCATCAGTTATTGCAGAAAAAAATAAACAATATGTTATGGCCTCCCAAACTTTTGGAGCTAGCTCATTTAGAATTATGTATTTAGAAATTTTGCCTAATTGCCTAGCACCTTTAATTGTTCAAGGTACTCTCGGTTTTAGTGATGGAATTTTAAATGCAGCCGCCCTAGGATTTTTAGGTCTTGGTGCCCAGCCCCCTACGCCAGAATGGGGAACAATGCTTAGTGATGCCAGAGCCTTTATTGAATCTTCCCCATGGATGGTAACACTTCCAGGTTTATGTATTTTATTTTCAGTTCTTGGGTTTAATCTTTTTGGTGATGGTCTTAGAGATGCTCTTGATCCGAGGTTAAAAAAATAATGTTATTAGAAGTAGAAAATCTTTCCATTTCTTTTGAAACAAAGCGCGGAATATTAGAGGCCGTAAGAGGTATTACTTTTCATCTAAATGAAGGGGAAACATTAGGAATAGTTGGGGAGTCCGGCTGCGGAAAATCGATTACCAACTTGGCCATCATGGGTCTTTTAGCCCCGAACGCCATTATTAAAGCTGATAAACTAAATTTTCAAGGGCAAAACCTTTTGGCCCTAAAAGAAAGACAATTGCAAAAAATTAGAGGCGGCGAAATGGGAATGATTTTTCAAGATCCTATGACCGCTCTTAATCCTTCCTTTACAGTTGGATTTCAAATCGATGAAACATTAAAAGTTCATGAAAAGGAACTTACCAAAAAAGATCGAGCTGACCGGGCAATGCAGCTAATGGAACAAGTTGGTATCCCAGCTCCAGGAGAAAGGCTTAAAGCCTATGCTCACGAACTTTCAGGGGGAATGAGCCAAAGGGTTATGATAGCTATGGCCATTGCTTGCAACCCAAAACTTTTGATTGCCGATGAGCCTACAACGGCCTTAGACGTGACCATTCAAGATCAAATCCTAACCCTTTTAAAAAATCTTCAAGAAAAACATAATATGGCCATGATTCTTGTTACCCATGACTTAGGCGTAGTTGCTCAGAATGCTGACCGACTACAAGTAATGTATGCCGGCGAAGTAGTTGAAACAGGATTCACATCAAAAATAATTGAAAAACCGTTTCACCCCTATACCAAAGGACTATTGGCCTCCCTTCCGGGAAAAGAAACAAGAGAATTTAGAGGAGTGCTTCCTTCAATTGCTGGCCTTGTTCCCGACCTAACGGCAAGGCCAAGTGGTTGTCAGTTTAGCCCTCGCTGCGAATTTTCTAAGGAAGATTGTACAGAAAAGCTTCCACCTCTTGATGAAATTGGTGAGCGAAAAGCTCGCTGTTTTTATCCCGTAAATAGGGAGCACGAATGAGCGTTTTAGACGTAAAGAATATTAAAAAACACTACGATGTAAAAACGACTTTTGGTTCTGGCGGTCTTGTTAAGGCCCTCGATGGAATAAGCTTTGAAGCAAAAGCGAAAAAGACCTTAGGAATCGTTGGCGAGTCCGGCTGTGGTAAGTCCACTCTTGCTAGACAACTTATGAGACTAGAAGAGCCAACCGAAGGAAGTATAACTCTTGAAGGAAAAGATATAGCGAGCTTTGAAAGAGCCGAGTATCAATCAAAAATTCAAATGATCTTTCAAGATCCCTACTCTTCAATCAACCCAAGAAAAAAGGCCTGGCAGATTATAGCGGAGCCCCTTCTTATAAATTCCACTCTCTCCAAGGCCGACTGTAAAGAAAAGGCCTGCGAGATGATGAAGATCGTAGGGCTTAGACCAGAGCTCGCCAATCGCTATCCCCATATGTTTAGTGGCGGCCAAAGACAAAGAATAGGAATAGCTAGGGCCCTTATTCAAAAACCTGAAATCGTAATTTGTGATGAGCCGGTTTCCGCCCTCGATGTTTCCATTCAGGCCCAAGTATTAAATCTTTTAATGAAGCTTCAAGACGAGATGGGCCTAACATATTTATTTATTAGCCACGACTTATCCGTTGTTAAACATATTAGTGATGAAATTCTTGTGATGTATTTAGGTAAAATTGTGGAGTACGGACCAAGAGAGCAAGTTTTTGAAAATCCTCTTCATCCCTACACTAAGGCCTTAATGAACGCTTCTCCTTCTCTAAGTTTAGAGCATTTAGGAAAGCATGAACCCCTTCAGGGAGAGCTACCTTCCCCGCTAAACCCACCCCCTGGCTGCGCCTTTCATAAAAGATGCCCTGTCGCTACAGAACAATGTAAATCAGTAGAGCCGAGCCTTGAATTTAAAAATAATCGTTTTATTTCTTGCTTAGAAGTTTAAAAATAAAAAGGCCCTTCAAAGAAGGGCCTAGTTTTGTAATCTTTTGTAAAGCTACTTACTTAGCATTATGAAATAAGCTGTTAACACTTAATCCATTCATTGCTCTTACATGTAATAAAACTCTATCTTGTTTAAGGTTGTTTGGAACTTCCATCTTATAAGAGAAAGGTACCAACTTCATCGGGCAAAAGTCTGAAATCTGTTTCATCTTTGGAAGGATGCTATAAACATCTTTACCATTATCAACAACATTTACTTCATCAAGAACAAAACAATCACTTGGGTTATACCCTTTAAGTACAATTTCTCTTGAGTCCGCTTGCTTTTGAACATACTCAACATTTGCGTAAACATGCTCATCTACAGAATTTGAAGTGGCTTCAGCAACCTCGATCTGTCCTCTTTTTTCATAAAGTGATTTACCATTTACTACGATGTCGTAGTTTCCTTTATCAAGAAGACCAACTTTTACAGTTTCTACAAATGGTACAATCGCTTCTGGACAAAATGGATTAGAAGGATGGTAGCGAAGTGCAGTCACCTTAATATTGATCTTATTACCTTCAATTTTCACTTCCGAGTTTGGTGCTTTGTGGCAAAGGTTTGGTAAATAACCTTCTATAATGACTTCAGTATTGTCATTACTATCAAATCCTTTAGGTGAATAGATATGGTCAATCGGTGCCATGATTTCTACTGGTGTAGAAGCAAGAGCCACTCCGCTTGAAAGTGCTAGGATTGCTAATGCTTGAAATGCCTTTTTCATAATTACCTCCGTGGTAGGGTGTGTTTTATAAACAGTTAAGTAGCTTTCGAAAACAAAAATATAACTTCCCCTTCAAAGTGAATCTGATTTGCCGATTATAAAACTCAGATTATTAAGACTGAATTTTCTGACTTAAATCAGGTTCTTTTCCTATGTTAATAACTATAAAATCTCCTATATCTAGTCCTATTGGAGGCATCGATGAAGTTCGTATTGTTCTTAGCTCTTAGCGTTATCACTAATCCCATTATTGCGTCTGAAGAATTCGGCTGTTTACCTGATTCAGATTTAAAGTATGAAACTTCTGGTTTTAAAGGATTAGATAATAGAGAAAAAACTGACGATATCATAAGAGACTTTAAAAGAGTCTTTGCTCCTTATGTAAAAGATAAACTAGGAAAAGAATTAAAAATTATGAATGACTGGGAGAACCCCAAAGTAAATGCTCACGCGACTAAGGATGATAATGGAAACCCTCTTATTAAACTTAATGGGGGAATGGTTAGACATCCGGAAATGAAAACAGAAGGAATCTACTTTATCCTCTGTCACGAATTGGGGCATTTTTTCGGTGGTGCCCCTAGGCAATACAGAGGAAGATCAGAGCGAAGATCTTGGTCCTCGGCAGAAGGACAAGCCGATTATTTTGCGGCTACTAAATGTCTACCTAAGCTTTTTGATCAATTGGCCTTAACAGGTGCCCATGATAATTTAATCGCTGATCCAGCGGACCAAAAAGAAGTGGATAAAATCTGTAGCGACCGCATCTGTTCAAAAATCCTTTTAGCGGGATTAAGTGCTACAAAAGTTTTCTCAACTCTTAAGCCTTGGTGGAAAACTCCAAGCTTTAAGACACCTAATAAATCTCGAGTTGGGCTTACTGAGCTTGGACACCCCGACCCTCAGTGCCGCCTAGATACCATTGTTTCAGGATCTTTTTGTCATAAAAGAGATGTGGACTTTCATCCCACAAATCCAAGTATTGGCGCCTGTCTAAAGCAGGAAAGCCAAAGAAGACTTGAAGGTTCAAGGCCGAATTGCTGGTACAAGCACGAGGCTAGTTTTGAATAATACTCTTTTGTAATTATTACATAAGTACCTTAAATTATTGGTCATTCTGCACCAATGCATAGTGTCAAAACGCACTGGATCCCTTATGACCTAGGCCATTTTATTAATAATTAGGGTCTTATAAATGAATTTTATGGCACGTCCCGTGCATTACTTAGAATCAAAGGTAAGACAAACAAACGAGCTACCCAAAGCTCACCCTTTCTTAAGGTACCTGGGGACCCCTCATCCTAAACCAATCCTCGGGTACCTTCCAAAGACCCCAATCCCTAAAACTTATAATGCCGCTGGTCCCCGCCAGCGGCTTATTAGGTACCTGGTTACTTGCATTTTTAAAAAATTAACTAAATCCTATCGTCGTCATCTGGAATATCTGTATGGCATTCCATAAAGATGGGAAAGTGATCTGAAAGGACTTCTTTATAAACCTGATAGTAAGACTGATCCCGTATCTGGCTTATAAATAGTCTATCCCATGCGGACTTGGTGTATTTTTCTTCATCGATTTTTACTTTAACCACTTTTTTATTTTTAACGGTGTAGCGGTTTTTCATTTTGGAGACGATTGAGGCCACCATTCTTCCGGCGTACTCACGCTTGCCCGGTCTAAAGTCGTACTTATCCCATTCGTTCTTAACTTTTTGCCTTATGATATATTTCCTTTCGATATCTTTCTTAATATCTTCTTTATAAAAAGAGTATTTTCCAGCGTAGTATTCATCATTAAAGTTCTTACATTCCCTACTAAAGCTTCCATCTAAAATAAAATGATCGTAATTACTAGCATCTCCAAAAGTTGGATTTCCTTTACTATCATACCGTCCAATAGTTAATGAGGTGGCATCTTCAACGACGAGGTCTGCCCCTTTAAAGCTCTCAAAAAGTTTGGGCCAAAATCTATTTTGTTTTTCTATATTAAAGTCCCCAACTAAGATCACATCTTTCTCTTTATACTTTGCCCTAAGCTTCTCCATAAACTCAAGCATAAGGTCTATCTCAGCTAATCTGGCATAATTACTTTTAGTCACCCCTTTACCAGCTTCTTTATAATGAGAAACTTGAAAAGCATCTTGAAGAATCTCTTCCATCTTCTCAGGCTTTGGAGAAGAGGTGAAAACAACATGAGAAGTTAATAGGGTAAAATCAAAATTTCCAGATTCAAAATTTGCCATAAATGGACGTCTGGAAAATGACTTTTTTACGTCTCTTCCAAAAAAACTTTCAGAAAAGTTCGGTATACAGGCCAGAGGATTACCAACTCCACCAGTTTTATAATCTTTACAGTATCTTTGAATTAGCGGTCTAACCTTTGTTCTTCGATAGTAGAAGCCAGACAGTTCCTGTACATCAGACTCTTTTGCGGCTTCACCTCTTGGGGCCAATAGTAGGGACCAGCTTTCATCAAGTTTTCTAAGTTCATTTAAGATATCAAGGTATCCAGGACTTCTAAAATGCTTTGGGGCTGAGACAATATCTCTTTTTAACTTTCTTTCTACTTTTCTTTGCTCTTTTAATTTGGCAGATAATTTTTTATAGGCCGTGCTACTTCTAGAAAGCCCTTTCATTTGTTCTTTAGTATCTAAAATTTCTTCTAACAATTCCGCTTTATACTTCTCACCGTTTTTTACGAGATCTACAATATTTTGGTTATTAACTAAATCTTCTCCAATTATAGGAAGAAGTTCCACGGCCGCGACGAGGTCCCAATTATTAATGACCTTGGCCACTAGCTCATTGTCTTTATATCGCGTCTTCCCCATTCCTGGATGCCAAATATTAAATCCAGCTATTTTTAATTTACCGTCTTTTCTGGCTTTTGCTTGATCGTAATATGATCCTGCGCCACCAGACTTAGGAGCGTTATAATGGTGATAATTTAAATGACAATTAACTTCAAACTCATCTTTAACTAAAAACCTTTTTACTTCTTCGCATTGCTCTCTATACTTTGTGGTCTTAGCAAGCTCCTTAGCGGCCGCTTCTTCCTTAAGATGTATCTCATGAGCTTCCCTTTCCATCTCCTCTTGTTCTCTTAGTCTCTGTTCTTCTTTTTTCTTAAGTTCTAACAAGTGATCAGCGCTTACAACGGTTTCTTCGTTTGCAATTGATCGACTTCCAGAAAAATCAGAATTAAAGAAAACTCCAAGGGAGCAAAAGACGAATAAAAATACGAATGCTTTAAAAAAATACATAATGACCTCTCGATAACTTATCGGAATAAGAGTCCAAATACTTGACTAAAAATGTTTAGGTATTTTCAAGAGATTACGATGACTTATAGTTCTTTTTACTTAGATTGGGCCAATCCTCGAATGATTTTAAGGCCTTTTCTCCGGCCTCATTTATGGCCTTCTCATGCCTTTTTGCCACCTCTGAAAACTCATTATAATCAAGGTCTTCAGGGACAATAATCGGCTCTCCATAGGCAATCACAATTTTAGAGAATGGTTTAGGGAGTCTAAACTTATCCCAAGAATTAAATTCCCAGTAGCTCTTAGCAATAGAAGCATAGCCCACCAATGGGCTTCCAGACTTCTTGGCCATATCAATAATTCCCTTTTTAACTTCTTTGGCCGGTCCTTTTGGACCGTCAACAGTTACGGAGCCAGGAATTCCGCTCTTTAGGACTTCTATCATTTCTTCTTTAGCTGCAAGACCGCCTTTATCCACATTGCCTTTTCTAGAACTTCCCCTAACCACAACATGCCCAAGGGTTCTACAGGTAAAGGCCACAGGTTCTGCATCCTTATTTTTTGAAACAATCACCACATACTTAAGCCCTGTTTGGGCCAAGATTCCTGAAAGAAGATTTTGATGCCAAATACCTAGCAGGTATCCTCCGGACCTAGACATTGATTCTGCTTTTTCTAAGTTCTCTATCCCTACGTATCTAAAGCGATAGGTCAGGTGCAAGAGCCTTGCGATGGAGTAAAAAAATACTGAGAGGAACTTTGTCATGGGGCAAAGTTAGCTTAATTCCTAAAACCTGTAAAATGACTACGCAGCTTTTTTAAGCTCCGAATCAAGCTCTTCCTTCACTTTTTTCACGAAGTTACTAAAGATGCTCTGCAATTCCTGGTGCTGAGGTGCTTTAAAAAGCTCTGTATAAGGAACAAAGAAATAAAAATGCTCTCCCCCACCGGAAACGGCGTTTCGATCATTATTAAACTTCTTCATGATACTAGTACTTAAATTGACCGTTCTTCTATTTTTTCCTTTATTAGTTTCAAAATTATATTTTTCAAATCTGCTGATAATATCTTCAAAGCTTCCATCTTTTGTTTCAAGAAAAGGAGTTACATCAATTTCAAGTTGAATGGTTTCAGAATTCTCAAGTTTTGCTAGATTATTTTTCCCTTCAACTTTTAAGATAACACCGTATTCACTGGCCTGATGAAGCCTAAGAAGAACCGAGTTTAGTGGTGAGTTATCAAACTTACCAGCGATAGGTGCTTCCATGCCAACTCTAAATCCTCTAAAAGGGATTGGCTTAGTTAAGAGTTTTTTGAACATAAAGGCGGCGTAAATATTTTTATTAAACCAATTCATATTGGCCAAGCTCATATAAGGACCAGCTTCATTTTCAAATGACATCAAGATGCCATCTCTTTCAAACCAAGTCATTCTTAAACGATTATCTAGATAAGCTTCATACACATCATAGAGACTCATCTTTACACAGCCTCTTTTATTCTTAAGCCAAACCTCGGTCTTTTTAAGTTCAAAAAGCTCATCATTTAAGTTTTTTAATTTCATCTCGTTTGAAACATCACTAAAGAGAAATTCTTTTTGATATTCACAGGTCTCAGACCAGTTGGCCCAATGAAAAGAGAGATTTTTGTTCTTAGTAAGAAAATAATCTTTTACTAAGGCCTCGCTTTTTAAATATTCTACAAAGCTAGTAGCTTTCAAGGCTTTCTTCCTTGTTTTAGTTTTAGTATTAAGCTTTTTCTTTTTTGCCGTGCCTTCGCCTACTGCACCGACTCCGTCGGTAGTCGTTCTTTTAGAAGCCATAGTGATACCTTTTTCCTTTTATTGCCTGTTTATAGATTAAAGGACTGAGTAATTAAGTCGAGTAAAAGCCTGAAATAGGGAATAAACTGAATACAAACGGAGACTTAGATGAATTTTGATTTTTGGGAATTTTGCTGAAAATCCGCCACCTTTCGGTGGCGGTAATCCTATTTTTAATTACTTACTAAAGACATTATTAAAGAAGAACTTATCATCAAGCATCTCATCTTTTGAGTAGATCAAATAGTTAGCAAAGAAGACACGGGCCTTTTTTGTAAACTCTAGACCATCTAGCTTTTGCCCTTTGGCGTAGCTAAAGATCATTTTATCTTCTACTCTTTTCGCTGCTTGCTTGGCCTTAGTTGAGCTCATCTTTGTTTTAAATTTTTCAACTAACTGCTCAAGAAGATTAGCCTCATTCCCTTCATTATTTGAAGCATAGTCAGCCTTTTCAATTGTTCCCGCATGCTCGTCAGGAAAAGTTGCAAAAGGAACAAGAAACTCAAGCTCATTTTTATAAGTACTCATAAAGTTAGGGATGATCACTCTTGGATCAAAGACAAAGCTTAAAATCTTTTTAGGTCCAAAAGATCTGGCTACTCTGATATCTGGAGTTAGAGATCTAAACGGAGATCCTTTTGGCTGAATCATATGGTTATGTAGCATCGTTGAGATTCTACTGGCCTGAGTATTATCCGTTTTAGAAGTGCTTCTATTTTGTGAGATATACTTGTTATGCATTGTTTGAAGAGATCTAAGCCTTCTATTAAAAGTCCCCTGATTTTTTACAAGTACTGGAGGTAATTGAAAAGCTTCCCCATTGTCCCCAGTGTAGACTCTATCATCGCCAATTCCTCTAAACATAAGAACTCTATACTTCGCCGCCACAGGCTCAGCCATGGCCCCAAGCATGATTCCATACATCTTTGTTTCAAAAGGAGAATATTGCTCCCACGGAAGATAAGTATCAAGAAGCTCAACTGCTCCATCTCTATCATTTGCCTTGATGGCCGTATCTATTTGATAAGAAGATTTTTTATCAAAGCCCTGGGCCTTAAGATAATTCTTTCTCTTTTTCTCAGCAACTCTCTGAGCCTTTTTTAACTCTGATACTTTTTTAGACCATTTACTAATTCTCTTTTTAAGAGCAGTCATTCTCGTGGTTAAAAGTTTTTCTTTTACTTTTTCAAAAGTACTTAGTTCCATAAACTCTGTCGAAAGTTGAACAGGATTATTAAGGGCGTGAAGATTAATCTTATTAAGAACATCTTTTGAAATAGCATGATCTTCTTCTGCATTATAAAGAATTTCAAAAAGCTCTAGTGGAGCATTAAGAACTGAGCGATTATGAATTGCTTTTAAAATTGAAGCTGCTTCAATAATGCCAACGGCATTTTTTAAGCCTTCACTAGTTACTCTCATTATAATTGTGAACTCTCCATCCTCAGTAACCTCAGGAGCCAGTTCAATATTGTCTGAAAAATCTAAATTACTATGTTCTTCAACACGAACTTTTACAATTCGATTAGATGAATACCCTAGAACCTTTGTATTGATTTGTTCTTGAAGCTCATCTGCTGTGGTTTCAAACCCATCAACTTTATAAATTTCCTTTTTTCCTTGAAAGAAAAAGGTCTCTTCTAAAGCGTATGAGCTTAGTGAAAAAAAGAGCAACACTAGTGCTAAAAGTGCATTCTTCATTAATATCTCCCAGATAATTGATTTTGACGCAATATAGCAGAGCCAGAAATTTTGGCCTCTTATCCTGTAAAAAAGAAATAGGCATAAATGTCTGAAATTAGGGCGCGGATTTAGTCATCTGATATAATATCGTTATGTCGAACCAGTTTGATGGACCTTATGCCTCTTTAGAACAAAATGCCCTTAGCTTAAAGCTAGTTCCTATCTCTATTCGTGAGCTACTTTTTATAAAGTCCCTTCCCTGCACAGTGTACGGGATCGAAGACGGTCTTTTCTCCCTTCTCTTAGAGACAGGTAGTAGCGTGGGAAATAATACGGTACGAGATCTACTTAAAGATGGTCAGCACAATCTTTTTGTCTATAGGACTGAGAGACAAAAATTAATCGAGCACCAGCAAATGAACTTAAGAAATGTGACTCGCTCTCTTTCCGTTGGTAACCCAGTGGAAAAGGCCGTTAAGCAGATGAACCTCTTAACGATTAATCTTGGTTACCTTTATTCTGACCCTACCAATGACGAACTTTTAGAGCTTCAATTTCAAAGCGCTAAAAACCTTGCTAACTTTCTTATAGATAAATGCGAAATTCATGAACAAATATTTCAAGAGTACCTAAAACAGAAACATCACTTTATTCTTGGTCAACCACTCTTAAGTTCGATCTTTCTTATGGGTATTCTAAAGAATGCCTCTCTCTATAATAACTCTGAAGTAATCAATCTTTTTCTTACAAGTTACTTTAAAGACATTGGAATGAGTGCCATTCCAACTGAGAAATATGATCAAGAAGAATTAAGTGATGAAGAAAAAATTCTCTTAGCAAATCACGCTCGTCATTCTGTAGAAATCTTACAAGGGAGAATTCCCCTAGGACCAAGCTACCTAAAAATTATTGAGAACCACCATAGCTTTTCATTGTTGACTCAAAACCTCGAATTAAATCTCTCTTCTGATAACAAAGTCTTAGCTGGATTTGAGACAATGTTAGTTACTGTAATGGATGTAATTAGTGCTATGATTAGCGGAAGGCCCTATAGAAAGGCGTCTTCGCTCTATGAAAGTCTCGACTTAATAAAGCTTTTAATTGCAGACCAGTATCCTCAAGAGTTTAAACTCATAGTAAATTACTTCAGAAATTTTTTCTTTCAGGGAAGAAAAGGTGATATATTTTGAAGACTATAGGACCACTAACTATCTAATTTTTTTAAATTTTTTCTTTTCAATCCATTTCTAATTTGTGACCATTATTACAATTCAACACTAGCAAAGATTGCGAGTGTTCTTTTGCCTAATGTAAATCCAAGGAGGGAAGATCATGGCACAACTGGAAACAAGTCCCCTTACAGGTATCATCGAAGAAGACAAAGTATTTTTGGACTTTGGTGAACATGAAGGAAAATCAATTCTTGAAATTCAGGATACCCTTCCCGCTTATTACGAGTTCCTCTGTGAACAAAAGCAAGAAGGCAAAGCTGCAATTAGAAGAAGCAAGGACAAATGTTACAGAATGTACGTTTCACAAACGGTTTTCTAAGGAAGGAAGATTAGTTAGAAATGTACTTATAAAAAGCCTCAGGCCTACGGAGAATCCCTTTCCGAAGTGACTGAGGCTTTTTTTATTTTTAATTACAGTTTAGATTTTGATAATAAGATTTACCCGCTGAAAATTGTAGATACTGATTATCATCATTATTAAAAACATTTTGACGAGATACCGTTTCTAACTGGGCCCTATTCTCAAACCAAGTGAGACCCTTAAGAGCAGACTCAAAATCACCTATTATCTTTTCTTTATAAACAATTCGATTGAACTCTTCCTTTAAAAAATTATATTTATCATCAATTTTTTTGAAGTGAAGTTCCTTTTTCTTAGAAAAAACTATGAACAAATCCGAACTTCTCTTAAAAACCCTTAAAGACGGAAAAGCGAGGTGTGCTGACTTAAAAACTGAGTATAAAGCATCACATGATAGTCCATAACTATGAAACCAGATAACCCCTACTCCATTCTTTGATAAAGAATTTAAAACAAGATTGAAATATTCTATGGTAAAAAGACTGCCTATCCCGTCAACCCACGGGTTCGAAGGCTCTGAGATTATAAGGTCAAATTTCTTTTCATTATGTAGTAAGAATTCTCGACCATCTCTGTTTAGGACTTTAAATCTTTCATCATTCCAAATATAAAAGCTCTGGTTGTAAAAATACTTTTCTGAAAATTCAATCATACTCGGCGAAAGTTCGAGGACAACAGACTCTTTCATTTTGGGAAAGCTGCCCGTCATATTGGCGGTTTCACCAGTTCCTAATCCCACAGTTAGTACAGATTCATAATCTGTACTAATAAGTAGAGGAAGTAGGGCCAGAAGTTGAACAGTACTTTTATCGCCGCGGCTATTCCCATCCACTTTACCATTTATTTTAAACCAATAACTATCATCTTTTGAAGCATTTTGACTTTGATGAATACTGATTGTGCCATGGGCGTCGTCTTTATAATCAATAAGCTTTGAATGTTGCCAATTATGAACGCTGGAATAATCTAAGAAACGAGTATTTGAAAACTTCTCCCCCCGGTTATAAAAATATCCTTCAGTTAAAAGAGATTTATCAAAGGCAGGTAAAACCTTTACTAACACAAAGAGGAAAATAGGAATAATAAAGAAGCCCATCTCAACCTTTTTGATCTTGATTACAAAAACCAAAAATGCCAATGAGAGAAGAACTAATAAAACACTTTCTAAATTTTGAATTCCAAACTGAGGTAAAATCACAAAGGAACAAATTACTGAACTGGCAATAACCCCTAGGATATTAACACTATACGAAGTTCCAACGCTAGAATGTTCTTTTTCTGACTGATCAATATACAGAGACATACAAGTCGGAAACAAGATTCCCAATGCGATAATTGAAGGTAACAAACAAAGAGAAGTAAAAGTCAGTTGAAAGAGTACATACTCAATATGTCCAGGAGCTACGGATTGTAAAAAGCGGCTCACAACTAAAGGCATATTTGAATAAAGATAATTTCCTCCTGCAAAGAAAAGGCTACCTAGAAATAAAGAAAAACCAAGAACCTTTTCTTTGGCTTCTCTGCCATGAAAGTATTTTTGAACTAAAATCGCCCCGATAGTTATACCTAAAAGAACAACTCCTGTTATCATAGGAAAAATATAAGCTGAGGCCCCAAAAATGAGCTGTGCTAAACGGTTCCACAAAATCTGTGACCCCACAGAAATAAATCCTGAAACAAATAAGATAAAAAGGAGCCCCCGGTGCTGTTTTTCAAAATTAAATGAATTCTTATCTGGAATAATTGAACTTAAGATTAGCTTTAAGGATGGAAGATCATTAACAATTTTCTTCTCCTCACTTAGAATGGCAATGAGAAAAAGAGAAAGGTTTATCAACGCAGCAAAATAAATGGTTTTCTCGTACCCTATTGTTGGTAATAAAATAAATCCGCCAAACAAGCAGCCAGCAAAAGCACCAAAGGTATTAGCGGAATAAAGCCCCGAGATATTATCAGCGAGGCCTTTATCTTTTTTAAAGAGATGATCTGCCAATAAAGGTAAAGTCGCACCCATTAGGAAGGTGGGAATAAAAATTAAAACACCACAAAAAATAAACTGAATAAGACTTAGAGAATATATCGACCAATTAAAGTAGGTCGCAAGAGGCGAATAAAGCGAGTGAGTTAGACTTAATAACGGATAAAAAACTAAAGCATAGATAGCGATAGCAAGTTCGAAAAACAAATAATAATTTAATCCAGACACTTTTTGCTCTAGGAGCTTTGCTGAGCTAAAAGACCCCCAGGCCAGGCCTAGTAAATAAGACGCAAGAACGGTAGCAAGAGCATATATGGTATACCCCATTATTAACTGAATCCTATTTAACCAGGCGATCTCGTAAATAAGCGCACTTGCTCCGCTTAAAAAAAAGAGACAATAATACTGAAAATTATTTGTTTTATTTTCCAAGGCTCATTCCCTCACCTCTTGGATCGGAAACGCCGTGAAGCTCACCACGTTCCCAAGCGATGGCCTGGATACGACAACCAAGGTTCTTTCGATTGATTTTATAACCCATTTTCTTAAGAGAGTTTCTTGTAGCGATCGGAAGACCCTTGTGATCCGTTCTGATTTCATCTGGGTACCACTGATGATGATAACGTACGGCCGCGACTGATTCATAGAGAGGAAGGTTATGCTCAAAGTAGTTTAAGATAGTCTGGGCCACACAAGTTAGAATTCTTGTTCCGCTCGGAGTTCCAACAGCAAAAACCGGACGGCCCTCATCAAAAACAAGAGTTGGTGACATTGAAGATAGTGGTCTCTTTTCTGCTTGAACTAAATTGTTTTGCCCGCCTACAGCTCCAAAAAGATTTACGGCGCCAACTTTTGTCGAAAAGTCATCCATCTCATTATTTAAAACGATACCAGTTCCTGGGGCCACGACGCCAGATCCAAACCAACCATTAATTGTTTGAGTGGATACAATGGCACTTCCTTCGGCCGTCATGATTGAAAAGTGAGTGGTATGATCAGATTCCTTTCGGCTAAATTTTCCGGCCATGACCTGTTCTTTAGTTAGGGCCTTTTCTTTTGGTATCCCTTTTCTAATCTTATCCGCATACGCTTTTGAGGTGAGAGACTTGAGGGGAACTTTAACAAAGTCCATATCTCCTAAGTATCTGGCCCTATCTGCAAAGGCCTGTTGCATGGCCGCGGAGGTTAAGTGAACCGTAAAGGGATGATGAACCCCGTAATGATTAAGTTCTTCTTTTTCAACCGTGTTTAATATTTGAAGAACGTGAATTCCGCCGCTACTAGGCGGAGTCATTGAATAAACTTTTTTACCTTTATAAGTTCCAAAAACTGGCTTTCGTTTTTTTACATTATATTTTTTAAAATCTCTAAGACTTAAGAGCCCACCAAGGCGCCAAGATTCTTTTACGATTGCTTTTGCAATCCAGCCTTTATAAAAAGATCTTTTACCATCTTTAGCAATAGAGCGTAGGGTTTTTCCAAGATCCGTTTGAACTAAGTGATCCCCGGTTTTCATAACTCGATCACCTTTAAAAAAGATTTCTTTTGATCCGGGGTACTTTGCCAGAACCGCCGCCCTAGCTTTTAAGGCGCGAGAGAGTTCTGGGTATACAGTAAAACCTATTTCAGCCAGTTCAATGGCCGGTGCAAGCACTTTAGATAAGGGAAGCTTTCCATACTTTTGATGTAGCTCAACAATTCCTGCAACCAAGCCAGGAACTCCAACGGCAAAGATTCCATCTAAACTCATACGAGGAATCTCATTTCCATTTTTATCTAAGTACATTTTTGAATGTGATTTAAGAGGGGCCTTTTCTCGAAAATCAAAAGCAATGGGCTCTTTCATTCCTGGTTCATAGAAAAGAAGAAATCCTCCTCCCCCTATTCCCGTGGACTGAGGTCTCTCAACGGAAATGGCAAAACTTACGGCCGCGGCCGCGTCTACAATATTGCCTCCTTGCTCAAACATAGAGACCCCTGCATTTGTTGAAGCGCCCCCTTGAGAGGAGATCATATACTCTCTTCCTTTTGCCTCGTAAGTGGAGCGATCTTTTCCCTTCATCAGAGGAACAGTTCTAACGCTTGAACAGGAATAAAAGAGAAGAGTCATTAGAAAGAATGCTTTTTTCATGGGCTAGCCTTTTGTTTGAGGCTCCCATTATACGGAGATAAAAGATTATTCTAGAAGACGCAGAGCACCTCGGCTCATATTATTGACCTGAGTCAATACTGAAGTTCCTGCATTTAGGTTTAACTGCGCGCTAGCGCTCTTTGCCGCTGACAGAGCGTAATCTGTATCAGCGATTTTTGATCTACTGGCCGAATGATTTTCACTAGCAATGGCAATACCTTGCCCCACCGACTCCATTCGCTTCATGGTCGAGCCAACTTTTGCTCTAGCATTATTTAAAAGCTGTAAATAATCATCAACTTTTTTAAGAGAGTTTTGCGCTCCAAATTTAGTTGAAATATTAACGTCCCAAAGGGGTGAATCCTCAACCTTAGCAACCATATCTTTTAAGTTATAAGAAATTCTATCTTTGTTTTGATCGTTATGAAGGCCAACCTGAAGATCAAATCTTTTATCATCACCTGATAAAACTTTTACTGAACTAAACTCTGTTGAAGAAGCCTGTCTTTTAACTTCATTTTTCGCTGAAGAGAATTCTAATTGAAGTAGCTGTCTATCGTGATCATTAAATGTATCCGTGGCCGCTTGCATGGCAAGCTCTCTAAGACGAATCACGTTTCCAGACATTTGATTTAAAGTTCCATCGGCCACTTGTAGTACGCTTATTCCATCAGCTGCATTTCTTCCGGCCTGTCCGTAGGATCTAATTTTTGCACGCATAGTTTCTGCAATGGCGAGGCCCGCTGGATCATCGGCAGCCTTAGTGATCTGATTACCTGAGGCCATACGAATCTGTTCCCGCTCAGCTGTCTGGCGGACATTCCCCAATCTTCTTTGGTTCATGAGTGAATTGACGTTCGTACTTATTTTCAGCTTCAGTTCCTTGACGCTAATCTGGGTATTAATGAGCTTCCGGCCCATTACCCGCTATCCTTCTTTTCGGAAATTTTTGCCGCTTCTTAAGTAACCGTATTTATTACTCGGTTAATTTGCCCGAATAAGTCCTTCGTGCTAAATTTCGCCCCATGGAAGTTTCGCAAACACCTAAAATCACGAAGAGACCTGATTGGCTCAAGGTTAGAGTTCCTAGCTCTAAGAATTATCATGATATTCGAGGCATGCTTAAAGATTTAAACCTTGTCACCGTCTGTCAGGAGGCCCTGTGTCCAAATATTGATGAGTGCTGGGGCGGCGGAACAGCAACTTTTATGTTGATGGGTGATACTTGCACTAGGGCCTGTAGGTTCTGCGCCGTAAAAACAGGAAACCCAAAAGGTGAACTTGACCATGAAGAGCCAAGAAAAGTAGGTCATGCCATAAGTCAGATGAAACTAGATTATGTAGTACTTACTTCAGTTGATAGAGATGATCTGGAAGATTTAGGCTCAGGGCATTTTGCTGAAACAATTGCCACTATAAAAAAACATAATCCAAAAATGATCGTGGAATGTCTGACTCCTGATTTTAATTCTCAAAAAGAGTTTATTAAAAAAGTAATCGATTCAGGACCGGAAGTCTTCGCTCATAATATCGAAACTGTTGAAAGACTAACTCCAACAGTTCGAGATAGACGTTCTCAATATAGACCGAGTCTTGAAACCTTAAGACTTGCAAAAGAAATTAAACCTTCTCAGTACACAAAGACTTCTATCATGCTTGGTCTTGGGGAAAGAGACGGTGAAGTCATTCAATCCCTACACGATCTAAGGGAAGTTGGCTGTGATGTGGTGACTTTTGGTCAATACCTAGCACCTACGGCGAGACATAAAAAGTTTTTACCAATTGTTGAATATGTAAAACCAGAAAAGTTTGAAATGTTTAAGGAAGAAGCTGAAAAACTAGGTTTTATGTATGTGGCCTCCGGCCCCCTTGTTAGATCTTCCTACAAGGCCGGGGAATACTTTATGAAAGGTGTGATTGAAAACGATCGCATTAAAGATAAGACATTAAAAACATATCCTGTTCAATGAATCTAAAAATCGAAAATTGGGGAAAAGCAAATTACGCCGAGGCCGAAAAAAGACAATCGCTTTTAGTGGACGCTATCGCTAAAGGCGAGGAACTAGAGCGAATTATTTTTTGCTCCCACCCCCCCGTTGTGACTCTTGGAAAACAAAGCAGTGAAAATGACCTAGCTGGTTGGGAAGGAGATGTTTTTAAAATTTCTCGCGGCGGCAAAGCCACTTATCATGGACCAGGCCAAGTTGTGGCCTACCCACTGATCAATTTACAAAACAGAGGCTCAGATCTTCATAAATATTTGGACCATATTGAAAAGGCCATGATCAACACACTTAAAGAATACGGTGTTGAGTCAAATGGAAATCCCAATCGAGGAAACCCCGATGGAACCGGCATTTGGGTAGATGGAAGAAAGATTGCTTCCATTGGTATTGCTTGTCGTCGTTGGGTAACTTACCACGGACTTGCCCTTAATCTTTTTAAAGATCCCATGGCCTTTCGCGGAATCAATCCTTGCGGCTTTGATGCAGATATAATGACGAGTCTTGAAGAAGTACTTGACCAAAAGGTTTCCCGCGACGAATTCGAAGGTAAATTGGCTTCACATCTTCTGCATTTCCTTTCACAATAGTAGCAACTTGTTACTTGGATTTTATCATGCGAATTATTGAATACATTACTCAGGGTGGACCTATCATGTACATCCTCCTTCTTCTTAATATTTGTGGTTTTGCCATAATGATTTCAAAATTTATTTCTTTTAATAAGGAAACTGGGCGAATTGAAGACGCCGCAAATGAGTTAAGTGGACGAATTGAAAAATCCGGTAAAGACGCCAACTCAATTTTAGAACTAGCAAAACAAGAATTAAGTCTTTATATCGGAGGCCTTGAAAAAGGACTTAACACAGTTAGAATTATTGCAACCATCTCTCCCCTACTAGGACTACTTGGTACGGTAATCGGTGTTCTTGTTGCCTTTAGAGTAATGTCACAAACTGGTCTAAATAATCCAGCCTCTTTTGCCCAGGGGATTTCCATGGCCTTAATCACAACCGTTGGCGGTATGATGGTGGCGATTCCTCATTATATTGGTCACTCCTATTTAATGGGAATATTAGATCGTGTTGAAATTGAACTAGAGAAAACTCTCGTTGGAAAAGTTTTATGAAAAGACGCTCTAGAGAATTAAGCGCTCCAGATATTACGCCACTTATTGATGTGGTCTTTTTACTCCTGATCTTTTTTATGGTCTCAACGGTTTTTAAAAAAGATGAAGTCGCTCTTCTTTTAAATCTTCCTAAAATGGCTCACGGTGAATCTAAGGTTCAACCAAAAACTAAAATGACCATCGAGCTCTCTATTGAGGAGCTAGCAGTCGACGGTAAGAAGCTTGCCATCGAAGATGCCAAAGGTGCATTTGCAGCAGTTAAAGATAAAACCATGCCCATTGAAGTTAGAATCGACAAAGAAGTTAAGTACGACCGAGTGGTCTCTCTTCTAGACGCTCTTAAAGAGTACGAGCTAACTAATCTATCTTTGATCACTGATAAATAATCCGCGAGGATTATTCTATCCGCGAGGATTATTCTCTCAATTTGGAATATAGTTGATGAAGTTCTTTACTGGTATTTTGCCAGTGGAACTTCTCTACATGGGCCCGTCCGTTTCTGGCCATAGTCTGGGCCTTTTCATCATCTGATAAAACTTCGCTTAAGCCCCTGGCCCAATCTTCAATTGAATGGGGATCAAGATACTTAGCTGCACTTCCTCCTGTCTCAGGGAAACAAGAACCAGTGGAAGTTAAAACGGGCACTTCAGAAAACATGGCCTCAACGATTGGAATACCAAAGCCTTCAAAGACCGAAGGAAAAGCAAATAATTGGCAGCCTTGGTATAAGGCCGGTAGTTCTTCATAGGGAACATTTTCTAAAATATGAACTCTATCCGACATTCCGTATTCGATTATGGCCTTTGAAACTTTGTCTTTATATTCTTTTCCCCTACCTACTAAAACTAGATGATGCTCAGGAAAATCTTTAGCAATTCGGCTAAAGGCCTTTACTAAAACTAAAACATTTTTTCGCTCTTCAATGGCACCAACATTTAATATATATTTTTTAGGAAGAGAGAATTTATCTAGAACTTTTTGCTTTTTATCCTCGTTCCAAGTTTCATAAAAACTTGGATGACAGGCTTGATAAACCACACGAATTTTAGATTCTGGAATTTGTAAAAATTCCATAAGATCTGATTTTGTTTGTTCACATATGGCAATAATAACATCGGCAACTTTACAGGCATGTTTAAACTTACTTAAGTAAACCTGCCTATCGACCCAAGGGAACTGCTCCGGGTATCTAAGAAAAATAAGATCATGAATAGTTACGATCGTTTTAATACCAAGCTTTTCTATTCCAGGCGGAAGCTCATGGGAGAGCCCGTGATAGATATCTAATTTATCTTCTTTTAAAACACTTGAAAGAAAGAGTGAGCGCCATAGGCTAGATAGCTTTTTTGAGGCCACACTCTCGGGAGTTCGTATTTTAAGCCGGCTAAAACGTTTGGAATATTCAAGCCCCACCGAATCTTTTAATGGCGGAGTATATAAAAAGAATTCATTTTCCGGATAATAACGCAATAAACTCTCCACAAGAGTCCTTGAGTAATTTCCGAGTCCGCGGTTATTGTGAAAGATACGCTTGGCATCAAATCCTAATCTCATAAGCCTTAATACTTACATATTAAGGCCTATCAGGAAAGCTTAGGACTTTACTGGAATCTGTATTTTTTGTTTAGGATAAATTCTTGAGTTTCTAAGCCCGTTGAGGCCTTTAATACTGGCAATTGTGGTTCTAAACTTTCTGGCTATCTGCCCTAAGTTATCCCCTCGTCTAACCGTATAAACCTTTGATCTAAGCCCTGGAATCTTAATTCTTTGACCAATATATACGTTAGAAGTTTTAAGCTTATTAGCCTTTTTTATCGTCCTAATATTGGTGTTGAACATTCGAGCAATTCTAGTGAGGTTATCACCTTTTTGAACTTTATAAGCGGCGATCTTAGCCTTTATTTTTGAGCGAAGCTTGGCCAGTCTTTTAGCCTCTGGTTTTCTTGCTTTTTCTCTATAAGACTTTGCAATTTTAACGGCCGTATTTTCTTTCGAGCTTGGAACAAGTAACTCGTGTGATCTTCCTCTTTTTATATGAACCCATCCAGTCTTAATATCCGGGTTCATCTTTTTAAGGCGGTGATAGCTAACTCCAATTTTTTTCGCAACCTTATTTAAACTAAACGAAGATTTAAAAGTTGAAGTGCTAGCGTTCTTAAAAGGATTTGAGGCACTGGCCGGTTTTCTAAAGCCATAATTTTTACGAGATTCGTAAATTGTTCTGGCTGCCATTACCTTTGGGACATAATAGATTGTTTCTTTTGGAAGAAGCTTTTTTCTAACGAGTTCCCTATAGTCCCTCGTATTTCCTCTTCTAATTGCATTAATAATTCTATACTCGCCGGCGTTATAAGCACATAGAGCCAGCTCCCAAGAACCAAAGATATTATATAGATCTTTAAAATACTGAGCTGATGCTTCAGAGGCCTTAACGATATTAAATCTTTCATCTATGTATCGATCAACTCTAAGACCATACCTCGTGGCGGTTCCTTTTATAAATTGCCAAGGGCCTACAGCATTTGCGTGAGAGCTAATTCTTTCGTTATAACCCGATTCAATAAGACCAACAAAAAAGAGGTCTTCAGGAAGATGATGTTTCTTGAATGTTTCTCTAACAATAGTTTCAACTTTATGCCCGCGGTTCATATGTCTTTGAAAACGTTTGCGATCTCTTTTTAGATAATAGTTCATCCAAAACTTATAGAGCTTTTTAGAGTAATCAAGCTCAAAATTTTCCGACTCTCTAGTTATAGGGGTAGTTGGAACGGGAATTTGTTCTTTAATTGGAACTGGTTTTAAAGTAACTGTAGGGGCTGGTATTTTTCTGGCAGTCGTTAGGATTTCAATTCTTGTTTTCGGACGTTTCTTTCCATTTTCCTCGATCACCATATCCGCTTTTGATAGTTCCGGAAGAACCAGAGGATTCTTTTTAGTGATAGGAGAGATCGAAGCACATCCATTTATTAAAAGAAGAAAACCTAAAATACTGATTAATTTACTCAACTGAGACTCCTGTCTTGTTTAGCTAACTATTCTAGTTTACTGGTCTGACAGGGGGGCGAAAGGGGGTAAAAAAACCCGCTTTTTTTAAAGATAATTTATTGGAATCATTACGGAAATACTAGAACCCAGGATTAACAAGAACACTGAATTTAATTTCCCCACCAAGCTCTAACTTAGCCTTTGGAACGGAGTCTACAACAAGTTTAGTTTCAATTGAAAAGCTTCTCGCCTTCATTAAAATTTTACGCCAATTAACTTTTTGTACTCTCATATCGAGGCATTTACTCAGGCATCCAAGCGTGTCCCTATCTTTATCGTAGGTAAGTAGTAGGATACTATCTCTAAAAGAGTCTTCCGTTTCTTCTTCATCTTCTTTGTTTGATGTTAAATTCCCAAGGTCTTTATGATCATTACTACCATGAAGAGCATTTTCAATAATCTCTACGATAAGCTCTTGCTCTTCGGGCTCTTCAATAGGAAGTTCTGTTTCTTCTTCAACTTCTTCGCTTTCTTCTTCATCTTCACTTGTCTCGTCTGACTCTTCTGGAAGTTCTGGATCTACGTTTAAATAAACTTCGATTCTCTTAATAAATGAAAGGGAGGCTCCGTCAACATCATCATTGGCCACACGAAGATGAACCTTATCTAGAACAACCCCTTTAATATATTCAAAATCAACTTCTTCAAGTTCTGGAAATTCAAAATAGGTAGGCTCGATAACAACTTCTGTTCCGTTTTCATCATCAATCGAAATATCTGCAAACATTCCAGCTAGTCTTTGAAAGACAGAGCCCACAACGGGAACATCACCGATTTCACCTCCAAACTCATCAACCTCAAGGTCTTCCATATTTAGTGAAAGCTGAATGGCATCTGTCCCTTGCTGTGATCTTTGCTGTTCTTGGAAGGTTTTTGGTTCAAAAGCAGGCTTTATACTCTCTTCGGAGCAGCTCAAAATTAAGAACAATAGAGATAGCAAAGCCAGGCGGTTTTTCATTTTAATCCTTATACTAAAAGCATTTCAATAACGCTACGCAGTTTGAAAAGATTTCTAAAGAAAATTGATCTAAATCTAAGTGCTGAAAATCTCATATAAAAGAGTTTTTTTGCGTTATTTCAGATAGTTACAATAGTTTTACATTTCTTTTCCTGACCTAGGCCCAAGGCCCATGTAAATTCTTCCGAAGACGAAACTTGGGGTTTATAAAAGTCCCAGCATAAGGCATATTATCGCCGTGCGTAATTCTATAATTTTCTTTATTTTTATAATACTCTCGGCATCCGTGCAGGCAGGGTATTATTCAACTCTCCCAAAGGGCGTTCGTGCCTTTGAATTTCGCCATATTTTCACAAGTGATATTGGGGCCCTTTATAATAATCAGGGGGTCAAAGAAGATATTTATTTCAAAGAAAATCTTAACGCAAAGATTTTGGAAACGCTTAATGAGGCTACTAAAGTTTATTTCAATGAACTAAAGGCCCTCTCTCCAGAAGCCTACAATGCATTCAGTTTTGGTGAATACCAAGCTGAGGGAAATGCCAATGTAGATGTTCAAGTGATGGGGGGAGGCGTAGGTATCACCGATAGGCTTACGGCCTATTTTGGTTTTCCAATTTACGACGCTCAAGTAAATCTCGATATTCGAAGAACCTCAGGGAACAACCACGCACAGGTTGCCAATATTCTTGAGCGAGACGCCGGTGAGTCTGAGTCGGGAAGAATTCTTGGGCAAATTACAGGTCAACTTCCCGATGCAACCGGCGAGCTTCTTCAAGGTGTCATGGTCAATATGTACGGCTACAAACCGGTGGGGAGCTGGCAGGCCAAAGGCATGGGGGATACTGAAGTTGGCCTTATGTACCGAATCGCTGAATGGGATTACGCCGGACTTCTAATGGTTGGTGGTTTAAATCTTCCCACAGGAAGAGAAGACGATCCTGATATTATCCAAGACTTTGGTTTTGGGGATGGACAAACAGATGTGTTCGCTGAGTTTGGTGGCGGCTTTGTAATTCCAAAACTATATTTTGGACTAGACGCTTTTGTTCGCTACACCTATCAGATGCCCACGGAAAAGACCCTTCGAATTCCAGATCAACCAGGAATTCCCATTGGTCTTTCAAAAGGAAGCTTTAAAGAAAAACTTGGAAATATGTTTGACCTAAATATCCAGGGAAGTATTTTTCCAAATGATTGGCTAACAATTTTTGGTGGCTATATTTATAATCACAAAGATCAAAGTAAGTACTACTCTGATAATGAATACGCCAATAACGCTCTTGCATTAAATACGATGGTAGAAACTCATACCTTTCTAGGGGGAATGGAGTTCTCAACAGTAAACTTATTCAAACGGGGAAAATTCTTTGCTCCCGTTTCATTAAGTCCAAGTGTTCAGCGAATCGTCAAAGGGATCAATTCCCCTTCTTATACTCGCTATAATTTAAAGTTTAGATTGTTCTTTTAGTGAAAATGACTATAGAAAAGGCGCCCCTTTTCTTCTGTCACTAGTTCAAAAGGATCTTTTTCTAAAAAGAGAAAAGAGTCCAAATCAAAATAATCTACCCCAAAAGCTAAATTTAAGGCACAAGAAATTCCAAGTGACGTTTCTACCATACAACCGAGCATGGTCTTTATTCCTAGCTCTCTTGCTTCTCTAATCTGCTTCATGGCCTTTAGATAACCTCCGGCCTTTTGAAGTTTGATATTTACGGCATGAAATCTTTCTGCATGATACTCAGTGATATCGGTACTCGTTACCGATTCATCCCCCATGATATCCACTTCAGATTTATCAAAAAGGTAGAGGTAATCTTCGTGTTTATCTGCGGGCATTGGCTGCTCTAAGAATTCAATTGGCATATTTGGACCAAGGTCCTCGATAAACTTTATCACTTGGTCTGCATTCTCAAAGCTTTCATTGGCATCAATTCTTAGGTTTCCTCTAAAGACTTTTGCTAACTCTTTAACTTTTTCCACAGCGTTGTTTTGATCCACCTTAATCTTCAGAGCGTGAAAGCGATCTAAATTATGTTTTTTTACAAATTCTGAAATTTCCCCGGTTTCTAGAATAGGAAGGGAGTATCCGGTGTTTACTGTGTTTAAAGTATTAAGACCTAGAACCTGATGAACGCTTTGCTCACTTAAGTTTGCTAGATAATGCACGAAGGCCGATTCAATCCCGAACTTTAGGCTATTAGGTAGATCAATTGAGCCTACAACTTTTAGTAACTCTTCAAGAGTTGTAAATTTTGAAGGATCTGCTTCCATGAATTTTTTAAATCCATTCTCTACCAAACTGTCCGACTCTTGAAGTCGGGTACTAAGGGCAACTTCCCCTTTTCCAGAGAGGCCGTCACATTCTACCGTGACAAAATACTGAGTCTTCGTATTGGTACTACCGTGGGCAATTTTCCAAGTATAGCGAAGAGGTAAATCAATTTTTTCTATAGTCCAATTAAGCATGTTCTTTCTTTGAAAATAAATTGTTAGAATATATCTATATTTTACCTCTAATCTACGTGAAAAGAAATGAGCTTTCCTAAAGAGCAAATTATAAATGCAATTGTGATTGGTTTATGCGCCATCTTTTTAGCAAAACTCTTTGCTCCTGTGGTTTTTTCTCTTTTTAATGATCTCTTTAGCAAGAACAAACCCAAAAAAGGTGGGGCGAATCTTGAGGCAATGATTGCCCATAAAGAAGCGATGCTTAGAAAGGGTGAGAACTCCAAAAATAGTTCGCTTGTTAACAATGACGCACTAGAGGCAGGAATAAAGAATAAGCGGGCGGGAAAATCCGAAGTCGAAATTCGCTACCTAGACTATTCAGACGAACTTAATAAGGTCGGAAATGAAGAGCTTCTTGAAGATGTGCAAAAAACCTTGGCCCTATTTGAAAGTCTTCAGTGGGGAGAAGGACAGGCCATCTCTGAAGTTAGAACCAAGTTTAATAAGAAATTCTCCGCTGCTCCAACCCAAAGAACATTTATTAATAATTTAAAAAACCTTTTAAAAAGAGAAGTTCCTCTTTCTCGCTCAACAAAAAACTTACCCCAATATAACGAGATTACAGACCTACTAATTACCAAGACTTTCCTTCAAGGTTTTTGTGGAGAGGATGATTTCTCAAAAGAGCTGGCCAAGGCCGTAAGTAGAAAATTGAGAATTTCAATGGCCTCTATCCTAAAAGCCGTAGCAGCATTTCTTGCCAAAGTTGAAGGACAAAATGAACAAAAGATTTATAAAACAATAGTAGAGGCAAAGAACCCCTTTTCCGCTTGGGATCTCCCTAGCCGAGAAAAATTAGTTAACAAAGCACTTATCACTGAAGACAAGAAATACTTTGTTTCTATCAAAGATCTTATTGAATCTATCACGGCTGAAGCCCATCTATTTCATACCCTCTCTCCGCTTCCCCCACTAAACGGAAAAAATGATATCCCAGGGGCCTTAAAAATTTTTGGATTAACGGAAGAAGCCAGCGCGGAAGAAATTAAAAAAACTTATAAGAAACTATCGATGTTAAAACATCCAGATCGGCTGGCCAGTAAAGGAATTCCAAAATCCTTTGAAGAAGTGGCCAATGATAATTTTACTCAAATTCAAGCGGCCTACGATATACTAAAAAATAAGGACTAGAAAAAATGCCCAAATCAGAAGAAGAATTAGTAAGTGATATGGAAAGAGAGCTTGTCCATATAATCTCTGAAACCAATGGTATCAGTTTATCGAACACCTTGGAGCTCCTCACCTTTAGTCCCCTTTCAAGAAGAAATCCACAGGTTCTAAAAATCGTTGATGAGTTTATTCATTTGCTGGCTCAATTTCATATAGATGAAGTGCCTATTGAAAAGCTATTAGACCATCCCCTCTCCATGGCCTTTAAAATGTTTTTCAAGGCCTTTCCACTTCCCTACCACGAAGAGCATATACATCTAACAGGCTCTCTTAGTGCTGAGTTCATTTTTCCTAGATTAAAAAAATTGATAGAAGGGCCTAATGAAGAGATTTACAAAGAAAAAATAGTAGAAGTTTATGGTGAAGACTCTTGGCCAATTGAAACGGTACAAGATGTGGACCGCCTTATTAGACTCAAAGAAGGAGAGCAGTTTAAGACATATCTAAAGATTTTATTCCTTCCTAAATTAATTCTTGTAGATAAACAGGCTCATATCGATGCCGCCTATCATATGGCCTCGGAGCTTTACAAAAACTATAACGTTGGAAAAATCAGGCTTAAATTCACTCTTTCAAGAAGCTCCGGTATTAGCACGGAACAGATTCCAGGAATCGGAGACGTCTCGGAAGAGGAAGTTGTCATGGGTCTTTACGAAGGCTTTAAAAAATTTCAAAAGGAAGTACCAAAATTTAACTTTATTTTAAGTCCTAGTTTTAGAAAAGAAGCTGACTTCTTTGATACTGAAAACTTTGAAACTAAAAAAGAGCATTTTAACCAGCAGGTCAACTCAATCATGACGCTGCTTGAGAAGTTTCCTGAGCTAAAAGGACATCTCAAGGAAGTAGATACGGTTGGTGATGAAAAAGAGCTCTATAGAAAGGCCCATTTTGAAGAAATGAAAGCGGGTCTTAGAAAACTTCAATACGCTGGCTTTAAGATTCGCTCCCACCACGGTGAAACCTGGAAGGTGCTTAGAAAAGGTGTTCAATCCGTAGATAATGCCATGAACATCTGGCATATCGATACCCTTGAGCATGGTTTAAGCCTTGGGGTTAATCCTAACTACTATTTTCATAGACTCTACCAAAAAGCCATGGATCTAAACCGTGCAGAAAAAGCTCCTGATGAAGGAAGCCAGCTCTACGACGAGCTTAAAGATTTAGATTGGCATGATGAAAAAGTTAAAAAGAAAATCTTTGCGGGTAAAAAACTTACGGAAGATGAAGAAACTAGTTTTATTAAATCGAAGTTTCATACGGCCAGAGAAATTGAGCACTACCAACATGATGTTCTTAATAGAATGATTCATAAGAAAGTTTCTCTTGTGGCCCTTCCCTCTTCTAACCTTAAGCTAACGGGAATGTTTCCAGATTATAAAGATCATCCTTTTTCTTGGTGGGAGAAAAAAGGAGTAAAGTTAGGGATTGGAACAGATAATTATATTACCCTTAGCACAGACTATATTAACGAGCTTCTGATCCTACTTTATTCTGACCCTGAAAACCTAAAGATAACAAAGCTGCTTATGGTGGCGACAAGGGAAGATAGAAGACCATTTATTAGTCATTTGCTTTGGAAGATGCGAAAAGAAGTTAGCTCTTAGCCACGGGAAGAATAATTTTAAAGCAATTCTCCCCTTCAAAGCTATCGTAGGAAATGGTGCCACCGTGAGATTCAATAATCCCTGTGCAAATGCTTAGACCAAGTCCGGCCCCTTTACCTGAATTCTTCGTGGTGTAAAAAGGTTTAAAGATTTCACTTCTTATTTCTTTAGGTACACCTCCACCCCCATCAAAGACAAGAATATAAAAATAGTCTTTTTCTTTAAATGTTTTTACCCTAATCCATTTTTTGGACTCATCAGCTTCTTTATCAACAGAATCAAAAGAATTATTAAACAGATTTAAGAGTACCTGAGAAAGCTCAACATGATGGCAATTGATCTTAACGTCAGCTCCTAAGTCTTTTTGGATATTAACATTTTGAAACTTAAATCTTTCCTCACAAAAGACAAGAGTTTCACTCAAAATATCAGAAAAAAGAATGGGACTAAAGTCTAGTTTTTTATTGGACTTTGAAAAAACCAACATAGACTTAATGATTTTATTCATCCTTAAAACTGAAGTTTTTGTTTTTTCTAAATACTTTGGTATCGATTCATCCTGAAGTTCCATACCCTCTAGTTTTTTTTCTAATAAATTCGTCGAGCTTAAAATAATCTGCAAGGGGTTATTAATTTCATGGGCCATTCCCCCGGCCATTTCACCTAAGTCAGATAATCTGGCCGCATGAATATTTTTTTCTTTTTCGTTTTGAAGGTTTTGAATGGTCTCTTTTAGCGAAGTAATATCTTGAACCTGCCCTACAAAGTACTTCTCCCCTGAATCAGGATCTGTGTTTAAGAAGACATTAAGAATCACCCACAAAATATCTCCATTCTTTTTTATATAGCGTTTTTCAATTTGAAAGGATTTTTGACGAGAATCAACAAGATTAATATCCTCTCTTACATTTCTTTCAATATCATCGGGGTGAGTAATATCCTCAAAGGACATGCCAATCAACTCATTTTGAGAATATCCAAGTAAAGTACAGAATTTTTCATTGGCCTTGATGAATGTTCCATCAATTGAGCAAATGCCAATTCCAATAAGACTATTATCAAAAACATTAAAATAAGTTTCTGGAGAAATTTTTATCTTAGAAAGATTTTTGTTTTTTCCGAAGTATTTACTTAAAAGCTTCATCTAAATTTCCAATTGCTCCCTAACGGCCCTTGCTACAAACTCTGGGGTTAACTCTACCATGCATTTTTGATAAACCTCTTGCGAGCAATTTCCCCTGCCATCCTTTGTACAAGGTCTGCATTCAAGGTCTAATTCAAGAGTTTTTATATTTTTATTAGTAGCAAAGCCAAAGGCCGTGGGTCCCATTAAAGAGATTCCCTTTTTTCCCAATAAATCTGCCACATGAATAAGACCTGTATCGGCCGACACTAACAGCGGCGCTTTAGAAACAAGCTCACAGGACTCGGCCAAGCTTAATTTTCCGGCCAGATTTTTCACTCGACTTGAATCCACTTCTTCAAGCTCCTTGCAAAAACTATCCCCAGGACCTCCGAGAACCACAAATTTTTGTTCAGGAAGTTCTCTAATTAAATTTTTCCAGTGCTCTAATGGCCAGCGCTTCATCTCCCAAGCAGCTGAAGGAGCTAGTGCAATTCCTTCAAACTCTTTGCCTCCAGAAAAACTCCAGCTATCTGAAAAGCTCTCCCTAGGTCCTATTCCCCATTTTTCAATGGGACGGTGATAACTAAGCATTCCCTTAAATGGTTTTGGAAATTTATTTATTCCGAGACTAAAAAGTAAGAACCTCTTAAAGCGCTCCTTACTTCTGCGAGCAAGTTTTGGTCCTAAGCATAATGGTCTTAAAAGCGAACAAAGAATTCGAGAGCGCATAGATGAATGAGCATCATAAATATGGGTAAATCCTTGCCCACGAAGCCTTAGACCAAGCTTAATTAATCCTAAAAGCCCGTCCTTCCTATCAAAGGCCCAAACCTTGCTTACTTTCTTTGAAAGGCCTGGCACATCCAAAAGATCAGATCTAACCAGCCAATGAACCTCTGCATCAAAAGATTCCCCAGTAAGAGAGTCAAGAACACTCATGCACTGAACAATGTCCCCAAAGCTAGAAAGTCTGATTATAAGCACTTTATTTTTCATCTACTACTAGACTACAAGTTCTCAAATTGGGTGGCAATTGGATAGAATACTCCTATGAAATGGCTCCTCCCCCTACTACTTTGCTCGGCCCTCCAGGCGAGAACCTTTTACTCTGACGATGTTAGAGTAGCCCCATTATCTGACCACGGAAATATAGTGGTGGGAAGCATTTGGCAAAACCTAGGTTGGCCCGCCAAGATGTCTCCTAAGTTTGAACCAAAGCCTGCCCCAACTCCAAAAGTTGTAGTGAAGCCAACCCCAATTCCTAAACCAACACCGGCTCCTGTTATTAAGCCTGACCCAACTCCAAAGCCTACTCCTAAAAAATTATCTAAGGGCCAACAGGCCATTCAAGATATGCTAAAAAAGAACCGCGAGCGCTTAAAGCATAAAACTCAAAAGCCTAGTCGAGTGCCAGAGAAAAAGCTCTCCTTAAAAGAGCAGCACCTTAAAAACCTGGATGCTTTAAAAAGAAAGAATCAAAGCACCCTTTCAGATTGGCAGTCAAAAAGAGATCAAACCTTAAAGCATTGGAAGAAAAAGCAAAAAGAATTTTTAAGTCAGCTAAACGACTTTAAAAAGGCCACCTTCAATTTTGAATCGGCCGGAGTTCCCGTGGGTCCTTCTAAATTAAAAAAGCCCTTGGTCACACCTATTAAATCAAAATTTCATGTAATTCCTGGGGCCTTTGATATAAGCATTAAAAACCAAGGGAAGCGTCCCACCTGCGCTGCCTTTGCTGGAGTCAGGGCCGTTGAAACTCTACTTTCCGCCCATGGAAATCAAAAAGATTTATCCGAGCAATACCTTTACTGGTCGGCCAAACCAGATTGCCAAACTTCACCTTGCTCTAATCGAGGCTCTTGGGTTTCTAAGCCTTTTAAAAATTCCTCGAGAAATACTTACCCAGATATTCCCCTAGAAAAGGCTTGTCCTTATTCAAAATTTGATCGCCCAAGCAATCAAACTCATATCCCCCTTGGGATGGGATGCCGGCAAGGCTCTGTTCAAGTTAAAGATTATCAAAGAATTGAGACCCTCGATGAAATTGTTGGCTCACTAAAAAGTAATCAACCTGTCGTGGCCGGTTTTAAGCTCACTCCAAATTTTTATAAAAATAATGGACTGGTCACTTACCTAAACTCAAAATCCGGTGGACTTATGAACGAACATGCGGGAGGACATGCCATCCTCCTCATAGGGTATATTAAACTTCCATCAGAGCTACAAAAACGCGGGGAAGGAAAGCTCTGCTTTTTAGCGGCCAATAGCTGGGGAGAAGGTTGGGGCCAAGGTGGTTATAGCTGCTTAACTGAACGCTGGGTGCGTCAACACCGTATAAAGAATGCCTTCATGGCCTTAAAAAGTGCTAAAATTAAATAAATTATAAAACGAGGACAAGGATGCCCTTTTCAAAAAATCATTTAATCAACTTAATCCAATTGGCTGTTCAACATGGGGCCAGTGATATTCATATTCGCTCTGGGGAAGTTCCCTGTCTTCGAATTCGCGGCGATCTCGTCCCAGTTAAAACAAATGTCTTAAGCGCTGAAGATATGAAAGAAGTTTCTAAGATCATCCTTCACCGAAAAGATCTTATCGACAAACTTGGAACCTTAACTGAACACGATGGAGGCTTTGCCATTCCTGGTCTATGCCGAATCCGTTATAACTTTTTTAGATTCAATAGAAAGATTGGATTGATCCTTCGTATCGTAAAAGAAAATATTCCAACCCTTGAATCCTTAAACCTTCCAAAAGTTTTAAAAAATATAGCAAGTCAGCAGCGAGGCCTCGTCCTTGTCACTGGGGCCACTGGTTCTGGTAAGTCCACTACCCTGGCCGCCATGATTGATTATATAAATGAAAATCGTCCCTGCCATATTGTGACCATTGAAGATCCAGTGGAATATCTTCATCCGCAAAAAACCGCTCGTCTTAGCCAAAGAGAAATTGGTAAAGACACCAAAGATTTTGCCAGCGCCCTAAGAGGGGCCCTAAGACAAGATCCCGATGTTATCCTTATCGGTGAGATGCGAGACCCGGAAACAGTTCAAATTGCTTTGAAGGCCGCAGAAACTGGCCATATAGTTTTCTCCACCGTTCACACCACTGACGCCATCACTTCAGTGGGCCGTCTTATCTCCATGTTCCCACCGGAGGAACAGGAGGAAGTGAGAAAACGTTTAGCAGAAAATCTCTACGCTACCATAAGCCAGCGTATGCTTAAAAACGCTGATAATACCGGCGTCGAAGTGGCCCAAGAAATCATGGTCACCAGTCCCGGTATCAAAGAATGTATCAAAGGCGAAGAGAGCATTAACCGAATCCAGCAAATCATTCGAGAAGGTCGCGGCAAAGGTGGCAATGGCTCCCAATCCTTCGATCAATGCATTATGGAACTCTACCAAAATGGCCGCATCACAAAAGAAACGGCCCTTGGCGCTGTCGCCTCAGAGTCCGACTTTATGCAAGCCCTTATTGTTGATTAGTTTTCAGAAGTGAAAAACTTCACTCTAAAATTAATTTTTCTGTAAAATAATGCAATAGACATTTGTTATGAACTCCTTAACTTTTTCAAGGAGACTTAATGATTGAATCAAATATTTTACATGGCTTTTTAGACAGGCTTACGAAAGAGGCCTTAGAGGAAATCGAGCGAGGTGGAAACTTGAATCAGCAAAACGCATTGCCATTTCTAATTAAAGATCAATATTCTAAAATCACAAAAATGGAAAAGAATTTCGCTACTTCAGAAGAGCTATTAGATTTTAAACAATATACAATTGAAAGATTTAATCTTGTAGAACAAAGATTTATAGAATTAGAAGCTTCAATTGATGCAAGATTCGAAGCCTTAGAAAAGAAAATGGATTATAAATTCAAAACCCTTCAGTGGAGTATCGGCTTTGGCTTCACCATTATTGCGCTATCTCAAGCTTATTTAGCTTATCGGATCCATCTCTAGTAAATGTTTGATAAAGACCAACTAGAGCTTCTTAGAAAGAAACCTCCCCTTGAACCCTAGGCGCTCCCCATCCATTTGTTTTTGCCATTTTCTTATTTTTTTAAATATATTTACTCACCGACCACAATTCAAAATGATTGAGTAAATTGTTTTTTATTCCCGTAATTTCAAATACTATGGAGTTTTCGGTAGGGACAGGGGCATAAGAATATTGAGTACACGAAGAGGTATTTTGGCAGGCCTTAACGCAGGGAAAATGAGCGGGCCTTGGTGTTTTGGGTTAGTCAAAAAAATTAGATTCTTTGGTCTTTTTTCCAATAGGTAAACTCATTCAAAGCTTGAAATTAAGTCACTCCTTTCTACTAACTTCAAACTAGGATCTGGGAAGTATACCCCATCTACATAAACAAGCTCCAAAAATACCTCTTCTCCTTTTCTAATATTAACTTTAATACTATTAGCTTTACTTTCTTTTGCAAAAATAACATATTCCCCTGGAGGAAGCTCTATCACCAACGGATCAAACTTAGAAACTTTTCCAATTCTCTTCTTTTCGTTTACTTCATTTACATAAATCTTCGTATGGCTGGTCACTTTTTGAAAAGTTTTTTTCGCAATAAATATTTTCCCAAAACCATCTTCTGTTTTTCTCTCTTTAGGTATATAGGTCGAATACTTTACGGTACTACATGATGTAATCACTAAGGCGAATATAATAAACGTCATCTTTACAACTGACATGAACTCTCCAATTCTATTTTGTTTTTTATAAAACAATAGGTTCCTTTTTCAATTTTTTTCCCTTGAATGATGTGAGGAACATTTATTTTTAACTTATAAGGCTTTCCATTTTTAAAAAATATTATTTTTGTCCCTTCACCAAATGTATACTGATTATACATGAATTTTTCACTCAATGTGACTTTATAAAAATAAAGTCTGCGGAAGTCCTTAGACATTTCATTCGCTGAATGTACCGAGCTCGACTTAGGAAAATTGTATCTCCTGAGATTTTCAGGTATTTGTAAGTACTTCTTTCCAAATATTCGAGGGACAGTCCCACAGCCGAACATATTAAACAGCAAAGCAAAAATTGAATTCAATACTAATTTTTTGAACATATATTATCTCGTGCAAACTTTGTTGCTGTCTCTCTATTGCAGGAAGTATCCTGTATATCCTTATATGCGAAAACGATGCCTAGAAAAATACTTGCCCCTCCCAAGAAAGGACTATCTTTTCCAAAAAGATATTCTCCAAAACTAACACTGCCATGAGCTCCAACTCTTAAAGATGTACTCTGAGTCAAATTATTCTTAATATTAACTGCCACATTCCCTCTGGTTAAAAATCCCGTAAAAACAGCTAATCCAATTGACAGGAAAGTTGCTGTAGGGGATGCAAATGCCAATCCCCCATATATTGCTCCTACGATTGCCCCCTCAAGTATTCCTTCAAAGGCATGATCCAAATTACCAGGATCTTCAATAGTAGCAACAATACCTCCTACAATAGCTCCTACTATCGCGCCAACAACAAGTGCCTCTAAAAATTTCCCTGAAGGATCAACGAAACCTGTTGGCTTATTTAAAACGTATACATACTTATTATTAATTGTGACCGGTCTATCCAGCTCCCCTCTAAATGGATCCTCTTCCAAAAATCTACCTATACTTGCATCATAATTTCTCGCTCTGTAATGATATAACCCCGACTCCTTATCATACTCACGATTCGTGTAAGTAAAGAACGGAGCAAGTACTTCATTCCCACTAATCACATTACCACTGGCATCCGTTGTGTTAACCAGCTCTCCAAACGCAGAATAAATATGATGCTGCACTTTAGACCCAGCACCATCAACAATATCAACAATTGTTCCTTGGCCGTCTTTTATGTAGAAATAAGATTGTGCGGCTTGTGCTGTTCCTTTTGCTACTCCGTCTGTTGTTACATCGACAGATAAGACATCATCCGTTCTAAGAGTTGAGTGGGTATAGGTCGCTAGGAGTTTATTGTCGATGTCAAACTCAGCTAGGATTTCATTACCGTCATAGACATATTTTCTAGTGAATGAATTTGCTGGAGTCACTAAGTCAGTAACTTGTTTTTTAACTCTTCTTCCAAGAGCGTCGTAGACATAAGTAATCTCTTTTGTTGGCGTCGCTCCTTCAAAGTAATCAATACCAACCAACTGATTTTCAGAGTTATGAACATAGTTGATAACTTTTGAATCGGTTTTTGAGTTCTTAGAAGATAAGTTTCCATTTTCATCATAAAAATAAAGGTAACGATAGTCTTCAGTTAATCTTTGAGAGTTCGCATCATAATTATAACTTCCAAAGTCATCGGTGAGGCGGTTTCCATTTGAGTCATAAGTAAAATTTTCTGTTAGAGATTCTGGATTGGTTCCTTGAGTTAGTTGATTATTATCGTCATAATCATAGTTTGCTGTGCCTGCTGATGAACTTGCCGTTTTTCTGTTACCGATTAAGTCTTTCGTGTATGAGAAGGTATTAATATTGGTTCCAGAAGTCTTTTGATGAATAATGCTGGTTAAAAAGTTGGTATCATCAAAATTGAAGGCCGTGTCTGATCCAGGTCTTGAGACTCCAGTCAGGCGGTTTCCAGTATCATAAGAAAATCCAAATGATTCAGATTTATGATTTGTAAGTGAGGTTAATCTATTTCCAGTATCGTAGGAATACGAAAAATTACCAATATCCGTTTGCATGCTAGTTCTATTTCCTGAAACATCATAGTCATACTCAACTTCAAAAACTGGTAAATCAGAATGTGCTCCTAGCCCTTGAGTTTGAACCGCATCGACTAAGTCCCCTGCTTCATTCCTTTCATAGATAAAGTCAATCTGAGAAAAACCATTTTTAATTTGAGTTACATTACCTCGAACATCGTAGGCAAACTCGTAGGTATTATCTGGAAGAGTTCTTTTTGTGAGTTGATCTAGATTGTCATACTCAAAGGTCTTAGTATTACCATTTGGATCAATTTCTTCTGTAACATTTCCATTATCATCGTATGAAAGCTGTGTAATTTTCCCTAAACTATCCGTCTTCTTAGTTAACCTCCCTAAAACATCATATTCAAAAAGAGTTGTATTATTAAGAGGATCAATTATTTTAGATAGCTCCCCAGTAGGTAGGTATTCATACCTAGTCAGCTCTCCCTTAGGAGTTAAAACCGAAGTTAAACGGTTAAAGGCATCATAAGTATTAACAGTCTCCTGCCCATTAGCATTTTTAACTTTTGTAACATTACCGGCAGCATCTCTGGTGAAAAGAGTTTCATTTCCTTCTGGGTCAGTTTGACTTAACAGGTTACCTCAAGCCACTTTCTTTTTAGTTTTGAATTTTATTTCAAATCCTAACGCCCCAATCAGTCTGATAACTTCATCTAGGGATTTTTCGTAGTTGGAAGGATCGAGAAGTCTATCGATCTGCGATCTTGAAGTTTTTAGCATTCTTGCCATATCACTTTTTGTAAAATTTGATCTTTGATATTTTTCAACGGCTTCCAAAGTAAGCTTATGTAAAATCATATCTCTGGTGTGGTCTGGTTCCTGTTCGAATTCTAAAAAAGCGTCTAAGTGGATTGAGTCTTCTTGCCCATCTTCTAACACGTAGGTAATCGCCCTTTTATCTAACTCTCGATCTACATAAATATCAGAAACTCTATTTTCTTTACTCGGAACTAGTCGTAGCTTTACGTAAGGTAAAAAATATTCTCCATTCTTTGTTGAGATGATGATCCTTTTAGACCTATTATTATTTTCCACACTACGAATTTTCATAATCTCTTCTCTTTTCTAAGCTCCGCAATTGCTTTTAAAATTTTGTTGTTTATTTTTCCTTTAATCACAACATTATCTTCTAAGTTGTATTTAGCTATCTCTTTACCATCCTTAAAAATATGAACATGATAAGGGTCATGATCACCTATCCAAGTTATAAAAATATAGCCTGATTTCTTTAACTTTCCCAAACTTATCGTACCACACAAGGTACATCTTTAATCAAAAATGGAAAAACTTTCATTCGTAAATTTTTAAACCAAATCATAAGACCTCTACTGATTACACACACTTGTAATAACTCGAGGCGATAATAACAGGAACGGATTTTTATCCAATATTTAGGTTGTCTGGACTTTCAGATTTTTCAGATATGAATTATGCCAAGGGCGAAGTCGCCAAACTACGACTTCGCTTCAATTTTATCGTCCATGACCTTCTTAATTTTTTAGAAATAGGGAAGAATTTTATCCCAAACTTAGGTACTTAATTAAAAACTCTAAAAAAAGTAAAGTAAGCTGATCTTTCGTCTCTTTTGAAGCGCTTGCCCCCTAAAGTGTCAAAAGTACCTGTTTGTTGTTGGGAGGCTCGAACGCCAAATATTGTTCCAAATTCAGAACCATTTATTTGAAAACCAGCCTCTCCGATATATCCGAACAGACCGGCAACATCGGAGCCACCTTTGATAAGCCCCTCTCTTCCTCCTGTCTTAAGAATATAGTCTTCTTCCATGTATCGAATTGTGGCGAATCCAATTGAAATTCCACCAGAGACAAAAAGATAAAAATTACTCAGATTGAAAAAATACCATTTAAATCCACCATCAACTTCATAAAAGTAGGTTTGAGAATCTAGGTTTGAAGCGCTACCTGAAACCAAAGGATTATCGGTGTCGATATAACTATATTCAGCTCGAGAGCTATGAGCACTATACCTTAAGTGAGTAAACAGTGATAAAGAAGAAAACCTATTTTCTCCATAAATATGTAATCCAAAACCTTCGTTTATTTTAATTGCAGGTCTTGAGGTTCCTTCATTTAGAGTTTTACTCGTAAAACCTTTCGCTAAATGTACGCCACCACCTCCTGCGAGACTAAAGTCCGAAGCGTATAAATTTGTTAAGCTAAATAAAGTAATGAGAAAAAGTTTCATTGTATATTTTGATAACAGTTCGATCCAATATCACTGTCAGCGATCATAAGGGAATCTATGCCGCTTGTGATTTCTCTAGGTCCAAAGCTCCCCTTAGTAACCGAAAAAGATCTTTTTAATCCCTTTGCAATTGATGGATAAGTTGACTTTTTACACATGCTATAAAAAGTTACCGTCTTTAGATGCTCACCTTCCCCCCTAGCAATCTCGATAAGAATTTCATCAAGATTTTGGGCTATATACTGCTTTCTCTGTTCGTTAAAATGAACTTTCATTGCAAAGGCCGAACAGTCTCCCCAACTTGAAGTCGACTGGGTTTGAGAGGTAGAAACATTAGAGTAATATTTTGGATCGAGCAATGCGGTACTCCCCTCAGTTGTCGCATCAGAGGAAGCTGTAACTGGTCCATCTTCTTTAGATCCTTTTGTACATGCATTCCAATAGGCTTCTCCAATCCCTCCGTACTTATAGGTCTTATAGAGTCCTTTATTTAACATATCACTGCACTTATTCGAATCAATCGCAAAAGCAATGTTAAAGAACAATGAACTAATTAATATCAGAATTGGGTATTTCATAACTTCACCTGTAAAATAGAGTCATATGTTAATTTATCATATCACTAATTTAATTTCATTTAAGAGAATCTTATTCCTGAGCTTCACGCTCTGTTTCTCTGTAAAATTACCAGCGAGTCAACCATCATTACAATCGCTCTCTAAAAGCATGACCTGGAAAAAGCTTCTCTTGTTTGAAAATGGCTCCAGCAGAGTTTCAAACAAGAACTTCTTTGTTAGCGAGAACGGAAAGTTTTCTTTATATGAAGAGCTCGTGACGAGTGTAGAAATTATTAAAAGTGATAAGAGCAATAATTTCGCATGTCGATTTCCTGCTCGGTTTTCCTTCCTAAACTCTAGGCTTAATTTGAACATCAAGACTTCATGTGGAGACTTTTTAACATGGAAAGATAGCTTTGAGGCAGATGGGCTTAGTCTTATATACGCTAGCCAATTTTTAGGAAATCCCGCCAGTGCCTTTGGTCATACTTTCCTAAGGATTAAATCTAGTTCTAGGACATTTTATCTAAATAAAGTTTTAAGTTTTTCAGCAAGAGTTCCCGAGGATACGGGATCGATGGAATATATATGGAAGGGTCTCACTGGGGGATTTAAAGGATACTTTGGATTAGGCCCTCTTTACTTAAAGTTTCATGAATACTTACAAATGGAACAAAGAGATTTATGGGAATATGATTTAAGGATAAATGAGGAGCAACTCAGTTTTTTCCTTTCCTATTTATACGAATTAACAAATTTTGCCGATGGCGATTATTTTTTTATCTCAAAGAATTGCTCTGAAATGTTAGTCAATATTCTAGAACTCAATTTTCAAAAAGAAATTGCTTCTACTCTTGGCTCCTATGTTCTACCTATTGAAACGATTAAAGTACTTCAAAAAAAAGACCTAATCACAAAAGTCAATTATCACCCCTCTCTAACAAGTAAACTTCTACAGTTAGCTAACACGGTAAACAATGCAAAAGAACGTGAGGAACTTAAAAACATAATTGAGGGTTCTTTTATCCCAAATGAACACCATTCCGCTGACATTTTGGATTTTCATATCGATCGACTAAATTATTTAAAACAAAAACAACAAGGTGAATTAACTAAGAAGCAGAGAGTGTCTTTCATGAGGGCTCTTAAATTTAGGTCAGGAGTCGATACAGCCTCAAAAACACCCCCCCCAGCATCCTTTCCTCCTCATCTTTCCTCCTCACCACGAAGGATGTCCTTCGGTTACGGGATTAGAAATAAAGAGCAAGAATTTTTAAATTTTGAATATAGGGCAGGCTTGCATGATCTAAATGATCGAATCAATGGATATTTAAAGTATTCTAGAATTGTTTTTCTTAATACTAAGATTAATTACCTTCAACATGATAAAAAGCTCATCTTAGACGAATTAGAATTATTAAATCTCTCTAAGTGGGTTGACTTTAATATTTATACCACAGATTTTAGTTGGGGCTCAGGCTTGAAAGTTTTGAACTCTTACTTAGAAAAATGTTTCAACTGCTATCATTTTGATTTAAAAGCATTTTGGGGAATCGGCTCAAACACCAAAATAAATCATCTTTTAATTTACTCAACTTTAAATATAAACTTAAAGACTGGAAATTTAGATTTCAATAACCAAACTTTACCTGCCGTAGAAGCTGGTTTTATATACTCTCCAAACAATTTTATATTCAAGACAGACATTCAGTATCAGCTATCAATTGCCAAGCATATGCCTCTTCAAAAATCACTTAATTTAAGCTCAGAATTAAACTTACTCGTATCAACTAATTTCACTATTGGGACTTCTTATCAAAGAAACTTAATGAAAAATAGTCAGGTCCTTAAATCAAACCTATCCTTAGCTTTCTAACATAAGTTTTTTATCACATCTTTCAATCTACGACTTCGCTTCAATTTTATCGTCCATGACGACGGTGCCTGAGACCATGTCGTGGAGGGAGCGCTTTTCGTCGTTGAAGAGCATAAGCAGTGGTCCGAAGACGATGGCGATGGAGATAGGTTTGGCGATAAGTTCGCGAAAGAGAATGGTGAAGAAGCCTAGTTCTTTTTCTTCGTCTGCCGAGTGAATCGATAAACTGGTAAAAGATTTTCCCCAGCTTTGTCTGGTGAAGCAAGCTGGTATGGCGATGACCACGTAGTAAATGGTCACGGCGATTATTCCCATGACAAGGTTTTTAAATGTACCTGGATCAAGGGGTTGGTTGATAGAATTTTCTCTTAGGTAAATAAGAATTTTTTCTTCGATGGTGGGCCAGAAGGTATTGGCCACATAAAGAAGTCCTAGAAAAATGGCTGCGTCTATGATGCCAGCAATGGCGCGCTTTACGGGGCTTGCCATTAGGTCGTTAAAGTCAGGGATCTCCGCTTGGCGCATTTCTTCAGCTAGTTTTGAGCGAGATTTTCGACCAGAAGTAGGAGCCGCATCAAGTTTCATTCTCTTAGGCTGTCCGTCCATAAGATCTTTCTTAGCATCTCTTTTTTCTTCTTTTTGACCTAGCTTTTGGGCAAGTCTTTCTTTTCTTGCTTTTCGTTCGACATTTTCGCCTTCAGTTTTTACACCTTCAACTTCAAAGTTCCACTGGGTCTCATCTTTTTCTTGCTCATCAGACATTATAAATCCTTTATCTTCTGTAGCGTTTCATCTACAGACTTTTTAGCTTCATCACATCTGCTTTTCCACTCTTCATCAGATAATTCCTTATCAAGGTTCATAATCAGCTTTCCAAGGATAGCACTTCTATCATTGAACTCTCTTAAAAGTTCCGTGGCCAGCTGCTCATCTTCTAGGTTCTCAAGCTTGTCGAGAACCTCCTGCATATCAGAATTATCAATTAGGTCTTTTAAATCTTTCATACAATTATTTTACCATACTTAATTTCTTTCCGGCCTTAGCTCTTAGCATATCATCGATAATATATAAGCTTTCTTCAAGACCTGGGTCCATTTGTAGACCTTTTACCCATTCTTCTTTTCTTTGCTCAAAGTCTTTTTTCCACTGAGCTTCCTCTCCCTTAAGGACTTTTTGGTGGGCCTTAAGAGAAGCTTCAAATTCAGTCACAAGGATTTTCTCGTTTCTGTCATCAAGCTTTAACTTTTCCATAATCTTTTCGCTTTCTTCGTCTTCTTTAAGAAGCTTTTTAAGATTAAGGGTAACTTTAGTGTCTTCACGCCTTTTTGAGTAATAGGCCACACTTTCATTGATTTTCTTAAAACGCTTGTCGTTCTTAACTCTTTTAGCGCTTCTCTTTTTAAGTAGAGGAATATTAAAATCTTTTTTCCAAGGTGTGTACTTCATTGGAGCTACCTGATCCCAAGGAAGAGCGTTTTCAAGATCTTGCTCACGAGATTTTGAGTAGGCCATTGGATCGGGAAGAAAGATATCTGGAGTTACTCCTTTAAATTGAGTAGACGCTCCAGTTACACGGTAGAATTTTTGAATGGTTACTTTTAAGGCCCCCATACTTTTTCCAAACATAGAAACAAGCGGACCTCGGTTTAGGTCTAGAACTGCCTGAACAGTTCCCTTTCCGTGGCTATACTCGCCGCCCACAATAACCGCCCGACCATAATCTTGCATGGCCCCGGCTAAAATCTCAGAGGCTGATGCACTAAAGCGGTTTGTTAAAACCACAAGTGGTCCACCGTACTCAACTTCAGGATCATCATCTTTTAGGGTATCAATTGAGCCCGTATGGTTCTTAATCTGAACAATCGGTCCTGTCTTTATAAAGAGACCTGACATTTTTCTAGCGTCTTCTAAGGCCCCGCCACCGTTATTTCTTAAATCAAGAATAACCGCATCGACTTTAGATTTCTTTAAACGAATTAGCTCTTTTCTAACGTCTTCTGTACAGTTTCTATCTTTATCACTGCTTCCAAAGTCTCTATAAAATTTTGGAAGGTGGATATAACCAACTTTAAAATCAAGGTCTTTATGCTTGATCACTGAACCTTTGGCATAAGAGGCCCCAATTTCAACTTTATCTCTAATGATTGGAATTACTTTAAGTGTTGTGTCTGGCTTTTTAACTGAGAGACGAACTTCCGTTCCCTTTTTCCCTCTGATATACCTAACGGCGTCGTCTACTCTCATATCAACGAGATCCACAACTTCTCCGTCCCCTTGGGCAACTCCAAGGATAATATCATCAACTTCAAGACCCTTTTGTCTCCAAGCGGCACCTCCAGGAACAATCTTAACAACTTTGATATAAGGACCATCTTCTTGAAGAACAGCTCCAATTCCCTCGAGCTGACCAGAGATATCGATATCAAAATCTTCTTTTCTTTTAGGTGGAAGGTAGTTGGTATGGGGATCATAAACCACGGTAATGGCATTAAAGAATTTTTCTAAATGATCATTTCTATCTTCTTTTAAAATTCTTGCAAAATATCTTTTATATTTTTTATCTACCTTAGCATGGGCCTTAGCGCGAAGTTCTTTATCAGTCATCTTCTCGATGGGCTTCTCTTTAGATTTCTTCGCTTTCTTTTTCTTTACCCCTAACTTAGCCGCTTCTGCTTCAGCCTTTTTCTTTTCAGCGATTTTCTTTGGATCGTTTGCGTCTCTTTTTGTTTCAAGGTACTGAGAATAACGGCTTAATACTTGCTGCTTATAAATCTTTCTCCAGTAGTCTTCGAATTCTTTTTGGCTGGTCATCCAGTCGCGTTTTTCAGGATCATACTCAAGCTCTTCGTCTTCAGTAAAAGTGAACTGACCTTTAAAATGTTTCTTCCTTAATTTATCAGCTTCTTTGATTCTCTTTTGAATGATCTTAATAGATTTATTTAAAAGAACATGATTTCCGGAGATCATCTCATCATCAAGATCAAGGTGATGCTTCTTAAGTTCTTTAACATCCGACTTTAAAAGAAACTGCTTTGAATAATCGAGCTTCTTTAAAAATTCCTTAAAGGCTTTTTTAGAAAGCTTGTCATCAATCTTAAGATCTTTGTAGTGATAAGTTTCTAGTGCGTTCTTAACAATGTTTCCGATCAAGCGTTCACGCTTATCAACTTTGACAGTCTCAGTTCCGGAAGCAAAAGCTGCACTTAGAAAGAGTAGGTTTACTAAAATTAGGCTGGTAAATTTCATTCGATTCTCCAAAGGGGTAACTGTTCTCCAATTTAGAGAACCTCTCTATTGTAATACCTCTACGGAACCTACAAAAGGGTGAATTAATAGGTACTTGTGATTTTCTGGTAGAATTTTGTCAGGCTTTGGTCAACTCACCGCGAACATTGACTTGATACACCTCGGCTTGGTCCAAGGCCTCGGTCAGAATGGGCGTTAGGTCATTTTCTTCTTCAAATCGGTGCCAATATCTTTTGTCAGGTTTAATAATGGGGTTCTTAGGTGCGAATAAACTACAAGCGTCATCGTGAGGAATAGTTGAGATATCGTGGGTACCAATTTCCTCGGACAATTTAATAATATCTCTTTTATTCATTCCCATTAGAGGTCTAAAAATTGGACGCTTTGAAGCATCGTCAATCAAACTAATATTACCTATTGTTTGACTAGATACTTGACCAAGGGCATCCCCAGTTAAGATGGCCTGGGCCCTAACTCGATCGGCTAAAAGATTAGAAGTTTCCACCATCATTTTTCTAAAAAGAATAGTGCGATATTTTTCTTCGCAAATGCCAGAGACTTTTTTCTGAACTTCTCCAAAAGGAACAATATAGAGCTTACTAAAGGCCTGATACTGACCTAGTACTTTTGTTAGCTCGAAGATTTTATCTTTTACTTCATCCCCTACAAATGGGTAGGCATAAAAGAAGATAAAGCTTTGCTTACAACCTCTTTTTGACATGAGGTAAGAGGCCACGGGTGAGTCAAAACCACCAGAGAGCATGGTGATAAGATGACCACTTGTTCCCCAAGGAAGACCGCCAACTGCAATTTCTTTTCTTGAAGAAACAGCAATCTCGTCTCTTAGGACTTTTATATCTAATCTCTGTTTTGGTTTATGAACATCGACCTTTAGTTTTCCATCATATTTTTTGAGAACATAGGCACCAACAAGTCTTTCAATTTCCATGCTATTTTTTGGAAACTGTTTATCCGTTCTATGCCCTTCTACTTTAAAAGTTGTAAAGTCCTCTCCCCAAGACTCGACTTCTTTATCCACTGCGGGCCAAATAGCACTTAGCTCATTATCTTTTTCCATAAGAGAAGCCGGGATTATAGAATAAATTCCAGGAACTTTTTTTAGGGCCTCTAAAGTTTCTTCAGAAAGCTCGTCATTTATTGTGACAAGAAAACGTTGATTTGAGTTTTCAAATTTTGAAGAGGTATTAAAAGCTTTAAATAGATCTTTTACATGTTCTTTTAAAACTTTCATAAGACGGGAGCGATTTCCCCCTTTTAGCCAAAGTTCATCTACGTTGATTAATATGGAATTCTTTGCCAAAATTACCTCTTCACAAACATTTGAAGCTCACTATAAACTTCTTTAAAAATTGAAATAAAGGCATCCACTTCCTCTTCGGTGCTCATTTTCCCTAGAGAAATTCTAAGAACAAACTTATGCACAGAAGTTGGAAGCCCTAAGGCCTTCATGGTGGGATTCTCCCCTTTTATTTTTGAACTACAAGCGGAAGTGCTAGCGATGGCCACTTCTTTTTGCTCAAGTGTCCTTAGGACAATATCGGAGCTAATACCTTTCCACATCATTGAGATGATATAGGGAGAGCAACGGTTAGGATCAAAAGGAAATTCTAAATCACTTGAGATTTCTTTTAAGGAGCTCACAAGTTTATCCCGAAGACTTAATACTCTTTCAAAATCATTTTGATAATTTTTCTGGGCCACTTCAAAGGCTGAATAAAAACTGGCTATTAAGGGATAAGCAATGGTGGAGGACCTATAATCTGTCTCTTGATTTCCACCATGAAGAAGAGGATTTAAACCCAATCCTTTTTTTAGCCATAGAGCCCCTACACCTTTGGGGCCTCCCATTTTATGGGCCGAAACAGTCATGCTATCTATGAGTCCACTGCTTAAATCAATTTCATATTTTCCAAAAGATTGTACCGCATCTAAATGCAAGTGAACCCAGGGAGCTTTTTCTTTTAGCTCGGCCGCGAATTTTTGAACATCAAGAAGACCGCCGCTTTGAGAGTTAACAGTACTCACAAGAACAAGCTTTAGATTTTTATCTAGAGCACTCGGTAGTAGAGAACAGCAAGGCACTCCCACGTCATCAAGTGGTAACTCAAGCACATTTTTAATCTCTTCACTTAGAGCAAAGGCCGGCTTTACAAGACTAGCGTGATCCCCAAAGGAGACATATAGGGAGTCTTCTTTTGAAAGACCAAGGCCTTTAATAAGAGAGTTATTGGACTCACTAGCAGAAGAAGTAAAAACAAAGCGAGAGTCTTTAGGTGCTTTTAAAGCGGCTTTAAAATTATCTCTAATTTCCCCAGTTTTCTTATTTAATTCCTTCCCCCATTTATGGGCCGCAGAAGGATTATAAAAGTCCCTCTCCATGGTGGATTGGAGGGTTTTTAGTGCTTCAGGGCACAATGGAGAAGAGGCTGCATGGTCAAAATAAAGCATGAAGCTTAATTCTCCCATATGACTAGACTTGTCAATCACATCTTTATAGCGATTAAGGTTGCAAGCCCAAAATCTGTCCATAAAATAGAACAAAATTATTTAAAGGATCCCTATGAAAAATAACGCTTATCTTAAATACCCCTCAATCTCTAAAGGCCAAATTTGCTTTGCCACTGATGACGATCTTTGGAAACTTCCAAGTGATTGCAAAACGGCCGTAAGACTTACCTCTGGAAAGGGAATTGCTAACGACCCCCACTTTTCTCCTGACGGAAAAAGAATTGCCTACACTAGCAGTGTCTCAGGTCAAAGAGATCTCTATATTATTTCTGAGCATGGAGGAATTCCAGAGCGAATGACCTATCACGGAGACGTCTTGGTTTCCGGCTGGACTTCGGATGAGAAAATTATTTTTCAATCAAGTCATGGCACTTTTAATATGAGAGAAAGAGTCCTCTTTGAAATCAATACCAAAACTAAAGTCATCAAACCTCTTGGTCTTGGTCATGCATCTGAATTAAAAAATGGACCTGGAAAATTAAGAGTTCTTGGGCGTAACCTTGGGAATCCTGCGAGATGGAAAAGATACCGCGGCGGAACGGCCGGTACTCTCTGGGTTGATAAAACCGGTAAAAATAATTTTAAGCAAATTCTAACCAATTTAAAAACAAATATCTGTAATCCAGAATGGGTAGGTAAAAGAATCTATTTTATTTCAGACCATCAAGGAGTGGGAAATATATATAGCTGCGATGAAAATGGAAAAGGAATAAAAAGACATACAGATCAAGAAGAGTACTACGTTCGCTCTTTTAATATTGATGGTGAAGAGCTGGTTTATCAATGCGCCGCTGAGCTTTGGAAAAAAGACTTAGGAAAAGGAAATGGGGAAAAACTTATTATTAATGTACCTAGCTCCTTTGACCAAAGTATTCCAAGGGCCGTCTCCCCAGTTGAAGACCTACATGACTATGTCCTAGCAGAAGATGCTGAAGAGCTAACTTGTATTGTAAGAGGACAAATATTTTCAATGCCCCCTTGGAGTGGAGCTCCTATGAGATTAGGAGATGAAGGGGTTCGATATAAAAAGCCATCATATATTTACGATGAAAAAGGTGATGAGCTTCATCTCCTGGCCGTAGGTATGGAACCCGAAGGTGAAGAAGAAGTCTTTCTTTTTGATATGGATAGCCTAGAGAAAAAGAAGATTGGTGGAAAAACCGATTGGGGAAAAATCTATCAAACAGTTGCCTCCCCTGATGGAAAGAAGATCGCCATAGCGAATAACCGCTGTGAACTTTTTATTATCACCAAAACAGGAACTGTCACAAAGATAGATACTAATAAAAAGTTTTTCTTTTCCGGTCTTAACTGGTCTCCAGATGGAAGATTCCTGGCCTACGAATGTAAAATTGGTTTTGAAAAAACTGGAATTAAAGTTTACGACACCAAAACTAAAAAATCCCAAATGCTTATTACGCCAATCTCTTATGATGGCTCTCCTCATTTTGATCCCACTGGGGAATATCTCTACTTTGTTGGGAATAGAGAATTTCACCCGGTTTATAATGAGACCCATTTTGATCTTGGCTTTCCATTCTCCTCTCGAATTTATGCCATCGTATTAAAGAAAGATGGAATTAGCCCTCTTGAGCTTCACTTAGATTTTGAATCAGAAGATTCTGGTTCGGAAGATGATGAAGAGGAGAATAAAGAAGAGAAAGGAAAAAAGAAAAAAACAAAAGCAGAGTTAGAAAAAGAAAAGAAGAAAAAAGAAGAGGAAGAGAAATTAAAAGTTGAAATTGATTTTGATGGAATTGATAACCGAATCGTTCCCCTTCCCATTCCTCTTGGTGGCTACCGCCACGTGATGGTGGTTAAAGATAAAATTTATTGGCTTAAAGAGCCGGTAAAGGGAATCAATCCCCATGGAGATAGCTGGGGAGGAGATACTGGTCATGAGCTAGGTGGCTATGACTTTAAGGTAAGAAAACCATTTCATATTGATAATGGTGTTTGGACCATGCGAACCTCTCGCTGCAAAAAATATATGATGTATGATGAGGGAGATGACCTTCGGATTATTAAAACAGATCAAAGGCCAACAGAAGAAGATGGTTATAATAGAAAAGATGGATTTATCGATCTAAAAAGAATCAAGACCCGAGTTGACCCAAAGACTGAATGGCTCCAAATGTATAAAGAAGCCTGGATTCTTCAAAGAGAGCATTTTTGGACCAAGAATATGTCTAAGATTAATTGGCAGCAGGTCTATAAAAGGTACTTGCCCCTTCTAGATAAGGTCCACACGAGATTTGAACTAAGTGATCTTATGTGGGAAATGCAAGGGGAGCTTGGAACCTCTCATGCCTATGAAGGAATGGGCGACTATCATAGAGAAGTCTATCCTTCTAGAAATGGATACCTCGGCGGAAAGTTTAAATGGATTGAAAAAGAAAAGGCCTTTGAGGTTCAAGAGATTCACTCCGGGGACTCTTGGATTCCTGGTGCCGACTCTCCCCTAAATGCTCCTTCAGTTGGTCTTAAGAAAAAGGATCTCATCTACGGAGTTGACGGGCAGAAGTTTAAAAATGCCAACTCTCTTGATGAAGCCTTAATTGGAAAGGCCGGCTCAAAGGTCAACCTAACCGTGGCCCGAAAGAAAACAAAAAGCGGTTATGAGGACCAAGAGTTTGTCGTCGTAACCACCTTAGTTGATGAGCATATGATGCTTTATCGTCAGTGGGTTGATAAAAACAAAGAGTATGTTCATAAAAAGTCTGGTGGAAAGCTAGGTTATATCCATGTACCGAATATGGGACCTTGGGGCTTTAGTGAATTTTATAGAAATTTCTTAACTGAAGTTAATCACGAAGGTTTAGTGATTGATATCCGTTATAATGGCGGCGGTCATGTTAGTCAGCATCTCTTAAAGATTCTTGCTCAAAAGAAAGTCGGCTTTGATACCACAAGATACTTTGGAGTTGAGCCTTATCCGATGTACGCCCCTGGAGCGCTTGTTTGTCTAACTAACGAGCACGCCGGAAGTGATGGAGATATTTTTCCTCATAGCTTTAAGCTAATGAAGCTTGGAAAACTTGTCGGGAAAAGAACTTGGGGCGGCGTTATCGGCATCTGGCCTCGAGTTGGGCTTAATGATGGAGCCTATACCACTCAACCGGAATTTAGTTTTTGGTTTAAAGATGTTGGTTTTGGAGTAGAGAACTTTGGAACGAAGCCAGATATTGAGATCGATAATACTCCAAAGGACTTCTCAGTTGGAAAAGACGCTCAGCTTGATAAGGCCATCCAAGTTGGACTTCAGGAAATAAAAAAGAATCCTGACTTAAAACCAAACTTTAAAACTTACCCGGATCTAAAGCTTCCTAAGCTTCCAAAAACTTAAATTTTTACCGTTCGAGTAGAGCCGCTCCGCGCGAAAGCGCGGGCGTGAGCTCTTTGTTTTTTATATAATTCTTTTCTTTTGGTCGGAACTTTTTCCATCACGGTAGTAAAAGCAATACTGCTTAACTTTTCTAAGTTTTTATCAATAAAACTATAAGTTTCTTTCGGGTAAACTTGAATTGCCTCCCTTAAACTCCAACCCACTCCCTTTTGAACATAATAATGCTCGTCCTCTAAAAGATTTTTAACAAATTTTAAAACCTTTGTTTTAGGAGGATATTTTTTTCTCATGGACTGATAGTAAAAAAGACTGACCAATGATTGTCTTCTCTTCCATGGATTTGTGGACTTATTCCACTTTTCTAAAGTCGGTAAAACCTTTGAAGGATTTGCTTCTAGGATCCTTGAAAGACAGTCCGAGTAAACATCAGAATGGGCCCAGTTCTCAATACCCCCGACATAAGTTTTAAGCTCGCTCCAATACCTTTCAAAGTCTTCATTAGACCTTCTGCTTTGATAATAAAAAAGTGACTGGGTCTTTACTTCAAAAACATTGGATTTATCCCAAATAAATTTCCAAATCTTTTTTTGAATATGATGGGGCTGATTAGAAAAGCTAAATCCTTCTTTATGTATTTTCCGCTGTTTAGGCGTAGCTAAAAACCATACTTCAAGTTTTGTATTATATATTTCTGGAGTGGCCGCCGTGGCTGCTGATTTTTTTGGTCTTCTGGTAAATTTTTTAAGCTTAAGTTCTACCTCTTTTAAGCAACTTACTAGACTCGGATTTCCCATAATTTAACTGCCTTATATCTGTGAATTTAGCACAAGGAATATACGAAGTCCCTCAAGCTAAAGCACTGTTATTATGACCAAAAATAATACTCAACTACAATCATAGCTCTAATTAAATTTGTTTGAAAACCGAAGAGCTATCGATGGTGAGAAGATTATTTTTATTTATTGTATTAGGTACGCTCTTAGTTTCCTGTGGTGGAAAGAAGTCTAAAAAATTAGATACCTCAGCAACCTTTCAAATCTTAGTTGGGGCCGTAAGCGATCCTAACTTAAGCGGTGGTGTGATGGTCTATGGTCGGGCCGCCGACGGACAGAACTTTGCCATTAATGTCACCAGTGATTCACTTTCCTTTCCCATTCCTAATGGGTCTTGGGATTTTTACGCTGTCGGTTGGGACGGAGCAACTCCCCTAACTGGAAATATTCGCTGCGGCGACACTTCTGCAAACCTAGATGGCGGAGACGCCGTTGTAAGCTTTACTCTTTCAGACGCCAATTGTGCTAACGGAAATTATGGGGCCACAACCTATAAAACAGGTAATCAATTTAGACCTCTAAGGCTTGTTCATTGTACAGATATCACAGGGGTCGTTAACGGAACTTCCGATTGTAATGGCCTTATCTCTTCAACAATGTCCTATCAAATTTCTTATGAAACCTTTGGAGAAGTTGGAAGCCCTCCCCTAGAGGCTGATTGTGTTGATGATGCTGGTAATGTTGGAGGCAATACCAATACAACCTTAAATCTTCCCACCGGTGGATTCTTTGCCAATTTTTTAACCGTTCGAATTGCCACCTTTAGACAAACGGGATGTGCCGGAAGTCCTTCTAAAGAATTCTTTTTTGATTCAGGTCTTGAAGGGGGCCACCCAGATTCGGTTCTTCATCCGGACGCGGGTCATTCAGTGGTCTTCTTAGATGCTCCGGCCACAATTGTTGTTCCAGGGATTTCGAATAATCCTTCATCCAATCATGTTAGAGAAGTAACAAATGGAACTTATAAATTAAAAAGTGTTGGTGTGGGTCTTGTTATGAAAAAGCAGGATATCACTAATGCTAATTATAAAGTTAAATCAAATAGAAAAGCAGTTGTAACAAAACCCAAATTTTCAGAAGCAACAAGTACCAATTATAAACTTCATGTTGGTACAAAATAAAACTAGGTAATGGCCATGAAAAAGCTGACACTACTAACCCTCCTCTTCTTTCTCCCATCTCTTGGGTTCGCCTTTGGTGTAACCTGGGAAGGACAGATCACTGACAGTGGTGATACTCCCGTCACAACTCATATGAGTGGCGGTACAACCGTCATCAGATTTAGTATTTGGGATGATACCGGGTCAACTTGTAAGCTTTACGAAGAAGATCATAATGTCGATATAACGGGCACCAATGGTTTTGTTTCTGTTGAGATAGGTACTGGTACTCCTACCGGTGGTTCACCAGCTTTTTCTGAAAATATTTTTTCTAATGCCAGTAATCCAATTACTGGTTTTGCCGCTTGTGCCTATAACCCAACAGCCTCACTTGGAAGAAAGATGGATGTCACTCTAGACCCACTTTCAGCCGGCGTAGGTGTTGAAACTTTTGCTACTCAAATTGATATCTCCTTATTACCGGCCGCGGTTTATGCTAAAGAGGCAACTCAAGCAAACACCATCGTCGCAAACGGAGTTACATCCGCTTCAATCTTAGATGGAACTATCGCAACAGCTGATTTTTCAGCGGGAGCCGTGGACTCTGCCGCTATTCTCGATGGAACTATTGCCAACGCTGATATGGCGGTTAACTCAATAACTGCGGCTGAAATTGTGGATGGCACCATTACAACAGCGGACATTGCGGCCGGTGCTATTACAAGTGCTGAAATTGCTGATGGAACTATTACTGCCGCTGATTTTGCAGCAGGAGCAATCGCCAGTGCCAGTATTGTGGACGGATCTATTTCCACTGCTGACTACGCTTCATCATCTGTTACATCCGTTATTATTCAAGATGGTACCCTAACTTCAAACGATTTTGCATCAGGTTCAATCACTTCGGTCATTATACAGGATGCAAGTATTACGGCCGCGGATTTAGCAATCGGCTCAGTGACAACAAATGAAATTTTAGACGGAACAATTGGTGCTGCTGATTTAGCAATTACAGTTCTTCCTGACACTAACCCAATTGTATCTGGAAGTTTTACCGTAAGTGCTGCCGGACAATTAAGACTACAAGATACGGCCGGAGGCGAATTTATCGGCTTTCAGGCCCCAGCAACAGTTTCAACTTCTGTTAGTTTTATCCTCCCTAGTGGAGACGGGACTTCTTCTCAAGTTTTAACAACTGACGGAGCAGGAAACCTTTCGTGGAGTTCACCTGCTGGTGGTAGTGGAGATATCACTGACGTCGTTGCAGGTACAGGTCTATCTGGGGGAGCTGTTTCTGGTTCAGCAACATTAAGTATCGCTCCAGGCGGAGTAACAACTTCTCATATTGCCAGTAGTTCAATCACCTCTAACCTTATTATGGACAATACCATTACGTCCGCCGATATCGTTAGTGGTTCAATAAACTCTACCTTAATACAGGATAATTCGATCACCACCGCTGACCTAGCCGTTAGTGCTGTTGGTTCAGCTGAAATTTTAGACGGAAGTGTCGCAACTATCGACTTAGCAAACAACGCTGTAAACTCAGCTAAGATTGTTGACGGTTCAATAACGAATGCCGACCTAGCGAATACTTATCTTCCCGCTGACGGAACCGTTGCCCTAACAGGAAATTTTCAGTTGGGCTCAAATAATATTCAAAACGTGGGGATAATAAACGTAGGAGCCGGCGCTGCCGCAACTCCAAGCTATACCTTTACTTCTGACACTGATACGGGTGTTTTTCACCCTGCTGCCAATGAACTTGGTTTCACAGTTGGTGGAACAGAAGGGCTTAGAATGAATACAAATGGTCAATTGGGAATCGGTACTGCAGCCCCTAGCGCCAGTGCTCTTGTGGAAATGAATTCAACCACGAGAGGTTTTTTAATGCCAAGAATGACTTCTGCTCAAAGATCTGGAATCGGTGCACCGGTTGAAGGTCTTATGGTATGGGATACAGATACAACTTCAATGCATATGTATAATGGTACAATTTGGCAGGACTCAGCTGCCGGTGGCCCAAGTGGAAGTTTTAATGGAGACGGCTCTCTTCCTATGACAGGTCAGTTTAGAGCAGCAGCTTCTAGTGGCTCAGCTTCTCCTGCGATCTCATTTGACGGAGATACTGATACAGGTATGTTTTCTCCTTCACCAAATAAAATTGGCTTTTCAGTAAATGGTCTTCAAGAAGTAGCGATCTCAGCAGTGTCAGGAGCTAATAATCCAGTTCTAACTTTTAAAGGTGACTACGGAACAGGTTTTACAACCTCTGTTTCCCCTTCTGCTTCAATAGACTTAATTGTGAGTAACCAACTTATTGCCGAGTTCTCTCATCAAGGTATCGCCGTTTCAAGTTCAAACGCTGGCCCTCACTACTCCTTTATTTCGGATCATGATTCAGGAATGAGTAGTTACGGTTATGGCGAATTAGGTTTTGCCACAAATAATATTGAAAGAGTAAGACTACGAGGAAATGGCTCCCTACAAATAACTCCTTCTGGAATTGCTTCTGGTTCAGCCTCAAGTGCTGCTCTAGAAATCAATTCAACGACTCAAGGTCTTCTTCTTCCAAGAATGACTTCTGGTCAAAGAACGGGAATTGGTGCCCCAGTGGAAGGTCTTATTGTTTGGGATACCACAACCCAGTCTCTTCATACTTATAATGGTTCTGTTTGGATGGATTCCGCAGGTGGAGGACCGAGTGGAAGTTTTAGTGATGGCTCGCTTCCTATGACAGGTTCACTTAGATTATCTAATGTGTCACCAAGTGCCGGCGGACCAGCTCTAACTTTTGATGGCGATACAGACACAGGTATTTATAGCCCATCTCCAGATAGACTATCAATTTCAGCTAATGGATTAGAACAATTAAGTATTAGCGGAACACCTCCTTCAGGTTCACCTTCGACAATTCTAAGTTTTGCAGGTGATTATGATACAGGTTTTGGTCACTCGATGGTTTCGGGTTCAGCCACACTTCATTTAAATGTCGATGGCGTTGAAAGTGCCGCTTTCACGGCCCAAGGTATTGTGCTACCTTCATCCGGCTCAGCATCAGCTCCGGCCTTAAGCTTTTTAGGATACCCCGATGTTGGTATCTATAATAGTGGCCCAGGCTCCATGTCTTTTGCCACCTCTGGTTCCGCAACAATGACGGTTAACAATGGGTATGTTGGTATTGGTACTGAAAACCCTGTTGATATTCTCCATGTTATTGGTGGGTGGCCACTTTTTGAATCAAATTCAAATGACGCTATCGCCACAGGACTTACATTTGAAAAATCAAGATCCGCGGCCTCTGTCATTGCCGATGATGAGCTTGGAGCTGTCGAATTTAAAGGTCATGACGGTGTGACACCTAGAACCGCTGCTTATATTCAAGCAGAAGTTGACGGAACTCCTGGTGTTAGTGATATGCCAGGGCGACTAGTTTTTCATACGACTCCTGACGGCTCAACAACTCCAATGGAAAGAGTTAGAATTGATAACCTAGGTAACGTTGGTATCGGAATTACAGCTCCTGCTAGTGAGTTAGATGTTAACGGAACAATTCGCGCCACTGATATTTGCGACGAATCAGGTACAAACTGCCAGGATATTTCTGCAGGATGGGCAACCGGTGATGTTCAAGATGGCGGGAACTCCTTTGCTGCGACCATGGCAATTGGTACCAATGATAACTTTGATTTTAAAATTAAAACCAATAACACGGATAAGTTCTATATTAAAAACTCTGGTGAAGTTGGAATCGGAACAATTGCTCCAGCGGCACAATTACATGTTAATGGTTTAGTTTATCAAACTGGAATTGGAGAATCGACTTACTTCGGTGAAGGTGCCGGGGATAATGATGATGCTTCCTCAAGAAGAAATGTTGGTATTGGTAAAGATGCTCTTAATTCTGTAACGACAGGTTCAAGTAATACTGCCGTCGGTTACCAAGCTCTTTCTTCTGCTACGGCCGCCCTTGATAATGTCGCCGTTGGTTGGAGGTCACTAGACTTTTTAACCACTGGTACAAAAAATATTGCCATCGGTAGAAGTGCTCTGGCATCCGCAACGGCAGAATCAGATAATGTTGCCGTCGGACATTCTGCAGGTACTTCATCTACCGGTAATCAAAACGTATTCCTTGGCTCAAGAGCAGGTGATACGGCAGCTGCAGGAAATAACAATATCTTGATTGGTTATAATGTTCAAAAAACAATTTCTACTGCCTCTAATGAACTACATATTGGTAGTGCCATATTTGGAGATCTTACATCAGGAGATATTGGGATTGGAACTACGTCTCCAGGGTACAAACTTGATGTAAGTGGCGATATCAACGGAGCTGTTATTAATGGTACAAATTTTGTTACAACTGTTGGTGGCTCTGCTGCCTCACCTGTAATCTTCCCTACTTCAGATAATAACTCAGGTCTATTTTTTCCAGCAGCAGATGAAATTGGTATTACCACTGCAGGTACAGAAGCGGTAAGAATTGATACTGGCGGGAATGTTGGTATTGGAGTTACGACTCCAGCTGATAAATTAACCGTAAGTGGGGATATTAGAGTTGGTCAGGCCGGTACTGATGGTTGTCTTAAAGACTTTAGTGGCGGAACAATTACAGGTACCTGTTCTTCAGATAAAAGATTAAAGAAGGACATCAAGACTCTTGAGAAAGTAAGTGAAAGATTTAAAAAAGTAAGAGCTGTAGAATGGGTTTGGAGAAAAGATCAGTTTCCAGATCGAAGATATGGTTCCAGTAGAAATGTTGGTGTAATCGCTCAAGAACTTGCGGCACTCTTTCCTGAATTAGTAGAAACAGACGATGAAGGATATTTTAAAGTTAAGTATAACCATCTTCAATTTTACGTTATGAAAGGTTTAGTAGAGCAAATCAATGAGACGGATGCCCTTAAAGAGAAAATTAAAAAGCAGGATGCCGAAATAATTGCTCTTAAAGAAAAGCTATCTCAATTACAAAACCGAGAAATTGCGAGTATTAAGGCTGAAAACAAAAAGATGAAAGAGCGTTTTGAAAGACTTGAGATCATGATGCATCGTCAGATGATTTCTAAAAAGTCTGCCAAAAACGAAGTTAAAGAATAAGAAGAAGTTTTTAAATTTTACCTGCAAATACAAAGCCCTCCGCATGGAGGGCTTTTTTATTTCAGATGTGAAAGTTGATTTAGCGACAAAAACTGATTTAAAACTATGAGTTTAATCTTCTAAGAACGTAGTGAAGAATCCCACCATTTCTAAAGTAGTTAAGCTCATCTTCCGTATCAACTCTTGAAACAACATTGGTTGAAACAGTTGAACCATCTGCTTTAGTAACAGTTAACTCAAATTCCATCTGTGGTTTTAGATCCCCTACTTGTTTTAGAGAGATTTTTTCGGATCCGTCTAGCCCAAGAGTTTTTCTTGATTCACCGGCCTTAAACTGAAGAGGCATAACACCCATTCCAATTAAGTTTGAGCGGTGAATTCTTTCAAAAGATTCAACCACAACGGCCTTTACGCCCTGAAGGTTTGTGCCTTTAGCGGCCCAGTCTCTAGAAGAGCCTGTTCCATATTCTTTACCGCCAATAACAACAAGAGGAGTTCCCTCGCTGATATATTTCATAGCCGCATCGTAAATACTCATTTGCTCCCCTGTAGGAATATGCTTGGTGTATCCACCTTCAACACCGGGAACCATTTCGTTTTTAATTCTGATATTGGCGAAAGTTCCACGCATCATAACTTCATGGTTTCCACGGCGTGATCCATAAGAGTTAAAATCGTGCTGCTTTACACCGTTATCTGTTAGGTATTTACCACCTGGGCTATCAAGCTTGATAGCTCCAGCAGGAGAAATATGATCGGTTGTTACTGAGTCCCCCATAAGAGCAAGGATTGAAGCGTTCTCTACATTGAAGCTATCAACCACTCCTTCTTTGATATTATCAAAGAAAGTTGGGTTTCTTATATAGGTAGATTTAGGATCCCAAGCAAACTTTTCTCCAGTAGGAGCGTTTACCGCTTTCCATTTATCATCACCTTCAAAAACATTGGCGTAACGTTTTTTAAACATCTCAGAAGTTAAATGATCTTTAATAACTTCTGCAATCTCAGCATTGCTTGGCCATAAGTCTTTTAGGTATACATCATTTCCGTCTTTATCTTTTCCAAGTGAATCCGTTGCTACGTTATCAAGGATTGAACCAGCAAGAGCATAACAAACAACGAGTGGAGGTGATGCTAGGTAATTAGCTTTAACGTCTGGTGAGATTCGTCCTTCAAAGTTTCTGTTTCCAGAAAGAACTGAAGTTGCCACGAGGTCATTCTCGTTAATACATTTTGATATTGGCGCTGGAAGAGGTCCAGTGTTTCCAATACAAGTTGTACAACCATAACCAACTAAGTTAAACCCAAGAGCATCAAGGTCTTGCTGAAGTCCTGACTCAACTAAGTAGTCAGTAACAACTTTTGATCCTGGTGCAAGTGAAGTCTTAACCCATGGCTTTACTTTCATGCCTCTTGCCACGGCCTTTTTCGCAACTAATCCCGCCGCCATTAGAACAGATGGATTTGAAGTATTAGTACAAGAAGTAATGGCCGCAACCACAACATTCCCGTGCTTCATTTTATAGTCTTGTCCGTCTACATCAAATTCTTTAGCAAGATCATCTGGGGATGCTTTATAAACATCTGCCATATGCTTTGTGAAGGCCTCTACACCTTGAGTAAGCTCAATTTTATCTTGAGGTCTCTTTGGTCCAGAAATACAAGGAAGAACTGTTCCCATGTCTAGCTCAACAGATGAAGTGAAAACTGGATCTGGATCCCCTGGGTTTGTCCAAAGCCCCTGCTCTTTAGCATAAGCTTCAACTAAGGCCACAGTCTCATCATCACGTCCAGTGAACTTTAAATAATCGATTGTTTTGTCATCAATTGGAAAGAACCCACAAGTAGCGCCGTACTCAGGTGCCATATTCGCAAGAGTCGCTCTATCCGCAAGGGAAAGATCACTCATTCCCGGTCCGTAAAATTCTACGAATTTTCCAACAACTCCATGCTCTCTAAGTTTTTGAACAACATTGAGAACGAGGTCAGTTGCCGTGAGACCTTCTCCTAATTTACCCGTTAGCTTAAAGCCAACCACTTCAGGAATAAGCATTGTTACAGGCTGACCTAACATGGCAGCTTCTGCTTCAATACCACCAACACCCCAACCAAGAACCGCAAGGCCATTGATCATTGTGGTATGTGAGTCAGTACCAACACAAGTATCTGGGTAAGCCACGCCATTATTAGTCCATACAACATCAGCAAGGTACTCAAGATTTACTTGGTGAATAATTCCCGTTCCTGGAGGAACTACGCGAAAGTTTTCAAATGCTCCCTGTCCCCACTTAAGAAAATTATATCTTTCAGCATTTCTTTCGTATTCAATTTCAACGTTTTTTTCAAAGGCGTCTTTATCACCAAAATGCTCTACCTGAACTGAGTGATCAATAACAAGATCAACTGGAGTTAAAGGATTAATTTTAGAGGCTGAACCACCAAGAGTTTCCATAGCCTCACGCATAGCCGCTAAATCAACGACTGCTGGTACGCCGGTAAAGTCTTGCATAACAACTCTTGCCGGATGATAAGCAATTTCACGGTCTGATTTTTTATCAGTGGCCCACTTATTTAAGGCCTCTATATCTTGCCAAGTTACGGTGCTACCGTTTTCATGGCGTAGTAAGTTCTCTAAAAGAACTTTTAAACTTTTTGGAAGTTTATCGATATCCCCTAGCCCTTCAGCTTTTGCTTTTGCTAGTGAATAGATGTCATAGGTTTTAGAACCGGCCTTTAAAGTGGTTTTCACTTTACTCATTTTGCACCTCGTTGAAAGATAATCTGAATTGTGGGGATTATATACTATAAAGAAGGGTCTGTCTTTTAAGGGAACTACTTGCGGTCTGAAATAAGTGACCAAGCGCCTCCACCTTCTGAGCGGATTATATAGCCAAAGGGGTGCAGCTTACGGCGCAGGTTGTAAAGATGAACATCGATGGTTTTTGGATGAACATTATTACTATCCCAAACTCTCTCTAGAATATCGCCGCGGCTAATTTTTCTTTCCTGAGAATCAATAAAAAGACTTAAGAGCTGAATCTGCTTTGAGGTTAAGCCAGCAATCTCTTGTCCATCTAGTCTTACAGTAGGACGTATTTTTTTCTTAATTCTTTTTGCGCTTTTTAAAACGTTTTCAATTTTAAAGGTTAATTCATTTTTATTCACAGGCTTTACTAAATAATCAAGGGCACCTTCTTCCTGACATAGGCGCATGCTGTCCATATCGTCAGTTCCTGAAATGACAAAGAATGGGAAAGATCTTTGAAGACCTCTTCTATCAGCATTTAAAAAATTTAACAGACTTCCGTCAGTTAGGTTTAATTCACTGATCATCATAAAAGGAGTTTCGTCCCTATTTAAGGTGAAGAATTCAATGAATTCTGCGATGGTATCAAAGAATCTCGTGGTGCAAACTCCCTCAAGAACTTGCTCATAAAGAATCTGTTGTCCCCTATCACTTTCAAGGATCCAAATAATATTTGGGTTATCTTCTACACTCATGTCCTATAGTCTAAGACTAAACAGAAAATATGTGAATAGGTGAGACGTGACTTTTTGGTATTCGTTGCGTAATACATAACGCTATGAACCACCTCGACTATCTGATCCCTTTTGCAAAGAACTGTGACTTGGAGCAACTTAAGGCCCTAGTCTCCCAAAGAGAGGGGCATTGGGAGCATAAGGGCTCCCTTGAATATAAGGAAGCTCTTGAGGCTGACTTAAGTTCTCCCGAACAACTTTGGTCATCCATAGAAAAACTTATTCCCTGGAAAAAAGGACCTTTTGAGTTTGAGTCAGGCACACTAGATGCTGAATGGAGAAGTGACTTTAAGTGGAATCGATTTAAAGAGCATCTAGGTAACTTAGAAGGAAAAACAGTTTTGGATGTGGGCTGTAATAATGGTTACTTTATGTTCGAAATGGCCAAGTTAAACCCAAAGCTCGTTCTAGGAATTGACCCCATTCCAAGATGTCAGGCTCAATTTAAATTACTTAATAAAGTTTTTAAAGAAGATGCCCTTAGGTTTGAACTTTTAGGAGTGGAGCACTGTAAGCATTTTCACTCCATGTTTGATCTTATCCTCTTCATGGGAATAATTTATCATCACCGTCATCCTCTTGAGCAGCTGATAGATTTAAGAGAGGCTCTAACTCCAGGGGGAGAAATCATCCTTGAAACAATCGGAATTCCTGGAGAAGAATCCTATGCTCTTTTTCCAGAAGATAGATACGCGGGAATGAAAAATATTTATTTTATTCCAACCTTAAGCTGCACGGTCAACTGGATGAAGAAGGCTAAATTTATCAATATAGAAGTCATTGCCGATACCGATATGACCGAAGAAGAGCAAAGAAGCACCAAGTGGAATCCTGAAAATTTTAAGACCCTTAAGGATTCTCTTGATCCGAATGACCCAAGTAAAACAATTGAAGGACATCCAGCTCCAAGAAGGTTTTTAATCAAAGGAACTCGCAAACCGTGAAAGCTCTTTGGATCTTCTTAGGTATTCTTTGTTTGATAGCGGGATTTATCGGGGTATTCCTACCTCTACTCCCCACTACTCCCTTTGCCTTACTCGCGGCCTTTTGTTTTTCAAAAGGCTCAGATACTCTTTACGAGTGGCTATTAAGCTCTAAATTATTTGGTCCTCTTATCAAAGATTGGGAAGCTTATGGTGTCATTAGACTTCCCGTTAAAAGGCTTTCAACAGGAATGATCTTTTTACTTTTTGGGTATACCTTAATTTTTGTAAAGGTAGCTCTTTGGATAAAAGCTATTGTAAGTCTTTCTGGAATTCTCGTCTTAGCTTTTATTTGGACTAGACCTAGCCTACCTTCTACACAAGTTTCAGGTGACTAGATAAGGGAACTTTTTTTCCTTTGTGAAAGCAAACCGTTTTTCCGACAAACTTCATGCTATTTCCATCAACAACAATTCCCGAATGATCCGGAACTGCATAAACTGGGGTGCTAACTTTCTTTGATTGCATCACAAGCTCTTTTTCATAACGAGTGGAGTTCTTATAATGAGGAAAAAACTCAAAGGGCACAATATTCATGGCCTTTAAATTTTTTACTTTTTCATCATTATCATCACAATCAAATTTCGGGTAACCGGCCGTCTTAATATCTGGAGTCATCAATATGGCCCCGGCTGACATTCCAGTGAGGACCCCGCCATTTTTAACAAAGGCCTTAAGTCTTGAGAGTATTCCCGTTTTTCTTAGATACTTTAAAAAATAATAAGTATTCCCACCAGAAAGATGAATAATATCACTACTCATAGCCTCAGATAATAAGACCTGATCAAAGGGAACATCTATGGGAAAATGAATAAATCTTGTAAGTCCTAACTTTCGGTAATTTTGAACAAAAGCGATAAAATCAACTTCGGAATCATAGGAGCAAGATGGGATATATGTGACACGGGGGTCTGAAACATTTGTTAGCTTAATTGCCTCGGCATCCAAGTGAAGATTCTCTTCCTCATGTCCCCCACCATAAAGAACTAATTTCACAACCCTTCCCTATACTCCCGAACAATCTTTAACATGCCCTTAACCAAGTTAGATTGAGATTCTTTATCGGCATTAGCCATTTTTGATTCTGGCTTTAAGTCTTGATAATCCACAAACTCACTTAAAAGTTCAAAAAGCTTCGTCGGCTTAATCTTAGGTTTCGCGTGCATTACCTTATGAACAATTTCAGAGATAGAGTCACCGGTAACTCGGTCCATTTTATTAATAATGGAAGATCTCATGGTCATATTTAAGAGAACTGTTTGCTCATCTTCATTATTAAACTTAGCGGCTTTTCGAACAAGTTTCCAATAGAACTCTTGAAAATCATCTATTTTTTTATCTCTATATGAATTTGGAGCTAAATCTTCTTCAGTACAGTAATAACTTTTTATTATTTCTAAAAATTCGCTTCTTTGAATATTTGTATTTCTTGAAAGATAAAGCTGAGGAAGTTCCCTTAAAATATCTCGCATACAAAAAATAGCATTCCAATTGATTCCATCTGGAACCTTATGTAGACCTGCCTTACTTTTCGCTCTTTCAAAATAAGAAAAGCTATCAAGCAGGGCATCTATTTCTTTTTTGGCCGGTTTTAAAAGAGCCTCTTGAGTTTCAGGCTTAAACCCTAATTTATAGAGAAGGTTTTTTCTTTTATTTTTAATAAAGTATTTATCAAAACTCTGAGTTGCTTTAGAGTCTTTAAAGCTTTTTACATTCTTCTTTTCTTTCGTAATTAAAAAATCAACAAGTTGAGCAAAGGTTTGTACTGTGTAGCGAGCTTTGTCTTTTTGTTCTGGTATGGAAGTTGAAAAACGATCGTCGTCATCATAGCGGTACTCACTATGAAAGAGACCAAATTGTCTGATTGAACCAAAATCAATCATGGACCCGTCCATCAAGACATTATCCCCATCCCAGTCCAGCCAACAGAAAATATACTCATCCTCAAGCTTTGCTGCCATTTTGGCGAAGACTTCAACTTCCTTTTTTAAGAAAAATTGAAGCCTAGCAGTTCTTGAACTAGGAACCTCTTTCCAAACACCATTTTTTTCTTGGCGATCAATATAGTAATTAACAAGGCTCTCTAACGCCTCATAATTTCCTTGTTTTAAATGATTAAAAAGATGGCTCGGCCTTAAAAGGTTTTGATGAGCGCGAACATTGATTGAAATATTATTTCCAAAATCAATTACAGCTAAAACTCTTTCAGTATCAATACCATTCTTATGAAAAATTTCACTAAAAAATAGAGTCGACATTCCTTCATCTAGTTCTGAATATCCACATCCATAACTGATAGATGGGTCCCCACTTTGGAAAAACTTTTTCTTGATTGCTGTCGCCGGAGAAAGGGCCGTAGCACCTGTTCCGCAAGAGCTTATATCCCAGGCCTTTCCTTTATGCTTAACCACTCCATTCCAAATACTCCTTCCGTCACCTGAGGTTTTACCCTGTTTATTAGGATGTTGAAGTTGAAGGTATCTTGTGGCCATGTACTTATGGGGAAGAATTTCTTTTTCAGGGAACTTGATATTATTTATCTCGTCATATTCATTGATAATAACAATCCCAAAAGTTTCTAGAATTTTCTTTTCTAATTCGGGAGTCATCTTGTCAGGATGGCCTTTAGGAATAAGACCCATCTCTTTGCCTAGGGCAAAATTAAAAGCTGCGACCTTTCCACCTTTTCGAACTCTAGCACCGTACTCAATAAAGGCCTCATCACAGGCCTTTTTTAACGGATGCTCTCCATTGATAGTGGAAAACTTTTCGTAGTCGTAGTTTACTTCTAAATCGTTCTTTCGTTTTAGTTTCGTCATAACGGTTTATATTGTACATTTTAACACGTTTTTGCTTCGCATGGTGGAATATAGTGCCAGTACCCGACACCCCCACTCGGGTATCAAGTTTTTACCTCCAATTGACCTATAAATTATGTATAATAATGAGGCTTGCCCCTACAGACATGATAGGGGCACTTGAGAGTAATGCTAAGGAAGGCGTCAGTGAATCAAAACCTCTATCAAAAGCAGGAAAAGTCGCTTCTCGATGATAAGATCACGACTAAAAAGCTAGAGATAAATCTTAGGCGTAACCGCGAACAAGATAATGGAGATGAGCTCGACAAATTGGCCCGAGACTTCGTCTTTGAAGATTGCCGAGATGAACTTTGGAATCCCGAAAAATATTCTCTTTTATACGCTACCCCACTTTGGCATGAGTCTAGTCCCTCTCAAAAAATTCTTTTAAATCAGCTCTATTGGGTGGCCTATTATAGCCAAATTATTTCTGCCGAAATAGCCACGATCTTTTTAAATCAAACTTCTGCTGCAGGTCTATACTCACTAGAGGATTTTAGACTCGTTTGCGACACTCTAGATTTAGAATCCATGCAAGAGCGCGGTCATATAAATGCCTTTAAAACTATTTCAGAGCAAGTTGAAGAAAAACTTTTTGGGGAAAGACTATTTACTTACCCCATGAAGAATTTTGCGACAGAAACAATGATTTTCCAAAACACTAATAGAGTAAAAGAATTTTGGAAATGGATGCAATTGAATGCCTTTAGCTTTCTTTCTTCTAATAATGCTTTTATTGCCTGCCAATACTTTACAGTTCGAGGTCTTCGTACCTTGAAAGGTAAAATCGTTCAGCATGAACTTGGTCAGTACTATGATAAGCATCCCGATAAAATAAATGCACCGATCCCAAGTAAGATTTCCTATCATCACTTTTTAGATGAAAGTTATCATTTTAATTCAAGTTCTATAATCGGACATGATGTTATTCATACTTTAAAGGGGCCAACAAAATTTGAGTCTCATATTGCCAATATGGGTATCAAGGGATGTCAAAAAGATCATCAGCACTTCAATATTTCGGTCAATGGAATTTTCTGGTACGAGCCGGCTCTCTTTCCCGTAATTTATAGGGTTTTAAGAAGCCCTTATTTTGAATTTGATCATGTGGGCGCTCTACAAATGATGGAAAAATGTTTTCTTAGGGAAAACCAGGCCATGCATTTAGCTTACGATACACACTGTGTGGCCTCTAAGTCCTATCAGCAATATGTGGATGGCTTACCTTATATAAGTAAGTCAAATCGTGAGATGAAGCTTATGAAAAAAACAACCATTGAAAAATATATTAGAACTAATAAACAAGCATTTAAAAAATTTGAGGTAGAGAGTGAGCGGTACCTGCACCATTTCATTCAAAAACGAACAGCATCCTCCCCTATCAGTGGAGAAAGGGTGCAATCCCAGCGAAACACTCAACAGCTCTAATAGCCCAGTTCTTTTTGGATGTAGAACCGGCGTTTGCGGAACCTGTTTAGTTGAAATCACCAACGGCGGTGAGAGCATTGAGCCTGCTGGAGCAGCGGAGCGTGAACTTTTAGAAGTTTTAGCTCCCGATAACAAGCTAGCAAGACTATCCTGCCAATTTACCATAGAAGAAGATACGGAGTTCAATTACATTGGAAAATAAAGTGAACTTTAAAAACTTTTGGTATATCGCCTGTCAATCTAAAGAGCTAACAAAAGAAAAGCCTTTGGCCCGAACGATTCTTGGAGAATGGTTGGTTCTCTTTAGAGATAAGGAAGGTAATCCTAAGGCATTTCAAGATCGCTGCATCCATAGAAATTATCAACTTTCTAAGGGGGCCGTAAAAGACGGTTGTATTCGATGCCCTTACCATGGGTGGACCTTTAACGGCGAAGGGCAAGTGGTCAATATTCCAGCAGAGGGACCAGATCAAAAAAGCTTACCCTCTAGAAAAGCCATAAGTTTTGAGTGTGTTGAACAAGATGACTTTATTTTTATTCGCTTAGAAAATCATCCCGACATAGATGTTAAGCCTTTTAAAATGCCCCACTACAAAGAAAAAGGTTATAAGACAGTTCGACTTTTTAATATTTTTAAAAATGATGTTACGAACTGTGCAGAGAACTATGTCGATGTTCCCCATACCGTTTTTGTTCACGATGAAATATTTAGGGTAAGTAAACAAGAAAAAGTTGAAGCAACTTGTAAGAGAGATAATGGCTCCGTTGAGATCGACTATAGAAATGAGACAGACAACTTAGGATGGTTCAGCTGGTTTTTAAATCCCAAGGGAACACCTATTGTTCATAAAGATTACTTTCATATGCCAAATGTTACATCCGTGGAGTACATCTTTTCCCCGGGTAAAGAGTTTTATATTACGAGTCAGTCTGTACCTATAAACAATGAGCTCACTTGGGTTTATACAGATTTAACTTTTAAGTTCGGATCAATTTGGAATTTTTTAGGTGCCCCCATTGTTAAGTACCAAGGTCAATCAGTTATAGATCAAGATATAGTGGTCCTTAATAATCAAATGGAAGTCATTAAGAAATACGGTGCGGATTTTAATAATTCTAAGGCCGATATTGTTCATGTCTTTATTGAGTCAATTCGCGAAGAAATTGAAAAGGGCCGAGACCCAAGGCTTCTAAAATCAAGAACACAAGAATTTGAGTTTTGGGTATGATCTCAACAATAGCTTTTATCATATTAATTATTTTTACCCTTGCCTCTAATAAGAGACGGGGAATTATGCTCAAAAAATCTTTTGACGGCTGGGTTTTGGACCTCTTGAACTTACCTATTCAGGGCATACTAATCCCAATCCTTCAGACGATTATTCTCTATGGCCTATTTTCTAATTTTTTTCCTCAGCTCCAGGGGATCTTGGACTTACATCCTATCGTTTGCTTCTTACTAAACTTTATAGTCGTTGATTATTTTTATTATTGGAACCATCGTATCCTACATTTTAATGGATTATGGAACCTACATAGGGTGCATCACTCTGCTGAAGATATGGACGTATTTGCTACTAGTAGAAATACCCTTTGGACTTCTTTTTTGATTCTTTATGTTTGGGTCAATGCCATAATGATCTATCTTCTAAAGGACCCTACTTTCTATGTTGTAGCAGCAGGACTAAGTGCGGCCCTTGATTTATGGAAGCACTCAAACTTTCCAGCGTCACACTTTTTAAGCGATAAACTTTTTATTGCGACACCTATTGATCATCAATGGCATCATTCCAATCAACCTAACTCAAACTTTGGCGCTAATTTAAACCTATGGGATAAAGTTCACGGTACTTATAGAAAAGAGTTAGAAAAACCAAGTAAGCTTGGAATCCCTACTCAGCTTCCCCTATGGAAAGCGTTACTATTTCCTTTTAAAGGTAAGCAAACATGACCTTATTAAGTAAACTAATGGCCCTTTTCCCGGTCCTACACTTTTGTCTTATTGTTCTGGCACTTTTTTGTTTTGCTAAAGAGCCAAGTTTCAAAAGCATTATTCTTATACCTTCGGCTGTTTACCTTTTTCCTTTGCTAAGCTTTCGATTAATGGGTCTTTTTTATCCTATCAAAGAAGGAAAGTCTGACTTATCAAAAGATAAGTACTCCCCTTGGTGGGGCGGACATCAAATTCAATTATTATTTTACGTGGTTCCTTCTTTTGAGGCCTTACTTAGAGTGATACCAGGTGCCTTTAGCCTTTGGCTTAGGCTTTGGGGAAGTAAAGTTGGAAAAGGTGTTTACTGGACACCAAATGTTGAAATCGATGATAGGTCTATGGTTGAAATTGGAGACCATGTTCTCTTTGGTCATAAAGTAGAACTTGTAAGCCATGTTGTCGGTGGTAAAAAAGGTGTTTTTTCACTGTATTCAAAAAACATCATAATTGGCGATGGCGCTTTTATAGGGGCTGGCTCTAGACTTGGTCCAGGAGCCGAAATCGATAAGGGCTGTTTTCTTCCAGTACTATCTGATATTTATATTGATGAATTTATTCCTAAAAAGCATGACCTAAAATATAAGCATCCTAGATGGCCGATAAAAAAGAAAGAAGACTACCAGGATCAAAAGTTTGATTAAATACTTCTCTCCAATTATTCGCGGTTTTTTAAGACTAATATTAAGTCGAACTTCAAAAAGATTTGAACAGGCCCTGACTCGTCCACTTGAAAGCCAAGAGAAAACGTTAAAAAAGATTTTAACCTTATATAATTCCTCTTCCTATGGAATTGAAAAAGGAAAAGCTTCTGATTATCAGGAGTTCATACAAAATGCACCTCTGATTAATTATGAATCGATTGAAGAAAAAATTGAGAGTATGAGAGTATCAAAGGAAAACTATTTTTCTCCTGGTCCGGTCATCTTTTATGAGCCAACAAGTGGTTCTAGTGGAAACAAAAAGCTAATCCCTTACACTTGGGCCTTAAAATCTAGCTTTTCCAAAATGTTTTCCTTGTGGGCCAGAGATCTATTGGTAAACGGTCCTAAGTTTAAATACGGGAAGCTCTATTTCTCAGTCAGCCCCCAGTTCAAAGACGATAATGAGGGATTAGAAGACGACGCTGAATACCTTGAAGGGTTTTTCTCTTGGTTTTTAAAGTCTTTCTTTACGACACCTAAAAAGATCAAAAGACTTAAGGACCCTCATGGATTTAAAAAGGTCCTCGCCCTTCATTTGTTAGCACAGAAGAATTTAGAAATCATCAGTGTCTGGAACCCCTCGACTTTCGCTGTCTTGCTTGAGTTTATCGATTCCAATAGAAAGGAACTTTTAATAGACCTAGAAAAAGGTTTTATAAGACAAGAAGGCATTACCTTTAAATTCGCAAAACCAAGTCCAAAGCGAGTCGCCATCATAAAGGAAAAGCCTTTCTCCGAGATCTGGCCAAAATTAAAGCTTGTAAGTAGCTGGGGATCAAAAGAGGCGGAACTTGGTTTTAATAAGCTCAAAAAGATTTTTCCAAACGCATTTATTCAAGCCAAAGGCCTTTTGGCCACAGAGGCACCTATTACGATCCCCTTAATTAAAGCAAAGGGATTTGTTCCCCTAATTGATTCAATTTTTTACGAGTTTGAAAATAAAAATGGAGAAATATTAAGACTCCATGAAATTGTTGGGGGTGAGGTCTATAAACTCATCATTAGTACACCTGGTGGACTCTATCGCTACTCTATTGGTGATCGGGTTAGTGTACCTAGGTTTTATAAGGAAACTCCCTGTTTGGAGTTTGAGGGCCGTGGACCTGAAACTTCAGATCTTTTTGGTGAAAAAATTAACCTTAGTTTTTTAAACAATATTGTTAAGAATTTAAAAAGTGATCAGTACTACCTTTTTATTCCAAATCGAATCGATGAAAACCACGGGTACTATACATTACTTACAAACAATGAGGACAAAAGCTTAAGCTCTGCAGTGGAAAAAGAATTGATGAAAGGTTTTCATTATAAAGTAGCGAGAAACTTGGGGACCTTAAAACCTCTTGAGGTCATCTGTAAGAAAGATATGAATGAAAGAGTTTTAAATTACTTACAATCTGAAAAAGGAATGAAGCTTGGAGATATCAAACCTTCTCTCTTATTAAAAGAGTTTGATTTAAAATATCTTAATTAGAAGAGGGACAAGTTTTAATCACATCATTTTTACAACTTTTTGGAAGTTTTCCTTTTTGCTGCATTTCAATATTAAGTAGCCTATAAAATCCGCTTGAATGAGTGTCTTTAATATTTGGATTAACTAATAAGCCTTCTATACTCTGATCTAAAATCTCATTTTGAATAAAGAAACAGGCCATATTCTTATCTGAAGTTTTCGCTGCAATCCAATCCGCAAAATCTTCCTCCGTATAGAGATTCTCTTTCCATAAATACTTCTTTTTTCCCAAAGATCTCACTTCCATCTGATCTTCAGATTTTACTTCGCTATGAGTTGTAGCAAGACATTGCCTAACTCTTGCGAAGGTATAAGTTGTATCTTGGGAAAGAGGATGGGACTCCATAAAGTGTCCAATATGGTGTCCGAGTTCATGGGCCAATACTTGTTTCCCAGGTCCATCAAACTCTTTGACCGCATAAGGCCCCATTTTGATACCATTATAAGTTCCAATATATAAATCAGGGATTGGATTAACCCCAACGAGGGGGGCCAATTCATTTAAGCCTCCGATCTCGCTTTGCCCAGATAAAAGTTTTTGTAGGTACTGCCTTCCAAAATATGAGGGGGCCTGGATATTTTTTGAGTCTCTGAGAAGCTTTAAGCTGCTATCGGCCAGGGATTGTTTATGAGCAAGCCACTTCTCAATTTTCTCCAGATATTGATTCTTACTATCAGGAAACTTAATATGTAGCTTATTCATCTTTGATTGGATTATTGAGGTCGAACGTTTTGAAAAGATCTCTCCAAACTTTTTGAAAAATCCATCAATAAATCCAGGCACTTTCTTCTTAACGTCTTCTTTTGTTTTATCTGAGGGTAGCGTTTCAATCCCCTGTAAGATTGCACTCACGTGAGGGTAGAGGTCAAAAGGTTTGACTGTCTCAGCATCACCGACATAGATTTTTTGCAATTCTTTTAAGTAACTTAAGGTTGAACGGTATAAATCTTTATGTGGTTGGGACCAATCTCGGTCGAATCTTTCTCGATTATAAAAACCGGTCTTAGTAAAATTAGGTTTAGATAATCGTCTAAAATCTTTTTTACTTAATCCTTTCTTTAATGAGTTTAAAAGCAAGGCATCCTGTAATATTGTGTTCAGATCTATTGAGGCTTCCTCTTCACTTCCTTGTATAAACTCAGGATCAATTGTTCCGGTCCCGAGCACATCCTTAAAATGCTCCACCGCTTTAAACTTAACAACCCTTAGGGCATCAATCGGCGAAACGCCCTCTGGTTGTTTTTTCATAAAATCTTTTATGACAAATTCAGGACCTAGTATTTCGAGGGCCAAAAGTGAGTTCGAATCTGAATAGAGTGCTTCAATTGCTTTTAGAGCTGATTTTTTCTCACTATTGTTTAAATTAAAGAATTTCCCTAACCTGCTCTTGGCCTTTCTTTTACTAAGAATTCGGAACTGAAACCCCTTGTCCCCTTTGAGTTTGATTTCAAATAGGTCTTTGTTCTCTACAACAAAGGCCATTAAATCGCCGATATTCGTATTAAAATTATCAAAGCTTGAGCTTAGGTTATGACCTTTCTCTAAGAAATCTATAGCTGCTTTAATTCGATAGCCAGTTAGCTTAAGCTCAGTTCCATAAAATTCTTTTAGCTTCATCGCAACGCTTTCAATTTTTGGTAAATATTCTTCAAAGCCTGTGCCACTACAGATTTTTTCAGCAATGATTCTATTATCCCCTCCTGATACACAAGCGACGACTTGATTAAAGTCTCCTCCTTCAAGTTCAGGTAAAACAAAACCCTTTTTACAAATTTCATCAGCACATTTTTTAGCGTCAAACCCACCGACACCAGGCTCCTTTTGAAGACAAGCTGCGCTGGTAAATTTAGGAGACATAAAATCATTCTGGCCAGATTCAACAAAGTTAAAAAACTCATTCATTGGAATCGTTAAAGCGCTAACCGTCGAGGTTATAAAAAATATAAAAGCAAAAGCTATTTTATACATTTACTCTCCGACTTATTTGCAATGGTAAAAATATAGGAGAAGCGCTTATCTAACTTGTCCATTTCCCTTGGGTAGAGTTTTCTTCTATCCTTCCAACTTTTCCACTTAACTGCCGCTTCGATCCCAAAATTATGTTTTCCACGAGATGAAAGTAGGCTTTTGCCAAGCTGATCGATCTCTTTTCTTATACTTTTTTCGAAACAGACTGCCATTTTTTTAGACAGCTTATTTTTAAAACCACTCTTATTCCAAATAATTTCGATAGTGTTATTCTCTATACTGGTCTGAAAAAAATAGTTCTTTGAGCTAAACTCTAAAACTTCTTTTTCCTTTGAATATAAGGAAGGGAATTGACATAAAAAAAAAGTCAAAATGATTAGAGCTCTCACAGCTAACTTATCGGAATCTATAGGATAATGATGAATCTAATATAGGGGGAGAAACTCGTAATTACGGGTACTTACTCCACGAGACTGGAGAAATCCCCCTCATTTTTTCCTGTCAATATATGGCTAAGATACTGACTTGCTTCAATGGCCTTTTCACCTGAAAAGGCGAAGTGATCATAGGCAATCCCAATCTTAAGGAAGTCCTCATCTTTCTTTTTTATATGGTTACAAGAACAAATCGTAAAGGCCGTTGGGCCATAGGCCATCATAGACATGTCAAAGTCCTCATGATTATGATTCATTAAAGAGCTAACAGCTAAAGCTCCTCCTCCAAAGTTTTCATAAACTTTAGGGAAATTATTGATCAAAAAATGGATAAGTTTAAGTCGACTTCTATTGATAAAATTATTCCTTTTCTTATAAACATATTTTCCAATTTTTAAATCACTAAGCCTTTGGCTCAAGGCCATTTTAATTTCTTCATTTATTTTTGAAATAGTGGCTTTATCTACATTCTCTATTACAGTTGCTGCTAAAAACCTTTGCCCCTCCACGTCTATCATTATGGGGAGGTTTACTGAAATATAATTAGGATCAAAAATTCTAAGACCGTAAAAGGTTTTAAAGACGATTCTGTTTACTTCCGGATGTTTCTTTGCGAGTAATCCCGCAGCCTTTATCATAAGGGCGGTCAAAGGAATCTTTTTTTCTTTTTCAGCATAAAACTTTGCCAGTTTAGAAATATTAACAGTCATATAAAAAGGTAAATGGAAGTGACCTTTTTTTATTTTTTCTAATTGATAAATAAGAAACCATTCTTCTAGACTTGCTTTTCTAACACTCAATTCCAGACCTCGACTTGTTTTTGGTCTTTCTTAGAATCATTTTCTTTATACCATGGTGATACTGGAAGCTTATTTATGCATTGGACTAGTCTGGCAACAGACTCATCTCCTTTAACCAAATGACCTGTTTGAAAGCGCATATTAGGAAAAGCCTTTGCATCTTCATCTCTAAGAATCGTCAATAACCCAAAGGTTGAAAGGTAGAGGGCAAAGTTTTTTAGCTTTCCCAGAAGTCCACTTCTTTTTTTGGTAAGAAGAAATATTTTTACCTTACTTACTCCAGATTCCTGTGGAATAGCTCCCCATAATATATGTAAGGACGGAAGAAGCCTTCCTACTCCCTTAAATCTTTGATTATACCCATAGGTAATAGCGGTAACGGAACCACCTGAAAATTTCATTTGGTATCTAAACTTTGAACCTAAAAACCACTTCCCAAGTTTTGCTTTAAAACCACTATCTGGTAGATCACCCTCTAGCTCCCAAATAAACTCTGAGCCATCTTCAACCACATCAAAATTAAATTCCATATCTAAGTTATGTACGGTTGCAAAGTGATTCAGGTCAATTCCTCCCGCCATTAGTACATGATGATGGGCAAATAAAGTGATCTCTTTTACATAAAGGGCATCTGCATCAGCTTCTTCAAGCCCAGGTGCCACTGGTACATCGTGATCCGCCTCTGGACCCGAAAAGACCCAAACCTGTCCATACTTTTCTTCAACCGGATAACTTTGAACTTCTACGCCGCAGGGAGGCTTTTCAAGTGCTGGAACTTTATGAACTTTTCCATCGCCGTTAAACTCCCACTGGTGAAAATAACACCTAAGTTTATTATCAATGACCTCACCATTACCTAAATCTGCGCCCATATGGGGGCAGAAGGCATCCATGGCCCGGACTTTATTATCTTGCCCTCTATATAAGGCAAGTCTCTGATCCAAAAGTTTGAAGCTTTGAGCCTGCCCCTTTTTTAGTTTATTAGAACTAACTAGTGGATACCAGCCTTGCGATAGAACCTTATGGTTATTAAAAACTTTATGCTCTTTTAGAGGCTGACTAAGTTTATTTTCATTTCGGCTTGCTCCATCTCGTGGAGCTTTCTTCCAGTCTCTCATACTCTAACCTCTCGTTTCTTTCGAATACTTGGTTTTGGCTCAGTAGGAATTTGCCTTGACCAAAGAGAGGGAGTTAGACCATTTATATATTTGATATATTTCGTTACTGGTGCATCAATAGGTAAAAGGTTTTGTGTGTTAAATCTAATATTCTCATAAACTTCCCCATCTTCACCCTGAAGCATTTTAAAAGCTAGCTTAGTGAAAAGAAGAAGTATCCTGTCGATAAGAAAATTTCTTTTTTTAGTTAAAAAGATAGGCTGAACAATTGTTTCGCCTTCACGGTGGGACTGATAGGCAAAAAGCATATGCAAGGTTGGAAGTATTTCCCATTTATTGAAGAGCTTTACCCCTTTCATCACACTAAGAGCGGCTAAACAGCCTCCTTGATATTTCATTGAGTAGGCATATCGATCACCTAAAAGCTTTTTTACCAATTTTTCGCTAAACCTAGAATTAGGTGTTTCCCCCTCGAGATTTATATCAATCGTATCCTTTTCAGAATAATCGATTGAAACATCCATATTCATATTAATATTATGAACAGTAGAAAGATGTTGAGGATCTATTCCATTAATCATCGTTACATGGAAGTGACATCTTCTCTTATAACTTTTTCCGAAACTATAACTAACTTTTTGACCTTCTAATTCTGGAACTTCGAGAACGTCATAAGGAGCCTCTGATTTAGGATAAACCCAAATTCTTCCATATTTCTCTTGTACCTTATAGGTTGCCGTTTTAACTTCTAGTTTTTTTTCACTTAAACAAGGAATTTCGCGGCACTGTCCCTTACCGTCAAATTTCCAATGATGGAAAAAGCACCTTATTTCTTCACCAATAACTTTACCAATTCCTAAGTCAACTCCCATATGTGGGCAAAACCCATCAAGGGCGTAAACTTTCCCAGACTCTCCTCTAAAGAGAACCAAATGCTGTCCAGCTACATCAACTCCAAGGGCCTTCCCAGGTCCAAGCTTTTTTGAATCAAGAGCCTCATACCACCCATTTGTTACAACCTCCCACTTGTTGAAAATCTTATAACTAGGTCTAGGTTGAGTTAAATTATTTTGATTTTGAGGATTAATTTTCACTTAACCTCCATATCAAAGGCATCAACAGTAAAAGGGTATTTTTGAATAAATTTATTTAAATATTTTTGGTAGGTTCCCGTTAGGGTCAGGAGATTAATCTTTATAACGGTAGGTGTTGTTAGATGAAAATACTTGGCCTCACTTCTACCAGAATGACCATCATAGTAAGCATGACTTATAACTCCAAAGCCATAAAAAAAGAAAACCCCTAAAAAGTAATATAGAATGCTCAAAGTACTCCAACTGTAGAAAAGCATAAAGAAAAAATAAGTACCTATGATCATCCCTACTGAATGCCAGAACCTTTGAATTGGATCGATATGGACAAAGAAAAAATAATCTTGGTAATTCTCAAAATGTTCAGGACCGTACTTATCAACCCTCGCCAAATTAACAGAGCGAGTTTTTGAATCTACAATCCATTTACTATTTCGAGGTTTATAAATCATAAGTTCATTACAGTTTGGTAATCAAAAGCTCTAAAACAATTATTTTTCTCTAAGGCTTCAATGATTTTATTACTTTCTGCCTTATGCATTAACTTTTTGAGGACGTTTAATTTTCTTTGAGCATTCTCTCGACTTTGCAATTGATGAAGTAAACCAATTTTCTGACTAGAGCTTAGGTGTCCCTTTACTTTTTCTATACTGGAAACGGTCCCAACTGACCCGACTTGTACCATTTGGAAAAAAATCTTTAAGGTGTCGACCACATAGTTCATTTCAGTAGGTGTCATTTCGTTCTCATTAAAAAGCATTAGGCCTGAGCCATGGTGACCAGCTTCATCTTTAATAATTTTTGAGAGTACCTCACCCAATGCAATAGAGCGGCAGCTATTAAACATTCCTTGATAATGATCTATTCCCCAGCCTTCAAGGAGTACCTGAATGATAAAAATTAAAGGCCTTCTTGCTCCTGTATTAATAATATCCGCAAGAAGTTGAATAAAGGGATTATCCTTATGATTATCACTTATATTGGGTAGAAAACTAGTGATGGCTTCGAGGTGATTGGCCTCATCAGCACTAAATTGGCAATATAGTTTTCTTTCCTCAAGGGTATCTGCAAGAAGAGTCATTTTAGAAGTAAAGGCCATACCAGATTTTTCGATATGATAAGCTTCTTCAAGTCTCCCCCGAGCGCAATCCTCTAGAACTAATAATTTTTCAGACAGGCTTGATTCTTTAAAGATATCGACATTTTCTAAGTCATAGGAGTCTGCTCCCCAGAGTCCACTCAGCTCTGTGATGTCCGGTTTAGGAGGTTGACCAATTTTTCGATATAGGAGATTTGTTATTTCAGATGGACCAGAATCTTTAACGTCAACATCTACGATTAAGTTATCCGAGCTCACACTTCACTCCCAAAAACTTTTTCATAACTACGATGAAGAATTTCATGATAAAGAGCCTCAGGAAGAAACTTTTGTGCTATTCCCGTTGCCACGGCGTCTTTTCCTGCCAAGACTCTTCGAGGCATTTTCTTTTTTCTTACTAACCCAACGACTATTTTACTTACATTATCACTTCCCGTCGCTTTGGGCTTAGAAGTCATCAGCTCAACATTTTTTAAAAGTCCTTTGGTTTGATTTGAGTACGGTGAATTCTCTTCGAGACTTTTATCTCCCCAAATCATGGCCTTGACAAAGCCCGTTCGGTGAGCACCAGGTTGAACGGCACATACCTGAACTCCAAAAGGTTTAAGCTCGTAATATAGTCCTTCACTAAGTCCCTCTAGAGCAAACTTAGATGCCGAATAGACCGATCCTAGAGGCAAAGAGAATCTTCCCATGACAGAAGAAATATTGATGACTTTGCCTTTAGTTTTTCTAAGGGCCGGAAGTAGAGCCTGAGTTAAAAGTGCTGCGCCAAAAAAGTTAACTTCCATTTGATGCCTGATTTGCTCTTCACTAACATCTTCAAGAGCTCCATAAAGTCCGTAGCCAGCGTTATTGATGAGAACATCAAGCTCACCATTATGAGCTTGTTTAATATGTTCAGCGGCATGACGAATATCGTCTTTAGAGCTGACATCTAAATTTAAAATAGTTAATTTCGATTTATCGGAAACTGAATCAAAAAGAGCTTTTCTCTCTTCAGCGCTTCGTAAACTAGCGATGACGTGATAACCAAGCTCCGTAAAATCATGAACCATCTCAAGTCCAAATCCGGAGGAAGAACCTGTAATTAAAATAGTCTTCATACGGTTTTTTCCTTTTGAGGTGCAGGGGTAAGCCCTAAGTTAACTTTCCAGCGTTTCCATTGTTTCTTGATAATCTTAGCCTGATAGTAAAAAGGCATACCTAAAGTCATTTCAGCCACACAAGCCAGCTCATTACCTTCTTCCCAGCCAGGGTTTCTTTGAGCAAAGAACTTAATTCTTTTATTCTTTAGCAAAAGCTCTTTTGTAATCGGAGTGATTTCAGACTTTAAACAATCTTTACTACTCACTTTAGAGAAGCTGATAACACCTGTTTCTTGATTAAAATAATCTCCATAAAGAGTTTCTGAGAAAGCTTTTATGATTGAGCCTTGTTTTTTAGGTGTACTATGCTCGTACCTTGGATAATGAGTCTTAAAATTATTAGCCATTAAAAGGTAGGTTTTGTACCCCTTAGAGATTAAGAACCAATAAAGTGGTTTGAATGGATTCTTTAGTTTCTGAATAAAAAGATACTTTAAAAATGCTATGCCTAAAGTACCTTGTCCCCAGTACTCTTTTTCAAGAATAGTATCTCCACTAAAGCAGCCTCGTTGCTCTTGTCCCTCTACGTCGACATATAGATTAACCAAGGTTGAAAAGCCAACGATGTCTTTGGTCTTGGAGTCTAATAGCAAAAAGACGACATCTTTTTCTTCTAAATCAGTCATGAATTGTTCATAACTCGTGTTCAAATAATATTTAGAAAAAACTAAATACATTGATTTAGTTTCTAATTTTGTTAGCTCACATACTGGCGTGGTTTGTGAAACGAGCTTGAACTTGTTTTTCATTTTGGAAATCCTTTTCCTGTATTTCGGGATTATTAATTTTCTTTTTCCCAAATCCCCAGTCGCAAGTCTTTTGCTTTTCTGTATGCTGGAGAAATTTGATAATTGAATCATCTTCTTTGATAGGTGTTTTTAATTTAAACTTGATTGTTTTAAAGACTTCTGTGTCACCCTTAGCAAAGTAGTTACCCACTTGTTTTGTGGCCCAGAGAATAATCGGATTAAGAAATTTCCCTAAAAGTCCCGAGCGTTTAGGGGTAACCAAGATGGTTTGTCCCTCTGTGTGTCCGTTCTGAAGAGGCCTAAGAGCAAAAATGATATGACAATGAAGAAAGTCGGGGCCAACGGTAACGGAGCCTGATGAACCATTCCAGTAACACATTTTATAGGTCAAATACTTCTCATAGAATTTATCAAAAAGTTTTAAGTACCAACGAGTATGTGGAATAAAAGTTCGATTTTCAAAAGCGATACAATAATCATTGTGCACGATTGTTTCAAACTTAACATCTACGGGAAGATTGTGAACTGAGGTAAAGTGATGGGCATCAATTGCATTTATCATTACGACATTTGGATGACATTCCTTTACGAATTCGTTCCCAAAACTTGCATCGACTTCAGTATTTTCTAACTCATAAATAAAGGGTACTGGCTGTCTTGGGACTTCACCTGTGTAGATCCAAATCATTCCGTATTTTTCTTGGCAAGGCCAAGTTTTAATTTTTGAATCTAACCCTGGTGATTTACGGCAAGGAATATCGACAAGTTTTCCTTCTTCATCAAACTTCCAGGCGTGAAAAAAGCAACGGATTCCTTTTCCATCAACTCTTCCTTCTGCCAGATGGGCACCCATATGAGGACAGTAAGCGTCCACGGCCCTGGCGACACCGTCTTCTCCTCTATATAGAGCAAGTTCTCTACCTAAAAAATTTAAGTGAACTGGTTTTTTTGACTTTAGTTTTGATGATTTGAGCGCCCAATACCAGCCTTCAATGACTGCATCATTTTGATTGAAAACTTTAGTTTCCTCTAAAGACGACATATTCAGACCCTTCCATGGTATATGCTAAGAAATTACCCCGTAGGGGCAGTTTCAGGCTCAGGAAATTTTAGCATATAAATACTTGAGTGAAACCTGATAAAATCTACCAATTTGGGGTATTAACCCGACCGCGCCCCTCGGCTATCACCCCTAAGTAAGCTAAATAAGGCTGGTAGAATAATGAAGTCTGCCAGAAGTGCAATCAAGAGGGCCATCATTATAAAGATTCCCATTTGTCTAAACAGCTTTAAGTCAGCCAAAAAGAAAGTAGGGAAAGATAGGACAAATACCAAAGTCGTCCCAAGCAGGGCATCGCTCGTTTCTTCAAAGGCCTTTAATACGGAAGACTTTAAATTTTGCTCTTGGGACAGGGACCTTTTCATCGCCCATAAAAAGTGAATTGTATCATCTACGGCTATACCTAAACTAATACAAATTAAAAGAACCAGATTACTCTCTACTTTAAGGCCCAATATCCCCATACTACCGGAAATAAAGATAAGCGGTAAAATATTGGGAATCATTGCCAATATGGCCCATGAAAGCTTTCTAAAAATCACAAGGAAAACGATAAAAATTAAGACCATTGAAAAGGCAAAGCTTTTCAAAAAATTATCGATTACATTATTCATCAAAAAAGTTCTAATTGAAGAAAACCCCATGGTTCTAATTTTTAAGCCACTATAGATTTCTTTTTGATCTAAAAGATTAATTTTTTTTAGTAGTCCTTCTAGCTCGTTTGAACTTGTGGTTTCCATGAACAATGTGAACTTTACTTCATTTAAATTTTCAACATAAGTTAAATTGAACACTTTATAGTCATTAAGTAGATGAAAAATACTCTGAGTTTTCTCCTGGATCTCACTGTCGCCTAGCTCTCCTTGAGAACCATCTACGACTTTTCTTTTTATATAATCCATTATTTGTTGAAAGGATCTAATATGATTTACGCCCGAAATATTTTTTAGCTCATTTTCAAGTTTAGATAGCAACCCACTCGCAGAATCGTCAAGAATGTCTCCCTCTTTTCTTGAAACCATAACATCAACTGAACCTATAAAATTGAAGTTTTTAGTAAAGGCCTTTATAGACTGGCTTAACTCATGCTCGTCTTGAAATTTGTTATAAAAGTCATCGTCAATCTTTAACTGAGTTGTAAAAAAAACTAAAACAACTACGAGAAGGCCTGTAGTTGCAAGGACCACTATAGGCGATTTTTGAACATATTTGATGGTTTTGACTAGGTTAAACTTTGGAATCTCCTTTTCAAGAACGAAGTCGATATTAAAAAGAAGAATGATAAAGGGGAGTAGGTAAAAGGTTAAAACAAAGCAGATGATTGACCCAAAAGCACAGTAAATTCCAAAGTAAAAAACTGGAGCCATTTCATTAAACAGCAGTGATAAAAAGCCAATAGAAGTGGTTACTGTTGTTAATAAACAAGGCCAGTATACTTTTGAGATAGTGAAATCAATTCTCTCTTTTAAGGTTTTATTATTACTTTTTAAGAAAACACTAAAAAAATGTACGAGATCAGAAGTTGCAACAATAAGAACAAAAAAGAGAGCAAAGCCACTATAGGGATTTAATCCCTTCTCTAAGAAAATAATCATAAGAAGAACTGATGAGTAGCTACTAAACATGATAAAGAAAAACCAAAAGACAATTTTAAAAGATCTAAAAAGAAACCAAATTAAAAAACCTAGAAATAAAAAAAGAAGCGGTGTCACCTTCTTTTGATTCTCAATCATCTCTTTTAAAAAATAATACTTTCCGACCTTTGTTCCTATAAAATGTGCTTTTAAGTTTGGAAAGTTCTCCTCCCACTCCCCCTTGCTTTCGACGATTCTTTTTAAAACCTCTTTTTCCTTTTTTTCTTTTACGTCTGGGGTTAGAGTGATCCCAAAAAGTAAGGAGGTTCCATCTTTATTGATAAGACTCTTTTTCCAAAATTCATCTTTGAGAGCGGCACGCCCCTCCGAAGAGAGCCTCTTATCTTTCATAAAAGGTTTTAATCGGAAGTAGTTGTTTTCAAAGCTTATATATTCAGCATTTTCAATTCCTTCAACCGACTCAATTCCCCCCATACCGCTATAAAAAGTTCTAACCATCCGGCCATACTTACTCATTTCATTTTCAGTAAATGGATCTGATTTCTCTAAGATAAGCCAAACAAACTTCTCATCATCGTAGTTTCTTTCGTACTCTTCGTATTCAATTCGAACTGGATGGCCCTCTCTCAAAAGAGAAGTGATTTTAAAGGGAACTGTTTGGCCGGCTAGATAAAAAGAAAATAGAACGATAGCTATTCCTATAGCGATAACCGTGTATCTAAGTATGTTTTTACCTAAGTTATTCATTTCCTTTATCTTATCCTTTTCTTTTCGAACTAAAAACCGAATGAGTTCATCAAGTACTCTCTGTCGGGGCAAAAAAGCCTTGTACCAAAAACAACGAGAATCCCATATAATGATGGTGTCTTGAAGATTCTTCAGGAGTGAGACTTAAAATTCAACGGAGCCTAATTAAATGAAAAAGATTTTTATCTTTCTAACTGTGTTCGGTCTATTCATTTCTTCTTGTACTAAGAAGCCAGATCAAAGAAAAACAACTACCTCATGGAGTAAAAAAGAATCGAGAAGTTTAGCTTCCCTGGATTCTAGTGAGGCCGAGTTAATCGAAGCAGTAAATCAAAAGATCACTTCTATTAACAGCAAAGATCAAATTAATAACCGAGTTGCAGAAATTGTGGAACTTGCAAAAAAACCAGAGCATAGAGAAAAACATGTTCTTCAACTTTATGCTGCTGTTCTAGAAATGGTTCCCCTATTTGAAGGGATCGTTTGGAGAATGAGAGGTGTTGTTGAAAAAACAGGAATTGTTCATTTGGCAGCCCTAAAAGCACTTCGAGATATTCATTACCAGGACTACATGGTTGGTCCCCATTTAAACGCAGCACTAGAATATGCGGTCACTCCTAGCTTTGATAAAACACTTTTTGAATCTATTGGCTCAGTTCAAAATTTTGTTAGCGCTCAGCTTATTCCTGCTCTTCACAAGACCCTGAAGAAAGGCTACGAGATTGTTGGAAAAGTTGATAACGACTGGAGCTTTGAATTTGATCAGCACCTAATAACAGGTGTTGATGAAGCAAAAGGCGTAAAGTTTTTAAGCGAAAATAAAAGATACAAGACGGTTATTAAGCCCCACCTCTACTATGGGATTTCATTTTTCGAAGGGGCCCTTGGTGTAGCTAACTATTCTATTGTTTATGATTTTGACGATACATTAGATTATATTACAAAAGTGGTGAAAAAATCGGCTATCAATAACGGAGTTCGTGCCAAGCTTGGAATGCTTCCTAATGCAATTACCCCTAAGGATTCAATCGAAATTTTAAGAAAAAGAACTTTTAGAAAAATTGGTAAGCCAAGAATGAAAAAAGCTACGGCCCAGGCCCACCTTGATGCTTCCCTAGCTCATTTCACAAACGCAATTACTTATGAAGAGTTAGCCTATCTTCAAACTATAATTTTATCTGACCATAGCCTAGGGAATAAATATATCGTTAACCCTAAATGGCTAGCACTAAGAGAGGATAAAACAAAACGTCGTCTTGCTGAGAAGCGTAGAATCTATGAGGCAGCTAAGGCCGGCAAAGCAATAACCATCACAAGTGACGTGACTGGTCAGCTAGTTAAAATTAATCTTAGAGCTCTTTTTACAGTACAAGACGACTTAAAGGCCTTTTTACCAAATGAAGATGGCTTTATTGATGGAAAGAAAAAGGGCGGATATATCACGGACAATAAGGGCAAAGAAGTAGAGCATAAGGTTTCTGGAAAGAAAATCTTTGCATGGGACTATTTCTTTGGAAAGCCTAAGGCTTGGCCTGATACGACCTTTGCAGGCTTTCTACCTGAAGCTGATGATAAGAATATCTACGAAATCGTGAGAACCCTAAAGCATACAGCCTCAACTAGAGCCTTCTCAAACTTTATTCCAGTACCATAATTTTTAAGGCCAGTAGTTCTTTTATCGAAGAACTACTGGCATTATAAACTATGCACTGGGGAAACAAAGAAACCGAATATTTTTACAAATTAACACCTGAAGCCATAATGGACGCCGTAGAGCTCTATGGCTTAAAACCAACAGGTCGAGCCCTTCCCTTAAACTCGATGGAGAATCGGGTTCATGAAATTGAAATTGAAAATCCAAAATCAAAAAGCCCATCTGATAACTTCGTTGTTTCAAAATTTTATAGACCTGGTAGATGGTCAATAGAACAAATTCAAGAAGAGCATAATTTTTTACGAGATCTAATTGAATCCGAGGTACCCGCAATTGCTCCTTTGTTTATTGGTGATGATTCAGTTTTTCTACATAAAGAAACAGGACTACTCTATTGTATTTTCCCAAAAAAAGGGGGAAGACATAAAGACGAGTTGAATGATGAAGAAATTGAAATTCTTGGAAGAACCCTTGCTAGACTTCATCAAGTCGGAAAAAAAAGAGAAGCTTCTAATAGAGTAAAGCTTATTCCTAGTACATATGGACTAGGAAATCTGGAGATGATTGAGGAAGCAGGCGTTCTGCCTTCCCACTTAAGAGAAACATACCCTTCCTTGGTTAAACAAATCGTTCAACTTATCGATCCTCTTTTTGAAGGAAAGTCTCTCCAGAGAATTCATGGTGATTGTCACTGGGGTAATGTCCTTTGGGATATGTCCGATCCGGAGCAGGCCCTACCTTTTTTCGTGGACTTTGATGATATGGTTCAGGGATTTCCTATACAAGATATTTGGCTTTTAGTACCTGGCAGGGATCAAGAAGCGGTTCAAAAAAGAAACCTATTGCTTAGCGCTTATCAGGAAATTCAAGAGTTCGATTATGCTTCTTTAAAATTAATTGAACCCCTTAGAACTTTACGCTTTATCCACTTCTCTGCTTGGATTACCAAGAGGTGGGAAGACCCAAGCTTCAAGGCTGCTTTTCCTCAATTTGGAAATGAGTCTTATTGGGATGTACAATTTGCAGACCTGAGAGAGCAGTATGGACTTATTCAAGAAAGCTTAAACCCCCAATATTATTAGAACACTAACCTGAGTTATAATATCAGATAATGTAAATATTCTTTATAGAATATCCGAATAGGTTAATGAGAACCTAATAGTGAGTACATTATGAAATTAATATTAATCATAGCCTTATTCTTATCTAGCCCTCTTTATTCCCAAGCGGGAAAACAAAAGCAAAGAGGAGTCACTGTAAATGAAGTTGTTCAGTTTATTTATCAATCTGAACAAGAAGAAATAATCAAAGAAATTAATAAAGGCCTTCGAAATAAAAAGATACATTCTGGAAAATTCTTTTTAGGTGAAATTGATAATACAGATAAAGTTCTAGGCCATGCAAAGATGCAAAACTTGCCAGAAGTTAGTGCAATAGAGAACGGCTTTAAATTTGAAATTCAAAAGCAGGTAGTGACAGTAGAAGTAAAAGATATCTTATTGGGACTTGTTTATGTAAACGGAGTTAAAATTAAGATTGATAAAAAAACCACCTATTCGAACCTCTTACGAAAAATAAACTCTGTTCTTCTACTAAAAGAGAAAAGCTCTTTTAGTCCTATTGATCTCTTTATTGATAAAGCCCATGCCCTATGGCCCGTGATCGGTCTTGCGGCAGTAGCTGGAGGGGTCATCGTATATGGAATCGATACGATCTTTTCAAAGGTAGGTCACGCCATAAACTATGATAATAAACAGGCCATAAAAGCATTTGATGAAAAAATGTCTAAGTTAGACGGCGAATGCTCTAGTGATCTCGCGAGTCTAAAGGATTCGGGTAAAGTGTCTAAAAGAAACTCCTCCGTTACCGCAGTCTTAGAGCTTGGGGATGCCATTGAGGAGATAGAAGAAAGTTTAGATGATGAAGATGATAAACTTATTTATTGTAAGGAATTGGCAAGAAAATCAAAAATAGAGTTTGAGTCACATATCTTTAAAGTCGATTACGACGGCCTAATCAAAAAAGGCTGTGATAGTATGGAAAAAGTGCATCTTTGTTTAATCGAAACCAAAAAGTACCTTGAAGATAATGATATTGAAGTTAATAAGAACTATCACGAGTTAAGTGATGGAGATAACTTTAATCCTTATGTTGATGCTGTTAAATCAGCTATCGATAAGTAAGAAGTCCAAAATAAAGCCTTCTCTGACCAGAGAAGGTTTTTCTTCCATGCCCACAAGTCCAGTTATTTGCGTAAATAAAATCACCTTTTCTTAACGGGATAGATACTTCATTTTTATTTGTAGCATCTAGTATATTTGAAATGACTTCGGGTTCAATTTTTCCACCGTCTCCATATAAGCAAGTTGTCATTGGTCTCGAGGAAGTGCTTAGGTACGTTTTAAACATGGTGTATAAGAATCGACCATAAACTTTAGGATGTAGTTGAAAAAGGTGAGAGTTATTAACCCACATTTTTTCACCCGTATCAGGATGTGCTTTAAAGGGGTCTATAACACAGGAAAAGACCAAATCATTTTTTTCAGTCCAGCTTACTTCAAACCCCGCACTTTTAAGCTGATTTCGTACTTCTTCCTTATCTGTTGTATTAAAGTTATTTTGCCAACTAGGAAAGGTTGCCATAAAGTCAAAATTCTTAGACATAAAGTCATGAAGCCTAGACTTACAGACTAAAGTTCGAACAAACTTTAACTTTTTTGAAATTAACTTTTCACGATAGTCCGCTCGAATCGAATTCCATACTAGTCGCTGATCACCTAAAAGTGTCTCTCCCCCATTTCCAGGCTGTTCGCAAAAAACAGTAATGATAGGTGGAATTTCAGGTTGGTAGGCCATTTCATTATGTAAAAAGTTTTTTCTAAATCCCGGAGTACTAGTAGGCTGATATAAGACGGTACTTAGTTCCGACTCTCTACGTACCTTTGCTCCAGTATATGCTAAAAAGTTTGGATTCAATTTTGTTATAGCATTTTCGTATTCCCAAGAATTCGATATAGGAAAACCTTTAAAGTAAAAGGACATTCCTTTTTTTACTCCATCATTAATAATTTCTTTATTTGATTCAAGAAAGACGCCAACGTCCTCGGGCGTTTTTATATTTGCATCACAGGATACCTGCCAAAGGCTATCTAAATCAGGGTGAAGCTCTAACTTCATTTAAGTTCTAATATGTCTTCGATATCTGTTTTTTCTACTGCTTTATTCTTATTATCGACTTCAATAACATAAAGAAGAGCTCGAATCTTTGTCTCATTTCTTCTACGAGGAGTGAAACCGGAATAGGTCATAAGCTGATCCAATAGTATTCTTTGATCTTTATACTTTTTTCCGTCGTATCGATTCTCCCTCATCGCTATGCAACCTGATGTTTTAACAAAGGGATAATAAGTTGAATCAGGATTATTATTTCTTAAACCAGTTCCATGTATCCTAAGTAGATTACGCCCAATATCTCTTGCGACTACTGCTTGCTTCCACCAATTACTACTATAAGAAGATTCAGGAAGAAGCTCTTTTGTTCTCTCTTCATCTTTAGTTCTTGGAATAAAATTAATTATAAGCCTTCTATATTTACCAAAAACTCTCTGCCGATTTGCCTCTGGCATAACGGAATCAATTGTGTAGACACCTGCTGGAGTAAATCCATTTTTAACATTATAGGGTTTATTTTTTCTAGCTAAACCAAGAGCTTTATGAGTCCAGATTGAACCATCTTCCTTACGAACGATTTGATTCCTAGAGTCCTTCATAAACATCATACATGGGTAATTTCTATTTTTACGACAAAACATAAATAGTTTTGGACCAAATCTATACTCTCCTCTTCCATAATCCCCTGGGTCTTTATCAAAAAAGACTAAGTCTTGAACTAAAGAGCGGTTTGGAACTTCAAATAGACTATCCTTAGCTTCATTATATAGAGCCAAGTCTTCGGCATTATAAAGGCTAACCTGATCAAGAATTTCCCCAAAGCCTGATTCAAGTAATTCTTCTTTGTAATTTAAAATCGTATAAATCTCTCTTCTATGAAGCTTGCCCGCTTTTGAAGTTTCGAAAATATCATTCATAAATTTTGAATTATTAACTAAGTTTCCACCCAGCTTTTGATCTAGTAAGAAGAGCCTTACCTGATCTGCAATTTCAAAGTTATCAAAATCTAATTTTTTTAGTGATTCAGTTGCAAGCCTTCGATCCTCTACTTTTTGTGAATCCCAACCTTTTTTCCATAGAGTATCAACAAGGGCCATACTATTCATCGCTCTATCCTCATTCCAAAACCCTGAACTTTGAACCACCCCTAGCTTTACTTGAAGATTTACAATTTTTTCAAATAAGTCCATTTTATCTTCTAGTAAAATGGTCGCACTATTATTAGCGAAAGCCTTGCTTAATCCAAAATTTAGTAAAAATGCTGTAATGATAAAAACTAGATTCTTCATCTTTATCTCCTACCTATATTTTAGCAGGTGCCAGGCACCTTTTGGGGGGCTGTGCGTAATATTTTGGGAGATTATTTGATAGTGACAGTGTCGATGACGATATTCTTGACTGGAAGCCTTGGGAATACTCCCTTTCTTTGAGTAGCTCTTTTGTTCATTTTTTCAACAATGCTTAGTCCTTTAGTAATTTTTCCAAATACTGCATAGCCAAATCCTTGGTCAGACTTATCAACAAAATCAAGGACAGAGTTATCTTTAACATTAATAAAAAACTGATTAGTTGCTGTATCTTTGCCCACTCTTCTTGCCATGGCCAAGGTACCTTTTAAATTTTTAAGACCATTTTTTGCTTCATTTATAATCGGACCTTTATTTTTTCTCGGCACAAGTTGTTCATCGTAGTTTCCGCCTTGAATGATAAAGTCTTTAATCACCCTATGAAAAATAGTTCCATTATAGGTTCCATCTTTAACATAACTTAAAAAATTCTTCACTGTTACTGGAGCTTTACTTTCAAAAAGCTCAATCTCTAGAGTCCCTAAATTTGTTTTCATTAAAACGATTGGATTTTTAGCATGCGCTTCAAAGAGCATAAGACTAAATAAAATTGGGATAATAAGTCTTTTAAACATATAGGAATTTTACTGTATATGAAGAATAGATACAATGAGGTTCCGCAATCTTGCGACCGCGGAACCCAATTTAATTATAATAGGTCAAAAAGTTCTTTTTCAGTTAGTTTTGGGTGAAAAGGATTATGTCCATGCTCTTCTCTAGATAGTATTTTTCCAGAGCCATAAATATATTTACTAAATTCCTGAGTAAGGTCCTCTCCGAAATGCTTTTCTAGATCTGTTTGAAATTCTTTCGTTAAGAATGGCTTAAAGAGTCTATCTTCCTTGAACTTTTTCAAAAACGGCCTAAGTCCACCAGCGTCAGAGAACTTACTATCTAGAAAGCCCATGAATCGAGCCCCTTTGCTATAAGCATTTCTATCCGTGGTTCTTCTGTAGACAGAATGCCCAGCCATTCTAGAAGTCGACAAACTTCTCGTTGAATATTGTCTATATCCAGAATCGCGCCAGCTGGCGATGGCTTCATCTACCCAACCTGCATTTCCTCTTGCTGGCATAATTCCTCTAGCAAAATAGCTATGGATTAATTCATGACCTAGGGCCGAGAGGCTGGTTATGGTCGCTCCACAGTACTCCATCCCACCACTACCTGCTCCATAAATTGTAACTGAATTGTGCGGAAATGGTCCGTAGTCAGCCTCTAGTTCAGGGAGAATTTTTTTCGTTTGGCTTAAATATCTAGATAGTGAACCTGCACTATAAATAGTTACTGGAATTTCTCTTCCATCAATAGATTTATAAGTAAAAGACTCTTCATTAAATGAACCCACTGGCATTAAATGGAAAAAAATGGAGCTTGCAGTAAAGTATTCGGGATAAGAAACAGAGAACTTATTCTTTGCCACCTCTGTAACTTCACCGTTAGTTCTTATCTGATGTTCTTTAGAGGTACCTAATACTTCAACCTCAAAGTCCATCTTGTATTGATCATATTCTAAATTAACAGGAAGATATTGCTCTAGGTATCTTCTGTCTGAAAGATCACTCATCCAAAAAGCGCTCTTAACTCCTTCGCTTATAAAGCGAACATTCTTGGTAATTTGATTAATAACTCTTAACTCATACACACCTGGCTTCAAGTTTTTGTTAAGCACTCGAACTGTCGAAGTGTTATTTGGCAAAGAAGTGTTTTCAAGTTTTAGTTTTTCACCCTGAAGAGAAACTAAAGATGCATCAGGAGTTAAATCAAATGCCGGGTTCCCCTCAGAAAATTGCTCAAACTTTATAACAGATTCAACTGATACAGATGAAGAGTCTAGGTCATACTTAATTTTCGAAGCAATTGTTTTTACGTCTACAAAAACTACCGTTTTATTTTTTAACTCAAATGATGGTGGAGCCTTTAATACCGATGCTTGCGCCGAAGCCATAAAAAATAGAATAACTAGAAATACTTTCATATAAAACTCCCTCCGTAGAGCTAAATTAATTTATAATCAAGTGTATGACTTTAGATTGGCCTTTGCCCATTACAACAAGGCCCTGTAAGAAAAGGTAAAGATGGCTGAGTAGTCCAATCTGGTGCTATAATAAAAGGTATGAAAAACATAGTCTTAGCATGCCAATTGATTATTTTACTCTCCTATTCTTCCTGTATAGAAAAGAAGGAATATAGCGCTGAGATCTGTGAGGATCTATCAATGAAGTTTTTTCGTGGTCTTCCAAAACCTTCCAAGGAGTTTAAAGATTACTGCGGAAAATACAAATTGAACTACACTCAAGAAAAATGCAAAAAAGCATTACAAGATTTAATGCTTGGAACTAATCAAGTTGCCCTGGAAAAAAAGCATGGTTCTAAAATAATGGGCTGTTTTAATAAGGGTGATCTGGAGAGGTTTTTAAAGAATTAATCTAAAAGAATCTAAGTTTATATTTGCCTTTTCCAAGATATTTAAAAGTTCTCGCTTTTTATTTTCTAAAAAAATCAATTCAGTATTCCCAATTTGAGGATTCTTTTTTATCAACTCATTCATTCTTTCGATTTCTGAATTGAGCTCTTTTTCCATTCTTTCTCTTAATCCAATACATAGCGTTTTAGATTTTGTCTCAGCAATATTTTTGGCTGTTCTGATTCTTTCTTTAATAAACTTTTTAGGGATTCTTCCCACTCCCTCCCAGATATCTTTAGATGCTTCAACTATCTTAGAATCGATAGTTTCTTTATCCCATTTTTCTGTAAAGTCTTTATCTTCCCTATCTATTAATACTCTTACACTCTGATGAGGAAAGTATCTACCCACTTCATATTCTTTAGGTCCACTAAACTCTACAGTATAAAAGCATTCAAGAAATGTTTTACCGGAGCCTCCACCCTTTTCTCGAACTGCCAAAGTCACATTTCCAAAGTCCTCGCTTAAAATCAAATCGACGATTCCCCTAACCATAGGGTGATCCCATGTGAGAAAAGTAAATTCCTCTCGCTCTAAAGCTTTCGTCCTAGAGAAAGTGATCGTTAACCCTTGATTTGTCAGGCCTGGAAAATGGGGGATAAACATATTTGAGTTGGGCTTTATAAAGTAGGAGTGAGCATCTACATCGTCAATATCTACTCCAAAGTTATCAAAAACTCCAAACATAAAACTGGCAAGCTCTTCTTCTTGGTCTGCCTTTTCAATTGTTTTAACAATGCTACGAGCTTCGGACTGTTCGAATGAATTAAATTCAACAAGGACATCTCGGCCTTCTTCAATACTCTTCTTCACACTTTTATATCTTTCTTGGGTAGCTCTAATCACTTCCTTAGGTTCTTTTTCCCCCCGAAAGGAAAGAAAAAGGTCTGCTTTAAACTCTTCAAAGATTTGATGAGCTCCAATAGGAGCCGCCTCGTATGCCCCAACTCCTTCATGATACCAATCAAAAAGAATTTCTTCCCAGGAGTTTTGAATATAAGGGACGTGAATATTTACATCTCTTTTTTGACCAATTCGATCTAGCCTACCTATCCTCTGCTCTAAGAACTCAGGTTTTTTCGGATGATCTAAAAGAACTAAATGGCTACAAAACTCAAAGTTTCGCCCCTCGGAACCAATTTCTGTACAAAGTAAAATTTTAGCTCCATTAGGGTCTGCAAAGTATGCGGCTTGTCTATCCCTGGCCATCATTGAAAGCCCAGAGTGAAATAATGAAGTTTTAATACTCGCGACTTCTTCTTTTAATATCTTTTCAAGTGCTTGAATCTTATTTTTACTTCGGCAGATAAGAAGAATTTTTTCATCCTCTAAAGAACGGTCATTCGTAAGAAGCTCCACTAACCATTTAGCCTTTTCTTTAAATGAAGGACCAATTTCATGATCATCATCAATGCCCTCAATTTCTTTGGAGCAATCTAGCCTATAAGAATGAAGAATTCTTTTGGGAAAGAAGTTGAACTCATTAATCATTTTTTTTCTAGTATTTCTAAAGAAAATCCTTCCTGTCCCATGCGTGTCTACTAGCTCACGAAGCATTCTTTCCTTGCTCCAACTTTCTTCTACTTCAGGGGCAATCTTTTTAAGATCAGACTTTTCCTCAGAGGTAAGCTCAATATCATCATTGATCTTTTTGGCCAGTCCCCCTAGTAATTGAAAATGTTTTGACTCTTCTAAATATTCCTCAAGACTGGTAAACCTATTTGGGTCTATAAGATGAAGTCTTGCATAATGGGACTCAACCCCAAGTGTTTCTGGGGTCGCCGTTAACAATAGCAACCCAGGAATTCTGCTACTCAATTTTTTTAAATAGCTATATTCCATACTCTCAACTTCTGGCGTCCATTTTATCTGATGAGCCTCATCTACAATGAGTAAATCAAAGTTGGCCTGATCTAGTAATTCCCTCGCCATCTCGGAGCCTCTTAATAGACCCCAGCTTGTTATCACAAGCTCTTTTTCTAAAAAGGGATTCACCCCGGATTCCACATTCGTTTCTTGATTTACAACAGTAAAACTTAAATTAAATTTCCGATGCATTTCAACAAACCACTGGTAGACCAGACTATCTGGCAAAATAATTAGCGCCCGATTCATTCGATCTGAAACAACAAGGTTATGGAGAATTAGGCCCGCCTCAATTGTTTTCCCTAGACCCACTTCATCGGCAAGTAGAACTCTAGGATAGGGTCTCTTTAAAATTTTAGAGGCTACATAATACTGGTGAGGAATCAATGATAGCCTTCCTCCTTGAAACCCTTTGGCATCAGACATTAACCAATTTCTATTAACCTCTAATGTTCTCTGTCTTAGATTAAAAAGCTTTAGACTGTCTCCGCTTCCATTTAATAAACGATCTTCAGGGTGTTTAAAGAACACGTGATCACTAAGTTCAGTTTCAAGAATTAAACCTGACTTCGTATGGTAAATAAACAAGTTCTCATTCTCCAAGACTTCTTGGACGATATGTTTGCTACCATCATGAGAGACTATTTCATCTCCCTCATCAAATTTCACTCTCTTTAAGGGTGCTGTCTTAAAGCCATAAGTTCTTTCTGTTTGGCTAGCCGGGAATATAACGACGATTACTTTTCCCTCGTTGGATTTAATAACACCCAATCCGAGCTCAGGCTCGGTCTGGCTCATCCAACGTTGTCCGGGAAAATAATTCATTTGGGTCTTACTTTGTATAGGAATAAATTATAAAGCCTGAAACGATTACCGTTAGACCGATTAGTACATATATATGAAACTTACCGGCCTGTTTCTCTTCTTCTGAAAATTCTTTCTTTAGAGAGTTATGACCTTTTGAGTTTTTTTTCTTCTCTTGTCTCTTTTGTCGTTTTTTAATATTTTTATCTTTTGGCATATCTACTCCAATTATTGGCTGAGCATATCTCTAAAAAAAGTTACAAACTTATTTGTGGTTCGAATCTTCTGGTGAATGACTTCTTCGCCCCCATCCAGGTCGAATTTAAAATCTTCTAAAGCAATACTTTGTGGCTCATGTCGATCCCGGTAGTCCGGTAAATCAACCAAGAGCTCTTCAACCATTTCGCTATTATTCGAAACAATTTTCCTTGCTCTTTCAACTGCCACTCTAGCCCGCTCTGTTCGAGGAACTTTAGACTCATCCATAAATTTTAACTCTCTGCGTGTATTGTGTGTGTTCCCTATAATATTTGGGTTTATAAGCAGTGTCAAAATGTAAGAAGATACTGTGCATCGCTTCCTTCGCGATTCCTATTTATTTTCACTATAATGGGGGCATGTTTAATTCCATCTTAACTTTTTTAGGTATTTTTTCCGTTGGAGCTTTCATTTTATACCTCCTATTGGTCTATATCTTTCCCCGTCTCCATCGTTGGCGCATTGCAAAGGAAGAGATGCCCGAAGCATGGGAGAGAGTCTTAAACACAGAGGTTAAGGGTTTTGTGGACTTATCCGAGGGAGAAAAAGAAGCTGTTAGAAAACTATTAAAGGTTTATATGGCAGAAAAATTTTTTGAGCCAAAGAGAATGAAATGGGATCAGCAAATTCTTATCTGTGCTTATTTGGCCATGGCCCTTCACGATAAAAAGGGAAAATACTTAAGCAGACTATCTACTATTAAAATTGGCAAAGCCTTTAAAGAAGGACAAGGCTTTTTGCAGGTTTTATCTCCAGAGGAACTATTGAATATTGAGTATAAGAAATGGTCTTAAAAATCTTCGCTTTCTTAATCTCAACTGTATATTCAGAATGTAATTATCTTCCCCCATTTTCTAAGGGGCAAAGTTATCGAATCATTCAAGGGTTTAATGGAAAGTATTCCCACTCTCACCCGCTGGAGTATGGCGTAGACTTTGATATGCCAGAGGGAACCTTAATCCTTTCATCTAGGGCAGGTATTGTCAGGGAGACTAAAGAAGATTCAAAACTCGGCGGCCCAGATAAGAAATTTTTAAAGCATGCTAACAAAGTTATTATTGAGCATAAGGACGGAACAAAAGCCCTTTATGCTCACTTAGCCTATAAATCTCTTCGAGTTAAAAAAGGACAGAAGATCGCTCATGGACTGCCGATTGGTCGAAGTGGTTGCACTGGTTGGTGTGATGGAGCTCATCTGCATTTTGAAATCTTTAGGGAGCAAGAAAAGGGAAGTAGAAAGAGCATTCCATTTAGATTTAAGACTAAATCAGGCTGCACGGTCCCCAAGCTTGGTTCGAATATTTCGAATGAGCTCTCTAAACGAAGCCACTAAAACTTTATGGCTATCTCTAACTTGAGAATTGTCTCTTTCATTCAGGGTTTTAAAAGTTCTTTCAAAAAGTTGATTTAGTCCTCTACAAGAAAACTTTTTTGAAACGGTTTGGAGGGTAAGAAGATTTTCCCTCATAATATCCCACTCATCAAAATCGAGATTTTTTAAAAACTGTACGTTGAATTCTTCAAGATATATCTCAAGCTCATTACAATAACTTGTTAAAACATCAAATTTTCCTGAGTAAAGATCTAGCACATCATCAACAACAAGCTTTTCAGTTCTTTCTGAAGTTCTATGGATAAGACCTAGGACAACTTCTTTCATTATTGGTTTAGAAATTAAACTATCAACATGATCTTTATGTAAAGAATCGTCTTTTCCTGAACTAATTCCCACTATATGTGTCTTATTTTGATTTAATCTAAAGAGTTCTAAGTTTAAGTTATTCGTTGAAAAGTCTACGACTATCATATCAAAAAAATACTCTTCTTTAAGAGCAAGGGCATCTGCCATATTATCAGTCGTTTTAACCATCCAATCTTCTTCCTCAAAATAACCTTGAAGTATTCCGCGACTATGAATATTTGTGTCACAGATAATGACTCTAAATTGTCTATCTTTAACAACTGAAATATGACCTGAGTCTTTTTTAAGAACATGTAAATAAAGAGAGTTCCCATTAATAATAATTGGAAATAGCTGAACCTCAGCCATCGTTTCTCCTTTTTTATGCCTAAAGGTCCATCCAAATCGATGATGCTCTTCCTGTTGACTCTTTCTCATATGAAATTTTAGATGCTTTAAGGACCCCTTCCCATCAGCTTGATTAAGAGGAAATAGCTCTGCAAGTTTTTTGTCGAGAAAATCCTCTTTATTTCTTAGCTTAAAAAATCTAAGAGCAGCATTATTACAGTCCCATAGACCATTTTCTCCAGAGATAAAAGCTGGTTGAGAAATATGATTAAAAAGCTTTTGGAATCTATTTTCTGCCTGTCTATATTCATCGATATCAGAAATAGTACCGACAACTTTTTTCCCTTCTGGTCCCAGGATCACAGAACCTGAGATATTGACCCAGGACTTTTCGTCATTCATCTCTCTTTTTTGTACCTCTACTGAGAAGCGATCCCCCTCTTTAGAGCATAGCTGAGTTTGCTCTCTTAGCTCTTTAGCCGATTCATCTGTAAAGTAATCTAAGAAATTTTTGAAGGAAAGATCAGTTTCAAAAAGATTAAGGTTTAAAACATCAATTGTTTCTTTTTCTAAATAGATATTTAAATTCTCTAAATCGAGAGACCAGTCCCCTGATGCCTCTCCGTTGCGGCTGGCTTCAAGTTTTGCCAATAGGTTTTGATTAGAGTGAAACAATTTTGCAAAGTCCTCTTTTAAAAGAACAACTATCGCTATTCCTCCGAGAAGGGATAACAGCACCAAAAAGAAGTCCCCTCCAGCACCCCATAGAATTTTCTCCATTGAAATCTTTTTAACTTCTAAATAAAGGTCTTTCTCTATTTCTTCGAGTTCTCTCTTAACTTTTCTAACAACGATAGTTGAATTTTCTTCTGATTCTTCAATTTGAAACAAGTACTGTTGATAAGAGATATTTAAATCACGAGACTCATTGAAATACTTTTGCCCAAAACTCTCTTTCATAAGTTTCTTTTTTAAAGAAGGTATTTTTTCTTGAAAGCTCTTTAAAGTCTTAATCTCGATTTCAGACTCAACTCCGTCTTTCACATTTAGCTCATAGGCGATAATTTTATTTTGAATGGAGCGAATCATATCGAGAGATTCGATTAGCTGCCCTTCTCTATCCTCAAAATTAGTATTGATATGAAAGCTAGCAAAGGAGAGCCCTAAAAGGCTTAGGCCCCAAATGGTAAGACGAATATAGAACTTTTTTGTATTCACAGCACTCCCTACTTAGCTTTTCGGCTATTTAGGAGTGAACCTTGAGTTTAAACCCACAAAAAAGGCCTGTAATTTTAACTAGTTGGGGAGGTTTTGAGCGTATTTCCCAAGTCCACTTACTACTGACTGGAATACCTTATTCATCTGAATTTTATCTGCTCCAAAAAGCTCTTTTAGTCGGTCTTGAACGAGCGGCATCTGTCCAGTTCCTCCAGTTATTCGAACCAGATCTACCGCCGAATATTTAACCCCTGAGTTTTCAAAAACTTTATCTAGGCTTTCAAAGATTTCACCAAGTTCAGGTCTTACAGCGGCTTCAAATTCATCCTTTTTTATCACCATATCAATCTGAACTCCGGGATGATCGAATCGATAATTTGAAGCCTCTTTATCTCCTAACTCTATTTTTGATTTCTCAATTTCTGAATAGACCGGATATCCGAGCTGCTCCTCTACCAAACAAAAGAGTTGCCCAAAGTATTTTTGGTCCTCACCACCAACGGACCATTGTTCTAGCTCTTTTAAGAATTCCCAATTTTCTCTTTCTTTTAAAAAAACAATATGAGCAGGGTTACAAAGCTTCTTTAGAAGTTTAGTAGGGAAACTAAGAAGATTATTTCCCATGGGAGCCTTATATTTTACATTTTTTCCAAAGTGTTCTGAGACAAAATTTCTCATGATTCGTCCATCAATAGCATCCCCAGCTACGAAGACTCCTGAGAGCCCTTGGACATTTTCCTTGGTAAAACTTTTGCCCGATCTAAGTAAAGTAAAATCAGAAGTACCACCTCCGAAGTCACAAATAAGGATTAACTCAGAACCTACCCCCTCTTCATCAAGGCCTGCGGCAATCGGTTCAGGGCAAAATTCAACTTTCTCAAATCCCGCAATTTTAGCTGCTAATCGCATTCGGTTTTCTGCGAGCTTATCTTTTTCTGGGTCTAATGAATAAAGTGCAGGTCTTCCTAGAACGACATTCTTAACATCATTTCCAGTCTTATTGTCCGCGCGTTTTTTTAATTCTCTTAAAAAGGTAGCGATGAGATCTTCAATTTTCATTCGCTTTCCAAAAACTTCAGTTCCCTTAAAACTAGGCTCTGGTAAGAATTTTTTTAAAGAACGAAAGAAGCGACCGTCTCCACCTAGCTCTTGATATTTCTCGATGGCCTGATTTCCAAAGTAGAATAGGTTCTCTTGAGGTGTAAAAATAAGCGAACGTAGAATGGGACTGTCCCCTTCTAAATTCACAATTCTTGGCTCTTTTCCATCTTCAACAAAAGACAGAAGTGAGTTAGAGGTTCCAAAGTCAATGGCATACCACATGGATTAGCCTTTGAGTGAATCAGCTCCACTCATATAAGGTCTTAGTTTTTCAGGAACATATAGCGAACCGTCTTCACGCTGATGGCATTCTAAAAATGAAACCATAATTCGTGGAGTAGCGATGGCCGTATTATTTAAGGTATGAACATATTGTGCCTTACCTTCATTATCTCTATATCTCGTATTAGTTCTACGGGACTGCCACTCATGTAAGGCCGAACAGCTATGAGTTTCTCTATATTTATTTTCACTAGGAACCCAGCATTCGATATCGAACATGCGAACTTTCCCAGTTCCCATATCTCCTGTACAACATTCCACGATTCTATAAGGAAGTTCTAAGTCTTGAACAATCTCTTCACTGGTTTCTAAAAGAGTTTTATGCCATTTTGCAGACTCTTCTGGATCATTCTTACAAATTATAAATTGCTCAACTTTCATAAATTGATGAACTCTAATTAGACCACGTACATCACGACCATAAGAACCAGCTTCTCTTCTAAAGCAAGGGCTCATTCCTGCATAGAGGATCGGCAGGTCATTTTCACTTAACATATCCCCAGCATGTAGAGAGTTTAGCTGAACTTCCGCCGTGCCGGATAAAAAGAGGTCATCTTCCTGAAGGTGATAAACCTGGTCACGTCCCTGAGGAAAGTGACCTGTTCCATAGAGTGCTTCTTCTCTAGCGAAAGCCGGAGTGCTCACAAGAGTAAAACCTTTTGATTTTAATTTATCTAGAGCAAGACGGTGTAAGGCCATTTCTAAAAGAACCATTTCATTTCTTAGTGAATAACTTCTGGACCCGGACACTTTTGCGATCTTTTCAAATTCCGCCCAATTATTTTTTTCTAAAATTTCAACATGATCTAATGGCTTAAAATCAAAATTTGTTTTTTCCCCATGAAGCTTAACCTCTACATTATCTTCATCGCTAGCACCGATAGGTGCATCGGGGGAAGGAATACTAGGTACTAAGTACATTAGGTTCTTTAGCTCTTCTTCTTTAGCCGCAAGCCTAGGCTTAATCTCATCGAGCTTAGCACCAATGGCCTTTCCCTCTTCGATTAATTTTGGTCTTTCTTCCGCTGATGCTTTTGGTATTTTTTTTGAGTGAGAGTTTCTTTCAGTCTGAAGCTCTTGCGCTTCTGTCTTTAACTTAATAACTTCCTGATCGAGACTCAGAAGGAGGTCTACATCTAGACCTTCGCCTTTGACTTTAACAGCTTCTTTGATAGCCTCTGGATTTTCGCGAATAAATTTTAAATCAAGCATGATTCCCTCTCATAAAGACAAGGCCATACTCTAATATAGAATATACCTGAGGGCCATGACGCATCACAGATTTTTACTTAATTTCCGGGTAGAGCCTTAAACTGACTACACTTAATATCGGCAACCACTACGGGCTTATTATGTCCGCCGAATTTATTCATCTTCTGGCTTTCGATAAGAACAGAAACCTTTCCTAACACAATTTTCTTAGCATACTCGTCAAAAAAGATCCTGACCGTGTAGTTACGCCTTTCCCCAAAGTCATAAAACTTTGAGACTTCAGTTCCAAAGGCATCAGTATGCTTGAATTGCATGACTGCGGACTTTCCTGCTCCCCTAACAAATTTGATTGAAGCATCTTTTTCTTGATTTCCAAACTTAATCACAGAGTTCAATGGAACTGGTCCAAAACTCTTCGTGAAATCAAAGGGAACAAAACTTTTTAGATAATTACTATTTATATAAGAAACGGAATCAAAAGAAGTGACTCCCTCTTTATCTATTCCTTCATATCCAACGCTAAACCTTTCAAACATATATTCTTTTTCTGTCTTATGCTCAATATCCTGCCCTTTCTCATAACTAAAGTTACATTCAGTGACTCTATACTCTTTGGTTTTTCCTTTTTCCTTAATCCCCTGGAAAGTTCCAGTAAACTTAAAGGCAACTCTTTGCAAAAGAAACTCGGAAGTACTGGCAAATTTTTGTCCATCAACCTCCGCGGGAGTTCTCGCTCCTATACAAGAACTAAGAATAAATAGTGGTAAAAGGTAAGCAATTTTCATAACACCATTGTAACTCAGCGCTTATAAAAAACAAGGGGTCTTGTTTAGTTAAAACTTCCCCTTTTAGTCCAGTAAGATGGTGCCGTCTCCTGGGTCAATTTTACTAAACTCAACCCTAACTAAGCATTGAGTCTTACTACAGGCAATCTGCTCTCCTCGGATCATCTTTCTCTTTTTATCATAGGGAGCGCGGTATAGTTTCCTCTTGAGGAAATTGGCTAATTCTCCCTCGACTACCATATCCATTCCCCACTTCATGGGATAAAGTTTTCCCTCACCAAGAGCAGGTTTTTGAGTGATAAACTCCACGGGATCTCCTTTTCCATAATCCCTATCTTTTTCAAAACTCGAAAGTCTTCCTTTACCAGTAAAGTCCAGATAAACGCTGCAGAAGTACTCGCCGTTAGGCTCCACCCAGCAAAAAAGATATTTATCATTTTTAAACCAAAGTCCCGCCACCAAACTTGCTTCTTTTTCTTCCACATGCATAGCTTCGTAGAGTTCTCTGGCGGTCCCACCTGATGAAATCAGAAGCTCCTGAGTGTGAAATTTTAGATCTGACGAAAGGAATGTCTCCGCAAAAGCATGGTTGTGCTTGTGTAGAAGAGAAATAAGGACAAATAACGATAAAAACGATTTCAAAGACACCCCCTTCGTCAGTTGACTCTAGTTAATGCTATTTTCCCCACTTGATTGTCAGAACTGAGTTAACAGTGCGTAAAACATCTAAAGATTCTCCATAAGTATCCAAAAGTATGTGTCTATTTTCGCAACGTTTCCAAAGCCATGTGTTCACTGAGAGGGTCCACTATGGTATGTTTTTCTCCCTAATCACTAGAGGTATAGAGGAGTCCCTATGGACCTAAATTTTCTGATGGAATATAAGTCATGGCCGCGCTGGAAAGTCCTTCAAGGGGAGCTGATCCGTAGCCATTTAAAAGGATATAAAAACTCTTATCGAAACTTAAGCTATTACGATCTTGTTGAAGTTGCCGTTGATAGCAAGAACTCGCCTTTATTGTTTCAAGAGGAATCAACTGGTTTTTCTTTCTTCGCAGTTTTTTCAAATAGAAACTTAACCAGAAGAATGAGCATTCAAAATACTTGGGAAAATGTTAGTGCTTCTAACTTTGAAGGCTCGGAGTTACTGGCGACAAAAACAATTATGCTTGGTGAATTAGTTCATGATTTGAAGGATCTCCCCCAAGCAGCTGCGATAAAAATTAACCCCATTAAAACGCTTTCTCCTTCCGGAGATGAGTTTCACCTTGCGGAAGAATTTGTATTTGCTCCTATCTTTGATCAATTCACAAGTAAACTTATGGTTACGGACCCTGAAGAGGCAAAAGCTCTTCTAGCAGTAAACCCAGATGACGAAGAAAGATTTGGAATTGAATTTGTCTTTTATATGATCACTAATAAAGGTCTTCCTTTAGAACGAGAAGAACGAGAACCTCTCCTTCAAGAAAAAATTAAGGAACTCGCTTTTATGGCCCCTAGAATCCCCATGAAAAGAGGAAGCGGTACTTTCTTTTGCGTGCTTTTAAATTTAGAAAATGAAATGGAAGAGAATGCTTTTATTAGAACCTACAAAACTTTTGACCCTTATGCCGACGTGCTTTTCGTGAATTCAAATTTAGAAATTCGCACGGGAGACTTAATCAAGGTTCCTTATAATGGCGAAAAAATTGATACTATCTTTTTACCGATGATTGAGTGGCAAAGAAATAACACTCTGGAATCTCAGCAACATTATTAAGGGATAAATGGATCACAAAGCAGTAGGACTCACGGACGTAGGTCGAAAACGAGATCATAATGAAGATTTCCTAACTATGAAGCCCGACTTGGGGCTTTATATAGTTTGCGATGGCATGGGCGGACATGCGGCCGGAGAAGTGGCCAGTGAAATGACAGCAACCGTAATCTCAAAAGTTGTTCAGAAAAATTTTTCTCATGTCATCGACTTTATGGCCGAGCCCAATAAAGCGAACAGAGAGAGAGTAAAGAGATTGTTAGAAGCTGCGGTTCAAAGAGCTTGTAAAGATGTATTTGAAGCGCAAGAAAACGATCCTTCTAAAAAAGGAATGGGGACAACTGTTGTTCTAGCTCTGGTAGTCGAAGAAGGAGTTTTTGTGGCCCATGTAGGAGATAGCAGGTGCTATCTCTATCGTCAGGGTCAAACTCATCAGATTACCGAAGATCATAGCCTTGTTAATGAGTATGTAAAACAAGGACTAATGTCCCGTGAAGAAGCACAAAAGCATCCTCAGGCGAATCTTATCACTAGAGGTGTAGGCCTTCAGCCTACAGTACAAGTCGATACACTTTATTCAGAAGTCATGGATGGTGATTTATTTCTTCTGTGCAGTGATGGGCTTTCAGAATACATGAAAGATTCGGACTACACTAAAATGGCCCAAACAATTCCCCTTGAAGAACTTGCTCCCAATTGTATTGCTCTAGCAAACGCAAGAGGCGGAAAAGATAATATTACGGCCCTCCTTATGCAAATGGGGGACCCCACCATAGAAGCCAAAGCAGATAATGTGGCTAAAAAGGCCGAAATGCTTAAAAAGATCCCACTTTTTAAAAATTTTGATTATCAAGAGATCACTAAATTATTAGAAGTTATTGAAGTTCATAAATGGGGTCCTGGAGAGCTCATACTCGAAGAAAATTTTCTAGGTGAAGAAATGTACATCATTTTGACTGGAAAAGTTGAAGTGATCAAAGGTGAATTGAAAGTGGCTGAATTAAAACCAGGACACTTCTTTGGTGAACTAAGCTTGATTGACAAGACCCCAAGGTCTGCGAGTATTAGGTCAATAAGCGAAACTAAAATGATGGTAATTCATCGGAAACCACTTTTTAGTGTATTAAAGAAAGAATCCAGAGTCGCGATGAAATTATTCTGGGGTCTTTTGCAAACCATGAGTAAAAGATTAAGAACGACAGACGAAGAAGTTGTACGCCTCAAGGAAATGGTAGAATCAGGCAATCAATCAGAGGATAAGGATCCAGCTTATGGAGCCGACCTCTCATTTTTAGACGAATAAAGGATTATTTAATGTCACTAGAAGCTAATGCTGTAAATTTTGTATCTAACGAATTATCTATCAAGAATGCACAAGTTCAAAAAGTTCTCGAGTTAATTGTAGAGCAAGACTGTACCATCCCATTTATTTCAAGATACCGAAAAGAAGCTATTGGCGGACTTGATGAAGTTCAAGTTGCTGCCATTAACGAGACCTATGAAGCTTATTGCGAACGAGAAAAGCGTCGAACATTTATATTAGAGTCAATCAAAAAACAAGAGATGATGACTCCCGAACTTGAGAAACAAATCCTTGCGGCTGAGACTTTAAATAAACTAGAAGATCTCTATGCCCCTTATAAAAGTAAAAGAAAATCAAAAGGTATGCTGGCAAGAGAAGCAGGCTTAGAGCCTCTTGCCAATTTAATAAAAACTACCTCTAAAGATATAAAAACACTCCTCTTAGAAGTAGGAAAAGATTATATCAATGCAGACAAGAAGGTTGAGACCGTTCAAGCAGCGCTAGAAGGCGCATGCCATATAATTATGGAAGATATTGCAAATAACGGAGAAATTAAAGATGTTCTTAGAAAGGACTACTGGAAATCTGCAACTCTTAAATCAACCGTTAGAAAGAAAGCTGAAGAAATTAAAGACTATCTAAAGTACAAAGATTATTTTGAGTTTGAACAAAAAGTATCGGAGCTTGTATCAGCTAAGACGGGCCACCGAGTCTTGGCTATGAGAAGAGGGCTAGATCAAAAAGTCTTAAAACTAGAAGTTTGTTATGAGGTTGAATCGGCAATAGGTACAATTCGGAAGATGACTTTTGATCTAGACAATCTTGGATGCTCTGAAGTTCTGGAAGGTTGCATAAATAACGCCTACTCAAATTCTATTCATAGCTCCCTTGATTTAGAAATCAAAAGTGAACTAAAAAAACTTGCCGATGAGTCTGCAATTGATGTTTTTGGGATTAATCTAAGAAGCTTACTCCTCCAACCTTATCTTGGACCAAAGGGAGTTATAGGAATTGACCCAGGTGTTAGAACCGGCTGTAAAGTTGCCGTAATCGATTCAAATGGAAAGTTTATTATCGATACGGTGATCTACCCACATCAACCTAAAAATGATGTCATGGGTTCCGCGAAAATAATTTCGGCCATTATAGAGAAATTCAAGGTTGAACATATCGCAATTGGAAACGGAACCTTTGGAAGAGAAACACTTCAGCTCTTACAAAAACATGTTAAGGCCATCGCTACAGGAAAAACTAAGGCTATGCTTGTAAATGAAGACGGAGCTAGTATTTACTCAGCAAGTGAAATTGCCAGAAAAGAATTTCCAGATATGGACCTTACGGTTAGAGGTGCTATAAGTATTGCCAGACGCTTTCAAGACCCTCTAGCTGAACTTGTAAAGATCGACCCAAAATCAATCGGCGTTGGCCAGTATCAACACGATGTTAATCAGGCAAAACTAAAAAAATCATTAACTGGCGTCGTAGAATCATGTGTTAACTTCGTCGGAGTAGACTTAAATACCGCCAGTGCTCCCCTTCTCAGCTATATTTCAGGAATAGGACCTAGTCTAGCAGGAAATATTGTTAAACAACGAGAGAAATTAGGGGGCTTTAAAAGTAGAGAAGAGCTACTAAAAGTTAGTCGTTTTAGTGCAAAAGTTTTTGAACAAGCAGCAGGATTTTTAAGAATCTATAATTCGAAAAACCCTCTTGACGGAACTTTTATTCATCCTGAAAGATATGAAGCGCTTGAAAAATGGTGCGCAGAGAACAGTATTACTCTAAAGGATTTAGTTGAAGATAAAAATACTATTACTAAAATAGATAAAGACTCCGCCCTTAAAGCGACCTTAGGAGAATTTACTCACAAAGATATTGTGAAGGCCTTAGGAGCCCCCTCTCAAGACCCTAGAACTGAATTTGTTAGCTTTGAGTTTAGAAATGATATTTCAGAGATCAAAGATCTAAAGGCAGGACAATGGTATCCAGGAAAAGTTACGAATATCACTCAATTTGGTGCCTTTGTTGATATAGGGATTAAAGAAAATGGTCTTATTCATGTAAGTCAGATGGCCGATAAGTTTGTGGAAAATGCCCTTGAGGTTTTAAAAGTTGGACAGGAAGTTAAAGCAAGAGTTCTAGATATAGACCTTGATAGAAAGAGAATTGCCCTGTCTTTAAAGAAGGAAGAAAAAGGCGAGTTCATCCCAAGCTCTAACGGCCAAAACAACAAGAAAAGTAAAAAAGCACCAGCGGAAAAACAACTTAAGAATAATGCATTTGCAGGCCTTGCGAACTTCAAGGTTAAATAATGTTAAGTTTTTCCAATATCTCGAAACTTCAAAATGGAGAACCTCTCTACACTGGGGCTAATTTTCAAATTAATCCGGGAGAGAAAGTAGGCCTAGTTGGGCCAAATGGTGCAGGTAAAACCACTCTTTTTAGGTTAATCATAAAAGAAGATAAACCTGACACCGGCCAAATCAGTTTCCCTAAAGATATGAGGCTTGCCTATTTTTCCCAAAATGTAGGTGAAATGGCAGGAAAAACCGCCCTTCAAGAAGTAATAGAGGGTGATGAAAATATTGCGAAACTCCAAAAAGAATTAAAGTCCTATGAAGAAAAAATGGCTGACTATGAATCATTATCTGATGAAGAGATGAATGATCTCATGATGAAAATGGGAGAGGCTCAAACAGAATTTGAAAAATTAGGTGGCTATGACCTAGACTCAAGAGCAGAAGAAATTCTTTCAGGACTTGGAATTTTACCGCAGGATCATCATAAAGATGTAAAGGATTTTAGTGGTGGATGGAAAATGAGAATTGCTCTTGCAAAAGTTCTCGTTACAAACCCTGATATCATATTAATGGATGAGCCCACTAACTATTTAGATATTGAAACAATCCTTTGGCTTGAAGAATGGCTTCATAATTTTAAAGGCGCAATTTTCATGACCACTCACGATAGGGATTTTATGAACAATGTTTGTAAAAAAATCGTTGAGATTGCCCATAAAAAGATAACAACCTATTCAGGAAACTTTGATTTTTATGAAAAGGAAAGAGACATCAGGCTTGAGCAGTTAAAAGCGGAAGCTGCGAGCCAAGCGGTTATGCTAGCAAAAGAAGAGGAGTTTATAGCGAAGTTTAAAGCAAGGGCTTCTCATGCGGCCCAAGTTCAATCGCGTATAAAAAAAATTGATAAAATTGACCGTATAGAAATTCCAGCCGAAGAAGAATCAATATCTTTTGAATTTCCTATTCCAACTCGAGGAGGAGATGACGTCATCGTCATGGAGAACTTGGCGAAACATTGGAAAAGTACTACAGGTGAAATAAAAGAAGTTTTCGAAGACTTAAATGGAATGGTGAAAAGGCTGGAGAAAATAGCCGTAGTAGGTGTAAATGGAGCAGGTAAATCAACTCTCCTCAAAGTTATTTGCGGTCTTACGGAACCGACTCAAGGGAGCGTTACAATCGGTCCCAGTATTAAATTAGGCTATTTCGGTCAACACACTCTAGATGTATTGGATGCAAGCAATTCTGTATTTGATGAAGTGAAAAAGGGGTTACCTCATGCCAGCGATGGTCTCATCCGTAATCTTCTCGCTGCTTTTTTATTTAGAGGAGATGATGTGGACAAAAAAGTTCGCCATCTTTCCGGAGGAGAAAAAGCAAGGCTCGTGCTTGCTGTTATACTCTCCCAGAAAAATAATCTTTTAGTATTAGATGAACCTACCAACCACCTCGATATGAAATCAAGAGAAGTCCTTCTTGATGCCTTAAAAAGATTTGAAGGAACTATCCTTTTTGTGAGTCACGATAGGCATTTTTTACATGGGCTAGCTGAAAAAGTTTATGAAGTAGATAAAAAGAAAATCACAATATATCCCGGTAATTATCAACATTATTTAGAAAAAACCACTTAACTGAAAACAATATATATATAGTCTCTACGTGTCAGAGTTTATTCTTTGCTATTCTTTGGTGAGAGAATTGTTGGAGGAATCATGAGCAAAAAAGTTGCTGTTGTTTTAAGCGGATGTGGCTATTTAGATGGGGCTGAAATCAGAGAGTCCGTTTTAACTTTATTGGCCTTAGATGAACAAGGTGCTGAAGTAGAAATCTTTGCTCCCGATCAAACTCAACATCATACAATTAATCATCATAATGGTAATGAAGAAAATGGACCGCGAAATATTTTGGCGGAAGCTGGCCGTATAGCAAGGGGAAAAGTGTCACCCCTTAAAGATGCCAGTGCAGCTGACTATGACGCCCTAGTCATTCCTGGAGGCTTTGGAGTTGCCAAAAACCTTTGTGATTTTGCTTTTAAAGGAAGCGAGGCCAAAGCGCTTGCAGAAGTAAAAAACCTAATTCAATCTTTTTATGATCTAAAAAAGCCTATTGGGGCAATATGTATTGCACCTGCTCTTGTGGCCCTATGTCTAGGCGAAAAGAAAGTTAGCCTTACAATTGGAAATGATAAAGAGACGGCCACAGAAATTGAAAAAACTGGCGCCGTACATATTGAATGTCCTGTTAACGAGGCACGAGTAGATGAATCCAATAAAGTGGTCTCAACTCCTGCCTACATGTTTGATGATGCTCCCCTTGCTGAAATTAACAAGGGGATTAGAGAGTGTATAAGTAAAACTCTAAGCCTTACATAACCGGCTGTTCTTCTTCAGAAAAGCCACCATTATCATACTGTGGCGTAAAATCTTCTGAAGAAGGTTCGACTCTCCCTCCTTGGAGAAAGTCCTCTAAATTATCCTTAAGGAGTTGAACCTGGCGATGAATCTTTTCAGCCTCATCCCCTTCATAAGTAATACCTTCGGTTAAGATTTTACCTACTGTTTTATTTAATTTTTTAGTAAATGCTCTAAGCTGAGAAAACTCACTAGGAAGAGTTTCCATCGTGTTCGCAAGATCAACCCCTTCTTCGAGTCCAGCATCTTTGACAGTTTTAATAATCTCTTTGATTTCTCTAACTGGTCTATGCTGAATATGAGGAATTAATCGGTCTTGCTCCTCTGGTTCTAGTCTAACAAGCTCGTTTGTTTGACTCGCTGAAAGCTCACCATGCTTTCTCATTTCTTTTACAGTATTAGAACTTTTCGCGTCTCTTTTAATTGCAGATCTAATTGAAGTTTTTGAGAGGCCTGTTTTTTCTGCTGTCATAGAAACAAAAGATGGCTTCTTTTGCCCTCCAAGTGATGCTTCTAACTCTTCAAGCTCATCATCTGACATTTTTAAATCATCAGTGATTACATCAGGGTCTAGCTTTTCATAAATTTCCTTGGCACGGGCCAATGCGTTTTCATATTCAAGTCGATTAAGATCAAGTCTTACTAAGTTTTCATCAATGGAGATTAGCTCCTCAAGAAGCTCACCTTTATCAACTCTAGTAACTGGAAGCTCGCTCCATCCTAGCTCTTTAGCCGCTGTATAGCGTCGTCCACCAGCTAGAAGCTCATTATTTTTATTCACCACGACAGGGTTTAGTAGGCCCACCGATTCAAGACTTGCTTTTAATTTTTCTGTGTCTGTATCTACCCGTAAATACTCACTATTTACCTTAATCTCTTCGAGATTTAGTGTCTCCATAATCTGCCTCCAAAAATTGTGTGTGCAGTATTTGACCAGAGCATAAGGGCCTTGTCACCTTACATTACCTGACTATTTTACTGCGCTATGCACATAATTTTCCGCGATGCCCCCTATAATGATGCGTAGTAAAATAGAGGAGAGAAAATGGAAGGAGCTCCAAGTGAAAATACTATTTCTAAGTCTAAGTTTTATCTTAACCATGGCAAGCGCAAATGCTGATTGCGACAAGCTTTATGAAGAAGCGGAAGGCGCCTGCTTTCAGTCTTCTCACGAATGTAAAAATTTAGGTGCCTGTGTCTCAAAAAGAAAGACCTGTCCTATGGATATTGGAAGCCCATCGGCCTGTGAATCCTTTGATCATTGCATGAAAGATACTGAAGCACTTATAAGCGCTAAACCAAAGGATTTACCTGAGAGAAAGTTTAAAAATCGATGTATCTATATTTGGAACGCTGGGAAGTGCTATCTCTATAATACAGGATGGGAGATAAGTACTTTTCCAAGTTGCCCTGGTAGACGAGTTTGGGGAAAAGGTAAAGGCGATAAGAATTTCGATTGTGAAGGTCATAGACAACTTACAAACGACCATCAAAATGACTGCAAGAAAGCTAATGATATTTATGAAAGAACTTGCAAGGCCAATAAGGACTTTAAACCGGTTCCTCATGAGTTAAAGTGCAAGTATTTAACAGCAAAGGTTTTTCCCGCAGACACGGAGCATAAAGGTTCTAGTGCTGTAGACCATGGAACAAGAGACCGTCAAAAATCGGTTCCTCATTGGGATGAGGGAACTGGCGGAGACTCTAATGGGTCAAAAGCTACTGGAAAATAGGCTCCAGAAATTCTATAATCAAGAGAGTTTTAAAATAACAAGGCGAGTAAAATGAGCGAACAACTTTGGGTAGGATTGATTTTAATTGGAAGCTGGGCAGCTCTACCTATTTCTTTAATTGTTGCTAATAATGTTTTTGATAACGACGTTGTTAAAGAGGGCGAAGAGGCCGGTCATCACTAGAGCTTTTTCTTCCTAGTACCAAAAGAAAAACTAAGCTAATAGACGTTAAAATGGGGCACATAAGTAGTGCCTTTTCTACTCCAACCATCGAAGCTAGTTTCCCAAAAAAGATATGCATCACAATAAGAAGAAAGCCAACTTGAGTCATGGTTGACCCAATCATTTGTTCTCTTCCCTTTTCGAAATTAGAAGTTAGCCAATCCATTCCCATGGGAAAGTAAAATGACATCGTTCCTCCAAGCAGTCCTAAAAACCAAGGATTGAAATAGTATCCAAGAAAAAATGTTATTATTGTCAGGATGAGAGATAGAATCATGGCGTAATAACTTTTCCCTCGCATCGGTAAAAAAGCAAAGAGCATTCTCCCGGCCATTAACGAAAGAAAAAAGAGACTTAAACATTTAGAGGCATCATCACTTGAGAACTGCCTTCCTTCTGTTAAAAAATAGACCAGTCTACTTGAGATAACAATCTCACTTGCAACGTAAAAGCTAAAGACTCCTCCGTAAGGTATTCTTTGCAAGAAACTCAGCCCTGATTGAATAGCTTCCTTTTGTTCATGCTTAACTCCCCTACCAACTTTGAAAACCATGACCCAAACGACAAGTGGTAATGCAGACATGACTAGGTAAAATGAACTCCAGTTGTTTTGCCAGTTTAAAAAGAAGCTAAAAACCAATGGAGCCACAAAGCTAGCAACTCCATAACAAGAGTGAAGTGCGCTAAAGGCCCTAGACCTAACTTCTGGAGAAGAAGCCTCTGCAACAAGTAGGTTCATGCAATAGGTTGATAATCCCTGACCAATCCCGAAGATCATCGAAAAAAAGAGTAAAAAGAAATACTGATAAGGCAACTCTGGAAGAACTCCCATGGCAAAAGTACCTAAGGCCATAATTAATAAGGAAAGCTTTGTTCCTCTAACAACACCCAAGACAGGCAACCAATGCTTTGCCGTTAAATAAACAATAAGTCCCGCCAGTGAAGATAATGAGAAAAACCAAGAGCCCATTGCTGGAGTTAGGTTTAAGTCTTTTAAAATAAGGGGGTAGGCCGGTCCTCTTGAATTATCGAGATAGCCCATTGCAAATAATGAGAGATAGGCAAGAATCAACCAAGGCCATTTAATTTTATTATTTATTTTTTTGCCCTTTGATCTATTAGTTTTTTTAATATTTTTCCGCCATTAGACTTATATTTTTTGGCCCAAGCAAAAGCATCCATTCCCTGTTCATCTTTTAATGTGGGATTAGCACCAAGTTCGAGAAGGGTTTGAATAATTTTTTTATCGCCCTCTATCACTGCGGTCATCAAGGGCCGAAACCCTTTTTTTCCACTATAGTTTACATCTGCACCTTTCGAGATAAGCAGCTTAATTGCATCGGCATTTTTTAACATAATGGAAAAAGCTAACGGTAATCCATTACCACCATTAGGATCAGCACCTTTTTCAATTAGAAATTCAACGATATCCAATTTCCCTTGGGAAAGAGCAACTGTTAAAATTGAAAACTCTTTGTAAGTTGGATCCCCGCCTCTTGTAAAGCTTGCTCCGGAGTCTAGCAACAAAGTAATAAGTTCTTTATTAGAAGCACTAACGGCCAGGCTCAGCGGAGTTTCTCCGCCTTTTCCCCTTTTATTAGGATCAGCCTTATTTTTAAGCAAAATCTTAACTATCTCCAGATTCTGGGCCTGAGTTGAAGATAATAGAGGGGTACTACTTCCTCTTACTTCAATATCAACATCAGCTCCTAGCTCAATAGCTTTTTTTACTGATTCGAGATCTCCTACGGGGGCTGAAGACCATAGTATAATATTAGCGGTCCCATATTCTTTAACCAATTCATCTAAAAGAGTATTTGCCTCGTTTTCGGGGAGTTGGGCGTACATTACTTTTTTTATTTTTTCAATATCACCATTTCGGACCGCCTTATTAAAAATCTCCAATTCCTTTTTTGTATTTATCTTTAGAGGTTTTATTTTTTCGATTAACTTAGGGGATGAAGGCACTTTTTCCTCCTCTTTCTTACAAGAGGAAAAATTTAAAAGAAAAACAATAAGTAGGATAAGTTTCATTTAATAAGTTTAGCTAATATTCGTCATACAGTCACTTATTGGTTAGACTGTTTAAATGAATAATATCTTAGCTGTTTTAGTCTATTTAAGTTTAGGATTCTTTTTATCAAGATTAGAAAAGTTTCCAAAAAGCACCTCAGAGGTCTTAAACTTAATGGTTATCTATGTAGCCCTGCCCGCACTAATTCTTGAAAAATTCCCTTCCATTCCCCTAGACAGTTCAATTTTAGTTCCGGCCATTACCCCTTGGGTGATGCTTGTCCTTAGTATTATTTTTGTTTGGCTATTTAGTAGAGCTTTTAAGTTAGATAGACCAACAACTGGATGCTTATATTTACTCATTCCCCTTGGCAATACCAGCTTCTTAGGCTTCCCTATGATTGAAGCATTACTTGGAGAAGAAGCCGTTTCCTATGCCATTATTTATGATCAAGTCGGATCCTTTATCGCCCTTTCAACATATGGTACGGCTATCGTAGCTCTCTATTCTCAAACGGAAGAAAGCTTTAATCTTAAAAAGGTTTTGAGAAAAATCGCACTCTTTCCTCCCTTTATTTCTTTAGTTTTAGCTATCACTCTAAGATTTACGGCAGCTCCCCCTGAGAGTGTTCAAAGGGTATTTGAAATTTTAGGTAGCATGCTTGTTCCATTAGCAATGATTTCTGTTGGATTCCAATTTAAAGGAAGTTTTGAAAAAAAACATCTACCAACAATCTCTATGGCCCTAGGTTTTAAAATGTTAGTTGCTCCAGTTGTTCTTTTTGCTCTTTTTAAGCTTATAGGAAAAAGCGGCTTACCAGTATCCACTTCAATATTAGAATCTGGAATGCCTCCAATGATAACGGCCGGAGCTGTGGCCATGAGCATGAACCTTGCACCAAAGCTAGCGGCAGCATTAGTTGGTCTTGGTATTCTTTTCAGCTTTATTAGCCTACCTCTTTTAAAGTTTACCTTAGGCTTATAGTTGTTTGATTAAGTCTAGAGCCGCGTAGGTAAAGATCACTGAAGCGCCTGCTCGTTTAATACTTAAAGTTGCTTCCATCATAGCCTTTTCAGCATCGAGCCAGCCTTTTTCACCAGCAGCTTTAATCATGGCGTACTCTCCACTCACAAAGTAAGCGGCCACCGGAACATCTGAATTGTTATGGACATCCGCGATAATATCTAAATAGCTTAGGGCCGGTTTAACCATGATCATATCAGCCCCTTCTTCTAAATCTAATTTTATTTCTCTTAGGGCTTCTTTTTTATTTGCCGGGTTCATCTGATAGGTTTTTTTATCACCTGCCTTAGGCGCAGAGTCGAGAGCATCCCGAAAAGGTCCGTAAAATGAGGAAGCATACTTAGCGGAATAAGACATAATTCCTACTTCTTTAAATCCGGCCTCATCTAAAACCTTTCTTATATAACCGACTCTTCCATCCATCATATCTGAAGGAGAAATAAAGTCAGCTCCAGCTCGTGCCTGAGCTAAGGCCATCTTTCCCAACACCTCAAGAGTTTCATCATTTAAGATTTCTCCATTAGAGACAATACCGTCGTGGCCATCACTAGAATAAGGATCAAGAGCAACATCAGAAAAAATTAAAAGTTCAGGTAACTGAGACTTTAAATTAGTTATGGCATCTAAATAAAAATTTCCTTCTTCATAGGAAAAACTACCAATTGAATCTTTTTTTTCATCCAATACTTTTGGAAAAAGTGCTATCCCTTTAACTCCTAATTCATAGGCCTCTTCAGCTTTTTTAATTAAATTTTCTAGTGAGAACCTAAAACAATTAGGCATGCTTTGGATGGGCTCTTTTATCCCCACACCTTCGGTAACAAAGAGTGGTAGAACCAAGTTCTCAGGCCTCAGATGAGTTTCTTGAACCATTGAGCGGATAGCGGCATTTCTTCTATTTCGTCTTGGGCGTTGTACAATCATGCTGGCATCTTAAACTTCTAAACTTTTTATTTAAAAACGCCTTGCACAATAATCTTTACGACATAAGTGTGACAATTATTGGCTTCTTATTTATTAAGATGCGGGAGTGATAAATCAACTCCAAATTCTCCATACTAAGCCAGAGCAAACCATTCAATTAGAACCGGGTTATATTGAATGGAAAACCTGCTTACGTTCAATATTCTTTGGTAAAAATTTATCCTCGCCTACTCATTCTGGAGTTCATGCCTATCGGTTTTTGCTAGAAATTGTTTGCGGTCTTCACTCTCCATTGATTGGAGAAACTGAAATTTTATGCCAGTTTAAGAATTTCATAAAAGAAAATCCAAAGACCATTACTCCAAAGATATCCCAAAAGATCATCAAGGATGCCAAGTACTTACGTACAAAGTATTTGAAAAATTATGGATCTCAATCTTATGGTTCTTATGCACTAAAAAAATCAGCGCCTCACGACAGAATTATTATCTTTGGAGCAGGTTCATTGGCCCAAGAAATTCTTCCTATTATAAAAAGCTCCTGCGGTGAAATTATCATTAAAGTGAGAAATGTAGCTAAAGCAATAGACAAATTTTCAAACTATAGAAATATCCAAATCGAAAGTTTAGAAAAAAGAAATCAAAAAGAAAATGCTCTAATTATTATTGCGGCTCCCATTTCGAGTGAAGTCTTAGAAAGTATTATTCATTCAAATTATAGCAGTTCTTCAATCTTAGATTTACGTTCTGTGAGAGATGGAAGAGCGCTCCAGATAGAAGAGAGCTATCAGTATAAAACATTAAAGGAGATCTTTTCTGAAATTGAAGAAACTCAAAAAGTGCTGCACCTTACTTCCATAAAAATGAAAGAAGAAATCAAAGAACTATCAAACAAATGGAATAAGCAAGCAATTGCAAGACCCTTTGGTTGGGAGGACTTATGCTTATAAAGATTGCCTCTAGAAAATCAGACCTCGCGAGGCTTCAAGCATATATCGTTGCCGAAGAATTAAAGGAAGCTTTCCACGAGGTGAATATTGAGCATCTTTTTAGTGCTTCCTTTGGAGACTTAAACCCCGATATCCCACTTGATCAGATGCCCACTAAGGGAGCCTTCACGGAAGATTTTAAAGAGGGCATAAAAAATAGAGAGTTTGACTTAGTCGTTCACTCTTGGAAAGACCTCCCTACAGATCTTCCTAAAGATAGTCTTCTCTTTACTCTTAAACGAGAAGACCCAAGGGACTTACTTATTATAAGAAAGGACTCTATTCAAAAACGAGATTTAAAAGTATTAACCTCTTCCCCTAGAAGAATTCATCATATCGAACCTTTTATAAAAAGTTATTTTCCCCACAAAATTGACACTGTAGAATGCCCAGAGGTTAGAGGAAATATTCCAACTCGCCTAAAGAAGCTAATTCAAAAGGAAGGTGACGCCCTTATTATGGCAAAGGCCGCTTTAGATAGGCTTTTGACCGCTAAAAAAGAAGAATTCGCTGAAGTAAAAAAGGAACTCCGTGAGTACTTAGATTTATGTCAATTTATGGTTCTTCCTTTAGCTGAATTCCCAACGGCTGCTGCCCAAGGGGCTCTCGCCATAGAGGTTCATAAAGATAATCACGAGATAATCGCGCTTTTAGAAAAGATTCACTGCCCACAAACCTTCAAGAACGTAAAAAGAGAAAGAGAACTCTTAAAATCTTTTGGTGGAGGCTGCCATCAAAAATTAGGAATGACCTCTATTCCTCATGAGTGCGGAGACTATTTTTCAGTTAGCGGTGAAACACCATCAAGAGAGGCTATTAAATCCTTAGAGCTCATAGGGCAAAAAAATAATTCTAGTCTTAAAATTTCAAGAGACGAGATTTTTGAGGACCCTAAATTTTTTAAACGAAAAAAAATAGAAGTAGATATTAGGGAAAGTGATTTATATATTGCTAAAGACTACGCCCTACCAGACAACTTCACCCAAGGGGAAAAGCTAATCGCGACCTCTGGGTTAAGCTCATGGAAAAAGCTAGCGGCAAAAGGGCTTTGGGTAACCTGCTCCTCAGAGTCTTTGGGGGAAGAGTACGGTAGAAATATTGAAGTACTTTTGAACCGCTCAATTAAATGGACTAAATTATCCCACTCTCATGCTCCAGGGAAAAAGATCGCAACTTATGAGTTAGTTCCATTAAAAGAGCAACCGGACTTAAGTGGAAAAAAGTATTTTTATTGGATGAGTGGAAGTCAGTTTGAGCTGGCCCTTAGTAATAATCCCGAGTTAACTAAAGCTTTTCATGCTTGTGGACCAGGTAATACGCGAAGCACAATTTTAAAGTATATACCAAGTGAAAACCTTGAAATTTACTTAAGTTACGATCAGTGGTACCAGAGCAAAATAGGATAAATAATGGAAAAATTTGAAGAACTTTTTAGCCGTAGTCAGGCCGTTACTCCCGGTGGAGTTCATTCTCCAGTTAGAGCTTTCAAGGGACTAGACCAAGCTCCCATTTTTTTTAAAAGTGGAGAAGGACCCTTTCTAAAAGATCAAAATAATAAATCATACCTAGACCTATGCTCTTCATTTGGCCCACTTATTTTGGGCCACCGCGACCCCGAAGTTCAAAGATCAATTGAAAGTATTATTGATAAAGCATGGAGCTTTGGCGCTCCTGAGGCCTATTCCCTTGAGCTAGCAGAATGGATCACGAACGAAATTCCATGGATAGAGAAAATTCGTTTTGTAAACTCAGGTACAGAAGCCGTAATGACGGCCCTTCGCTTGGCCAAAGGTTATACGGGGAAAAATAAAATTTTAAAATTTGACGGTTGTTATCATGGCCATGTTGATTCAATGCTGGTGGCCTCGGGCTCCGGTCTCGCCGGTACAGCAACTGCTTCTAGCGCGGGAATTTCTGATGCCGTAGCTAAAGAAACTCTTGTATGTAAGCTTGATGATATTGAAGCTGTTAAAGGTATTTTTAAAAGAGAAGGAAATGATATTGCAGCTGTCATCATTGAACCCCTCCCTGCAAATTACGGACTTCTACCGCAAAGAAAAGAGTTTCTTCAATTTTTAAGAGAGATTACCAAGGAAAATAATTCTCTTTTAATCTTCGATGAAGTCATTTCCGGTTTTAGAGTAGCTCTTGGAGGTATGGCAGAGATTTCTGATGTCGTTCCAGATCTAGTCACATACGGAAAAATTATCGGAGGAGGGTTCCCGGTGGGAGCATTCGCTGGAAGTTCTAAAGTTATGGATATGATGGCCCCAACAGGACCGGTTTATCAGGCAGGAACTTTAAGTGGAAACCCTATCTGTATGGTTGCTGGATTAAATACATTGAAAAAGATAAAAAGAGATAACTTAATTGAAAAAACTAATTTGGCTTGTGAGAAATTTACAATGCAGCTAAATGAGGGCTTCTCTCAAAGAAAAATCCCCATGCAATGTATTCAATTTGCATCACTCTTTTTTATTACGAGTAAAACAAGTAAGCCTATTAGGTCTATTGACCACTTACCAAAGGAGCACGGCACACACTTTTGTAAGCTCTACCCAAAGTATTTGAAAAAAGGACTTTATATGGCGCCAGCAGCTTTTGAAGTCGGCTTCTTTTCAAGTGTCATTGACGAAAAATTAAGTAAAAAGGCAGCTCAGGATATTCTTGAAGTTTGCAGCGACTATTTTAATGAAAGAAAATAAACTTATTGATTGGAAAATTATTTCAGCCGTCATCTGGCTCGTTTTTACAGTTTCATTAGCAAGCTGGTGGCTGGCCCTCGGTCTTAAATACTCTACTGAGAAAAAAACCATGATTGTCACTGAAGGATTAACACTGATATTCTTCGTGGCAGGCGGAGGCGTCGCACTTATTTACTATATTCTCCAGGAAAGAAAACGAAATTTTAAACTTAATCAATTTTTTGCTTCAGCAAATCATGAGTTAAAAACGTATATGGCCTCTCTTAGGCTAAGAGCTGAGGGGTTAAGTGAAGATCTTGAAGGTAAACCAGAGGCTGAAGATGCCAGTAAAATCGTCAGTGATACCGTAAGACTAGAGCTGCAGCTCGAAAATTCTCTTATTTTCTCAGAACCCTCTAATCGTCAAGTTTTTTTAGAAGAAATCGACCTGGCTGACTACTTAGATACAATTAAAGAACAATGGCCGAATATTGACGTTCTTGTGGAAGGTAGTACCACGCTAAAAGTTGATAAGAGAATGCTAGAAGTTATTACAAAAAACCTTATTCAAAATGCTATTGTTCATGCGAAGGCTCCTTCAATAAGATTTTCTCTTGAAGGAAATAAAATCACTGTATCCAATACAGGTGAAAAGTTCAGTGGTGAATTAGATCGATTAGGTCAAATGTTTTATCGCCATCAACACCAAAGTAGATCCGGTATAGGATTATATTTAGTTCAAACCCTTGGTCAGTCTATTAATTTCAAAACTGAATTCGCACTTTCAAAAGATGGAACTCTAAAAATTATCATGGAGCAGATAGATGCCTAGTGCTAGACTATTGCTTCTCGAAGACGACACTTCTTTAGGGGAAACTATTCTCTCCAGATTAAAAAAAGAGGCTTATGAAGTCAGTTGGGTTAAAAACCTTGCTGAAGCAAGAGATTCAATTAAGGTTAAGAACTTTGATCTTCTCATTTTAGATGTAGGACTTCCGGATGGCTCTGGCTTTGATATAGCTGAAGAGCTTCAAGGTCGGTTTCCTGTCATCTTCTTAACTGCTCTAAATAGTGCTGAAAACAGGCTTCGCGGTTATGAGCTTGGAGCGAACGAATATATTCCAAAGCCTTTTCATTTTAAAGAGCTACTTATTAGAATCGAAAAAACTTTAGGCTCAGAGTTTAGCGAAGGACCGAAAAGTTATAGCTTTGAAGACTTTATTATTAATTTAGATTCAATGACCGTAGAGCAAAATGGACAACTCTTCTACCCTTCTGCTCGAGACTTCTCTGTATTAACTTACTTAATAACTTGTTTTCCAAATGTTGTATCAAGAGAAGAACTTTTAGATAAATACTGGGGAAGTGATTCCTTTCCCACTAATAGAACCGTAGATAATTCAATTTTAAGAATCAGACAATTCCTCGGTGAAAAAGCCCAGGATTATTTAAAGTCTGTCCGTGGTATTGGCTACCAATGGATTCAGGAGCCCAAGAAATGAGTAATATTAAATTTCAAAATGCTATTAACGGAGTTGAGCAAAACTGCCCGCCTATCTGGTTTATGAGGCAAGCTGGTCGCTACCATTCCCATTACCAAGAGCTAAAGAAAAAATATACTTTTGAACAGCTTTGTAAGAACCCTGAGCTTGCGGCAGCGACTGCCTTAGGTCCGATACAAGATTTCGATTTTGATGTCTCGATCTACTTTAATGATATCTTGTTCCCTCTAGAGGCCCTTGGTTTTAATCTAGAGTATTCTCCAGGTCCTATAATGAGCCCTGTGCTTTCTAAGAGTTTTTTAAAAGAGTTAAAACCTCTTGATGAAGCAGTGGATTTTCTTAATTTTCAAAAAGAAGCTGTGAAAGCAACCAGAGAAATTCTTCCTTCAGATAAATCCCTAATTGGTTTTATTGGTGGACCTTGGACTTTATATACCTATGCAAAAGAATGTTCTCATAAAGGGCATATGATCGACTCTAAAAAAGAAGCAGATCTATTTTTGGAATTGTCTGAAAGATTATTGCCACTACTTAGTCAGTGCATAACCGACCAGCTGAATGCAGGAGCTGAAATTGTGATGATCCTTGATACCTCAGCTGGCTCACTTTCCCCCGACTTTTTTAATCGCTATGTTGTACCCGCGATTAAGAAATTAACTATTGGGCACGAAGGAAAAGTTGCCTACTATGCAAAAGAGTCAACTAGGGATCAAATTAACCTATTGAATGAACTTCCTGTTGCTGGTTTTGGTTACGATCATCGTTATTCAATGGCAGACCTTCTTACAGATGAAAATAGAAAAGGAATCGTACAAGGAAACTTTGATCAGACTTTATTATTCTCAGAGACAAATGTCTTCAAAGAGTACTTAAATAATTATCTCGCACCTATTTTAGAACTCACTCCAGCTCAAAGAAAAGGCTGGGTCTGTGGTGTTGGACATGGAATCCTACCTAAAACCCCTGAGTCAAATGTCAGAATTTTTGTTGAAACAGTAAGGGAGAAATTTAATGTTTAGTTCAGAGCTTTTAGCAAAATATGATATTCCTGCGCCAAGGTACACTAGCTACCCCACTGTCCCCTATTGGGATAAGACACCCGAGCGTAATGAGTGGATTTCAAGTATTAAAACCAGTCTTGAAGGTGATTCATCATGGTCAGCTTATATCCATATCCCTTTTTGTGAAAGCCTTTGCACATTTTGTGGATGTAATAACACCATAACTAAAAATCATGACTTAGAAGAAGAGTATGTTGAATTCGTACTAAAGGAGTGGACGGCCTACCTTAATGAAGTGCCTGAATTGAAGGAAAAGCCATTGAGACAACTTCATTTAGGGGGAGGAACTCCTACCTTCTTAAGCCCGGAAAATTTACAAAGATTGCTAAATCCGATTTTAAGCTCTGTGAATTATGATAAACAAAACTTTGAAGGCTCTCTAGAAGTTGACCCAAGAAAAACAACTCGTAAACAGCTTGAAGTATTATCAGAGCTTGGTTTTAATAGAATTTCTCTAGGTGTTCAGGACTTCACTTTCAAGGTTCAAGATCTAATAAATAGAGTTCAATCATTTGAACAAACTAGAGATGTAACCTATGCGGCGAGAGAATTAAATTACCACTCGGTTAATTTTGACCTGATTTATGGACTTCCCTGCCAAGGCATTGAGGAAATCACTAAAACTACCGAATTAACTATCGAATTAAGACCAGATCGAATTGCCCTTTATAGCTTTGCAAGAGTTCCATGGATAAAGCCGCAGCAGCGAAAATTCACCGATGAGCAAATTCCCGTTGGTGCTGAAAAAAGAGCCCTCTATGAAAAATCAAGAGAAATGCTTTTAAGTGCTGGGTATGTAGAGATAGGAATGGACCATTTTGCCCTTCCAAATGATGAGCTTTTTGAAGGAGTTAAGGAAAAAACTTTGCACCGAAACTTTATGGGGTACACACCTTATCAAACTGACGTGATGATTGGGCTCGGAGTGAGTTCAATCTCAGAATCTAAAACCTGCTTTCATCAAAATGAAAAAGTTCTAAACCTTTATAAAGAGAAAGTCTCTCAAATGGGAATCCCTACTTTTAGAGGACATGTTCATACTGAAGAAGATTTATTTCATAGAGACCTCATCTTAGAGCTAATGACTAGTTTTGAGCTTAAAGTGCCTAAAAGTCTTGAAGCTAGTTTAGAGAGTCATTTAGAACCTTTAATTCAAGATGGTCTTTGCCATTTAAAAGAGGGGCTCCTAGAAGTTACCGAACTAGGCAGACCCTTTATACGAAATATCTGCATGACACTTGATAAAAGGATGTTAGATAAAAAGCCCGAAACAATGATATTTTCCCAGAGCCTATGAAGATTACCATTGTAGGAGCGGGATTTTCTGGACTGACCTTAGCTCATTATTTAAGAAACGAGGGATTTGGAGTTGAGGTTCTAGAAGCTAATTCACACGCAGGTGGACTAATTAAGACGGTAAGAACCAAGCATGGTTTAATTGAAACAGCCGCAACAAGCATACTTTTAACTCCTACCCTAGAGAAAATTCTTAAGGATATTAATTTACCTCCTTTAATGCCCAATAAAGAGAGCAAAAAAAGATATATTTCTAAAAACCTAAAACCGTCCAGACTCCCCTTAAGCCTTAAAGCCTGTATTCAGCTCTTTATTGGGGTTTTAAGAATAAGTTTTGCTAAAAAAAAATGGCAACCTAAAGGGCTTGAAACTTTATCCGAGTGGGCGGATAGAACTTTTGGAAAAGAAGTTCGAAAAGCTCTTGTTTCTCCGGCCATGCAAGGTATCTACGCTGCCTCTTCAGAGGAGCTGAGTGCAAGCCTAGTTTTAAAAAAAATATTTTCTAAAGAGAAAAGAGAAAGATCTAAAGGTCCGATAAACTTTAAGAACGGTATGGGTGAATTTATCCACTCTCTTGAGTCTTCTTTAAAGGCGAGAGGAGTTAGTTTTAAATATAATGAAAAGCTAACCAAAGAAAAGCTTCCAAAGGGACCTGTCGTCCTCGCTACTTCCATGAAAGCAGCGCAAAGTTTAATTGATGGAATCCCCGACATACCAAAAAAAAATATGACATCTCTAACGGCATTTTTTGATACTCCTCCCCCTATTCGGGGATTTGGAATCCTCTTCCCGGTGGAAGAAGGTCTAAATGCTCACGGCGTTTTACTAAATGATTGTATGTTTAAAGGGAGAGCTAAGGAGGGGCATTCAGAGACTTGGATACTTAGCGAACTAAGCCATTTATCAAAAGACGAACTGCTCGAATTAGTTAAAGAGGACAGAAGAAAAGTGTTTGCTTCTTCAGAAGAACCGACTTTTTATCAGGTTTCTTCTTGGAACGAAGCCTTTCCTATTTATGGAACAAAATTAGAGAAATATTTAAAAAACAATAATCAAAGATTAGACAATATTTTCTTAACTGGAAATTATCTTGGAAATTTGGGACTATCAGGGATTTTAGATCAGAACCAAAAGCTATCTAAAAGGCTTAAAGAGGAACTTTTATGAAACAGGCTCTTTTAATCATCAATTTAGGAACTCCAGATTCAACTGATGCGAACGATGTTGGTCGATACTTAACGGAGTTTCTTACTGATAAACATGTTATTGACCTTCCTTATCCCTTAAGACAGTTTCTCGTCCGCGCCCTCATAGTACCAAAAAGAAAATTCGCTTCAGCTAAAAAGTATAAAAAGGTTTGGCTTACTGAGGGTTCTCCTCTACTTCACTATACAAAAAGCTTAAGTTCTAAACTAGACCAAACTTTAGACGACATCGATGTCTTTTTCTCAATGAGATATGGGAATCCAAAAACGAGCGATGTTCTAAAAGAAATTAGTCACTACGATGAGATTGTAGTTCTTCCCCTTTACCCTCACGATACAAAATCAAGTTATCTAACTGCGAAGGAGCAAGTTGAATTATTTTCCCGTAAATACAATATTTCAGAAAAGATACGCTTTATAGAGCCATTTTATAGTGAAGATTTTTTTATCGATAGCTGGGTTGAAAAACTTAAGAGTCAAAAACCTAAGATACCAGCTGATTTCTACCTCTTTAGTTATCACGGAATTCCGTTACATCATCTGCCAAAAGAATGTAGCTCCTGTAAAATACCATGTTCCAATTTAGTTAAAACAAGTGATTGCTATAGGGCCCAATGCTACGAAACAACTGAGCTTATTGTTAAGAAGATGGGATTAAAGGAAGGTCAGTATATGACCTCTTTTCAGTCTCGTTTAGGCAAAAGGCCATGGATAAAGCCTTATACAGATCTAGTAATAGAAGATTTAAAGCAAAAAGGAGTTAAAAACCTAACAGTATTTAGTCCTTCTTTTATTGTTGATTGTTTAGAAACTTTAGAAGAGCTCGGAATGGAGCTAAAAGAAGATTTCGAAGGTCAAAGTGACGAATTTAAGCTTAATTTTATTCCTTGTCTTAATGACGAAGACTTATTTGTAAGTAAACTTGGTACATTTATTAAGGAAAGCCGAACTTAAAAGATCTTCTCCTTAGTTGAAGTTAGTACATCTAGCTCCTCTTCAGAGATTTCTTTGCCCGACTGGCTATCTCTTAGTCTCGCTTCAATCATCTCCACGCCAAATCTATTCATCTCAGCTAAGCTGACTAAGGCGTACCCGTCCTCCTCTGACTTTTCAATTTCAACTTGATTAAGCTCTTCTTCCGTGACGACGACAACTCGGGTGGAGTCATCAACTTTCTTCTGGGTAATCCTAATATTATTTCTTTGTCCGTCGATTCGAGGGGCAAAGATCACTGCATAGTTTCTTTGACCACTTAGATTAGTGGCCACCAGCTCCCAAGTGCAACCAAGGTTTTTTGGTATTTGAAGGCTGTATTCAAAAGCCTCAAAAGTAGCGGTTAATTCTTTAATGTATTTCTGTTTTACTTTTCTTTCTAGCATTCAAAAATTATAAAGCTATCTTCACAATTCCTAGAGAGAATAAAGAAAGTATACAAAATTAAGTACTTATGGTCTCAATAAAGCTTAATTAATTAAGAATAAGTTACTGATTACTGGTTTTACTACCTCTATTTTTGGCCAGTTCTCATCTTTAAGATCTTGGCAAAACTTCGCGTTCTGATCTCCTCAAGAGTTAAACCAGTGGCCAATACATCTTCCATTTCAATTGCACCGCAGTTTAGACCTCTTAAAAAATAATTTAAGAGACCTTGCCCAGTTGCTGCATCATCAAAGATCGCCCCAGTTAGGGTAGCCTTTGCGGCCGCTTCCATAAACTGCTTCAACCTGGCCTGAGTTTCCTCAAGTCCTTCCAAGAAAAAGCAATAGAGAGCTCCGTATCGAACCGGGATCTGTACAGGATGTAAGTCCCAACCTTGATAAAAACCATTCTTCAATGAATGCCTTATATGACCATAAGAAAGTTTCCAGGCATCGTGAACAACTTCTTCATTTTCTCTTTTTTGCTCTTCAGTTAGGTCTCCTTTATGAGGACCAACTGGCATAACATTTGTCGCTCCATCAGAAAGCCAAACTCCCGTTCCAGCCAAGGAAACCTTCATAAAGTTTTTAGCAAAGTCACAAGTGCCATGATCCATGGCCTGGTATTTAGCTGTAATATTCATACAGGCCGTAAAGTCATAAGTTCCAAAATGGGCACCACGAACTCTTCCCTTTCCTGCTTCAACAAATTCAAGCATTGGACACTCGCCTCTTGGTCCGATAATCGTTTCTGGCGTTTCAACCATCAATTCCATTTTAAGTGAGCCTGGAGCAAGCTGAGTATTCTCTTCAAGAGCTTCAAAACAATCTACCATGGCTGTTACTTGTTCTCTTGAAGTAATCTTAGGTAAGACAACACAGAAGTTATCAGGAAGTTTTCCATCTGAAAGCTCACTTAAGGTCGTAATAAAAAGATCAAGAGTTCTAATGCCTCTATTTTTATGTTCTTCTGAAAAGGTCTTAACTCTAATACCTAGGTATGGAGGAAGCGTTCCTTCTCGCATTCCTTTCGCCACTTCAGTTGCGGCAGCTAAAGCCGTTTCATCTTCCTCATCATCAGGTCTTGCTCCAAAACCATCTTCAAAATCAATTCGAAAGTCCTCTAATGCTTCTTCTTTAAGCTTTTTTTCAACTCGGTCATAAACTTTTTTAGCTAGCTCTGATGAACATTCCATTCCAAGCCCTGATCTAAAAACCTCGGCATTAGGGGCAAACTCTTTAAATCCCTTAAGGGCCAGTTCAGAGATGCGAACAGCAGTATTGGCCTTAAAAAGATGGGCTCCCCCATAAACTGTGTGAACAGGTTGTCTTTCTTCGCTCTCACCGGGATGGGTTTTAGCATGAGCATTATTACCTAGGCTTAACTTTTCATTTATATAATTTAATTTTGATTGATCAATACTAGTTTTCATTTCTAACTTCCTCTATATGTTGAATACCCAAAACCACTTAGAAGCAACGGCACATGGTAGTGTTCGTCTGTTGCAATGACTTTAAAGACAATATTTGCTTCAGGATAAAAGGTTTCTTTATTAATATCTTGATAATATTTTTCTGTATTAAAGCTAATACGGTAAATCCCCGCAAGTAGGTCGTGGTTATCTACAAGCAAGTCCTTTACTCTTCCATCTTCATCAGTCAGTCCTTGTCCTATTTGTTCGAAGTCTCCATCTTTTTCTATTTCAAGAATAACCGGGACATTTGAAGCAGGCCTACCAGAAGCGGTATCCAAGATATGGGTTGTAATCGGGCTCATAATAATTTCTCCATTCTAATTTTTGTAATTTTCGCTTGCTCACCTGCTGAAATTTTCAATTCTTCTTCAGGATCATTATCTATACGAGACTTTAAGATTTCGAGCATCTCTAATGCGGACTTTCCTGTTGCACAAACAATAAAGATATATCCGAAACGATTTTCATAAATAGTATTTAACTCGGCTAACTCTTGAATAGTTTTATCACTAGCAGAATCAACCCCGCTTTGCTCCCCGGAGGCCAAAGCTTTTGTGTGGGCATATTTTTTCTTTAGGCTTGAGACATCTCCAATCTTCGGATGTCCATCAAATGCCTCCAAGTAATCTTCTTTTGAGAGACCTTTCCAGATTTCTTCTTGTCTGGAGTATAGTTCATCAATCGAAGGATAAGGTCTAGCAGCGACAACTTTCTTTTGCCAAGCCCCACTTGTACAACAAGTGTTCAAGACTTCAAGCAATTCAGATTCAGGAATACTATTGAATTCGTTTAAGTTCATTACTCGATATGCCCATAAACGCGAAGACGGCTAATGCCTCCATCCGGAAAAATATTAAGCTTAATATGGGTGACAGGACCAACGTCATTTAAATCATCAATCACATGCTCTTGGTCAGGAAAAAGTTCTTTCTTATCTCTAAGTTCTTTCCACTCAACTTTTTCTAATCCTTCTTTTTGACCTAGCTCTAAACTGGCAACTTCAAACGAGCAGCTGGCGGGATAATTTCCTTTAAAATGGGCCGTATCTACGAGTACCTTTTTAATACTTCCTTTTTTACCTAAGGCCAAAATAATCCAGTCATGCCCAGGTTCTCTCTTTCTCTTGGTTTCCCAGCCATCTCCCATATTTACTCCTCTTCCTGGAGCATTGATATTGTCCATGTGAGAAAAATACATATCAGAACATAAAACTGGACGCCCTTCATTTTCAACGCTAACTAAATCGATTAGCATAGATTTATCGATTTTTGACCAATCCGCTTTAACTTCCCCGTAAACTCTAAATCTCGCTACTCCCCCGTCAGGGTAGATATGTAACCTGACATGAGTCCACTCTTGATCACTGTCTATTTCAAAAAGATGTTGAGACCCTGGCCCTAGATTCTGTTTTGGAAGAATTTCCGTCCACTTCGTGTCTTTATCGGGGTTAGAATCTTTTAAAGAACAAGCTTCTACTGAGGCATGTGGAGGATGATTACCCGTAAAGTGATTAGTATCAATATCTACGCCTTTAATAACTCCTCTTAGTCCAAGTTTTATAATGGCATAATCATGCCCTTCGACTCTCTTCCTTCGAGACTCCCAACCGTCCATCCACTTACCGTGATCAGTAAATTTATCTTCGATAAAAATACCTCGACCTGGCTTGATAAGATTTTCTTTTTCGGCAAAAAAATCATCTGTAGCAAATAAAACTTTTGCCCCTAATCTCTCTTCAGCAAGATTAACCCACTTACTAGAAAACTTATCGTCATGTTCCTGGGTAAATGTCATTAGCTTTGTTTTTTTAACCATAATTATCTCAGTATCGGGGCTCCAAGGGGAGTTGCCATAATCTTATTGTTGGCAAAAATACTTTCTCCTCTAAGCCATGTTTCATATACAACGCCTTTAAAAGTTCTTCCCTCATAAGGCGTAATTTTATTCTTAAATTGAATTAAATCTTTTGTTAACACAAACTCTTCGTCCGGATCCCAAATAACAAAATCCGCGTCCCTTCCTACGGCGATTCGTCCCTTCTTCTCACTTAGACCTATAAAGTCAGCAGTTTTTTCACTCATTAGCTTTGATAGATTTTCTACGCTAAGCCCTCGCTCAATAGCTTCGGTCCAGACAATTGGAAGAGAGAACTGTAAGGAAGCAATTCCCCCCCAAGCTTTCTCTAAGTCTCCTTCAAGCTGTAGTTTTAAATTTGCTGTGCAGGGACTATGGTCACTAACTATAAAGTCTATGACTCCCCCTTTTACTGCCTGCCAAAGCTCTTCCCTATTCTTAGTGTCTCGAATGGGGGGACAGCATTTATATAAGGTCTTGCCATCGGGAATCTCTTCACTTGTAAAACTTAAGTAATGAGGACAAGTTTCAACGGTGAAGGGAAGCCCCTCCTCCTTCGCTGCTTTAATTTTTGAAAGAGCTGAAGCTGAGGCTAAATGAACAATATGAGTTTTGGTATGATGAGCCCGGCAAAGATCAATCATCATATTAATGGCCTTATCTTCCCAAGAGTTAGGACGACTTTGAACAAAGCTTTCATATTTAGCAGAAATATTAGTATTCCCGGTTCCATCATCAATTTCAGCGTGAATTAGATAAGGAAGTCCATGCTTTGATAAAATGGGCATGGCCTTTTCTAAGTCTCCTTTTTTCATCTCAGGGAACTCATCGATTCCACTATGAATAAGAAAACTTTTAACCCCAAGGACACCTGCTTTTAAAAGTTCATCTAGCTCACCAATAGATTCAGGAACAACCCCTCCCCAAAACCCCGTATCAACGAAAAGCTTACCTTTGATAGCCTCTAATTTTTCATCTAGATTTTTTTTAGTTGTTGTAACCGGCAGACAATTTAAAGGCATGTCTACTACAGTGGTGATCCCTCCAGCGGCGCAGGCCCTGGTGGCCGTTTCAAATCCTTCCCAATCTGTTCGTCCCGGTTCATTAACATGAACATGGGTATCAACAAGACCAGGCATGATCACAAGGTCTCCTTTATCTATTAAAGTACCCTCTGGCCTATCGTCTGAGATTGAAACTATTTTTCCATTTAAAATGGAGATATACTTGCGGGCCATCCCCTCTGGGGTTACGACTCGGCTGCTTGTTAGGATTTCCATAGGCAAGTATAATAAAAAGCCCTCAAAACATTGGCAAGTTATTGAAATTTATGGAGTAGACCGATTACCAGACTAAAATGTCCCTAATAAAATCGACCCCTTACAAAGCAATTCAGTTTTGGTTTATCATAGTTATATGGGAACTTTAAAAATGAGCTCAGACGCAAAGCCACATATTCTTTTAATTGATGATGAAGAAGAAATCACGAGGGCCTATAAGTCATATCTAGAAAGCTCCAATTGCGATGTTTTTGTAACAAATAGTGCTCAAGAGGCCTGGCAAAGCTTAGATCAAAATAAATTCGACTTAATTGTGACTGACTTACATATGCCTCATCTTAACGGCGAAGAGTTTATTAAAATCGTTCGAAAAAATATTGATCATAAATATATCCCTATCATTATTGCTAGTGGATGTATTAATGCCATCCACGATAGTCAGGCCGAAAGGGACGCAAGACTTTTTGTTATAAAAAAGCCTTTTGGTAAAGATGATTTTTTAAAAGTAATTGAAGAAGCCTTAGATTAAAAAAGAAAGGCCGCTTACTTCACACAAAATAAGCGGCCTCTTCACACGTATATGGGTGGTCGGATTGAGGGTAAGGGGATTCAGTCGCGACACACTCCTCCCGTCGACTTTAGACCTTCAAGGTAAAATCTAGGGAATTGGGGATTATTAATATCGTAATCTTCAACGATAAGATCAATTGAGTCACTATCGTCATCATTTGTATTGTATTCAACATCAAGAGCGATCTTGTAGTAAGTATCAACTTTACCCTGATCGTACTCATCATACTCAACTTCAAAATTTACAAGTCTGATCAGATCAGCTCTTGTTACAGCATTTTTACAGGCTTTTAAAATTATCTTATTCACAAAGACCTGAACTTCAGCAGGCACCTTAAAGTTTGCAGGAAAATAAACTACCTGACTTTCTGTATGCCCTTTCATCATCGAGGCAAGAACTAGCGCAGTTAACAATAACTTCTTCATTTGAACTCCAGTTTGATTCGTTTTTATGAACTGGTTTTATCCGGCCTTTTATTAAATGAAAACAGTTTCCGACCAAGTTAATCAAGTTTTCCCTCACAAGTTTTGTGAACAAAGCCTTCACAAAATTTCGGAACATCCGATAAGCTTTTATGAGTAGCTTTAACATACCGAATATTTACGACTTTCAGGACTATAGGGATTTTCTAAAAGCCTGGTTCGAGTATAAAAAGGGTACAAGTGACTATTGGTCTTATGGGCTTTGGGCCAGGAAGTTAGGACTTAAAACCACCTCCGCGCTTACTATGGTGATAAAAAAGGACCGCCATGCTGGTCCTAAAATGGTAGATAAATTTTTGGACTACTTTGAACTCTCAAGTGATTCAGAAAATTATTTTAAAGAGCTTGTTCGGCTGAATAAACTAACGAAAGACGACCCAAAGCTACTGGTCATGCTAACAGAAAATTCAGGAAGTGAGCAAAGCACCAAGGGTGATTTAGTTTTTCAGTGGCTCGCTTATACAATTAGAGAGATGACTCATCTAAAAGATTTTAAACCAGAATGGGACTATATTCTAAGTAGGCTGCGACCCCAGGTTGAAATCTCTCAAGTTCAGGAACTTTTAGAAAAGCTGGTACAAAAAGAAATATTAACCAGTGAATATAAAGTTACCAACAAAGTGATAGCTCCTGAAGGGGCCATCAACCCTAAGGAAGTTCAAAGCTATCACGACAGCATAATGGAGCTTACGAAAAAAGCCCTTCCGGTTTCCCCTAAAGAGAGAATCTTTACTTCTTCAACAATTAGTATTTCTAAATCCGATGTAGAGAAAGCACAAAAGCTTATTCGTGACTTTCAAGTAGAGTTTGGAAAATTAAATGAATCAAAGCCAGGGGATGAGGTCTACCTTTTTAATATGCAGTTCTTCCCCTTAACTAAATAAAATTATCTATTGATATAAATAGGATTAGTCATGGCCAATAGGTCAATTGATTCAGTCTTCTTATTGATCGACCAAAGTTCTGCTCTGATAAGCTCAGCCTTTCCCTTAGCCACTGGCCATTTGAAGCCCGAGATAAAAGATTTTTTAGCACCAAACTTTCTTGGTTTAATTGATTCTTTAGCAATTAGCTCTCCGTTCATATTATAAAAACGAAGCTCCCATCTTCTTTTTTTCCAGAAGGTTAAAAGCTTAGTAAAGCCGGCAATGATATTATAACAAGCAGAACGCATAAGGGTTTTAGTATGACTAAAGTCTGCTGTTAGTAGGATCTTTAGTTCCCCTTCCCCCTTTAAGTCTTGTCCCATTTCGGCCCATTCATTAGAATCCTCAAAACTTGCTCGAAGTCTTAAATTCGGTGCCGTAGGCATAGTAGTAATAGACGTTCTTCCTTCCTTTAAAATATCTTTTAGAGGTGTTCCATCATTAGTAGGAATATAGTTTGCCGGATAATGAAGTGATCTATCCTTTAAACAAGGAATAATAAAGTGGAAATCCCCCCCAGCCATGGCCGTATGTCTTTTACCTGCCGCTAAGGACTGAACCCACTGATCAAGAGCTTTCCTATTATTTGCTTTCTTAAGGGGAAGCTTTCTAAAGGCAGCATCTTCCATAATCATATTCCAGACTTCTACACCATCAACATCTAGCCATCTCGTATAAGGGAAGCCGTCCTTTTTGCTTGGATGGTTTGCAATACGAAAGCCTTCGCTTGATCGACTTTTAATTATTGATTCTTCGTATTTGTATTCTCTACCTTTTGATAATAAGTCCCAATCCTTTTTAATATCGATTAGGCACATATGGGTGCTTCCTCCCCATTCTATTCCTCTTACGATGCCAAGATTATCATCGGCCATATCTTTAACGTCTTCAAAACCTCTATCCGTATCGTGATCAGTTAGAGAAGCGACTCCTTTAGCATTTCTTTTTTCTAAAAAGCCTTTAACTAAATTAATCGTTTTTTCTGGACTGATTTTTAAAAACTTAAGTGATGAATTATCTTGAGAGATCTCAGTGTGAATATGATTAAAGAAGTAGTACCCACTATCCGTGGACGTAGACTTTCTGGTTCGAACATTAATTTTTGATCTCCCCTCTTTTTTCCACTGCTGATAAAGGGGATCAGAATCTCTTCTTTCCGCTAATTTACTAACATGTTCTACAAGCTTTTTTCTAAGAGCATTCGTTTTTCTACTCGAGCTTAGAATTAAGGAATCAGATTCTTCATCATAATTGATCGTTTCAAAAATCTCCTTAGTCAGCTTATCTTCGTGAACATGGTTTTCATGATCAAGTTTTTCCATCAGAGTCTGGGCCACTAGCCACTCAAAGGGAGCTTTAGATAAGTCAGCCGAAGCAAAAACAGGAGTTGAAAAAATAAAAAGAGAAATGAATAGAGCCTTCATGATTTTCCTTGAGAGTGTATTATGATTCTATTCTACTTGAATTTTTTATCCTCCTATTAAGGAGGAAGAAATGTTTAGACGCAAAGCTCCATTTCGTTAGTCTCAATGACTGTGCCGCGAATATTACTCTGCTTGACCTCCACCACCTTAAAGCCCATGGCCTTATAAAACGGAAGAGCTGTCTTGGTTCCTGAAATGATTACCTTAGTTGGTTTACTCTTTAAGATCTCTTTCATAACCAGCTCAAAGGCCTTCCGACCATAGCCTTGTCCCATTATGGCAGGAGTAAAATAAAGTCCCATAATCTCACCGGTATTATCCGAATGAATTCGCCCATGAATAAAGCCCTCAATAACAGAGTCTTTTTCTAGTACATAATAAATATCGTTTTTAAGAGAATTTTCCCAGATTTCATCAGAGTAAGTCACATCGGACCATATCCTAATCTGCTCCTCATTATAATCCTTTGAGCAAACTTCCCTAATCGATCTCTTATGAGCATCATTCGTCGCCACCTTGTCTTCAAGTTTCGCTTTACGAATGATTATCATGGTACGCGTTTCCTTTTCCGGGTTTTAGCTACTTATCTAGTTTTTTAATATCTTTGTGATGTTCTGAAGGAAGCCCTTGAGCGAAAGTTCCTTGGGTATGATCCTCAGGCTTAACTTCTTTGATATCAGTTCCACTTCCCACTTTTGAGAAGTCATTATGAAACTCTTCATCAAAATCATCAGACAAAACTTTATTCTCTTTTCTAGAAAAAAGCCCTGAGGTTTTTGCAAAAGCGAAACCGAGAATTAATAATCCGAATAAAAATGATAAAGACTCAAGGTTTCCCCTAAATACAAGGAGGGGGGCTAAGCCTTTTTTCAATCCAAAAACGAGAAATGAAATCGCCAAACCATAAATAAACCAGAGAAAGCTGTTCATAACTAATTAAAATCCGGAAAAGGAAACGCGTACCTCATGAGAGTTTGATTAACTGACTAAGGATAGCGTTAGCTGATTCGGGGTTAAGCTCTTTTTGGTAATTAGTAATGATTGAGCGGGCAAGAACTGTTGTTCCAAGATGCTCGAGCTGTTGCCTCATGGCCCCAGCGAGTTTTGCTCCGCCGCCACCAGAATGTGTTCCCACAACGGCGTACTTATTATTAAAGGCCGCTCTCCAGTCTTCTCCCCCTGTAGTTGAAACCCAAGCAATAGCATTGGTTACCACTGGTGGAATTGAACCATTATATTCAGGCGCTAGCCAGACCGTTCCTTTAGCCCCTGAAAGTTGTTCCGTTAGCCAAGCTACTTTATCTGGCGTTCCTTCCTTTTGAGCAGGAGGTGTATAAAGTGGAAGATTAAGTTCTTCTAAGTTAATAACTTCTGCATCCGCTCCAAGCTCTTTACATACGGCAAGGAGGTTATTTGCTAGTTTTAAATTATTTCCAGAAGTGGCACTAAGTATTTTAATCATATTTTATCCTACAACTATGTTAACGATTTTCTTGGGCACAATAATAACTTTCTTAATTGTTTTCCCGTCTAGATACTTTTGACTATCACTATGCTCGAGCACAGCTTTTTCAATCTCATCTTTACTCAAGTTAATATCAAGATCTAATAAGTAGCGCATCTTTCCATTGAAAGAGACTGGATACTTATAAGTACTTTCCACTAAAAATTTTTTGTCAAATTTAGGCCAGCTAGCAAAAGTCACACTTTCCTTATGCCCAAGGGCCGACCAAAGCTCTTCTGCTTGATGAGGAGCGAATGGGGCCAATAAAATTGTTAGAGGTTCAAGGATGGCCTTTTTATGGCAACCTTTTGGAAGTTCATTTAAGGCAATCATAAAAGCTGAGACAGTGGTATTAAAGGAGAAGTTCTCCATATCTTCAGAGGCTTTTTTAATTGTTTTATGAAGAACCTTTAACTCTTCAGGACTAGCTTCCTCGTCCGTAACCAGATACTTATCATCCTGGTCATAAAACATTCCCCAGAATTTTTTAAGAAAACGGTGCACCCCTTCAATACCATTAGTATTCCAAGGCTTGGCCTGCTCAATTGGTCCTAAGAACATTTCATAAAGACGAAGAGTATCTGCCCCGTAGCGAGTACAAATCAAATCCGGATTCACCACATTCCACTTCGACTTACTCATCTTTTCAGTGGCAAAATTACATCTGTATTTTTGCTCACCATCTATGTCTTCAGTAATAAATTCCGCGTCTTTATACTCAGGAAGCCATTTCTTAAAAGCCTCCATATCAAGGAAGTCGTTATCGACGATATTTACGTCCACATGAAGCTCAGTTGTCTCATGCTGATCTTTTAGACCTGCTGAAACAAAAGTATTCGTGCCTTTTTTTCTATAAACAAAGTTTGATCGACCTTGGATCATCCCTTGGTTAACAAGCTTTTTAAATGGCTCTTTGACTGGTGAGAATCCTAAGTCATATAAAAATTTATTCCAAAATCTAGAATAAATAAGATGACCAGTAGCATGCTCAGATCCACCTACATAAAGATCCACATCCTTCCAGTACTCCATAGCTTCTCTTGAAGCGAGGGCCTTTTCATTATGAGGATCCATATAGCGGATATAGTAAGCAGAAGAACCAGCAAATCCAGGCATCGTAGAAAGCTCAAATTCCCAGCCTTCGGCTCTAGCGAGCGGCGGGTCCCCGTCTTCTGTTGGTAAGTAGGCATCAACTTCGGGAAGCTCTAGAGGAAGCTCGCTCATTTTAAGAGTATAAGGAAGATCGTCCTTAAAATAGACAGGAAGCGGCTCACCCCAATATCTTTGTCGGGCAAAGATAGCGTCTCTTAAACGATAGTTGATTTTCTTTTTCCCAAGTCCACGTTTTTCAACTTCATCATTCATCTTAGCAATAGCCTCTTTAACTTCAAGACCATTTAGAAAATCTGAATTAACAAGCTTTCCTTCTTTAGCATCATAAGATTCTTCAGAAATATCTCCACCGCTTACGACTTCGGTAATTGGAATATTAAAATGTTTTGCAAATGCGTAGTCACGGGAGTCGTGAGCAGGAACGGCCATAATAGCTCCTGTTCCATATCCTCCTAAGACATAGTCCCCAACCCAGATGGGTATTTCTTTACCTGAGAAGGGATGAATACAATATGCTCCAGTAAAAACACCTGTGATATTTTTTACATCAGCGAGACGATCTCTATCGGTTTTCTTTTTAACGACTTCAAGATATGCATCAACTTCGGTCTGCTGCTCTTTCGTCGTAACCTTAGAGACAAAATCACTCTCTGGAGCAAGAACCATAAAGGTCACCCCAAACATGGTATCTGGTCTCGTTGTAAAAATCTCAAATTTTAAATCATTATCTTTAACATCAAAAGCAACCTCGGCTCCCTCTGATCGTCCAATCCAATTTCTTTGCTGCTCTTTTATAGACTCAGACCAATCAATTTGGTCTAGGCCATCGAGGAGCCTTTGCGCGTAAGCACTAATTCTCAGTGACCACTGGCGCATCACTTTTTGTTCAACTGGATGACCACCTCTTTCACTAACACCATCTTTTACTTCGTCGTTAGCAAGTACAGTTCCAAGGGCGGGACACCAGTTAACAGTAGTGTCTGCTAAAAAAGCGATCCTATAATTTAAAAGAATGGTTTGTTTTTCTTTTTCTGAAAACTTTTTCCACTCTTCACCTGAAAAGTTTGGTGTATCGGCGCAAGAAGCATTGATCGATGAGTTTCCGTGGGATTCAAAAGCGGCCACAAGATCGCTTATTGGACGGGCCTTATCTTGTTCCTTGTCGTACCAGGATTCAAACATTTTGATAAAGGCCCACTGAGTCCACTTATAATATTTCGGATCACAAGTTTCGACTTGTCTTGACCAATCAAAGGAGAAACCAATTTTATTAAACTGATCTTTAAAAGTCTTAATATTGTTTTCAGTTGTAATGGCCGGATGCTGACCGGTTTGAATGGCATACTGTTCGGCCGGTAAACCAAAGGCATCAAAGCCCATGGGATGAAGAACATTAAAACCCTTGGCCCTTTTATAACGAGTATAAATATCTGAGGCGATATAACCTAAAGGGTGACCCACATGTAGGCCTGCTCCTGAGGGATAGGGAAACATATCGAGAACATAATATTTTGGTTTAGTTTTATCTTCGGTGGCCTTGAAGGTCTGATTCTCTTCCCAGAACTTTTGCCACTTTGGCTCAATTTTATTGTAATCGTATTTCACGACGCTCCTCCCCATTTGGGAATCAATTATATACGAATTTTTAAGGGAAAGGGCTCTAAATGTCGATTAATTCAGCTTATGTAAAATCTTTTTTTGACCGTAGTCGCAGCTATTACAGCGAGAGGTTTCTTTCATAAAGAGCTCTTTGAAATTTGATTGATGAAATTTATAGAGCTTCTCCCCACAGTCTGGACAGTTCTCCATCTTGTTTCTCACCTCTTTCTCACCGCCGTGATACTTTTCAAAATATTCAAATTCATAGTCTTTTAAAGAATCCATATTTCTTATTCGGTAGTGCCTTTACAAAGGTTTAGGCTTTTGAGTTTGACTAGAATGCTACTTTTATTTAGTCCAAGCTCTTCCCATGGCCCCAGTGGTGCCGAAATTTTGGCCCCACTGACAAGCCCCCTTCTGTAATATTAATAACTTACCCCATCTAGAAGTTGGCACAAATGTCGCAATATGTCATATCAGTGAGAACAAATGGAGGTTCCTAAATGCTAAAAACTATTGCTGTACTACTAATTACCCTAAGCACTCTTCTTCTTGTTAATGTTGGTCAAGCATCCGACGGATTAACTTCAAGCAGCGAAAATTTCAGAAAACCGGCCTTGGCCACAGCCCTGGCTGACCTAGACAGAGCACCTGCTTTCGTCGGAACGATTGAACAAATCTAATCATTCACATATTATGGCCGGACAAAGGAATGCCCGGCTATGTCAAACAAAGTCATCGAGGTAACAAACCTCACCAAACAATTTAAAAGTTATAAAAAGAAACCTGGAATCAAAGGATCGATCCAGTCGTTTTTTAATCGTGAATACACCACTAAAAAAGCGGTCCACGATTTTAATTTAGAGATTAATAAAGGCGAAATCATAGGGCTTCTTGGTCCTAATGGTGCTGGTAAAACAACATTGATGAAAATGTTTACTGGCATTATCGTTCCAAGTGCCGGTGAACTTACCATTAATGGTCATCGCCCTTGGGAGCGCAAAAAAGATTTCAAGAAAAAGATTGCCCTTGTAATGGGACAAAAATCCCAGCTTTGGTGGGATATACCTGCCATGGACTCATTTCTTCTTCTTCAAAAATTTTACGAATTAAGTGATCAGGAGTTTAAAACTCGCTTAGACTATATGGCCGAGCTCCTGGGTGTGGTTGATCTTCTTCATGTTCATGTGAGAAAACTCTCCCTTGGAGAGAGAATGAAGATGGAGCTTATGGCCTCACTTCTTCACAATCCAGATGTTATCTTTCTTGACGAGCCCACCATCGGATTAGATCTCGTTGCTCAAGAAAATATTAGAGAGTTCGTTCTTGATTTCCATAAGAAAAACGGCACTACAATTATTATCACAAGCCACTATATGGCAGACGTGCAGGCCCTCTGCAAAAGATTAGTTCTTATTTTTGATGGAACTAAAGCTTATGACGGTCCATTAGAAAAGTTTGAAAAGATTCTTGGCAATGAAAAAACCGTAAGCTTTTCTTTTTCTGAAGAAATTGGAGGCTGTGATTTTATCGACAAGTACGATGCCAAATGGAATGAATGCCGAAACCATGTTGATATTAGAGTTCCAGAAGAAGAGCTAAGAGAAGTTAGTAAAAAAATCTTAGACCTTTATCCAGTAATTGAGTTTAATACTGAGAAAATGCCCATCGAAAGAGTCATGAAAACACTTATGACTAATCCTGAAGTTTTGAGACAGCAACGTGAAAACTTATCTTCTTAAGTGGTGGCAAACTATTCGCATTTCCTGGTCTAAATACACGGCCTATAGATTAAACTTCTTCTTACAAGTCGTTGGCCCATTTCTCGTTTTCTTTTTTATTAAATATAATCTTTGGTCATCAATTTATGGAGAGGATACTGGTCAACTCATTCGAGGATATAATTTTGATGAGATGATGCAATACCATGTTTGGACTCTTGTGATCTCACTACTTGGCCAAGGCTACGCCGCCATGAATTTAAGCGAGGATATAAGACTTGGAAGAATTTCCTCTTACCTGATTTATCCTTTTGAGTTCTGGGAATTTCATACGGCAGGATTTCTTAGCTTTCAGATCCTTCAGATTTTTGTAAGTTCCGTCACTCTAGGGCTTGCAATATTCTTTGGTTTTTTAGACCTACCTAGTACGATGACTCTTTTACATGGTTTTAGTTTTACTTTCTTTATGGGATTTTTCTGGTTCACCATGCAGTACTTCACAGGTCTTTTAGCCTTTTGGTTAGAGGAGACTTGGATCATGCGTGTTCTTCTTTCAATTGTGGTTAGTTTTTTATCCGGCTATATTTTTCCACTAGAGTTATATCCAGAGTGGTTAGTAAGCGGTCTAAAATTTACGCCCTTCCCTTATATGAGTTATTTCCCAGCAAAGATTTTTATGGGAGTAGAGACTAATTTTATGATGGGCTATGCAGTTCTCGCTTTTTGGATGGCCGTCTTCGCCTTTGTTAATCATCTTATTTGGAAAAAAGGCATGCGCCTCTACACAGCGGCGGGTATGTAATGATAAAAAGCTTCAAGCATTACTTGGGAGTATATAGATACTTTGTATCAACTAGCTTAAGCGAAGCCTTAAGCTTTAGAACGAGTTTCGTTCTTTTGATCCTAATGGATATTTTCTTTTATTTCTCAGTTCTCTTCTCCGTGGATTTTTTATTCGATCACACCTTAATGATTGGGCCATGGAGCAAGTATCAGCTCCTCTTTTTCATTGCCTTTATGCTCAATATCGACACTATTCATATGGGGGTCTTCTCTTCTAATTTTTGGATGCTCGGATTTAAGATTAGAACAGGTGAGTTAGATTTTGATCTCTTAAAGCCAACTCACTCTATATTCGTGGCCTTCTTTAGGTACTTAAAACCAAGTTCCATGGTAACAGCTCCAGTGGCCTGGGGGATTCTTGTTTATTATGGAAATAAAATAGGCCTTTATTGGTATGACTGGCTTATGATTCCACCACTCCTACTAATGGGACTAGCGCTTTTATGTGTTCTAGAGTTTATTTTATCTACTTCTATGTTCTGGCTAGTCGAAGGTATGGGAGTCAATTTTTTAAGAATGCAAATGCAGCAGATGGCCCGTTGGCCCGACTTTATTTATAAATACACTTATCAAAAAATCTTCACCATCGCTGTCCCCTTGCTCCTTATTGGATCCGGTCCTGTGCATTTTATTTTTGATAAATCCAAATGGCCCTACCTCCTAGGAATGGTCGTGGCCTTAATAATCTCTAGCCTAATTCTTATCAAAATCTGGGACAAGGCCCTTCGCCAATACGACTCAGCTTCTTCATAAATTTAAATACTTAGCCCAATGTTCAAGTTTTTTTCTCAGGATTCCGAAAAGGCTCTGTAGAGAGAGAACCAAAATATGAAGAACCATTCTTTGATTTTTATATTATCTCTGTTCATCTCATTTGGTGTAAGCGCCAATACTGATGACAACGAGGTCGATACAGTCCCAATGTGTAATTACGGTGGCTGGATGTCCTTTTTTGATTCCGAAGGAAATTGCTTACCTCCTTGGAAGTCAATTGTTCGTGAAGATGATGGTATTGCAGATTTCGGTCATCCTTATACGCGTAAATACTCTTGCGGCGCCAATGGTCTTTTTAGATGTAATCCTCTTGTTTTTGGACCTGGAGAAAGCGGCAAAGGTCATTGTGTTTCAACAGATGATAAGGATCCAAACGCTACCACAAAAGCTTGTTTGGAAATGATGAACTTTGAAGCTCAGCAAGACCATATTCAAAGACTATCTGAAAACCCAGAAGATCATGCAAAGTATATTGGAGTTGCCGCTGAAACCGTCAGATTTTGTAAGAAGTCCGATGCTGAGTACTGCGACGAACTTGAATCCATGCTAACAAAATCAACAAAACAATTAGCAACTTGTACGGATAAAACAAAGCTTTATCAATTCCTTCCTTATGTCATAACTCCAGTAAATCAAGATGAAATAAACCAAATTGCTAATAATCTTGTTCCAGGCTTTGAAGCCTATATGGAAGACCTAGAAAAAAGAAGAGATGATGCTATTGCTCATAATGAAAAAGTTTATGAAGATGCGCTAAAGGCTTACACCGAGTCATCTAAAACACAAACCATGATTAAAACCTTAAAGGCAAACGCTTCTAAATGTTTAGAGAGCTCCTGTTTTAAAAAAGATGGCAAAACAAAAAAGAGAACTGTTTTTTATCATAAAGGCTCAAAAAAATATCGCAAATCTGCTACCAAATCCATGGCCTATTGCTTTCGCTATGTTAAATACGGAATGGTTGGTAAAGATAACTACACAAAAGCTAAACACGATATTCCAGGAAAGTTTGCCGTTCACGCAGGAAGATCTTTAGAGAGACAGGGGTTTACTAACCTTCTAAATAATCCAGCTTTTCAAGGCATGACTCCAAAGACTGCTCCTGTCGGTGCTATCATAGTGTACAAGAAAAAGGGAGCTCATCAAGGTCGCCCCGGGCATATTGAAGTTAGAACAGCAGAGAATGAGTACACCAGCGACTTTATCAATAGCAGACCGACAACTGTTGGTGGAAAAAGAATTCCTATTGGGATTTATATGAAACTACCAGATGACCTAGATAAACAACTTGTGGAGGTACCAAATGAATAAATTATTTTCAATCCTCTTATTTGTTACTCTTAGTTTTACAAGCTTCTCCCAAGCTAAAGCTCAATCAGAGCTAACAAAGCTTCAGGAAATTAAGAAGGTTACCTCAAAAGAGACAAATCAAGTTTTTAAAACTTTTAGAATTGCTAATAAATCTCTTGAGAAAAAAATGGACGATAAGATCGTAAAAGAGGTTGCTCGAATCTATACTCTCTTACATAAGGTTGATGAGAACTATTATACAGTCGAACCTTTTAGCAAACTGCTTAAAGTGAAAAACAGTCCCTTCAAGGCCAAGATGAAAAAGTTTCTGCCTAAGAAAGACTATGAGATTTTCGAGGAAAATGTTGAATCTCTTCTTAATGAGATGAACAACGGAAACGGCTAAATTCTCCTTAAAATTGCCCAATTAAGACATTTGAGATAGAAAAGGCTCACTAATTTAGGAGCTTTTTATGGTATCTGAGATCTTCAACGAAGACCTTTGGGAAGAAGTACAAGGGTTTGATTTTACTGACATTACTTATCACAAAGCGCGGTCCCAAGGTACTGTTCGTATCGCTTTTGATAGACCAGAATGCCGCAACGCCTTTAGACCAAAAACTGTTGATGAGCTCTTTCGTGCCCTTGATCATGCCAGATGCTCAAGTGATGTGGGCAGCGTTCTTCTCACTGGAAACGGACCTTCACCAAAAGATGGTGGCTGGGCCTTTTGCTCTGGCGGCGATCAAAGAATTCGCGGAAAAGATGGTTATAAATATGAAGGCGACGATCAAGAAAAAAGTCATGACCCTACCGCTATGGGAAGACTCCATATATTAGAATGCCAAAGATTAATTCGCTTTATGCCAAAAGTGGTCATTGCTGTGGTCCCAGGCTGGGCCGTAGGTGGTGGTCATTCGCTTCATGTGGTTTGCGACTTAACACTTGCTTCAAAAGAGCATGCAATTTTTAAACAAACTGATGCGGATGTGGCCTCTTTTGATTCAGGATATGGATCTGCTTATCTTGCCAAAATGGTAGGTCAAAAAAGAGCAAGAGAAATCTTTTTTCTCGGACTTAATTATAGTGCCGACGAAGCTTTTCAAATGGGAATGGTAAATAAGTCTGTTCCCCATAAAGAACTTGAAGACGTTGCTCTTGAATGGGCCAAGATGATTAATGATAAGTCTCCTACTGCTCAAAGGATGTTAAAATACGGCTTTAACCTAACTGATGATGGAATGGTTGGGCAGCAGCTCTTTGCCGGGGAAGCAACCAGGCTTGCTTATGGGAGCGATGAGGCCAGAGAAGGTAGAGATGCTTTTCTTGAGAAAAGAAAACAGGATTATTCCGATTTTCCTTACCATTACTAAGAAATTTTAAAGTAGAATATAAAGCCATGAGCGATAAAGAATTAATAGAACTTCAAGAACAGATTAAGACCGTACTCTCTAGAGTTAAAAGACCAAAAAAAGTTGTGGTTACTTCAGGGATGCCTTACGCCAACGGTCCTATTCATATTGGCCATATGGCCGGCTGTATAATTCCAGCCGATATTTGTAGCCGCTGGAACAAGCTCCTTATTGGTGAAGAAAACGTTCTCTTTGTTTTTGGTACCGATGATCATGGTTCCAACTCTGAAGTTGTCGCCAAACAAAAAGGTCTTTCCACAAAGGAGTTTGTGGATGAGATACATGCCTCTCAAATTAATTCTTTAAATAATTATCAAGTGAATCCTTCAATTTACTCTGGGACTTCACGGGAAGAAATGTATGAAGACCATGTGGCCATCTGCCAAGATGTCCTCAGGAAGCTACATAAAAACGGAATGCTCTCTAAAAAAACAACCGAGCAATGGTATGACACTGAACTTGAGATGTTTTTACCGGACCGCTTTGTTTATGGAACTTGCCCTAATCAGGATTGCGGCAATCAAAAAGCTTATAGCGACGAATGTGATGATTGCGGCAAAGTATACGAACCTAAAGAGCTTCAAAATCCGAAATCAACAGTTAGTGAAGCAACACCAGTTTTAAAACCCACTGCCCATTGGTGGTTAGATATGTGGAAAGTCTCAGATCAGCTTAAGGACTGGATTGGAAGCAAAGCTAAAGTGTGGCGTAAAGTCGTTTATCTAGAAACATTTAATACTGTTCTTCCATCTCTTCAATTCTCAAAGGAACATGAAGAAAAGTTTAAAGAATTAAAAGAAGTCCTTCCTAAACTAAAAAGTAGATATGCCCCAGGCAAAACGATTGTAGCTCAATTTGAAAGCCTAAGTAACTTAGAGCTTGGTCAAGATTTATTAGGAGAAAATGGAATCGATACAAAACTTGTGGATGGCTGGGCCCACCGTTCAATCACAAGAGATGTTACCAATGGAATTCCAGTTCCTCCTGAGCTTGATCCAGAGATGAAAGGGAAGACTTTTTATGTATGGCCGGAATCTTTAGTTGCCCCTCTTGGATTTACAAGAGCGGCTTTAAAGAAGCAGGGTAAGGACCCAGAAACCTATAAAGATTATTGGACGGATCCAGAATCCAAGGTTTATCAGTTCTTAGGTCAGGACAATATTTATTTTTATGTTCTTATGCAGGGAGCCCTCTGGCTTGGAACTCAAGAAGATCCCTATAGACAACCCGTTAAAGGCGAACTTCAGATGACTGAAGTATTTGCTAACTATCACCTCCATGCGGATGGTGAAAAGATGAGTAAGACAAAGGGTAATTTCTATAATGCCGATGACCTGACAAAGATGGGGTATTCCGCTGATCAAATCAGATACTTTCTTGCGATACTCTCATTAGGAGAAAAGAACTCAAACTTTGATTTTGAGGTTTTTAAAGAAAGAAATAAGTTTCTTGCAGGACCTCTAAATGCCGCCATCGAAAAACCGATTTCAGCTTGTAACGGTAAATTTGATGGGGTCGTTCCTAATGGTAAGCTTATAGGAAAAACTAAAAAAGAAACTTATAAAGTCGTTCAGAATTATATTCGAATGATGGATCGTGGAGATTACGCTAAACTTCTCTTCATGGTTGAAAACTATGCCAGAATCATCAATGGTCTATTCACTCAATTTAAACCTCACGATGACCGCCATGATGAAACTGAACGCGCGGATGCTCTTTACTCAAGCTTCTTTATCCTTAAAAATTTAATGATAATGCTCTCCCCTTTTGCCCCAGAGACAATGGAAAAGCTAAGACAAAGCTTAAACTTGCCTGAATCTGTTCTTTCAGTTGATGAGCTTGGTAAACCAATAGAGGCCGGACATAAAATTGGAAAGCAAGCTGAGTATTTTCCGTCAGTAGAAGGCTAGAGCTTTTTTATATTTGAAACTCTAAATTCCTCTTTCCCATTTTCAAACTTTACTTGGTAATCAAATATTTTAAAGACATAAGAGTCTTTATCATCCTTTTGAGCACTAGGCCTTGGGTCTTGTTCTAAAACCTTTTCTATTAACTCCGCTTCCTCACCACTCAGCAGCTCCCTAACTCCCTCTTTCCAAAATACCTTGGGTTTAAAGATTTTTTCTGGGCTTGGTACCCATGCGGACTTGGCTTCACTAACGATATCAGCGTAGGGAACATAAGGTTTTAGGTCAACGATAGGAGTCCCATCAAGGAGGTCAACTCCCCCTACTACAACTGAGATGGTTTTCTCTAAGGATTCAACTTTAAGTAATTTAACTACTGTTAAGCCAAGATGATTAGGTCTATGGGGTGAGCGAGTTGCCCAAACACCCATTTTGTCTTTACCCCCTAACCTTGGAGGTCGAACTAAACTTTTTGAACCGTCTTTGATGGCCTTATCAAAAATAAAGCTTAGCCAAAGATGAGAAAAATCTTCAATTCCCCTTAAGGCCTCTCGGTTAAAGTTATTATTTTCAAACTCAAGAATCCCAAGAGCTTCTGGAATCAGCCCACTTTGTCTAGGTATGCCAAACTTATCTTTGAAGGCTGTTTGAATATGGCAAAGAGGCTCTATATTCATTTATCAACTTTTGGAAAAATCATTTGGAGTGTATTTTCGTCTTTATTTTCAATTCTAAGTCCTGAAGCTCTTGTTCCTGTAGGAACTGGATGCACCCTACTAAAAGAGGTAACCATCACTCTTTTAGAGTTGATACCGCTGCCTTCTTCTCTTTTCTCAATACGAGCTTCCCCAGAAATTGAGACCTGTCCGTTTTTAACTTCAATATTTATTGAAGAGTTATCGATATTAGAAATATCCATCTCCAAAATAACCGAATCATTTGTTACTTTTTCAACAATCTCTCCAACCTTAACTCCCATAGCTCCGATGGTGGCGTCTTGAATTGAGTTTTCCATCATCTTGAAGATGGAGCCTGTATCTTTAAAAGCCCGTTCCATTTGATCTTGCATATCTTTTAAATCGTCATCCATTTGATCAGCGATGCTTTTATCTCTTCTACTTTTTTTATTCAGATCCTTTAATTTGAAGTTCTTTTCAAACCTTTTTATTTGAACATCGGCACTATCTTCATTTTTAGTTTTTTTAGATTCTAAATTTGGTTGCCAAAGGTTGATCACAATAAAAACACCAAAAAGTGTCCCACAAACAAAAGATAAAAACATTTTCATTTGTTACCTCCTCAAACAAAAAAGGGGCCCAATGAGCCCCTTATTTTTCTTAGATGAATTCTGAAATTACTCAGCTGCAGGTGCAGTTGCTTCCTCAGCTGGGGCTTCATCGGCAGGAGCAGCTTGCGCTTCTTCTGCTGGCGCTTCCGCTTCTTCCGCTGGTTTCTCAGCTGGAACGGCTGCCTTGATTAGACCTTCAGCAACGAGGATTTTCACTTTTTCTTCGCCATTGATCCACTTACCTGCGGCATTCTTAACACCGAAGCGACCAGATCTTTTCTTAATTACAGTGTACTCATCCGTTTGCTTAACGACTTCCATAATGTTCTCCATTAGATTAGAAAGTGCAGGCAGTTTATGTAATTCCAATTGTTTTGACAAGCGTTGTACGCGTAGCAACATACGATAAAAGCCGCTCTAAGTAACCTTATTTGCTAAGGTATCTAATTCTCCCTACAATAATGATATGCGAAATATTTTACTCGTAATGCTTTTTTATCCGGCCATGGCCTATGCAAACTTTGATATTAAAAGTTTTATGCATATGCCTAAGCAAATGGATTCAAACCTAAGCTTTGATTATTCAAACGCATCTGTAGATGGGGATTATATTGAAGGAACCACTAAAACTAGGGACCGTGAGCTATCTGCTGACTCCGTTTCTTTTAATTATTTGTTTGGGCTTTTTGACGACCTAACCCTTGTTTTTAATTTCGACAAGCAAACTAATATTCTTAAAGACACCTATCCTAACGACAGTACAGGCTTAGTTTTGACTCACGAAAATAAAGGTTTTACTGACCTTAAACTCGGGGTTAAAGCGAGAATAAAAGATGGAAGCTCCGGAACAACCATTATGGATATTCTTTTTAATTTTAGCCCGGGAATTTTCACTAAAGAAGAAGGGGTTCCAAAGTCTACTTCCTCTGCTGGTACCGGTGATGGGAAACCTGGAAATGTTTCAAACGGCGGTCACGTCTTTGAAGGCGGGGTTCAGTTTGGAAAGCCCATGAAGGGCAATTGGGAATGGCAGGCAAAGCTTTTTTATACTTTAAGGTTAAAAGCTGATGAAGTTGATTTAACGGATGCTACCGTAGATAAAATTAACTCATATGGAAGTTATCTTATAAGTATCAAGGCTCAAAAATATATGGCCAGGAATGAGTCTTCTCTTTGGTCTGAGCTTGGATTTGAGCAAACCAGCTCATATAAATCACGAGATACCAGTTCAGGTAATCTTACTCAATTTGCAACGGCCACTGAATATTACTTTAGGTTTGGAGCGAGAACTTCGCTACTTTGGCCATCTCTTTTCGGTGGTATTTACGGCGGTGTTACCAAAATCGATGACGTGGAAGGGAAATCTAGCGGTGTGCCTGTGGTAATAAAAAGTGATCTCGGTAAAACTGTTGGCGTAGAATTCAAGATAACAATCTAAATGAACAAACTTCTTAAATTAATGAGCTTTTGGCCCCCCTTTTTCGCGTCAGGAATAAAAGTAAAGATTGTAGGGGATAATCAAGATGAATTTCTCGTTTCAATGCCTCTTAGATTTTATAATAAAAACTATGTAGGAACTCACTACGGCGGATCACTATATTCCATGTGCGACCCCTTTTATATGCTCATCTTAATGGAGAAGTTAGGGCGGGAATATCTTGTTTGGGATAAGGCTGCTAGTATCCAGTTCAAAAAGCCTGGAAAAGGAAAGGTCACCGCTCACTTCAAGATAAGTGACTTTGAAGTAACAAAAATTAGACAGAAAGTTGAGACTGAAGGAAAATGGGAACCAAGTTTTACTATCGAAGTCAAAGACCAAGAAGACGAAATTGTCGCCTTGGTAGATAAAAAACTTTGGGTAAAGAAGAAAACGGAGAACTCATGAAATTGATAACAGCTCTAATGTTCATATTATTATTCCAGTCCTGTGCTACGAGAGTCGTAAAATGGTCACATCAATGTCGAAAGCATAGTAATGGTGAGGCTTGCTACAAAGCGGGTCTAAAGGAATATGCTCTTATTGAAGAAATTAAAAGATTGGACCAAAAAGAAATTAAGAAAAATGCAGCGAATTGGTTTAAGGCCGGCTGTGATTTGAAGCATGAAGAGTCATGCGAGAAGTTAAAAGTTTTTGGAAAATATTTAAAATAATTATTCCCCTTCGTTTAGATTAATGATGACTACCTATGCTTTTAAATAATTCGCATAAGCCTTAGCTAAAATTAAGTCTTCCTCTGTATCGATATCTAGGGCCTCTAGCTTAGGCACTTCGATTATTTTAGAGTCGGGTCCGATTCGATTGCCATGTTTCTCAAATGATTCTTTTTTGAATATGTATAGAGATGAATTCTCCATATAGAGAGGTGACAATTGCTGAGTCGGCACTAAGTCCTTAGGATCATGATTAACAGGGTTTAATTTAGAGTCATAAAAGCGATGGTAAATTTCATTTACGCCAAATATTGAACCACTGCTGCTGTTTAAAATTAAGTCAATTCCTTTATCAATTGTCTCTACAGATAAAAAAGGAGTTGTAACATGAACATTAAGAATTAATTTGTTCGAAAATTTTTCAATATCAGATTCAATTAACTGGTTAGCTGTAATTTTATTTCCTCTTAACTTCTCTTCTCGTTCTATAACTTGAAATTTATGACTAGCTTTAAGGAGGTCAGATGAAAGGATTTGAGGGGCATCCGTATTAATTACAATTTGATCTATTCTATTAACTTTTTGAAGCGTTTCAATGATCCATTGAAAAAGTGGTTTACCACCAACTTCCACAAAGTTTTTATTGGGGACTCTTTCGCTTTCTTCCTTTATAAAAAGATAAGCTGAAATCACGATAAAATCTCCTTAAAGGCTTTAGCAATACTCTCTTTACTATAGTCTTTATTAACTGAGTTATAGGGGTAGGAGCTATCAAAATACTCAAACTTTTTTGTCCAACTACCTGAATAAAACTGTAGCATATCGTCTAATCGGTAAAAACTTAAATCTTCCAAATAAGGTATAATTCCTTTCTCCACAAAACGATAAAAATCGTGTGGAACCGCATCAACACCTTTTACATAGAGAGTAGGTTTTCCATACTTTAAGATAGTAAGGTGTACACTTGAGTTTCCAGTAATAATTAAATCACAGCTTTTAATATCATCTATGGCCAAGGTTTCAGCGGTCGAGATCGTAACATTCGGGATAGTTTCAAGGAACTTCACACCCTTTTTATCTCTAATGATCTCATTTGGATGCAGTCTAACCAAAATACGATCAGTCTTGAATACCTCTGAGACTTGCCCCACAAGAAGCCCTAAACTGCTCCAGTCCGTTACTAAGGACAGGAATATTCCTATACATTTGTTTTCTTTTTTTAAGCCACTTAGATCAAGTGGATTATAAGAACCTTCAGCCCCTATTAAAAAATACTTACCCTTAATTTCCCCCATCCTTTTGTAAACATCGGCCATAGCCTCTCCATCAAAAAATGAAAAATCAAAAAAGTTTCGAGGTGGAGCTTCGGGTAAGTGTCCATGAGTGATATAAATTGTTTTCAAGTTCTTTTTTAAAAAAGCGAAGCTTGTTCCTAAAGCATAGGGATTGGAGTCACTGGAAACTAAAGAGTATGCCACCTTTGGATTGAGCTCCATTTGAACAATCCTTAAATAGTAAAAGATGAGACTAGAAGCTCTACAAGCGACTAAGAAATCATGTTTCCTCACTAGCTTACAAAGGATCCTGAGAAGTTTTCCCTCTAATAAAAAACCTAATACTTTAATGTAGAGAGAAAAGTTTAAGACCCCAAGCCAGGAAAAGCTCAGTGGAGAGATTTGCTTGGGTCCTATACAACTTTCAATTAGGGCAAATTTTCTTTTTTCGTTTTTATAAATTGAAGATGAGATTATTGGTGTAGATTCTTTAATTTCTTTTGTTACCAAAAAAGATTTAAGTCCGTAGATGAAAACCATAGCGACTTTTATAAAACTTGGTACATTATTATAAACTCCTAAGACCAAAGAAATCTTTGTATTTCTCGAAGATAATTCGTTAAAAACATACTGTCTAAATGAATTGGAATCCTTATAAATAACGATTTTTAAAGCTCTAAAAAGATGCATTTTCAAACAATATCACGTCACCGAATCCAGTACAATTAAGCTCGGGATTTGACGGGTCATTTTAAGCTAGCCTATTATAGACGAATGTTGGATCTAGAAAATTTTGAAGAAAAATTCGCAGCGATAACAAGATCTGACGCATGGCAAAGGGTTCAGGCCAGTTTTAATAACGCTAAATTTGTCTTTTATATTGGAAATGGTGGTAACCTGGCCGTTTCCTCTCATGCTGCCTCAGACGCTAGTCGCTTGACCGGTAAAAATGTCATGGCCCCGGAAGATTCAATCGCACTAACGGCCTTGGCCGGTGACGTCGGATTTGAAAAACTTTATCGAACTTGGCTTGAAGGTAAAGCAAGAAATATTTCACCAGAAGACTGTCTCGTTATAGGCCTATCATGCTCTAGTGCATCACCATCTGCTCTTGGAATAATGGATGCCCTATCTTGGGCCGCAGAACAAGGAATGCAAACAGTAATTTTTTCAGCTGGACCTAAAGAAAATCTAAACCCAAAAACAATTCCTTTAATTCAAAATGTAAATTTTCATCATACTAGTGAAATGCTTTCTTTAGCCTTAAGTTATGAACTCATAAGAGGTAACCATTTTGAGCTCCCTAAAATTAAAAAATAAATTACAAAATCATCAATTCACACTGGGTTCTTGGATTTCTTTGGCCCATCCAAGTATTGCTGAAATCCTATGTGATGCTGGCTTCGACTGGTTGACTATTGACCTTGAGCACTCAAGTATCAGCCTGCGAGAAGCTGAGGACTTAATTAGAGTTATCGATTTAAAGGATGTTTGCCCTATCGTTCGAGTCAGTTCACATAACGAATCTCAGATTAAACGCTTACTTGATGCCGGTGCGAAAGGGATTATCGTCCCGAATATTTGTTCTTCAAAAGAAGTTAAGTTGATCCACTCTTGGATGCACTATCCGCAGCACGGAGGAAATAGAGGGGTTGGTTTGAGCAGGGCTCAAAAATATGGAAACTCTTTCTCTTCATATATGAATACCGTTTCAAATGAAATTCCTCTTATAGTACAAATTGAAAGTACGAAGGCAGTTGAGAATATTGAAAGTATTCTAAGTTGTAATGAAGTTGATGCTTTGATGATTGGTCCCTATGACCTGTCTTCATCCCTTGGGGTACCTGGAGATTTTAATCATCCAAAATACCTCGAGGCCGTAAGCACTGTTCGTGATTGTGCGATCAAATACTCTAAGGCTTTTGGAATCCATTTAGTAGAACCTGATTTAGAAAAGCTAGAAGCTGAAAAGAAAAATGGCGCTAAATTTATTGCTTATAGTGTTGATTTTAAATTTTTAGATTGTGAAGCAAGAAAAGCGGTCTCTCTATTTAAAGCTTTAAAAGATCTTTAATCGGGGAAAAGTTCATAGAATAAACATGATTTAACTCTGTTGCCCCACAAAAACCACATCCTTCACAGCTTGGAGTTTCTAGTTTATCCATGCATTCCTCTGTGGAGTCTGAAATTAAGTTTGTATTACTTTCAACTTCGTAGGATAAGCGATCACAAGAAACAACAGCCCCATCAGGCATAATAATGATAAAAAGTTTTCCCGCAGTACAGAATAGCTTTTCATAGCTTGGCCAATTTTTAATATGATTCAAACCTTCTAGTGAGTTTCGAATATTTTTGTTCCCAGCTATTTTCTTATCAATTAAAAATTTTACGGATTCACGAACATTATTAATCGTAGGCATTAAATCCTGACAGCTAGAATTTTTCCCATGCATTTCTTTTAAAGGCTGGAAAGCTACAACGGTATCGTAAGATTTCGCCAATTCAAGCATATAGTTAAGCATTTCTGGATTTGTATTGTACTTGGTCATTGTACAAGCAAATGAGAATTTAATTTTATTCTCTACGGCAAGCTTTACGGCATCTTCAAGTATTTTATGAGCCCTATCGTCTCTTGTTTTTGTCATCACCTCTTCAGGACCATCGCAGCTAAACTGAATAAGGTCAGTCTTTTTTAGAGATTCAATCTGTTTTTCAAAGTGAAACCCAGAGGTGTTAACGATTGGAGAGATTCCAAACTCTCTGCACTTATCAATAATATATGAGAAATGATCACCGATCAGTGGTTCTCCACCACTAATTGAAAGCCGTTTTATTCCGAGAGTTTTAATCTTCTCAAGGATAACATCGACATCCTTTTTATCCATATCTTTGTGTTCATATTCATGGGTGTTGCAATAACTACAGTGATATCCACAACGATTTGTGATCACCCACCGCGCCGCTACTGGGTTTTGAGTTAAGCCAACCTTATTAGCCATTATTTTACCAAAGACTTTTGACTTATCTAAAATTTTCATAACACCAGTACCTTTGCTTAAATAGACTAATCTTTATTCTATACCAAAACCCAATGTGATGCTACCCCAATAACTCGTAATAACAATAACTTAAGTCACCTCTCACCCTATGATTTTTCTCGATTCTCGAGTATCATAGATTATCAGAGGCATACCAACGTCAACATAGAGAACTTAGGCCACTAAGAAATAGAGGTACCAAAGTTGATAAAGTTAAAAGAATATTTAGATTTTGCCTCTCTTGCCGGTGAGCTTCTTAAATACAAGACGCTTGGGAAAGAGAAGCCCTTCATCCTGACTTGGTCTTTAACGAACAGATGTAATCTTGATTGCAGTTACTGTGGACTACCGGGTCTTACAACCCCGGAGCTTTCTAGCGAAGAACTATTCAATTATTTAGATACTGCGATTAAGGAAAATCTAAAAGTTCTATCCCTTACCGGTGGAGAACCTCTTGTTCACAAAGACTTTGAAAAATTTGTTACAAAAGCAAGAAGTAACGGTGTTCTCATTAGCGTTAACAGCAATGGAATCTTAGTTCCAAAGAAAATCGACTTTTTAAAAAGAAACTGCTTCCAAGTTGTTATAAGCCTGGACGGAATAGAGTCTACAAATGACATGTATCGAGGAGATGGAAGTTTTACCAAAGCTGTCGAAGCCTTAAGACTATTAAAAAAAGAAGGCATAAAAACTCATGCCTGTTGTGTTTTTACTAGAGACAATTATAACCGTCTAAATGAGATCTTAGACTTTGCTAAAACGATCGATGTCCCTTTCTCCTTTCAGCCTGTTGCAGAGCTAAAATTAACTTACGAGCCCTATGATAAAGCGATGAGTAAAGAGCAGATTCTTGAGGCCGTCGAGTTTATGATAAATGAAAAGAAAAAAGGAAATAAGTATCTTAAAAACTCATTAACTTCACTTGAATATTGGAAATCACTGTATACAGAAGATTTGATCGCCAGATGCTTTGCAGGAAAGCTTTTTGCTAGAGTCGAAGTAAATGGAGACTTAAAAAAATGTGGTAGAGTTCAAGAAGTTATTCCTTACAAAGAGCTCAAAAATATTGGTCTTGCTGCATCTTTTAAAAAGCTTAAGGATTTTGACGAGTGCACCTCATGTGAGGCTTGGTCCGCTTTCAATTCAAATTCCGTTCTTTAAAGTCTTCATCTTTTAATAAATTTTTTATGCCACAAAAAGTAGTTAATGAGACCCCAAAGAGCATGCCCATTGTCTCTAGTCGAATTTTGATGCTGATCCCATAGTTTCTGAATGAACTTTAAATCAAAAAGGTAAGAGAGATCAGTATTACTTGAAAAAAGAATATCATAGGAGAATTCCTTTAGCTCACCCCTAAGCCAACTCGAATATGGAACAAGTAGGCCTTTCTTCTTTCTATGTATAATTTCTTCTGGGATAAGACCCTTCATAGCTTTTTTAAAGACATCTTTTTTTGAAAAGCCCTTAACTAACTTTGCAGTAGGTATTCCTCTCACATAACGAGCAAACTCTAAATCCAAAAAGGGAACTCTTGCTTCTATAGAGTGGGCCATCGTCATTCGATCAGTCTTTTTCAATATTTTATAAGGCAAATGAATTTCTTGGTCCATTAAGATCAGTTTTCTGATCTCGTCTTTCTCTTGATTATACTTTTCATAAGCAATTTCAAAGAATTCCTGAGCCGAATTACCTTTGGTTAAAATTGATTTATCGCTAACAATAAATTCAACTTCTTCATTAGTTAACATTGTTCTCCAAGAACAGTGGGAGCGAGGCGTACTTTGAGAAGCACCATAAATAAATAACTTTGCCTGATACTCAAAAGTAGTTTTATCAAATTTTGTTGGCAGTACTTTTATAAACTTCTCAATGCTTCCCTCTCTAATTAGCCTAGGAATAAAGCGGTATAGTCTCCTAACCTTATGGGCAATATAAGTGTCATAGCCACCTAGGACTTCATCTCCCCCATCTCCGGAAAGTAAAACTTTTACGTGTTCCTTGGCTTTTTTTGCCAACAGAAAAGTGGGGATAGCACTTCCATCTGAGGTCGGCTCACAGAGAAAAGAAATCGAAGATCCAACGGAGTCTATAAAGTCGGAGGGCCTGATGTTAATCTCATAATGCTCTGTTTTAAATTTGTTTGCCACAATTTGAGAAAAGCGAGATTCATCAAAGCGTTTTTCATCAAATGTAAGAGAGAAGCTGGTAAGAGCTTTTCCTTTCCTGGCCAAACTAGCTAAAGCTACGAGACTCGAAGAATCTAATCCTCCAGAGAGCATGATTCCTAAAGGAGCATCCGACTCAAGTTGTCGGTCTACTGAATTTTGTAGCTGATTTCGAAACTCTTCTGGCGAATAAGAATAATTAAGATTTTCGCTGTAAGAAGAATACTTAAATGAATTTTGCACAACCTTATTTTTTGAAATTGTAAGTGCGGTTCCAGGAGGAACTTCTTTAATATTTTCAAACGCCGTTTCTTCTCCAATAAAGTATCCTATCTGAAGAAATGATTGCAACGAATTTGTATTTACTTTTGGAGATTCACTTAAGAATGGAATTAGTCCGCTTATCTCTGAAGCAAAGAAAAAGGTTGATTGACTCTGATAGTAAAATAATGGCTTAATCCCAAATGAGTCTCTTGCTAAATGAAGCTCTTGTTTCTTTGAATCCCAAATTGCAATAGAATACATTCCGTTCAAATATTCAAGGCAGCGAATACCTATTTCCTCGTATAAGTGAAGAATAACCTCTCCATCCATTTTTGATTTAAAAGCGTGATGAGGCTCTAACAAGTTAAACTTACTTTTTAATTCTTCAGTATTATATATTTCTCCATTAAATAATAACCATAAGCTTCCATCTTCGTTAGACATAGGCTGGTTTGCGACATCTCTTAGGTCTCTAATTTTTAATCTATTGTGAACAAATCCGCAGGCTCCAACTTCTTTTGCTCCAGAAAAGTCAGGTCCACGATGCTCAAGTATATTTTGTGCTTTAATAATAAAGCTATCGTGAAACTCTTTATCTTTTTCTTGCCGTTGAAAATATCCGATAAAACCGCACATTTTTTATCCTATTTAAAGTATGTCGCAGAATTTACAATAAACCTTTAGAAGTATACACTAAACTAGTTTTATAACAATTGGCATAAATATGATGCTCATTAGAAGGCGAAACAGACTTATTCCTAGACAGTTTCGTATCATATTCGACTCGCTTTTAAATCGTAGCTTTATCAAAGGTAGAGAAGTTAAAGACTTTGAGGAGAGATTTGGTTCCTCTATCGGTACGAAGTACGCAATTGCAACGGCATGTGGAGCTCAAGCTCTAAAAATCATTTTAGAGTTTTACCAATTTAATAAAAACGAGCACCTACTAATTCCCGCTTATACTTCATATATTGTTAAAGATTTACTTGAGAACATGTCTATCAAGTACAAGCTAGTTGATATAGATAAAAAACGTGGAACCATGTCTGCTAGTTCGCTTAGAGAAAAAATTGGTCCTGATGCCAAGGCGGTTCTCGTAACTCATCTTTTAGGAAACTCTTGTGATGAAGAAGTAATTAATATAGCCAAAGAGCAAGGCCTAATTGTGATAGAAGATTGTGCTCACGCACATGGTACTCAAATAGAGGAAAGAGCTGTCGGAACTTTAGGACACGCTGCTTTCTACAGTTTTGATTACTGCAAGCTAATTAATACCTTTACTGGTGGCATTCTTCTAACTAACGATAAACAGCTCGAAGAATATTCGAGGAGGGTGATCTCCTCTCTTCAATATCCTTCAACCCTTTTTTTACTCAAGAGAATTTTTTTATCCAATATAGAAAGCCTTGTTTTTACAAAAAGAACAACTCCTCTTTTCAAGAGTTTATTGAGGAATGCTAAGCTTTTAAAAAAAGTAAAGGTTATGATGAATAAGCCTAAAAGAGGAAATTTATCTGACTTCAAAAAATTTTCAAATATTCAGGCTAAATATGGACTGATACAGTTAGCAAAACATAGGGACTTTTTAAATTTTAGATTAAACTTTGTTAACAAAATCAAAGAAGAACTAAAAGATGATTGTCAGTTTTTAAGTCGGAAAAAAGGTGACGTGATTTATTACTTCATCGCCATTGTTGATGATGCTCATAAATGTAGTGCCTTTCTTTCTGAACATGGAATAGACACGGGATTTGGTAGTTCAATCATGGACCCCCTAGGAGAGCTAAAAGATTTCCCCGGTCTTAGTTTTGCAATTAACCACTATGTGCAACTTCCTGTGTATGAATCGTTGACTGAAAAGGATAGAATTTATATTTCTAAGATATTGAAGCTCTATGCCACAAATAATAGCTTTAACTAAAGAGCTAAAAATACAACTAAGAATCCTCTCATAAAAACAAGGACTTACGCGCCGCCACCAAGGCTTAGAAAATTTTGCTAATATAAATCACTAATTACTCAACTCTACCTTATAATAGAGAAATATGTTTTTAAGACTTTGGAGAAAAATCATACTCGTAAAGAATACTATCCTAGTAGTATTTTTTAATCGTCAGATTCCACTTGTGGCCACTTGGGTTACAACTTACTTATGTCCCCTTAAGTGTCCCATGTGCTATCAAATTCGTAAAAAAAGTGAGGACCTAAGTACGGAAGATTCAAAAAATATGATCTGGGCCTTACAGCAGGCCGGTGTTTACTTCTTGCATCTCACGGGGGGAGAGCCACTCGTAAGAAAAGACATTATAGAGATAATTAAATACGCTAAAAAAGACTTGGGAATGCATGTGAGCTTAAACACCTCATGTACCGATCCTCATAATCAAATTTATGATGTAGCAAAAGAGCTTGATACTTTAATTATTAGCTTCGATGGGATGGAAGAAAATCACGATAAAAATCGCGGGAAAGGTTCTTTTAAAAAAAATATAGAGGTTATAAAAGAAATTCGAAAGCGAGGGCTTAAGGTTAACGTAACCACTAATATGTGCTACGGAGATCATAACAAAGATGATGTTCCAAAATTAACAGCACTAGCAAAAGAGCTAAATGTTAAAATAAAAATCTATCCAATTTACGCAGAGGCTGGTCTTGCCAAAGAAAAAGACTATTTACTTGTTCCAAAGAAAAGCACAATTACTGAGGTCGCGACTTTTCTACATAATCAAAAGAAAGAAAATAAATACATAATGATGTCAGATGGAGTTCTCGACTTCTTCCGACTAGAGAAAATGCATAAGCGTTATTCATGCGAATATTTTCAACTTAGGATTACCCCTGCAGGTGGAATTAAGCGATGCTCACTAATGAGTAATGACGATGCCATCTATCTAAATCATAAAAATAGAGAAACGTTTTTAGCTCAGATTAGAAAGATGCCGAAATTCATGTGCTCAAAACCTATGATATGTTGTACTGAAATATCTAATGTTTTAAATTTTAACTTTAAATCTACTTTCGAAACCTTAAAAAAGTTTACTCAAAAGTAATCTTTAGAGCTGAAACCGGGCAAGCCAATAGATAGCATCACCGTTATGATAAAAGGTTTTCTCGTCTACTAACTGAATTCCACTCTTACTAAATTCCTCCACAACCGTATCATTGGAGTACGTTATATGTTGATAACCGATTCTTTGGTCGTCATAATACACCGAAGGTCTAAGATAAACTAAGAGATGACCTTCTTTCTCCTTACTGCAGTTATGAATATACTGTAGTCCCTTAGCCATCGACTCCGTATAGATAGGCTTTGTTTTCTCTTCGGTTAGAGTTTCAATTGCACCTAGTTCAATCTCACCATCAATCACAATTGGGTTAATATCTTTTTTTACTAAAAATCTACTTATCTCTTCATAAAACTGTATGCTTAGTAATGGATGTGCTCCCTTTTCTCGATAGAGCGAAGACCATTTTACGGATTGAAAAAGAAAAATAGCTACAAAACCGATCGACATAATAACACGAATTTTTTTATGACTCCTCAAACTATATACGAGTAGGCCTCCTATCAAAATAGAGTAAAGGGGAAAGGATTCGGTGAAGTGAGAGCTGTATGTTATTTCCCCATGCCCTTGAAAAAATAGTGCGACTGAATAAATCATGAGAGCTAGTAATAATTTTTTTATGTATCTCTCTTTAAAGTTTAAAATAACAAGTCCAATTAAGCCCAAAAAGGTTCCCCACTCCAAAATTGAAAAACTTAAAAAACGCTCTTTAATATTTAAAATATACGGAACATCCAAGAATTGATCATCCATGAAATGAATTGGAGAAACTAAAAATGCTAGAAAGTTATTCGCAAAGAGTAACCAGTCAGCACCTCCTTTATAAAAGCCTTGCCCTGATCTTCTTACTAATAATTCTAGCTCACCACCTGGAGTGAAAAGTAAAATTGAAAAGTAGATTACTACTGAAAAAGCAGCTAAAAAAGTGAACCTGCGCTCCGATTTAAAGTTATCAAAGAACAGAATTAACAGAGGAATAACCATGAGAATCGATACAATCTTTATATGAACCGCAAATAAAAAGATGAGGACACAGAGGATTTTCTCTGAGGTTTTTCTACCTTGAATCAGAAAAAATAACGCTAGAAACAAAGGCACCGTAATGGCCTCTGAGATTAGATCCGATTTTGCGATAAGAAAAATGGGGGAAATACTGCTCATAAAAACGCTGGCAAGAGCAACCTCAGTTCCCATTAATCGGCGTACTCCCAGTGCCAAAAAGAACAAGCTGAGGACGCCCATACTCGCGCTAAAAAGTATTTTTGTATTTTTAACTCCTAAAGACTTACTTACTAACTTAAAAAAATAAAAAGGTACTCCCCCGTTTCTTCTGTTAAAGAGGACAGGGTACTTCTCTTCACCTGAACGAAAAAATAACGAGGGCTCAACACTTGATGAGTAAAGGCTACTTGAAATTAGTTTTTCTTTTTCAAAAGCATTTTCACAGTTCAGAGAACTTGCATCAATTGGGTTTGCATTCCACTTTTCACCAAAAATCATCGGCGTTTCATTCACTAAACCAAGATAGGAATCATCACCAAGCATTGGTTTATGCCCTAAAGTATAAGCGTAGGCTAACAGATAAAAAGCTATTGCCCCTAAAGTTCCTAGTAAGAATTTTCTTTCTTTAAAGGCCATTTTCACTTTTGATTTATTTTTGAAAATATATGTTTTGCTAATAGTTCATAGCCAAAAGGTGTAAAATGATCATCGTCTTCAAGAATTTTACTTCTCCCATATTTTTCAATTAGTGGCTTAAAGTATTCAAAGTTATCTATAAAGACTAATTGATTCTCTTTAGCTACTCTTTTTAATGTTTCATTTGCAGATACATACTCTGTCGGATAATTCATCAAAACTAACTCGACCTTATTATCTTTTACAAGCTTTACGATTTTATCCCATGATTTATTTCGTTCCTCTTGAATATTTTTATCTACTTCCTCCCACTTAAGGGTCATCTCTTTAAACTCTTTGAAGTTAATAAACTTTTCAACCTCTGGGCTTTTAGAAATAATTTTATCCAACAAATCCTTAATATCAGAACTCTCATAACGACTTTGAATCTGATAAGTTTGAACTAATCGATAATAAGCATCATCCATTTCCCCATTGAAAAACTCTACTGGGAATCGCAGGGCCGTATCAAGCAACCAAAAGACTGCCTCATCATGCTTTTTTTCGGAGGTTAGTATTTTGGACTGGTAGACAGAGAGCGAATGAATTAGCTGAATCGGGGTGGATAGGGTCAGGTGTAGCCTTTCTGAATAGTCTTTAAAACTATCGGGCATCTTCTTTAGAAGCTCCTTAAAATTTTCTGGGCGCTCGGTACTACCGATTTCATACTTAACTGCTAATTCAGAATAAAGTTTATTAACGTCGTCAAAAGAATCTTCACCTGTTTCCAATCCTTCAGTTAAATACTTGTTTAATAAAACCAATTTAATATGTCGAAAGACTTTATAAATTCTTAGTTCTTTAAAAAAAGTTGGGTTCTCCATATCATAAAAAATTGTTTGAAACCTGTCGCTTTCGTAGTTTTCATACCTCTCAAACTTATCTGCTGACCCAACTAACATTATGATCTTATCTAAGTTTTTTAACTCCTCTTTAGGGGTAATTTTAAAGAATTCTACTAACCTATCGTAAATACGAATTGTGCTATCTTCACATAGTCCCATGTTAATAACGGACTTTGGCTGAGAACTTTCTTCGAACAATTTAAAGAGAAAATAAGGATAAGAATAATAGCTTTTTACATTTCCAGCATTGGTGAAAGAGTCCCCGATGGCGACTATGACACCTGAGCTTTTTCCAAGCTTATATTTTTCGTAAACTCGGTTTCTGACATAATCTTTGGGCTCTTCATAAGGAACGAAGTTTCTTTCCTGACTGGAGTAAACATAAAGACCAGCAAGCCTAAGTCCTCCCTCCAGGCATAAAAGTGATACCAACAAGCTTATAAAACTAATTGTGATTTTAGTGAAAAGTGAATATTTCTTCGATTCCAATCCTTAGTATCCCCTTCAATAGGCAAATGATACACTAATTATGGGTGGATGTTAAAGTTGAATACAAAACCCAAGACGCGTCGCGAACACCCATCAACAACTAAGAAGTTCTTGAATAATTCTGCTCAGCTGATAAAAATACCCATTATGGGAACTTGGACAATAGAAGAAACTTGGCAGAATCAATTAAAAGAAGACTTTTCGGCAAAGTACTTTAAAGAATTACGTAAATTTTTAGAGAGTGAATATAAGAAGAAAATCATTTATCCTAACTCATCTGAAATTTTTTCGGCCTTTGATAAAACTCCCTTTGAAGATGTAAAAGTCGTTATTATTGGGCAAGACCCTTACCATGGTCCTGATCAGGCACATGGTATGTGCTTTTCAGTTAAGCCAGAGGTCAAGATTCCACCAAGTTTAAGGAATATCTTTAAAGAGCTTCAAAGTGATTTGGGGATCACCCCCCCTGAGCATGGCCATTTAATCTCATGGGCGGAACAAGGTGTTTTACTTTTAAATGCTGTTCTAACCGTTGAAGAATCTAAAGCTGGTAGCCACCATGGGAAAGGATGGGAAAAGTTCACCGATCGAGTTATTGAAGTTTTAAATCAAGAAAGAGAAGACTTAGTTTTTCTACTATGGGGAAGTCCCGCTCAAAAAAAAGCCTCTAAAGTTGATTCAAATAAACACTATATACTAAAATGTCCACATCCTTCTCCCCTCGCTGCTTATCGAGGTTTCTTTGGAAGTAGACATTTTTCAAAAACCAATGCTTTCTTAAAGTCTAAAGGGATCACTCCTATAGATTGGTCTATTTCTTAACCACATCTAAGTACTGCTCAAACCCATAAATAAAATCAGATTTAAGAAAATTCTTTAAGTGATCATGAAACAAGAAGTACTCCTGTAAATGAATTAAGTAAACCCATGGGACAGTATCAGCGACCATGAGATTCATCTTTTCGTAAAGCTCTTTTCTTTTTTCAGATGGTGCCATAACTGTACTTGTTTTATACAGTTTATTAAACTCTTCATCATTATAACCAGCGTAGTTTGTTCCTGGTGGTTTATTAGGTCCATATAGTAATTGAAAGAAATTCTCAGCATCTGGATAATCACCAATCCATCCATAAGTTAAGAGCATAACCTCTCTATTTTGAATTCTTCTTTTGAACTCGGGAAAGGTTGAACTTATGGTCTCTATTTTTATGCCTGCCGCAGCTAATTCTTTTTTAAAGTATTCAGCTTGTTGCCTATGATGAGTCTTGTTCATTGTATCGAGGGTTATTCTGGGAAGACCTTTGCCGTTTGGGTAGCCCGCTAGAGCTAATTGCTCCTTTGCCTTTTCAATATTTTTTCCCTTCCAAGGATTTTTAAAATCTTTTTTATAACCAGAAAGACCTGGGGGAATTATGGATTGAGCCGATAACCCTGTTCCATTATAAAAAAGCTTATTGTACTCATCGATATCTATGGCCAGACTAATGGCTCTTCTTAAATGAACATTTCGAAGTACTTCATGAGATTGATTAAAGGCTACATAGTAGGTAGAGAGACTAGGAGCAACTTCTAAATGCACCCCTTTCTTCTTTAAGTCCTCTGATAATTTATTTCCAATAATTGATGAATCAAAATTATCTTTAGGGATATCTAAATAATCTATTTTTCCCGCTGAAAAGTTAAGCCACTGTGTTTGATTTTCTAAAATGACCCTAACATCAATTTCATCAACTAGAGGTAGTTTCTTTCCTGCATAGTTTTTTACAAATTCGCTATACCTTGGAGCTCCTTCAGTAGGAAAATATTTTTCTCTATAATTGGGGTTTTTGATATACCTAAATTTAGACTTAACGACGTATTCTTTTAATATAAATGGTCCCGTTCCCACCGCATGCATAGGAAAGTCTTTTCCATATTTAGCAACTGCTTCTTTTGGGATGGCATAAGAATAACACATGGCTAAGGCATATAAGAATTGTGGATAAACCTTTGTTAACTTGAATTGGAGGGTATGAGAATCGATGGCCTTAAGTCCTGAAACTGGTAGTGAATAATCAGAATTTCCATTTTCACGCCAGTTATTTAGGCCTTCAATTCTATCGTCAAAAAGCCACCAACCTGAAGATCCCAGTTTCTTATCAGCAATTCGCATAATGGAATAAACGAAATCACTGGCCACAAGCTCTCGTCCTTTACCATTTAAAAAAGCTGGATCATCATGAAACATCACACCTTTTTTAATCTTAAAAGTATAAGTCAGTCCATCTTCACTAACAGTCGGCAACCCTTCAGCTAGGTTTCCCTGAAGTACATAAGGTCTTTTTAAATAATGATATTCAAGTAGGCCCTCATACACTTTTGCGACTTCTTTTGCTGTTGAAACGTTCGCAGCATAAACCGGATCAAATCCTTGAACATCCTGAGTATAAACATGAAGGACCTTCTTACCTGAGCCATTTGATCTCTTTTTTGTGCAAGAAAAACTTAGTAACATACTGAAAATAAGTAGATAAATCTTCATTGGTCGCCCATCCTTTATTCAATTTTTAGAATGACGATAAGTTAGCATGAAAAGAATAGTGTTTTTACTCTTTTTATTTCCTTCTATTTGCTTGGCCTGCCAGGACCACCCCGTAGAAGCAAAGGCGAAACCTCTTTGGGTCCAAACCCTCTTAAAGGCGGCCCATGCCAAACATAAAGATCATAAGCATGAGCATAAAATACAAAAGCCATCTAAAAAAGAGTCTCTAAAGAAACCTATAACAAAATAAATTAAGACAATGCTTTCTTATACATTTGAAGAGCCTTTTGACGGTTCCTAGAATAACTAACTACTGGAAATGGATAGTCTTTCCCTAATGAACAGCCAGCTTCAGCAAGTTCAAGCATATCTGCAAGGTCTGGCTGATGGATTTTTTTAGAGTCTAAGCTAGCAAGTTCCGGGCACCATTTTTTAATAAACTCCCCTTCCCCATCAAACTTTTGAGACTGAGAGTAAGGATTGAAGATTCTAAAATAGGGCTGAGCATCGCAGCCCGTACTAGAGGACCACTGCCAGCCTCCGTTATTTGAAGCCAAATCAAAATCGAGGAGCTTACTAGCAAAATACTTCTCACCTTTTTTCCAGTCGATAAGTAGAGTTTTACAAAGAAATGAGGCCACTACCATTCGAAGTCTATTTGGCATCATCCCCGTCTCATTAAGACACCTCATGGCAGCATCAACAATTGGAAAACCAGTCTTCCCCTCTTTCCAGGCCTTAAATTCTTTAGAAGTTCCTGACCAGGGTATACCTTCATACTTAGGTTTAAATTCTTTTTTAACCACATGAGGAAATTGGCCGAGAATCATTTGGTAAAACTCTCGCCATATAAGTTCACTTAACCAAACGTCATGACCTTTTGAGTTCTTTTTTAGGCTCAATCTGATCATATCTCTAATAGAGATACAGCCAAATCTTATATAGACGGAAAGATTGGAAGTTCCTTCCATGGCCGGAAAGTCTCTGGTCTCGTCATACTTTTCAATCTTCTTATCAAAAGATGATAATAGTTTTTTCCCCTTAGAGGTCCCGCCCACTAAAATATTTTCAGTTTTCTCAAAGCCCATCTTCTTAAGGAGAGCTGGACCAAGCTTAGAGTTTCCATTTTTAATCTTTTTAATATTAACTTTATAATCTGAAATTGTTTTTCCTTGATTTAAGAACGCCTCTAACCACTTTCTTTTATAAGGAGTAAAAACGGTGTACGGAGTTCCATCACCTTTTAAAATTTCATGGGGCTCATAAAAAACACTATCTTTATATGTTGTGACTTCTTTGAGCTCTCTTATAACTTTGTTATCTCTTTTCAAAGCATAGGGCTCATAGTCGCGATTAAAATAGAGCTGATCTATCTTGAGTTTTTTATATAGCTTAGGGATAAGGTCTACAGGGTCTCCAATAAGAGTATGAATCCCCACCTTTTCTTCAATTTCCCATAAAGATTCATAAAGAAAGCTAACTCTTCGATCTTCTGGCTCAAGCTTATCTAGAATTTTTTTGTCGAAAACAAAAACGAGATAGACCTCATCACATTCTTTAGTTGCTGCGCTCAGAGCGGCGTGATCATGCAGGCGTAAATCTCTTCTTATCCAAACCAGTCCCTTTTTCATTTCAGTGTTTGCTTAACTTTATTCAATGCCAAGTCTAAGCTTTGAAGAGAGGGAATCAGTTCGATTTGTTTTGCAGCGTATTCTATAGGATCAATATTTCCACCACCAATCCACAAATTAGTACTTTCTGGTAACTGACTCCTAAGATTATTAATATAACTTTTAGTAAAATCTGGTTTTTCTTTATTCATAAAAGGACTAATTCCAACTAGAACTATTCCCGCTTCAATCTGCTTTGCTGTGTCCGCGAGAGACTCTGCTGGCATATTGACCCCTAAATATACATAATTAAGACCGTAATGCGCACATAAGAGAGCTCCAACCATAATACCAAACTCATGAAGTTCTCCTTCTGGAGTCGTTAGAATAATAGCTTTATCTTTAATGACATTTTTTCTTTTCATGCCAAAAAGAATTTTACCTACATGAAAACGAATAAGGGCAGAGAGACTATGCTCTTGTCCTATATTGATCCTTTTACTGGAAACTTGAACTCCAACTTCATGTAAAAGAGGGGCTAAAAGATCTAGCGCAAAAGCTCTTGGATCCAGATTTGCTGTCAACTTTTCAAGCTCATGATTGATAATATCTAATTTATAATTATCTAGTGCTAGCATCAAATTCTGCAAGACTCTATTAAAGTCGATCTCCTCGACTACCGTTCGTTCGACGGCCAAGTTTTCTTTATCAACGAATTGCTCATGAAGTCCTTTTAAGTGCTCATCAGAATGATTGGCTATATCAGAAATATTATTTCCAATGGACACCAGGTCATAAAGCATCGTTAACCTTTCCACCTGCTGCTCGTTATACAACCTCCTTCCATTTGAAGTTCTTTCAGGAACCACCGCGCTATATCGTTTCTCCCAGGCCCTAATCGTATGAGGATTGATACCTGTAATTTTGGAAACAAACTGAATTGAATAATCTGACTTTTCCATAATTAACTCGCTATCTTCTGCTTTCTATAAGCAAATATTTTTTCGATATCTCTTTTAATAATAGGTCCTAGAATCAACTCTCCTAGAAAGCCTCCTGGAACTTTATAATAAACAATATCTTCCATTAAAGTTCCTCCCTTATAAGGAGTAAATTTATGAGTGTGATACCAAGTTTCGTAAGGTCCTCTTTTTTGCCAATCAATAAATTCCTCATCAGGAGTCCATTTCTTAATAATTGTTTTCCACTTTATAGGAAGGCCTCTGACCCTTAATTTATAATCAAACTCTGTTCCCTCCTGAATTTCAGGTGTCGAAGATCTTAGGATTTTAAAATTCATCCATTTAGGAGTAATTTCTTCTAAGTTCTCTGGCTTACAAAAGAAGGAAAACACTTTTTTTCTATCATCTGGAAGCCATTGAGCTTTCTCAAGTTTTTGATGAACTACCTTTTTATCACCTGGAGGAAGTTTTCTCTTATGACAGACATCCTCAAGAGCTTCCGGAAGTGTGCTAAATTCAAATTTGAATCCCTTCTCTTCCAATCTTCTAGGCACAACTTTTTGTGAATCCAATAAGATCGTCGACATATCTCCAAAGAGTGTTTTTAAAACAAAGGATGGAACCGGAAATAATGTCGGTCTACTTAAAATTCTTCCTAGTGTTTTAGTAAAAGTAGCATTTGTCACAGAATGAGGAGCAGTGGCATTATAAAATCCTTCATAGGTGGAATCTTCGGCCGCTTTAACTAGCATAGTTGCTAAATCTTTTACATGAACCCAGCTCATCCACTGATTCCCATTGCCAAGATTACCGCCAACTCCCATCTTAAAAGGAAAAAGCATTTTATCCATGGCCCCACCGTCGGAGCCGAGGACCACACCAATTCTAAAGATACAAGTTCTCTTTTCTTTGGCAGCAAGTGCTTCTTGCTCCCAATCATGACAAACCTTAGCAAGCCAACCTTCACCCTTAGGTGAATCTTCAGTTAACTCCTTATCTCCAACATTCCTTTCGTAAAAGCCTACGGCCGATGCAGAAACCAAGGTTGTGGCTGATGATTTATTTAGAGTTTCAACTAGATTTTTAGTCCCTGTCACTCTTGAGTAATAAATTTTATCTTTAAGAGTTTTCGTCCATCTGCCTGCTGCGATATTCTCTCCAAGAAGGTGGATGACTGAATCAACACCCTCTAAGGCTTCCATCGGTAGCGCCTCTGTCATGGGGTCCCACTTGAAGGCATCATGGGGGAGATCAATATTCTTTTTAGCTTTCTCTGGATTTCTGGTTGTTACGACAATATCGTGACCTCTATAGGCCAATTCTTTAAGGACATATTTTCCAACAAATCCGGTTGCACCTGTAACGAGTATTTTCATTAGTTCCTCCTACTCTTTGTCTAGGTTAGCATAGACCTGTCTAACCCACCTATAGACATAAGTTAGACAAATAAGCAAAGTACAATAATTTCAAATACTTAAAAAATTAGACAAGACTTCTTCGTCTAAGGAAACTTGGACAGGCCTTTTATGAAAGGGGTCTTCAAACTCAAGGTAATAACTAGCTAGCTGTAATCCACGTTCGTCTTTATTTCCTCTGCCATACCTAGGGTCCCCGATGACTGGATGGCCTAGAAAATCAAGATGTCTTCTGATTTGATGGGTTCTTCCTGTATAGATTCTAATCTCTAAACAGGCCTTTCCCTCAAATTTATCTATGATTTTATAAGAGGTTTTAGATTCTTTTCCATCCAGTGGTTCTTCGATAACGCCTTCGACTTCATCTGGAATTCCTAGAACCCAACAACGATATTTTTTAACAACTGCATCGGTTCGAAAAAGCTCTGATAGTTTCGTGGCCGCTTTATGAGAATATCCAACAACAATTAATCCCCCAACTTCCCTATCGAGTCTATGAATTAGAAAAGCCTGCTTTCTTAACGAGGAAACCTCTTTTAAGACAGAACCTGCATCGCCGTAGCGAGTCCCTTGAGAGAGCATTCCAGGAACTTTATTCCAAATTCCAAAATGCTTTGTTTCAAATACAACCTCAAAGCCCTCAGAACTTGGAAACTCGATATCGGGATCAAAGTAAAACTCAACCGTATCCCCAACTCGAATAGGAGTTTTAGCTTTTCTTATTCTATTGGTACCTTTTTTATTTTGCTTTTTTAACCAACAAGAACCATTCATCATGGCCTTTTTAATTTTCTCTTTTGATAGCTCGACTCGAGAAGAAACAAAGTCACAAGCAACGAGTGGATCACCTTCTTTGACTTTTAACTTTTTACTGATTTTTTTAGACATCTTCTTTCTCAATTATCGCGATATAGAGTGGTCCCCATCCATCTTTATCAGGGAGGATTATTGTTCCAAATTCTGTTTGCTGACCTAAAAGTAATTCTTCTTTAACTAACTTAAGCCCTTCCGGTCTTTTTTTAAATAGCCTTTCAACAACCTTATCATTCTCTAGAGGGGATATAGAACAAGTACTGTAAACAATTCTTCCTCCTGGCCTAAGAACCTGCGTAGCTGAGGCCAAGAGTGAATATTGCAGTTTTGAGAGCCTTTTACTACGACCTCCTTTCCAGTCTACGAGCTTATCAGGACTTTCAAGAAGATGCCTTTCACTTGAGCAGGGAGCATCTAAAAGGATTCGATCAAAAGCTTCTTTTTCGTGGAGACACCATGTGGTTGCGTCAAACCCTGTCACGCGAATATTTTCCTGGAGCTCTTTTGGAATATAGTCATCTAGTACTCTTCTAAGTCTAGTCCTTCTGTCTCGGCTTAACTCATTTGATACCAACTCTCCTTCTTTTCTTTGAAACTGTATGGCCAAACTTTTACCACCAGGGGCTGCGCACATATCAAGAACTTTATGCTCTGGACTTGCCTTTAAGGCCCTAGCACAAAGAACTGAGGCGGCATCTAATAAATAGTAGTTGAGTGGTTCTCCGCTAGGTCTTTCAAAACTAGGAGCTTCTAAAACTCCATCCCATAGCATATCACCCTTGGGACTTTCTTTTGAGTAGGGATTGATTAGAGCGGATACTTTTTTAACAGAACAAAGGGCGGTCCTAAGCTCGTCCCACCTTGCTCCATATATTTCTTTATAAAAGCTTTCAAAAGCTTCTAATCCCTTAGGTTTTTTTTGTCCCATCTTTAAAAAAGGTTCCAGATAAATACGCTACTAAATACTAAATTCGTATCTCTTAAACGAATATAGTCGGCACTCTTATTCTGATTCTGCAAAACTTTAGAGTACGCTAGAGTGTTTATCACAACTCCATTCCATGGCACAATTCCTGCGGAAGGCAGCATAACATATTTAAACGAGATTTCCTGCCAGCCACGACCTGAAATGGCCCGAGGTCCATAATAATAGCGGTTTACGGCAGATTCAGCGAAACTGATCTTATATTCAAAACTGGTGTATTTTAAGAGTCCAGGAACTCCAAGTTGAAGCTCTGAGTAGAGCCCCTTAGTCTCATCAATATCTTTTCCAACCATAGCGCCTATAAAGAATTTATTAAAGAAACCAAACTTATACTTAAAATTTAGCTGCAACTCCCAGGTAGATTCCCGTTGGTTTCGATAATCTTCATCTTGACCACTTAATGCAAGAAGAGGCTCATCGTCGTCTATCAACGACACACCAGCTCCAAGCTCAAAAGGACTTTCTCTATTAAAGTGAGAATACTGTAGGGATGGCCCTCTTACGGAAACCTTATTAAATAAAGTAAAACTTGGCCCTGCCATAAAAGAAGGTTTTGACCAGGTCTGTGCCCCTCGTAAAACAGAGCTGCTATTTACAAAAGCACCTAAGGACATTCCAATATTTTTTGAGAACCCTACTTGTGGAAGTATAAAGAGGATTAATAAACAACTTTTAAAACTTTGCATGGAATTTGTCTTTCCTTAAAATATCTAAGCCAACGCTTTTGGCTTTGCTGTAATTGATCCCCCGGTCCCTTTACTTCAACCAAGCAATATTCTTTCTTTCGAGGATGATAAGTAAACAAGTCTGGAAATCCTGCGCTATGATGGCGAAGGCTCTTACTCATTCGCTCCATTACGGCCTGAATATGCTCACTTGGAACTTTACTTAAAACTTTTTTAATATCTGATTTCTTTACTTGTTTCCATCTAACTAAGTAATTCGCAGTTAATTTCTTTTTGTCATATATGTCTAAAACTTTATTTGCCCAATCTTTATTACCTATCCATTTGATTCTCTTGTCAATTTCACTTTTCCTAGACAAGTAAAAGTCTTCTGAGTAAAGATCGTTTGGTCCCCTTTGAAAGGGGTTGTAAAACACCCCGGGTTTTGATTTAAAGATAATATCCCAGAAAATCAGACCAAATAGCGAAGTCCATAAATAGTTTTCAACATAAAAACCTTTTAACCCTGTCTTTTCAATTTGAGCTAAGGTCCATGGCTCAATCTTTATTCCTTTTGGATTAGGAACCTTTAACTCTTCAGTATAAAAGACCTCTCTTTCTTGCTTTTTATATTCCTTACCAAGTTTTCTTTTTAACTTTTCTCGGTACATAAGAAAAAAATCTTTCTCACTATCATCAATAGGATCTCGTCCAATTTTTTCACATAAGCTTAGAGCCTTTTTTTCTTCCCCTAACTTATCAAGGACTCGAACAGCTCGCTCTCTAGCGGGGGGAAGACTTGATTTTTTATAGTAATAAAGCGCCCTTTCAAAATCCTTTTGTTTTTCAAAGAACTGACCGGCCATACGGCAAAGCTTTTCTTTTTTTCTCTTAAGAGGTTTAGATTTAATTTTTAAAACTTGCTTCATCAAATCTTCAACTTCGTATTCATCCCCTGCTTCCCTGGCAAAGTACAACTCCCCCTGAAGCTCAATCAGCTTATAGGTCTCATCGATAACTTTTCGGTTATCAAAAAAACGATCTTTTTTAGTGGTTCTATATTTTTCGTATCGAAGAACTCCAATATCTTCTAAGATAAAGTCGCTAAGGGTTTGTTCTAAATTACCAAAAAAGAGCAATCTAAAAAGAAGAACGATCTCCTCCCCAAGGGGAAGAAGAGTTGTATGATCTTTATTCACCCAATCTAAAAAATCTGATTCGTAATAAGCTTCAACTTCCTCTACAGCCTCTGACCTGGACCAAGAAGTTTTAGCATTAACCTCTAAGGACTTTAGAAAATCTATTAGGTCTGGCTTTGTAAAAAGTCTGAGTTGCTCTTCTAGCTCCCAATCTCCATCAATGACAAGAAACCCTTCTTTCGCCAAAACCTTAGCCGCTCCCATCATGTCTTTTATTTCCGGGTAGTTCAGCTTATCAAGTCTAAAAAGCGGAGCTGATCTTGAAATTAACCGTACATAGAGCATGGCCGCAGGTCTTGGAAGCTTCTTAAATTTCTTTATGAAGAGCTTTTCCTCTTTTTTAAGAATGTCCTCATATTGTTTGTGCACGAAGTTAATCAACGTCAGAAAGTTGCTGTGGTAATACCCTGTTTTTAAGCGGTTTTGAGTTAATTCGGCCATGAGGAGGAATATATATCAGGAATGTAAAGCTGACGATACCTCCCCTCTTTACACTACGCACGACTAATCTAAAATATTAGTAAGACTAATCTTAGTCACCACTAAAACAAGGATGAACCTATGGCCCTGGAATGGCTCCTAAATGTCCTCACCAATCAAGAGGAACGCCAAAAATTGGAAGTAGAGAAGCTTAGGGAATTGGAAGCGGAATTTATCAAGTCTGTTCTTCAGTCTGAAGAACCAATGATTATGTAATGCTTTTTTAATTTCTTTAAATTCCCCTAGGGCCTTAAACTTAAGGCTCTAGGGAATTAAGTCCGAAGACCTATAATTAGGCTTTGCTGTGAATAAAAACTCTCTCTGAATCGAGAAAAAAGATTCTCATCTTTGTTTCAGTCATGATCTCTTCAACGAAACCATCACCGTACTTAGGATGATTAATAAAATCACCTACTTCATATGAGTTCTTTATATTATAAGCTTCCGGACGAATGGCTTCAGCATCGATAAGTTCTTTAAGATACTTTTTCTTCTGCGTTTTGGTACGCAAACCTTGTACACGGCTCAATTCAAATCCTTCGTTAAATGAGGACGCATCATACCTAAACAAACGTCTAATGTATAGAAATACGAGGATTTATATGAGTTGTTCACAATTGAAAAATCGGAACCTATTGAAATCTCTATTTTTCTGAAACAATAACTTCAATCTCAGAGAGGATTTGCTCCGCAAGCTCTGGGTTATTTTCTTCAAGGGCATTTTCTAGAGCATCCATACGCTCTTCAACGTCTTTAACCTTTCTTCCAGTGGGATCCCACATATCTTCAATTCGACCTAGAACATTATCAATTCTTCCCTTTAGCTTTGCTGGTAGCTCGTCTTGTGGGTTCACTGGCTCTTGTCCTTCCCCATTCTTGGGAGTCACAACTTTAACCTCTAGCTCAACCTCATCAGGCACTGGAGCCTTAGAGCTTGGTCCAAAAAAATAAAAAAGGGCCGCTGTAACCAGGACCCAAACACCTAAAAAGATTTTTTTCTTTTGATTCATTATTACTTCATCAAAGAATAATAAAATTCTTTAATGCTAAAAGGACTATGACAATTGTCATAAGTATAAAGTCGAGTTGCTGTAAAGCGATGCTCACTAGTTTTATGAGTTTTCTTATCTACCTTAAAACTAAGTTTAATCTTTTTAATAATCTCTTCGTCACAGGCAGAACCACCAATATTATCACTCCATACAATAGCTTCTACATGGAATTGATTATTTTCTTGTCCTCTATTTTTTACTCTTCTTACAAGGTCAAAAGGTTGATCATTTGCCATACCAATCATTCGAACAGTGGTATCGCCAAAAAGTTCCGGCTGAACTTTAATTCTTTCTAAATACATTTCATGGGGAAAACCAAACTCAAGACCTGCAGGATCATCTAATAAAAATTCTTGATTGATTGACTCAAGACCTTCTGAAGATACGTTTAGTGAAAAACAAATAGCAAAGATAGCGAATAGTGATTTCATTTATATGTCCCTTAATTTAATTTCGGGAAATCCTAACATTACAAAACTAAAACCGTCAGGAAAAAATACCATATGAGATGCGTTAAACTGTTAATTTTTTATGAGTTTTTGTAGAGAAAAAACAGAGCCCCGCGTTAGCAGGGCCCGTTTTTTGAGAAACTCCATCTGGGAGAAGTTTCTGGCGCAATTGTTATTCTTAGAATCTTGGAAAAGTTCCGAAGTCATCTCCAAAACCGCCACCGATAGGACCGTGTCCACCGCCTACTCTGTCTAGACGTTGACCGATTTCTCTTAGGGTTTGAGATGCTTGTCTCATATACATTCCAGTACCAGTTCTTCTTAGAAGTGGCTGAACTTCCATACGAGTCATTCTATGAGTGGCCGCTAAGTTTTCAAAGGCCCTCTTAACTCTTCTTGGTCTTAAAGCAGTTTCAGCTACGTTTAAGAAATGAGCCGCTTCTTGCTTAAGTTGACGAAGAGCTCTCATTTTTTCCTGAACTCTAGGTCCACGTTGTCCACGAGGACGAATTTGGCTTCTGATTGATTGAAGAACAGTTCTGATGTCTTGCTCGTATTTACGGGCCATTCTTTTAACACCACGAAGTTGTCCAGGACCTTGTCCTCCACCTCTAACTTCTCTTCTGATCTGACGAACATTCATAGAGATATTAGAAAGTTTCATGCTTACTCTGTTGTAAGCTCTTAAAGCGATGGCTGATCTTTCAGCTCTATTTAATGATGTTTCAACTCGGCTTAAAGCATTTTGCGCTCTTCTTGGTAAATTAATATCCATTTCTAAGTCGCGAGCTGAATCTTGAAGATCTCTTAAATCCATTAAGGCCATTTGCTCTCTATGACCAAATCCAGATCTACGATCTGCGATTCTATAAGCTTCAGTTGATTCTACCGAAATTTGCCGGGCTAACCTCCGCGCCTGTGGCGTCGTGGCTAAGGCATCACCTAAAAATAAAACGCTAGCAAATAGCGCAACACCTAATTGTATTTTTGTAAGACTCTTAAAGTTCATATTCTCTCCTCTCTCTTTGCACGTCGTGTACATTTCTTGGTTAGGCTACTTAAAGCAATGCCTGTGCCAAAATTGATTTCATAATTTTCAAGAGGTATGAGGTGCGTCATGGCAGGTGCCTCTTGCTCCGGTTCTTTTTTACCCCAGGTTAAACGGGTCAAAAGGTTATCACGCAAAGCGTCATATTGACGATATTTTAGTGACGCGCTAAAAGAAGCCCATGTCAGAAAGTACAGACTTTAGATTTAATGGAATCGGATCCCTCTTAGGAAAAGAGGCCGCTAAAAAAATTAAGCAGGCCCATGTCTGCGTGATGGGAATTGGCGGCGTTGGTTCTTGGACTGTTGAGGCCCTGGCCAGAAGTGGTGTTGGAAGAATCACGATGGTTGATCTTGATGACGTTTGTCTTTCTAATGTGAATAGACAACTTCACGCCCTCGACGGAACAATTGGAAAAAGTAAAATCGCCGTCATGAAAGAAAGAGTCTTAAAGATAAATCCAAATTGCGAAGTCAATCTTATCGAAAAGTTCTTCACCAAAGAAAATGCTGAAGAAATTTTAGATAATGACTTTGATTATATAGTCGATGCCTTTGATAGCATGTGGAACAAACTCTTTCTAATCGACTTATGTGTAAAAAGGGGAATAAAGATTTGCACTGTTGGCGGGGCTGGCGGAAAAACAGATCCGACTTTAATTAGATCTGGGGATTTAAACTTTACTCAAAAAGATCCCTTTGTTTTTCTCATAAGAAAAAATCTTAAAAGAGAATATAATTTTACAAGAGATAAAACCGTCCCCTTTGGAGTGGATTGTGTTTACTCCTTAGAAGAAGTTTCTTACCCCGATAAAAACGGAGAGATTTGCCAAACCTCCACACGTCAAGACCGTTTGAAACTAGATTGCGATGGCGGTCTTGGTTCCGCTTCTTTTCTCACTGGCTCTTTTGGTTTTGCAGCTGCTCACCAGGCCATCAAAAGTATAACAAGTTAATGCAGTTCTTTGACTCTCATACTCATCAGGTTCGAGATTCCATTAGGCAAAGCCAAGTGCTTAGTGTCGATATTAGAAAGGCCCTTGACCAAGGCCTAAAGCCCGAGGGTCCCTTTTGTCTTGGGATTCATCCTTGGTATATTGATGAGATTGTCATCGATGAAGCTTATGAGCTTATTAAAGAATTTCTTGAGCATCAGCACTTTATGTCCATGGGAGAGATGGGACTGGATCGAAAGATAAAAGTTCCTATTCAAAGACAGCTTGAAGTTTTTGAAAAACAAATAAAATTGGCCATTGATGCTGAAGTTAACTCCCTAGTTCTTCACTGCGTGCGAGCTTACCCGGATGTTTTAAACTTAATTAAAAAATTAAATTACAGGGGCAGTCTTATCTTCCACGACTATAATGGAAATCCAGATATGACCTCCCAGCTTTTAAGATACAATGTTTTCTTTAGTTATGGACCGAAGCTTTATGATGAAAAAAGCGGCGGCTTTAGGTCTTTTACTCATATTCCAAATCATAGGCTTCTTCTTGAAACTGATGACATGGAGGACTATAGAATTGAGGACATTTATGAAAAGGCTGCAAACTTACTTAATTTAGACCTTAAAAAGCTTCAGCAAATCATGCTCGAAAACGCTGAATCCGCGTTTGGTAAGCCTTTACCATCTGACGCCTGTCAGTAAGTGACTAATACGAGTATTTCCTTTAAAATACTGAGATTCTGAAGGAGAACAATATGTCACTTTACCTTATGGTTAGAGGTCCAGCAGCCGGACCAGAACACGCAAAAAATTGGAGTGGAGAAGTTCTAGTAACTCTATCACCAAAGCAAGAAATTCTAGATAAGTGTATCGTTGAGATGGGCCAAAACAATTGGGTTTTTATCCACAGGGTTTCCGAAGGCTATGGATCACCTATGGTCGTTGGAAAATGTAAAATCAAAGAAATAAAAGACAAAACTATTCACTTTGATACTTGGCTTGATATCGATCTTAAACCAACTACCCGTGGAGGCTTTAAATCTTTTTATGAAGCTGAGCCTATGACTGGTGGGATTGACCTTGAAGGGGCCAGCGGCGAAGCAAAGCCTTATTCAATCAGAAATGAATACGTCATGGACGATATTCTAGATCATCCAAAGTTTGGAAAGGGCCTAGTGTTTGAAGTTAAACCTGAATTTGTTTACGCCTCTTTTCCAGGTCACGGAAAAAAACGCTTAGTTCATAATAAGTAATCTTTAATTTCAGTTAGTTATGATGACGAGTATTCTTGTCATCATAACTATATTTCCTTGAATTAACGCATCAGCTTTTATACAACCCAACAAAATCTTTTTGAGGGGAAAAAGCTGATGACCATCATCAAAACGCTGACCATTTATATGGTCTTTACATCTTTATATATTAATCCTGCCCATGCTTGGCTTAGTAGTGCCGTAAGTAGTGTAGGCTCTGGGGTTACTTCAATAGGAAGTGGCGTGACCAATGCAGTCTCTTCTGCCGCCGGAGGCGGATCTGGCGGAAATACTTTTTCTCCTTCTAGCGCTGGAATAAGTGGTTCAGGTGGGATTCCTATTCCAGTAACAAGAGCGGCCACATCGGCTGTATCAAATGTTGCTTCAAGTGCAACCAATGCAGCGACAAGTGGAACTTCAGCGGTTACTAATGCAGCCACCTCAACTGGTAATGCAGTAACAACGGGAGCAACAAATGCAGCAAATGCTGCAAACAATGCTGCTACTAATGCTGGATTTACAGCGACCGCTTCAAACGGAACCATAACAATTGGTAATACTCATGTTGGTAGTGTGAACGCTGGTGTGACGAATGGACAAGTTACTGGAGGCGGAAATGTTAACGTCGCTGGTATCGCTGGTGGACAACAAGCTTCTGTTGGAACAAATGGAAATGGTGGAATTGGTGGAAGCCATACTGTTTCAGCAACTGCTGGCTCAGTTGGATCAGTTACTACGACAAGGGCCGCTTCTGTTGGTCCAAGTGGGGTTAGCGCCTCGGCCAATGATAATGCTTCAGCAAATGTTGCAGGGATCGCGGGAAATGTAGGAACAAATCAATCAGCAACAGCAAGCTCTTCTGGAGTTTCTGGAACTGCCGTAAGTTCTGGTAACGCTCAAGTTGGAAACGTGGCCTCAGCCTCTGGCTCAATAGGTGGTTCAGGTGCAGCTGATTCAGACGGAGTTACTGCAAGTGGAAGCCGTGGAGTGACTGGTTCAGTTGCAGGAATCGGTTCTGGTGGAGCAACTCAATCTGCTACAGCTTCTGTTGGTAGCGATGGAAGTGCAACAGGCTCTCATTCTAGATCGGCTTCAGGTTCTGTGAACGGAATTGGCTCAGCCTCAGCAAATACAACTCAAAGTGGAACAGGGGCCGTTGGTAGTGACGGTGTTACTGCTAGTGGAACAAATTCAAGATCAGCATCTGGTTCAGTAAACGGAATTGGTTCCGCATCTGGGACAGACTCTAGATCAGCTTCTGGAACAGTTGGTGGTTCTGGTGTTTCTGGTTCAGCCGGTAGAACTCAATCAGGATCTGGATCTGTTAATGGAATCGGTTCGGCCACAGGAACAAACTCAAGAACAGCTTCCGGAACAGTTGGTGGCTCAGGTGTTTCTGGTTCAAGAACAACAACACAAACCGGAACTGGTTCTGTTAATGGAATCGGAAGCGGGAATGTAAATAACACAGCTACTTCAACTGGCTCTGCTAGCGGAAGTGGTGTGACTGGTTCAAATACTTCAACTAGAACAACAAGTGGTTCAGTTAATGGTATCGGTTCAGTCTCAAGTAACTCATCAAGAACAAGTACAGCTTCAGCAAGTGGCTCTGGAGCTCAAGTAAGCTCTACTTCTTCAAATTCATCTACTGGTAGTGTGAATGGAATAGGCTCAACCAGCAATACTTCAAGCTCTTCGAGATCAGCCTCGATTGGAAGTACTGGAACTACAACAGGTAGTGGAACGGGCTCAACGTCTGGAGGAAGTGAAGCAGGCACAGCTGGCTCATCGGGATCGACAGGATCTACTGGAACAACTGGTTCAAATACAACTGGTTCAACTGGCGGTGCAAGTAATTCAACAAATAGTGCTTCTGGAGAAACAATTGGTTCATCTGGAAATACTGGCGGAGAAGAAGTTTCTGCATCAAGCTCTAGCTCTACAGGTGAAGGCGAAACTGCATCAAACTCAAACTCTTCAACTAGCGGCGAAGGTGAAACCTCTTCAAACTCAACTGGTGGGTCAACCGGTGGAACAGAAGAACCTCCTGGAGAAGAGCCGCCAGGTGAAGAACAGGAAACAGGAAATAATAAAGTTAGTTTTAGCGTTATGCCTCTCTTTTTTGGTGACTTCAACAAGTACACAAGGGCCATTAACCTAGCTAATTCAGATAAAGATGCTTACGAAGATAATTCACTACAAAGAGATCACGGTACCAATGGTTATATGGTTACGAAGTATATTGAGTACACCGTTGGCCTTGGAGTCCTAGGAGTTTGGAACTATCCAGAAGCTACTGGCGCTCTAGAGCACTTTAGCATGATGGTAGGTGTCGCTCCTGTTAAATCAGGAAAAATTCAAATCAAAGGAAAAGTAGAAGATCCAAAAATGCTAGAAGACTTTTCAAGAAAAGTTCCTTTTCAAGCAGAAGAAGTTGATTCTTGGAATATTGGTGATTCAGTTGTTTATGAGACTGAAGGTGGAATCATGTTCTTTGGTGGAGTTGCTTACTATGTGCTTAGCCTTAATCAAACTTTTGTTGTTTCTGGTGGCCAAAAATTTCATGTTAAGAAAATTGATTTTGATGAAGTTTTAGTTGAAGTTAAAGGAACAAAGACAAAAACTGGTACTAGTTCATTAGGGATTCCGTTTACTTCTTTATCTAGATCACACCTATCTAGATATGCTGAAGGGATGAGCTTTAGAATTGATATATCAACTGAAGAAAATAGAAAAGCTTACGAAGACCTTCTAAAAGGTAATGCAATCCCAGTTCAAAAGCTGGCTGCTGACCCTACTAACGAGTCGGTTGAGTTCTTAAGTGAATCAACTTCAAAGTTAAGCGGAAGGATTTCAACTTTTAAACTAGGTGTTCCACTCCTACCATTCGTATCTCTAAGATTTATGAAAGGTAAGATTCACGCAGTATCAAAAGTTAAATCACATAAGCGTGGCCTAACATCAAAGACTGATTACGGTATTTATCTAGCCGGTAGCAAAGGACGTCTTATCAATCGTCATAGGGAATCCTTTAAACTTTTCTATGCTGGTAAGGGAACTGTTACAAATAAAAACAATCAGGTTCTTAAAACAAGTGAAAGAGGACATTTTCTCTGGGCCTTTATTGTAGATAAAACCAAGGTTAAAAAGCTTAGAAAATCAATTGCTAAACTCTCTGCTGATACTTTTATGCCAGACGCCCTCGCGGTTAATGTACCTGGAGATAAGAAGGACCGTTTAGGTTATACGCAAATTGCAGCTGAGTTTTCATTTGATAAAAACTTTATCGATCACCTCCATGTTCTAAATACTTCATCTGCAGGTTTAGACTCTATTAAAAAGGAAGCCACAAAACTAAGTGATAAGTATTTTGACCTTGGTAAAGATGAACTTGGTTATTGTAACGCCAATGAATCAATTTCTGATTGTAAAAGAAGTGAAAGATCAAGTATCAAACGAGCAGTTAAGAGAGCTTCGAAAACTCTTCATAAAATGCTCGTAGAAAAAAATCAGAAAGAATACGCTAAACTTTATGCTAATTTTGGAAAGTATGTATGGAGTAACCCATTTGTCTTTAGGGCCATGATGAAAAAGGCTAGCAATTGTGGACTCTTTATCAACTTTGATGTTGTGGGTGAGAAAATCGCCTACTTTAATAGAACTTTTAGATACGCCAAAAGCAACAACTGTACTATTAGAGACCTTTAAGAATTACTCAAAGATTACAGCCACTTAGATGGCTGTAATCTTTACTAAACCCCCTCTCATTTCGTTTTACTTAAGCTAAAAATAGGCCATGAAAAAATGGTTTATAAACTTAGGTATTATCTCTTACTTAACACTGATCTTCTTGCATGGTCTGCCCTTTGACTCGCTTTTGTTTAAGGTGGCAAAGGAAAAGACAAGTCCAGTTGTGATGGGTATGGGGATTTGGCAGGGCTGGAATATGTTCTCACCAAACCCACTTAGATATGATGTTAATATTTATGCTCGCCTTTATTATCAAGACGGAACAATTATAACAAAGAACGTAGAAGACTCTCTAGAGGAAAACTTTCTATTTCCTTTTAGAAGAGTGCGCTGGACTAAGTGGTCAAAAGACAATGTTCGTCAGAATAGCCACGCTGTTCTTTGGAAACCCTCTCTTAAGTATATGGTTGATAAGTACGCTGAACAAGGAAACCCAATATTAAGAGCTGAGCTAATTCGTCGTTGGATTGAAGTTAAAATTATTCATGGAAAACAAGAAAATATGATCCCTCTAAAGAAATGGGATCCAAAACTATCTGAGGATGAAGTCTTTTTTAAGCTTCCTGAAGACCTTAACACAGTGGCGAGAAACTAATTATGTTTTCAATTAAATCCTTTGCCAAAGCTTGGGACAAATTCTTTTTTTCAGACGAGGCTCCTACTTCTTTAGCCGTCTTTAGAATTCTTTTTGGGCTTCTAAATATTCTCAATGCTGCTTCTTTAATCCCGGATGCTATCGTTTGGTACGGGACAAACTTTGGAAGCACAATGCCGATTGGCCTATCTCAACAATTGTATAGTGGCTTTAGAATTAATGTATTCAATTGGTTTGCACCGACAGATATTGCCATGTGGGTAATTCTGTATTCTTACTTACTTCTTTCTATTTTAATTACAATAGGCTTTAAAACAAGAATAGCTAGTATCCTGGGCTTTATCGTTATGGTTTCTCTTCAAAATAGAAACTTTATGATTCTAAACAGTGGGGATACGGTTTTAAAATGTATGGCCTTTTTAATGATGTTCGCTCCCTCTGGGGCTGCCCTTTCTGTAGATGCCTGGCTTCGTTTTAGAAAAACCGGCGAAAAAATTAAAACTATTAAAAATACCACTGTAAGGCTTCTTCAAATTCAGTTTAGCTTAGTCTATTTAGCGACCTTTATCTTTAAGTCCTACGGAGATATGTGGCTTGATGGAACTGCAACTTATTACACAGCAAGACTTCTCTCTTTTCAAAGAGTCGTTATTCCCCACGTCTTTGACTATTTATGGTCCGTAAAGTTCATGACCTGGTCGGCTCTTTTTATCGAGTGGGCACTGGGTACACTTATCTGGATCAAAGAGCTTAGATATCCAGTCGTCTTTGCGGGAATCGGTCTTCATATTGGAATTGAATTAACTATGAGTATTGGATTCTTTGAGTGGATGATGCTTTTTTCCTTTATTCTCTTTATCGAACCACACCATGTTCAAGAGTATATACTTGATAAACCAAAGAAACTTTATCTTCACTACCTGCCCATTGCCAGAGGCCGTTTAAAAGCTTTATATAGCTATTATGTAAGTGGAATAAACAGAGGTTAAACAAGTGCATAAGCCCATTTTATTTTTTGACGGCGTTTGTAGCCTTTGTAATGGCTTTATCGACTTTCTTTTTAGATGGGATGAAAAAGAGCAGTTTACTGTAGCTTCTTTGCAGGGAAATACAGCGCAGGAAAAACTTCCTGTAGAATATACAAGAGATCTCGATACATTTGTTCTTTATATTGATGGGGAAATCTACGTTAGATCCACCGCTGTTTTGATGGTCATTAAAAAGCTTCCCTTCCCATGGAACTTTCTAGGATATATTGGAATGATTTTCCCCAAAGTCATTAGAGACTTTGTTTATAAAAGGATAGCAAACAATCGATATCTTATGTTTGGAAAAAAAGACAGCTGCCGTCTACCAACTCCTGAAGAAAGAGCCCGTTTTTTAGGTTAGTATGAATAAGCCAAGTCTCTACGGAAATAACCTCGAATCATTAAATGAATGGCTTTTATCAAGAGGTCATTCGCAAAAACAAGGCGAAGTATTACTTCGATATTTATTCAATGGTGAAAAAGAAAACTATCTCCCGCAGTTTTGCGAAAAGATGTTGAAGGATCTAGAAGAGAGCTTCTCAAAAGAGCTACCCAAACCAGCTTCAACTCAAACCGCTAAAGATGGCACCATCAAGTTTCTAATGGAAATGGAAGACGGAGAAAAAGTGGAATCCGTCCTTATCCCCTTCTACAAAAAGTATACCTTATGTATTTCCTCTCAAGTTGGTTGCGCTATGAACTGCGACTTTTGTTATACGGGAACCATGGGACTAAAAAGAAACTTAAAGGCCGGTGAAATCGTCGGACAGTATATGTACGCCGTAAACTATTTACGATCTAAAAAGAGTAATGAGCCACTTCCAAATATTGTTATGATGGGTATGGGCGAGCCTCTTCATAATTTTGATGAAGTAAAAAGGGCCCTTGAGATTCTGACACACGAGAAGACCTACGCTTTAAGCCCACGTCAAATTACCTTATCGACTGTGGGTTATCTGCCTGGATTAAAACGCTGGCATGAAATGCCTCCTGTAAACCTGGCCTTAAGCCTGCACTCTCCAGTTAAAGAAATTAGAGATCAACTAATTCCTGTGAATAGAGGTTATCCACTTCCTGAAGTAATGGAAGTTCTGGAAGCCGTTCCACTTCATCATAGGCAAGTTATCACCTATGAGTACTTACTCATTAATGGGCTTACAGACCGAGACGAAGATGCTCATGAATTAGCGAAGATTCTCTTAGGGAAAAAAGCCATGATCAATTTAATTCCCTTTAATCCTTACCCTGGTTCTGCCTATAAAAAACCTTCAACAGAAGATGTCATAAGGTTTAAATCGATTTTGGTTTCTTATAAACTAATGACAATGGTAAGAACGACAAAAGGTGATGAAATCTTAGCTGCTTGCGGACAACTAAAAGCTAAGACGCAAGAGAGTCTTCAATAGGCTCTTCTAATTCATAGGGATCCTTTCCTTTTTTATTAAGCCAACCTAGATAAAGCGCAATAGAAACATGATCCAGTAAATCAAAAGAGTGAAACTTAGGTTTTTTGCCGGCATCTTTTAATTTTTCAAACATAATTACTGAATGTTCATGCGGAACATAAGTATCATGCTTCCCGGCGAAGATTGTCACTTCTCCCTCAGGTAAGTTTTCAATATTATTTTCTTGATTAAAAGGAGCGACTCGAGTGTCGTATGCATTTTTATTCCAGCCCGCTTTTGAAAGAGCTCTTTTCGTCTCTAGAGTTATTAAAGAATTAAAAATCCCCTCTCCCAATCTATAGCCAGTACTTACAGCAATGAGCTTTGCCACTTCTAAATGATTGGCCAACCAAAAGGCCGGAAGAGTTCCTGCACTGAAGCCAAAGATTTTGATGGGTCGATTGAATAAACCTTCTCTATCGAGAGTAATCAAAATATCGTTTTTTAATCTTACTAAGGATTCTTCCGTCTGCTTTGGAGTCAATCCGATTACACTCATGGGTCCTTGATAAATTATCTTTGTCCCTTGATTAGGAAGAAAGCCAACTGACTCAGCTCTTTCAATGGGCATGTTCCAGCCAGGAAAACAAATCCAAACGCATGACTCATCGTTTGTTCGCACCACTTTTTTTGTAAAGCTTTGATAAGTCTCTTGGTCCTCGACCTCTTTTTTGAGGCTCGGAAGATTCATTCCTAAATAGATAACGTCTAAAATCTTTAACATAGCTATAAATTCATCGGGTTATGCTAGGCAGACTTTAATTTATCGTCGCAGAATTTGTAAATTTAAGGATTTCAAAAGCTTAAGCCTGCTATTTGTTCGTCATCAAAAAGCTGTTCTTTTATTAAATTGCTATAACACGAGTCATACCGCCGGCCATATATGGCACCCTCAATGCGCGATAGACCCCTTTTGAGCGCTGTATTTGGCCGGCATCTGATTTTTCTTTCCCAAAATTTTCTGATATTTTCCCCCCTCAAAAATGAGGTAAAAAATGGAATTTCTAATAGCAGGCGTGATTTCTCTGATCATTGGCTCTTGTGCAAGCACGGGAGACGTACCAGTAGGAAAAACTTGGACCCCAATCGTTCAGAACAAAGATAACTCTCCAGTTAAGTTCTATAGTCGTAAAAACCCTTATGGTGAATTTTCCAATTTTGCTCTTTTCCCTATCAAGGTTGACGGAAAACTTTGGGGCACAAGTGAACATTACTACCAGGCCCATAAATACGATAAAAAAGAACTCCAGGAATACGTTCGCCAAGCAGGTTCTCCCGAGGAGGCTGCAAAGCGTGGTCGTGACAAGAATTACCCAAAAAGAGGTAACTGGAAGGAAGTTAAAGATCAGATTATGTACAAGGCCCTCGTGGCCAAATATACACAACATCAAAACCTAAAGGAGCTTTTGCTTTCTACAGGCAATGCTCCAATCATTGAGCATACGAAAAGAGATAAGTACTGGGGAGACGCTGGGGATGGCTCAGGTCTAAACAAACTAGGTATAATGCTCGTTGATATCAGAGAGAAGATTAAGGCCGGTAAGCTCTAAACCTTTCAAACTGACCTACTACCATGGTGATGAATAATGCCAGGTCTCAAACCGAACTCAAAGATCTCTTTAGAATTGATGATTTATAGAGGTTTGAACCCCACTGGACTGATTTTGATCTAAAAAGAAACCAGCTTCCCTATAGCGCGTCGATAAAACTTAGAGTGACCACCAAAAACTGTTAGCTCCTTGCTTACCTGGCTTTTTTCATCACCATTCAAGTAGGTCAGTTTATAAACCTTTCATTATTACACAGTGCGTTGTGACACTGCTCATCTTGGTGTACATTCCTTCTCGGCTAAGGACATTCAACAGTTAGAAGAAGCTGAAACCGTGGGGGATTTGGGGTGATTAATTTATCAGATTTAGATAAATCGAGAAGAAGTACAATAGCGAAGGTTAAGAGGCCAAGGGAGATTTTGGTAAGCCTTCCTAATAAAAGAATAAAAGAATTTGGAATACAGCAAATTATTTCAACCCTACTGGCTGAAAGATTGCCACTAGGCTTGAAGCGTATATTTAAATAATTGAACCGAATGGTTCGCATTTAGGGGATTTTTGCTTTGTTGAGGCGTCGGGGGGTCGGCGCCTCACCTTTCCGACTAAATTACTCTCATACTAAACAAATCAGCCCATTTACCGAAAAGTTAAACGTGAGAGTCATCGTTTATCTAAGTCTATTTTTTAGTTTAATTTCCTGTGCCCATCAGAGCTCACGCCTGCCCGCAAGTCAGATCTCTTGCACGGAAAGTGTCGAGGTCATTCTAAGAAATTCACGAAAGCTCTCACCTGTCCAAAAGGCCAGGTCCATAAATGATATGGAAGGTTCCGTTAAAGGAAGCTTTGCTGAAATCGGGGCTGGTCAAGGAATTTCAGCTAAATTCTTTGAAGCCAAAAGAGCAAGTGAGACCGTAGTAAAAACTATCTCAGCTTATGGCAAAGAGGAGTCTGATCGTCTTTACGGAGGCGGAGTTCGTTACGTTAGCGAACAACGATTAGATCAAATGCTAGAAAAAGAATTTACCACCATTTTAGAACATAAAAGTGAATATAAAAGAGGTGTAAAAGTTTTTTCAATTGCAAATACTGTCACTTCTAATGTCGACGGTTCAGGACATGGTTGGCTAGGGATAAAGTTTGCAGACCTTGGAAACCCCAGGGGCGCATTTCAGGAAATAAAAATTCATCTTAATTTTGGTAAGACAAGTTTAGAACAGCAACATTCTGAGCTAGGTAAACTTGGAGTTAATCTCATTCACTATCTTTTTTCAGGTCAGAAGATTCCCGCTGGTGACGACCTTATTGAATCTTTACTGGATGGAGTAAAAAAGAAAACTATTTCACTTGATAGTATAGAGTGGTCAAAGGGAATGAGAAAGGTAGGTATCCCTACTGTAGATCTCGTCGATAAGAAATTTGCGGATTTTGTTATTTTTGATCCAACGGGAAAATCCCTAACAGGAAAAGATCTCTTTTTTAGAAAGAATGTCTTAGCTTTTGAAGACGGCTCTTATAACCCAAGCTCATCCCAATATTTAAATTTAAGAATGGTCAATTGGCCTGAGCTTCTAGCAAAGTTTGACGGTAATAAAAAACGGGCCATAAGCCATCTTAGGTCAAAGCTAAGAAAGGGTGACCATGTGGTCCTAACGGGGAAAAACGGAAGAAAAGGTTTCCAAGAATATCTTAGCTCTACGATGAACAGCTCTAACACTGTTGTTCTAAGCCCAGACGAATTAGTCTCCAAGACCCCAACTCTCTTAAAAAAGCATTTGGCTAAGATGAGAGAGAAGAAACTACTTCCAGCTATAAAGCAAAATGACCTCGATTCCTTTAGTGAAAGTCACTACCGTGTTCTCAAAGACTTAGAGGCCCGCGGAGAAGTAATCATCCTTCCGTAGCATCTAATTAATAGATAGAAGAAATCAAACTATTATAATTGTTCAAAATCTGATCCTAGGCTATAAGTGCCATGCGCAAGACGCACACACACTCTGGGAGAAAGAAATGAAGAAATTAATCATCAGCTTAATCGCCGTATCCTCAATCACTGCTATGGCAAGCAGCACTCAAATCAAACGACTGAAGGTTCCATCCCGTATCCATACGGCAGTGGAAGAAAATTATGAGTTTGGCCGGAATCAGGCCGACTTCGGAGGGATCAGCTCTGTTAGATATTTTAAAGTGCTAAAGGGTTCACAATATAGAAACCTAAAGGCTGTGGTTAATTATCTTGTTCAAAATGAGAAGGGCAATATTGGCTATGTCTGCCCTGAAGAACTCTCGATCTCAGAGTGCGTTTCTCGCTTTAAAAGTGATGAATACTCAGATAGCGAATATATGCATCTTTTTAATGACGACGACGATCATCAAGAAGTCATGGACTTCGATCAAAATATTTTGATGATCGATAACTTTGTAAAAAACAAAACTCCTAAAGGTATGAAATATACGGCCTGTGAAAATGTTTGGAGCGTGGATGTTTGCACAAGCATCATCATCGATGATTCAAAAGGCAGAGCTGTTACTGTTGATTTTGACTACGGAGCGTAAGCTCTTAAAGGACCTGTGAGATTCAATCTCCCAGTTAAATGTCGCGGGTCCTTTTTTTATTTTCCTAAAAGAATATTATCCACAAAATTTTTAACCAAAAGATTTGACTCAGGAGTTTCTTGAATAGAATCCAAGATATTGTTCAGGTGAGCCGGGTCTTCAGTATATTTTTCTTTATAAACGCTTAACCTTTGCATTAGCCTAGTTCGGTCGAGCTCTGGGTGAAACTGAAATGTCCAAAAAGGAGCATTCTCAACTTTAAAAGAATGAAGGCATTCATCTGTATAGGCCAATAGCTCGCATCCTGAAGGAAGTTCAATAGCTTTTTCTTGATGAACAGACACGGCCCTAAAGCCTGATGGAGTATTCCTAAAAATTGGATCACTCTTAGCTCTATCAGTAAGGCTGATAGGCAGAGTTCCCATTTCAAAATTATCAGTATCTCTTATAATTTCTCCACCTAGTGCTAAAACGGCCAGCTGAAAGCCAAAGCAAGAGGCAAACGTCGGAATTTTTTGGTCAATTAAATCCTTAATCAGCTCTATACAAGAAGAAATAAAAATGTATTTTCCTGGTTCTAAAACAGAGGCTTCACTTGCTCCCCCAATAAAAACCGCATCAATGCCTTTTAGAACCTCTTTTGAGAAGATTGGTTTCTCAAAGACATCTAGAATTTCAATTTGAGACTTATCTACTCCAGAATAATCTGCAAAGCTTTGATGCTCTTCCTCCCTAACTGTAGGGTCTTCACGAATCTGGATGAGGAGAATTTTTAGCCCCTCTCTATCTTTATTTAAACTATCCATTAAACTATTAATATCATGATGAATTTTGAAAGTCCTTATAGATTTATACCAAATCTTTTGACCACCTCAAGAGTGGCCATTGCGGCCTACTACCCGTTCGCACCGTATTCAATAAGACTTTTTCTCATCATGGCCGTGATCTTTACTCATATTGATATTTTTTTAGTTCTTAATTTTAATTGGCATTCAAAATTTGGAAAATCTTTAGGACCAATTGCCGATAAGCTACTTCTCCTTTCTGTGGCCATAACCACATTCTATACAAGTGCGATTCCGGCTTGGAAGTTTTTCCTCCTGGTCTCTAAAGATATTGTCGTTCTAGCGGCGGGTCTAACTCTTATGGCAAAGCATGGAGTGGAAGTGCTCCATCATATTCCCTACCGAAGACTTGGAACTTTAACCATTGCCATACAATTGGCCCTGTTTATCAATTATCTTCAAGCAGGGGTGATGAATAGTCATCTCCTGCATATTGCAATGCTCATTAGCTCTCTCTCCGCCATTGATTACGGAATTCGCATAGTTAAAGGTGAATTCGTCAATCCTGATAAAGATAATACTTCCCGCGCCTAGTTGGAAAATGACTTATTATTTGTTAAATAGTCCTTCATGAATACTATTATGAAGATTGCTATTATTTTCTTGGCCATTACCGGAGCCACTACCCTTTTAATGAACTCAACAGAAGTTGAGTTTAGGAATGCAATCTTTTGGCAAAACCATGGGGTTTTCTTTCTAATTTTTATAACCCTCTTCCCTCGCCTGACTTTATTATTTTCAAACGTGGCTTTTGGAGGACTATTTTGGTGGTTAGGCTTTTTCTTTGCCCCAAGGATTCTTGTGGCCACACTTGCGACTCTTTCCTATTGGGAGAACAATCCTGTCTTAGTTGTTATAGCGTGGCTTGTGGCCATCTCAGGTGAGACCGGAGAGAAGTCACTTTTAAATACACAGGTTAGAGTGGTTAGAACTGGAGGAAGACCGTTTACTCGAGAGTCTTTCTCTCATTCACATGTTGAGCAAGGTGAAACCATAGAAGCGGAATATAGAGAAATCAAATGAGTGAAGAAAAAATAAACGAGCTTAAAGAAAAGTTAAAAACAGAAGTTGAAGAGACTGACTGGGCCCCTTTAAAACAGCATCATGATCATGGGGCCGTCTTTATTGTTACAGGTGTTGAACTTCTGGATGCGGCCGTGGCCGTGGCTCAAGATAAAGTTGATTTTATTAAGCTATGGCTTGAATCTGGAGCTCTTAGAAAGCCTAGCGAAGAAGAAGTAAAAAAGTGGGATGAAAATAAAAATCTAAAGCTTGCGAAGTTTATTATTATTCAGCCCTATGTCCTTATTGAGCTTATACCGAGCGACCTGCAATAACACCTGAAGACCAGGCCCACTGAAAATTATATCCACCCAGCTGCCCGGTAACATCGAGCACTTCACCTATAAAATATAATCCCGGGGAAATAGTACTTTCCATCGTTTTTTGATTTATATCGCTAGTATCGACCCCTCCTGCTGTGACTTCAGCCTTTCTATAGCCTTCTGTCCCAGTGGGAAGAACTTCAAAATTTCTTAGTCTTTCTTTAGCCTTATTGATTTCTTTTTTAGGCATTTCGTTTAGAGGCTTTTTATTTTCTGGAACTAGAAAATCCAAGAGCCTATTGGGTAATTTACTATGAAGGACTTGAGAGATCGTTTTTTTAGACTGAGTCAAAAGCTCATCTAGGTTCTCATCAGGAAGCCAATTTATTTTAAGCTCTTCTCCCTTTTCCCAGTGCAAAGAAGATTTAAGAATAGCAGGGCCACTTAAGCCTTTATGGGTTAGAAGAACATCTTCTATAATTTTAAACTTACCCACTTTCACTTCAGCAACCTGAGAAAGCCCTGAAAGCTCAGAAGTTCCATTAACTTTTAGGCCTACTAGCGCAGGTCTCATGGGGATAATCTTATGCCCATACTTTTTAGCCAAGGTCTGCCCAAAGTCAGTGGCACCAATTGTTGGAACAGAAAGCCCACCAGTAGCAATTATTAGTTTTTCAGTGTCTACAGAGTTTTCTTTCCAGCGAATTTTATATTGCTCGCTCACCTCGATTCCACTTGCCCCATAGACAATTTCTACACCTGCCTTTTCACATTCTTTTAAAAGCATAGAGAGGAGCTCTTTGGCGCTAACTTCGCAAAAAAGTTGACCAAGTTTTTTTTCAAAGAACTTAATATGATAGGACTTCACAAGTTCAATAAAATCTTTTTCTCGATATTCTTTTAAGGCATATTTATGAAAATTTCTTTGAGAACAGATATAGTCATTTGGGGTAACTTTTAGGTTTGTGAAATTAGCTCTTCCGCCACCTGAGATTAGGATTTTTTTCCCAGCTGATTTATTATGCTCTAGAAGAAGAACCTTCTTGCCTCGTTTTCCTGCAGTGGCCGCGGCCATAAGACCGGCAGCACCTGCACCAAGGACGACGACATCATAATTCATGAGCGAGAGGAAAGTGACAGCTCTTATGGAGAGATTTACTTCCGCCTTTTTTTGTTAGCGTTACCTCTTTTGTTAATATTGCCCTACCCCTTTTCCAACTTAGTAAGACTTTATCACCTGCTCGGTAATATTTGAGAGCAAAAACGAGGTCGTAAATATTCTTTATATCAATCTCTCCAACTCTGCTTAGAATATCTCCAGCTTGCATACCAGCTGACTCTGCCGGTGAGTTTGGAGAAGTCCCAGTGCAAAGAACCCCTACGATATCATCCGATTGCCCAAATTTTGGAACACAACCTAAATGAGCTCCATAACCACGAGGGCGATCCGAACCAGTTCCCATCGAGAAGTCCGGATTAAATGTTAAGTTTGAATCATTATTGTCCATGAACTCAATTAAGTCTGTGGCAAAAACCCTTGTTTTTTGAATTGAGGAATAATCAATCTTGCTAGCATCATCACTAGGCCGATGATAATCGTCGTGACCGCCAGTTGTAAAAAAGAGAACAGGTACTTTTGAGTTGGCAAAAGAAGCATGATCACTAGAGCCTACGCTCTCCTTTGAAAATTCAAATGGGTGCTCGTCCACAGGAGTAATATTCTTTAGGATACCACTCCATTCTTTTGCCGAGTCTGTCGCCATAACTTGAACTGATTTTTTAAAACGTCCCACCATATCAAAATTTAGCATGGCCACAATCTTTCCATAACTAGGTTCATATCGAGGCCAGCTATTCATAAAGTGGGCCGAACCAAGAAGTCCCATCTCTTCGGCGTTAAATAGTACAGCTATAACCGTTCGCTTAAGATTCTTATCCTTAAGCTCTTTAATCATATCCATGACAAGAGCTGTTCCTGAAGCATTATCATCTGCTCCATTATGAATGGCCCGAACTCTTCGATCACCAAGCGAACTTGGCCCCCCATAACCGAGGTGGTCCATATGAGCACCTATGACTATTATTTCTTTTTTAAGTTCTTCGTCTGTTCCTGGAAGGTAAGCAATCACGTTAGAAACTCTTCCGGTTTTCTTTTCAAGCTTTACACTTAGGTTAGCTTTTTTATTAAGAACTTCTGAAGATGGCTTTTGTGTATGTGCAATCTCTTCTTGACGAGCCCTTAAGCTTTTTTGTCCTAGGAACTGATTGATAAAATCCATTCTAACTTGCCCGGCCACTGTATCAATTCGATCACCTCCACCTTCGCGCTCATCAAAGAAGGGATCTTCTTCTGAGCGAGTTAAAGAAAGTGGGTCTTGAACATAGAGAACTCCAGCAGCTCCATGAGCAGCGGCATTTTTGATCTTATAAAAAAGTGTTCGATAAGTAATATAAGCAGGGTCTCTAAATTTTGATTCACTATTTCCAATGGCAGGGTCCCCTGACATAAAAACAACGATCTTACCTTTTACATCAAGACCCTCATAATCATCATACACAAGCTTTTCATCTGATTTTGGAATTGAGATTCCATAGCCAACAAAAACAAGCTCACGTTCTTTTAAGCTACCAGTCAAAGACATTGAAAGCGGCTGAAATTTTGGAGCAACTACGCCCTCAATCGAAGCGCTATTGTCGCCAACTTTTTCCATTTTAGTGAAGATGGTAAAATCTTGCTTATAACCACCTCTTCCAAAAGGAGTGACTCCCATGTCTTTAATTTTTTGTACCAAATAATCCACGGCCTTTTCACCGCCAGGTGTTCCAGGCTGCCTTCCTTCAAGAGAGTCACTGGCCAAGGTCTCTAGGGTTTCAAAAAGAATATGAGAAACTCTTGGAGTGCTAGAAACTGCGACGATTGCTGAAAAAATTAGGACAAAGCTTAAAGCTCTTTTCATTTTGTACCTCTCTATAATAGGGTTTATGCATATCATAAAAAACTTGGAAACCTAATTGAGAACTGAGCTTTACCATGCCTTGTTTACCCATTTTCCCATTGTCTTAATGGGACTAAGCCCTGTCTGGATGCTCCTTGACGCGCTCGGTAAACCAAAACATCTTGAAAAGACATGGACCTACGCTTTTCGCTTTTTTTTCTATGGGGGCCTTCTTACCTATATGGTGAATCTCTTTCTTGGGGATGAGGCCTACGATGCCGTTAAGAATACGGCCTGCTCAATCGCTGCCTTACAAAAGCATGATGACTTGGCCCATATGGCGTTGTATTTTTATTTGGCTGGACTTCTCTATGAACCGCTTCAGTTTAAATTTCCAAAAAAGGTTCTTGGAATCATTTTATTTATCTTTTTATCTATTGGGACTTATTATCTGATTCTAACTGGACATAGTGGTGCCGAGACAGTTTACGATCTAGGCACCGGAGTAAAAGTTAAACTTTGTCCTTAAAGCCATCTTTAATTTCCACAGAACCCTTTTCGTAATCGTATTGAGAACCCATTGTGGAATGAGGGATGGCATACATACAAAATAAAACAAGACCCGCTATGACTGTGGCCACTCTATTAGGTTTTCGATAATTAAGAATGGCAGCAATACTCCAAAAGATAACCATGATAAGAAGTTTATTATCTGTTAAGTCCCAGTCAAAAGGAAAACCTGCCCAGTACACGCCAAAAGCAAATTTTTGAACAAGAGGTCCGAGAACCATTCCTCCAAACATTAAGCAGCCGGTTACATAATAAGAAATTTTCGTAAATGAATTTGTCTCAAAGGCCGCTTCAAATAAAGCCAAGGCCGACAAAAGCATTGAAAGGAACATAAAAAAGATATGGGGAGCTAAAATATAAGTTGGAACTTCACCTTTATATCTAATAAAAATAGGGTCCTTAACTGAAGCTATATTTTGAACTTTTCCGTCGATATTCAATGTTAGGTAATACATTAATTTCCCGGCCGGTGGCTGGTTGGGAAGATCAAATCTAAGAAAGTTACCTTCATCTTTTAGGGCGACGGTTGTCCAGGCGTCATTGGTTGGATATCGCTTGTAAGTAATCGTTCCTTGCATGTTTTTTGAGACTTTAGGTACATCAACTGGGGCACCTGTACTTCCTCCATGACTTCTTGGAAATTTTACTTTTACTGCGGCGTCACCCTCTCCAATCATAACTTTTTTGGGATAGGTCGGTCCGGTTGAGCGCTGATAAATTACTGTAATTAAAGTAACCAAAATGGCCAGTGGGATAGTTATCTTAAATTTTTGCGTCATATTAACCTCGACCTCTTCATTGGGCTTTGCTATACACTTCCCTCAATCAAAAGAGGAAACATCATGAAAAAAAACATGCTCATCGTCAAAATCTATTTAGCTATGTTTATATTTGTCTCGTCTCCCAAGCTTATCTTAGCAGCGGACGATAAGACTAGTCCTTCTTCACCGTTAACCCTTACTCAAGAGCTGGCAAAAAGAAAGGAAGCCTCTAAATCTAAGAAGAGAGACCCTAAAATTAAAGCGGAATTCGCCCGCGCCATAAAAGAACTTAGAAATTCTGGAATAGAAAAAACCTCAAAACAAAAAGGTGCCAAAGCTCCTGAGTTTCATATGGGAGGAAAACCATTTTCTGAAACTCTTAAAAATGGACCCGTTGTTTTAAAGTTTTATAGAGGCTCTTGGTGCCCTTATTGCAATTTAGAGCTAAAAGCCTATCATCAAAACTATTCTAAGTTTAAAGAAAAAGGCTATCAGTTAATCTTTCTTACTCCAGATAGCCCACGCGAGATTTCTAAAACTCTAAAGAAAAATAATTACACCTTTCCTATGTATACAGATGTAGAAAATTCAATTGCAAAGAAATTTGGAATTGCTTTTAAGCTAGATGAAAAAGTTAATGAGCTCTATAAAAAATTTGGAATTAACCTAGTTAGGGCACAAGACAATACAAATAATGAGCTTCCCATGCCTGGAACCTATATTATCCAAAAAGACGGGACCATTAGCTTCGCCCATGCAGACGCCGATTACACTAATAGAATCGACCCCTTAGACCTTCTTAAAGAGCTTAAGTAAATAGGCTAAGTACCCGATAAGACGTAAGTGAGAGCTTATTTAGTCTTATTTCTATTTTTTAGTCCTCCCTCCTTTGCATGTAAAAAAGGAGTAGAGGCCCTTGGTAAAGTCGTTGATCAAAAGATTAACGGGCGTTTTCCATTAAGACCTGAAGCCCTTCAATCAAAACTTAAAGATGTAAAAGATATTATCCCAAAAAGCTTAAGTACTGCCGATGAAAAGGTAATTGCGAAGTTTATCGATGATGCTCATAACTCAGGTCCTATTAGATCTCAAATGGATTTCTTTGAAAGAAGAAAAGAGCTTGAAGATATCCTATCAAAGCAAGGACATTTAAATGAAAGAGAACTTGCCGAATCAATTCTTAACAAAACCTTTAATCAAAGGCATATTGGAAATGAGAACTCCTTTGCTCATGCCCTAAATAATGAAACTTCAGATTTTATTCAAATGTCTGGGTACACCTATAATAAGCAAGCCTTACAGAAAGGTTTGGATGCCTTAGACGACGGAAAAAAACTTCCAGCAGCGGTCCAAAAAGACTTAAGAGATTTAGCCAGAGATATTGATGATTTTGAAATGGTCAGTATGAGAAATTCGTTTAGAACAATGAATGATAAAGCGAGCGAGTCAAAATCTTGGATAGAAGGATTCGCTACGGACACCTCTAAAAAAGAAATCACTCGTAATCCTTCCCTTAACCCCTATAAACCTTCAGTTGATCCATCAAGTATCAAAACTAAAAACCCTGACATAGTAAAATTAAAACTAGAAGGGCAAGACTCTTCCCAAGGAGCTTGGGAGTTTATTTTGAAAAAAGGTGACGATAAATTTGTCTATGTTAGAGACTTAAAAACCGGTTTAGAGATTCCAATAAAAGATAATCGTGCCTGGAATATTTTAAGAGGACGGGCCTATAGAGAATGGGCCGTGGCAAACCCAAGGGAAGCGAAGGTAAAGAACTTGGCCATTTTAGAAGCGGAGCTTGAAAAGGGAACTCACGCCATAAGAGATGTCATGTCCAGTCTCCTTGGAGATGCAAAGCAATTGATCAGCGCTGATATTGAAAAGTCATCGCAGGTGATCTCAAATATTAATCAGCTAAAGAGCAAATCAAAGCTACTGGCCGATTCTGTGGATGATGCCGAGGCCTGGGAGCTAAAGGGATTGATTCAGGAAGTTCAAAAGCTTTACAACTCTCTCTAATTCCATATTTTTCTTATACATAATATTTTCAAGTACTTAGAGTAAATAAAGAGCTTGAGATTTTTTCAATTCTATCCTACTTTAAAACAAACGTTTGAATTAAAACGAACGTTTGAAATAGGTGTATTTATGAAAAACTTGATCTTCTTACTCTTCTTCTTTTTCCTATCTGTAGTGGCCGTTCAGGCTTCCCCGGTTGTTAAACTAGATGAAGGCTTCCTTGATAAACTTATTAAAGAAAGCCCCCCTAGCATTGAGAATATTGAGGCCTCATTCTTGGCCGTAGATTCTGGTAGGACCAGGGCTCGCGATATCTATGCCCCTACAGTTTCTGCCTCGGCGAATATTTTAGATAGTGATGAAAAAAGCCTAAACAGCTTTATGCCCACCACAACTAAATATAAAAATATGATGGTCTCTATTAATAAGCCTCTTAAATATGGAGCGGCTTTAGGTGGTAAAGTTTTTACTGAAAAGAGCACCTCTACTCAATTAGCAAATGCCACGACAACCGGTTACGGTGTTTCTTTGAGCCTAGATCTTTATAAAGACTTATTTGGAAGAACCTCTAGAGCAAACTTAAACCTTGCTCATGTGACCAGTAAACGAGCAAATCTGGAAAGGGAAATTCAGATAGCTGGGTTTAGAAATAATATAAGAAAATTATACTGGTCCCTAGTGGCCAATGAAGAGGCACTAAAAATAACAAAAACACTTCTCGCCTCCTCTGAGCAACAGCTCAAGGAAGCAAAAAGAAGATTTAAAAGTGGTGTCGCTGATAAAGGCGAGATCGCAAGATACAATTCACAAATTTCATCAAGAAAGGCCGGTTTGATTTCAATCCGATGGGAAAAAAGTCAGCTACAGCAGCAATTAAAATTGCTCCTTCCAAAGTTGTCGGAATCTGAAATCGAACTGGCCCCATATAATATAGATCAAACTGTTGGAACTGTTTTAGCCTGTTCCGCAGTTATTAAAAAGTTTGAATCAGCCCCTTTAGATTTTACTAAGTACGATGAGGTAGTTGATTTTTTAAATGATGAAGAAAGATCCCAGAAAAAAATCACTAACTCTTATGACAGCCTAGATCTAAAACTGGTGGGTGAATACGAATCAACAGGAAAAGCCTTTAATCAATCCGATTCTTTAGACGATCTGAGCGATGATGGAAGAAGCACGGTATCTGTTGGACTGCAATTCTCTATGCCCCTAGGAAGTACTAAAAAAGATACGAGACAAGTTCAAGAAGAGATTAATAAAAAGATGTACTCAGCTAAGAAAAAACAGGCCTTGGGACAAGTGAAAGCCTACCATACACAAACCATCAAGTCGGTGGCGCTTCTAAATGAAATAGTTTTCAATCAAAAAGAAAATACAAAACATTTAAAAGAATCCCTACGTGTTTCAAAAAGAAAATATAGCCAGGCCAGAATATCAGCTCAGCAATTAGTTCAAGAGCAGGATGCTTACCTACAGTCAAATTTAGATGAGATTTCAACAAAGCTTGCGGTCATCAACTTACTTATCGATTATTTTAATGTTTTTACAGATACTCCTTGTGAGTTAAATAGGAATTTATAATGAAAAATCTAGCAAACTTTTTCATAGAGAACTCAAAACTCACGGTTGTCCTCTCTATTGGACTTGTCGTATTTGGGCTTATGGGACTTGGGAAAATGAACGCAGAGTCTTTCCCTTCTGTTTCAATGGGTACGGCCACCATTATAACTTCCTATGATGGAGCTACGGCAAAGGATATTGAAACAAAAATCACAAAGCCACTTGAGGATGAAATTCGAGGGGTCTCTGGTTTAAAAAGAGTTAGATCTATCTCCCAAGCTGGACTTTCTACGATTGTGGTTGTTGTTGATATCGATGATCCAAAAGTTGATGTTGATGAGGCCATGAGTGATATTCAAAAAGCAGTCGACCGAACAACAGGACTTCCTGGAGACTTAAGAGATGCTCCTAAGTTTGTTGAGATGAATAGTGAAGAATTCCCTGTATTTGAATTTGCAATTACCGGGAGTAACCAGGATAGAGCAAGGGATCTTCTCGCAGACTCTCTGGCGGAAGATATTGAAGATTTAAACACGGTAAAGTCGGCCAGGCTTACTGGCTATGCTGAAAGAGCCTTTCATATTCGTCTTAATATCGAAAAGATGAAGGCTCAGCATATTGCCACTGACGAAGTTTTAGGAAAAGTTCGAAGTAGAAATACGAATACTCCGGGCGGGGCCATAAAGAATGAAAAAATACAAAAGCTAATCCGAATCGAAGGAAAAATTAAAGATAAAAAAGAGCTTGAGAATATTGTAATAAGATCAAACTTTACCGGTCAGACTGTTTTTCTTAAAGATATTGCTGAAGTCATCGATGGAGAAGAAGAGCTAACGACTTATGCTTCCCATAACGGTGAAGAGTCAACTCTTGTTATCGTTACGAAAAAAGGTGGCGCCGATACTGTTACAATGGTGAACCAGATTAAAAAGAAGATGGAGAACTTTAAAAAGAGAAATCCCTCCTATGATTTTCATATTTATAATAATGAAGGAACTAAAGTAGCAAATAGAGTCGATGTTCTTACAAGTAATGCAGTCAGTGGTCTTGTCCTAGTCGTTGTTTTTCTCTTCTTCTTTTTACCTGGAAGAATTGGACTAGTGGCTTCACTTTCACTTCCCTTGGCCATTATGGGAACCCTTGGGCTTATGCCAAGTTTTGGAATGAATATCGATACTATTACGGTACTTGCTTTGGTTATTGCCCTAGGAATGTTGGTTGATAACTCCGTTGTGATCTCTGAAAACTTCACCAGATTAAGACAAGAGGGAATGTCTCCTTCAGATGCGGCCAGTGAATCAGTAAGAACGCTTTGGCTTCCTATTACGGCCACTGCTTTTACAACAATCGCAGCCTTTATGCCCATGTTAGTTACGAAAGGAGTAATGGGACAGTTCATTCGCTGGATTCCTATTGTTGTTTCACTTTCCCTACTCCTTAGTTTGGCAGAGAGTTTCTTTTTCTTACCTATGAGGCTTAAATGGGCCGGAAAAAAAGTAAAACAGAAAGTTGAGAATGAGCATGTAGACTGGTTTGCCAAGTTTGAAGCGAAGTTTGAAAACTTTATGAATATTATGGTCAGGAGACGCTATTTAGTAGGTCTTGGTTTTTCTTTCATCATCATTTTTAGTTTTTTCATGATGATAAAGGCTAATAAATTTATTCTTTTTCCTGCCGAGCAAACAGAGGCCTATATTGCAAGAGTTGAGACTCCTAAGGGAACAAGAATTGAAGAGACCACTAAAGCTATTGAAGAGCTTTCTAGAAAAGTAAAAGCTAAGCTTGGAAACGATGCTGTTCATATTATAGGAAGAGCCGGCGCCGCCTCTATGGGCCCTGGAGACCCAAAAGCAAAAGAAGGTAATAGCGTTGGGATGTTAAGTATCTATGTTAGTGAAGACTTCAAACTGAATAAATCTTCTTCCGAGGTGTTAAAATTACTCCGAGAAGTAAACTTAGAAAGCATACAAAGTTTAGAGTACGAAGCCCTAGTTAATGGTCCCCCAGTTGGTAACGCAATTGAGGCCACCTTTAGATCAAATGATGTAGAAGAAATCTATGGAATGATCAATGGAATTAAATCAGAATTAGAAAAGGTTCCAGGGATCACCGACCTTAGAATCGATGATGTTATTGGAGACGATGAAGTCTTTGTTGATATCGATTATGAGAAATCTGATCGCCTAGGGCTTGATGTAAGTAATATTGGCCAAACGATTAAAACGGCCATTAGTGGCAATAGAACGGCAAAAGTTACTCTTAATAATAAAGATATCGATCTTATTGTCCGTTTTGATGAACCCTTTAGAGAGAATATTGAAGACCTTCAGAATATCCGAATTCTAGATCGACAAGGAAACCTCGTACCCCTCGGTAGCTTTGCCAAGTTTCGTGTTGAGCAAGGAACTCCTCAGATAAAGAGGTTTGATTTTAAAATTTCTAAAACTTTAACTGGAAATGTCAGTGAAGATAAAATCACTTCCATGATAGCCAACAGAAAGTTAACAAATATTTATAATGAGCTACATTCAAAGTATCCAGGTGTTAGCTTAAAATTCGGTGGTGCCGCAGAGAACACAAAAGAAAGTATGGAGTCTTTGGCCAACGCACTTGTTTTAAGCTTAATTGGTATTTTTGCCCTCCTTGTTTTTCTCTTTAAGAGTTACTTAAGACCGGCGATTATAATGACCACTATTCCTCTAGGGTTACTTGGTTTTTCTGTGGCCTTCTTTTTTCATCAACGTCCCATAAGCTTTCTCGCCCTTATTGGAGTCATTGGTCTTGGTGGAATTATTGTTAACTCAGGGATTGTCCTTATTAGCTTTATTGATCAGATGAAAGAGGAAGGAAAACTTCCCTTACATGATATTCTCGTCAAGGCCTCTGGAATGAGGCTTAGAGCAGTTCTCGTAACATCGCTTACAACCATAAGCGGACTCCTCCCAACTGCCTATGGAATCGGAGGAAATGACGCCATCTTGATTCCCATGACCTTGGCAATGGCCTGGGGCTTAACCAGTGGAACAATCCTTACTCTGGTTTGGGTTCCTTGTGCCTATGCCATTTTAGAAGATTTAGGAAAACTGCAAGAGAAGCTATTTAAAATTAAAAACCCACTTAAAAATGAAGGGATGGCCACAAATGAACGCTAAAGAAAAAGACACAAAACAAAAAATTGTAGAAGTTGCCAATCATCTTTTTGCTGAAAAAGGATTTAGTGGAACTTCAGTTCGAGATATCGCTAAGGAAGCAGGAGTAAATCTTTCAGCTATAAATTATCACTTTGATAATAAAGAAAATCTTTATGCCCAGGTTTTTCAACAAAACCATAGGTGGATGGAAGAATCAATCGCTCATATAGGTTCAGATGATACTATTGATACGAAAGAATTTTCTTGGCGTGTCTTTGATTTTTTTGTCAATAATGGCTCCCCCCTTCTTAATACTTTTAAAATATTCCTCAACGAGAAATTAGATAATATTCCAGATGAAGCCTTTAGCGATTGCAAAGGAAATATGGGACCTCCTGGTCACGAATTCTTCGTTAAGAAAATAAGACAGGATGTGGGTGAGGAAGTACCATATGAAGGGATTCATTGGGCCATGCGAATGATTTTCGGAGATATCGTGCATTTTGGCGTTATGATGAACGCTCCAATGATGAAAGAAAAGATCAAGAATCAGCCCAATTTCCAGCCTGAAGAGAAGAAGAAGTCCATCTACAACCTAGTAGAAGCCATGTTAGATTTTCTCAAGGCAAACCCGGATCGTTGGAAGTCCTAACTCTTTTTCATGGGTAGATGACGAAAGTCTTCCTTCTAATTAATCAAATTGGGGGCATTGTCCCCCTAAATTTCAATATCTTAGCTATTAGTTAATTTTACACAGGGCATCGAAAAACTTCGTCATGGCCGGTATAACTTCTTCATCTTGAAGTCGAGTCGGACGATGGTCCTTCGACTTCTAGTGCGCTTGGGGAAGCAAAGTTTTATATAATGGCCACTGCCTTGGAGACGAGTCGGTGGCCTTTTTGTTTTAAGATACCGAAAGTATCTTGTACTCCCTAGGGTCTCCCTTAGTTTCAAGCTCAAAATCATCTCCGGCCTTTAACTGAAGAACCTCAGCCCCTATAGGAGAAAAAACAGAAATAACTAAGATAGACTCCCCATCCGCTTCAACCATGGTTCCACCAGCAGTGGGAGATATAAAATACTTTTTAATAAAGCCGTTTAGATCAAGTTCCACCAAAGCACCTATGGCAACCTCTTCATCAGGTTTAAATTCCCTGACCTTGATCTCTTCTAAGAGCTGAAGTTCTTGCTCTAGTTCGGTGACACGAACTTTTTGTGCGCCTGCTAAGTAACCAGCTTCAATTCCACGGGTATCATACTTACCCTCAGACTTCATATCTGGCGCTGTCATTAGGGAGTGAGTGCTATCATAGGCCTTCTTAAGCCCGTCTAGCTCCTCTTTTACGTTATCAATAAGCTTTTTGAGAATTTTCTTTTTTTGCATAGATTGATGTTACCAAATAGTTATAAATAACTAAAATACCTCTATGGAAAAACCATTTGCCCCCTCTTGCGAAAGAAACGCAGGTCCGATTCACAATGTCTTAAGTAAGCACCTTAAGGACAGAAAACGCCTTCTTGAGGTCGGCTCAGGAACCGGACAGCATGCTGTCCACTTTGCCCCAAAGTTTCCTCACCTGACCTGGATAACGTCAGATCAACCTCAGTATCACCAAGGTATTAAGATGTGGTTAGAGGAAGCTAAGTTGCCAAATATAGAAGGTCCCTTAAGTTTTAAGTTGGGAGAAGACTCATTTCCTGCCTCAAATATCGATGTTCTTTATACCGCCAATACCTTTCATATAATGCCTTTTGATATGGTTAAGGAGCTCATAAGCCTAGCCGGAGCCAACCTTATACCTGGCTCACTGTTTATTGTTTACGGTCCTTTTAGCTATAATGGTGAATTTACTTCAAAAAGTAATGAAGAATTCCATCTTAATTTGGGACAGATGGCCCCTCATCAAGGTATTAGAGACTTTAAAGACGTTCATGAACAATTTGAAAAAAGAGGCTTTAAACTTCTGGATGATATTGTCATGCCGGCCAATAACCAAACATTGATTTATAAGAAGTAGGAATTCTATGAGCACTCAATCTTTTTCAAATATTAAAAATATCGCCGTTGTGGCCCATGTTGACCACGGTAAGACGACACTTGTTGATGGACTACTTCAGCAGTCAGGCGTTTACGATGAAAGAGATCAGATTGAAGATCGAGTGATGGATTCTGGGGAAATTGAAAAAGAACGTGGAATTACAATTACTGCAAAAAACTGTGCCATCTTTTGGAAAGATACAAAAATTAATTTATTAGATACTCCAGGCCACGCGGACTTCGGTGGAGAAGTTGAACGTGGTCTTATCATGGTTGACGGTATTTTACTTTTAGTTGATGCCTCGGAAGGACCACTCCCACAAACTCGTTTTGTATTAGAAAAAGCTCTAAAAAGAAATTTAAAAGTCGGTGTAATCATCAACAAGATCGACAGACCTGATGAAAGAATCGCTGAAGTAAAAGGCGAGGTAGAGGATCTTCTTTTAGACTTAGCTATGTCCTTAGAGATTGAAGATTTTGATATCGATATTCCTTTTCTTTACGCCTCCGCAAAAGAAGGTTGGGCCACACTTGACCCCACAAATAAAAAAGAAAATATGCACGATATTTTAGATTTTATCGTGAGCGACTATTACCCTCTTCCAAACCTAGATAAAGAAGGACCTTTTCAAATGCTCGTGGCCAATCTGGCTTACTCAACATTTCTTGGTCAGCAATGTGTAGGGAGAATCCAAAGAGGAACAATTAAAAAACATGAAGGCTATACTTGTATGGTTGCTGAAGGAAAAAATAAAAACTTCAAGGCTTCCAATATTCAAGTCTACGATAAGCTAGCTACGGCCGATGCCGATGAAGCCTCAGCCGGTGAAATTATTCTTCTCGCTGGTATGGCCGACGGTTTTATCGGTGACACCATAGTGGTTCAAGGAAATGAAGAAGCTCTTGAAAGAATCTATGTTGAACCACCTACCGTTGCCGTAAACGTTTCAGTAAACACTTCTCCACTTTCAGGTCGAGAAGGAGAATACTTGACGTCAAGAAAGCTTGAGGAATTCTTAGATGAATCCTGTAAGCTAAATGTTGCCCTTCAATACGAAGCTACTGACGATCCTAAAATTTATAAACTAAAAGGACGGGGGGAGCTTCAACTTGCCATTATTTTTGAAGAGCTAAGAAGAAAAGGTTTTGAGTTTATGATTAGCCGTCCGGAAGTTCTTTTTAAAGACGAAGACGGAGTAAGAACTGAACCATTTGAAAAAGTTGTCATGGATGTTCCTAACGATACCACAGGAGCCATCACTGAGGCCCTTTCACTACGTAAGGGTATTATGTCTGGAATGAATCCGATAACTGAAGATAGAACAAGAGTTGAGTTTGATATCCCATCTCGTGGTCTTATTGGCTATCGTTCAAAATTTCTAACAGACACTCGCGGTGAAGGACTTATGTCTTCAGAGTATCTTGGATATAAGCCTTATGCCGGTGATATGAATGCCCGTCAAAACGGTGCCCTTATCTCTGACCGTGCGGGAAAAATTACTCCCTACGCTCTCTTTAATCTACTTCCTAACGGCGAACAATTTGTTGTTCCAGGAGAGCAGACTTATGAAGGGCAAGTTATTGGTGAGCATAATAAGGTAAACGAAGCTAATGTTAACTGCGTCCGTGAAAAGCACCTTTCTTCGGTTCGTACAGCCGGTAAAGATCAGAACGTCATTTTACCACCCGTAAGACCTAGAACTCTTGAGTGGGCCATGGACTGGATCGACAACGATGAGTGGGTTGAAGTAACACCACTCAATGTTCGTATTCGTAAAAAAGAGCTCGCCGCTAATAAGCGCTCTGTTGTAAGAACGAAGAAGGACTAAGCCTTCTTCATTAGTCGATCAACAGAAAAAGCGCCCCCGCCACTAAAGATTAGAGCGATATAAATCACGAGATACATAATGGCCTTTTCTTTACGCCCAAAGGGATCTGCTAAGTGAACCACAAAGGCTGCCACAAACATTGTGATGGCAAGAGTTAGAGAGCAAAATCTCGTTTTGAATCCTGCCATTAAGGCGATTGCACAAAAGAACTCAGAAAACACGGCAAGCACAAGAGAGGCCATCATCCCAATTCCAAGAGGGTCTGCAAACTTGATTGGAACGTCAGCAAAAAATTTCATTAATTTTGGAACACCATGAGCCAGCATAAAGCCTCCCCCTCCAAGTCTTAAAATTAGTAATGCGATGTCATTCTTTTTTTCTTCAAACATAGTCTCTCCTTTACTATTCGAATTGCACAAACCAAAAGGCCCAAAGATAAATCACAGTATACAGACTTATAACGGTACCAAAGATCGTATCATTTTTAATTTTCTTTCTAAGACCAAGAATTCCCATCCATAGAGCAACAAAGCCGATGAGTCTCATAATTAGTAAGGCAGCTTGCTTTACGAGAGCCTCGTATTCATTTGCTCCTGAAACGACTTCTTCCGTAGCTGATTTAGTTTCAGCTACTTTCTTTTCTATTTCTGTTTCAATCTTAAGAACTGAATTATCAAATTCTTCTTTTGAAATTTTACCGGTTTTAAATTTATCTCGAAGTTTAGAAAATTTCGTATTAGGAATCATATGTTTAGAGGGTGGAGTTTTTCTATTAACTGGCTGAATTTGAAACTGTCCTAATAGATCGACTTCCATTCCAACGAGAAGCTCATTGCCTTTTATCCCTTTATTCCAATCTAGTTGATAATCCTTTCTATCTATACTTCCTGCGAATTTTATAAATTTTGATTTATAACCCCAGGTATCATCAATAATCTCTGAAATAAAAATTTTAAATTCTTCTTCTCTTGTAATATCCTTTATTTCTAGCTCCCCCACAACCTTAAACCAGCCAGGTTCGAGGGCCTCAATTTTTTCGGACTTGAATTTAATATAGGGATATTTTTTGGCATTAAAAAAGTCACTAGACTTTAAATGCCCGTCTCTCATCTCACTTCCACTGCTGACCGACTTTACTTCTAAATGAAAATTTACCTTATTAGGTAATACCCCATCCTCATCAAAGCGGATCTGTCCCCAAAATTTTTCGAACCTACCCGTGATAGAGGAGATAGAAAGGTATCCCACCTTAAAAGTTAGCTCAGAATGATCTTTGTTAATGGACCAGATTTTCTGCTCCCCCTTCGCTAATAGATTAAGGGGGAACAGTAAAAGAATAAGAAAACTGCTAAATATTTTTAAATTCATTCCTAATCATTTTCGGCATAGACCGCATTCTCTCCTGCTGACTCATTTAATTCGAATTTTTTTCCACAAATATGAACAATCCAAAGAACGGGAACACCAATTAAAGTCGTAAAGACGAAGAACCACTGATAACCAATGGCATCCACCATACTTCCAGAATAACCGCCAAGAACTTTTGGAAGAAGAGTCATTAATGAAGTAAAAATCGCATACTGAACGGCTGTAAAAGAAATATCAGTTAGGCTAGATAGGAAAGCGACAAAAGCTGCTGAAGCTAACCCCGCTGCTAAGTTGTCAGCTGCAATAACTCCATAGAGCATAAAAGTGTTTTGCCCCATACTAGCGAGTAGCATAAAGAGTAAGTTCGTCCCGGCTGCCAAAATAGCTCCCCACCAAAGCATCTTTATAACACCAAACCTAGTCGTTAGGACTCCACCAAGAAAACCGCCAAGGATCGACATAAAGACTCCAAAGGTTTTTACAGCATTGGCGATTTGAATCTTCGTAAAACCTAAGTCTTGATAAAACACATTTGAAATCACCCCTAAAACAATATCCGAAATTCGATAAAGTCCAACAAGAGCAAGTAGTGACCAAGCTAATGAACTACCATAGCGTTCAAAAAAGTTTTTAACTGGAGCAACATAGCCCTCTTCAACCATATCCGTATTAACAACTCCTGACTTTCCAATTCCTAAAGCGCAGAGTGCGGCCACACCGATTGCAACGGCAAGTCTAACTGTTCCAACCAATAGTCCTGCTAAGGCCTTATTACCAAATAGTTCTGAAAGACTTTTCTTTGCCATGGCAACTAGGTCAGCACTTAAAGCAAAGGTGGCCACGAAACAACCGGCAATCACGAGGAAGAGTAAAAAGAAATTAAAATAATCTTTTGTCGAGTGTTCAATATCTGAAATTTTAACCTCGGGCTCAGGTCTCATTAAAGTTGTAGCAACCCCAAAAAGCATACAAGCGGCCATAACAAAATATGTGTACATCCAAGCAGTATGAGAATAATCCGCTTTTGTAGAACCAAAGAACTGGGCAAGATATAAAGAGCCAGCCCCTGCCACGATCATTCCTATTCTATAACCGGCAATATAAGTCGCTGCAAGTGTGGCCTGTAAGTCACTCTCAGCAGACTCAATTCTAAATGCATCGATAGCAATATCTTGAGTGGCCGAAGAGAATCCAAGTAAGACTGCCGCCATGGCCATAGAAGTTAAGCCTGTCGTAGCGGGGTCAGTAATGGCCATCCAACAGATAGCAATAATTATCGAAAACTGAGAACAGAGTAACCAACTTCGCCTTCGCCCTAACATTTTCGTAAGAACTGGAATAGGAAGTTTATCAACAAGAGGTGACCAAATAAACTTAAAGGAATACCCAAGTGCCGCCCAAGAAAAATAAGTTACGGCAGATCGTCCAACTCCAGCTTCTCTTAGCCATAACGATAATGAAGAAAATATTAAGAGAATGGGAAGGCCTGCGGAAAAACCTAAGAACAACATTGTAATTGATCTTTTATCTAGAAATACTTTTACGCTATCCATCCAGGATCGTTTGGCGGTTTCAGTCACTTTCTCTTCCTTGTAAATGTTTGTTTCTATAGGAAATCGTATCAAAGATAATACTCGAGAAACAGAGTTCATTTTGTCACCGACAAAATCCCTCGGTTACTTTAACTTTGGCGATAGCAACCGATACGTATCCTAGAGGTTCACGGGTATGGAAGAGTTTATTGGAACGGAAAATTTAAAGATCGCTGGTCATGTGGCCTATACGTTGATCTTTTTCTCTTTTTTAGTTAGAAATCTTCTTTGGTTAAGAGCATTGGCCATCTTCGCAAGTTTTACCTCTATCGCTTATAACTACTATGTTCCCGTTGAGCCACTATGGGTTCCCATTCAGTGGAACTGCGTCTTCATCATTACAAACTTAATTCAAATTACAATTACCTTGCTTGAAAAGAGAAACTTTAAACTTGAAGGTTACGAGGCTTATTTACACGATCGATTCTTTGCGGATTTAACAAGTGCCGAGTTTAAAAAGCTGGTTAAGAACGGATACCTTAGAACAAGTCTAAAGAATGAAGTCCTTATTGAGCAACATTGTGCAGTTGAAGCTCTAATGGTGGTCATAGATGGGGAAGTTCAAGTAACTTCTAAGGGTCGAGAGGTATGTCGTTTAGGAAAAGGTCACTTCCTAGGTGAAATGAGCTTCTTAACTGACGAACCGACAAAAGCAGAAGTCTCAGCAATTGGTGAAGTTAGCTATTTCTTTTGGGAAAAAGAACAGCTTAAAGATCTTATTTCTAAAAAACCTAAGATGATGAACGCTATTCAAAGGGTTTTATCCAATCAGTTAATCGACTATATTCTGGATGATAACCAAAAAGCTGATAATAATTACAAGGTCGCCAGCTAGCTACCCTTAATAATTTCGACAACTTACATCTTCTCACGGGCAGTTAACAAACTCCTGACGGAGTTAACAAAGCTCTTTGTTACTTTGGTTTCAACGCAAACGAAACTGGAGGCAAGAAATGAACTCAGCCATCAACCTTGAAGAAATGAACACAGAAATCTCCCCAACAAGTCTTTTCGAACAAAGGACGGTTCTCTTAGAGTTGGCCAATACGGCCATGCATCCCTCCCTCGGTGCAGAGAATCGTGTTCTTGCCTCCAGGTTTCTAACGCGTCAGTTACTTGAAAGGCTCCGTGACCCAAGAGCTCCCTACTCCCAAGTGAAAGTATATCTTGATGTATTTCACAAGGTATTGGGCATGGGCCTCATCAAGACTGAACATGAAAAAAGATCTCGCGATAACTTTGAAGAAGAATTTGAAGTTATAAACTATATTCGAACAAGGAGGAACACCCGAGAAAAAGACTGGACTAGTTACCACTCCAACGAAGAACTTCTAACTAACCGACTTAGATGGAAGGTTGTAGAATTTCTTAAATACCTAAGTTAATTTTATTTGAGGGTCGTCTTCTCTCTCACTCCAACCTGACGGCCCTCAATATCCCTCTTAATTTCACAAAAACATGACTTTACCCATATTGCTTGCCTTCCGATGAGACCTTATAATGAAGACTTATCACCTATAAAAAAGGATTTTATATGAAATGGTTAATGATTCTGTTAACGGTCTTGGCACTCTCATCTTGTTCACACTTTGGAAAAGGCTGCAAAACAAAATGCTCTGACAAAAAGCAATGTGAGCTTAAAAAGAAAAAGCACTGTAGCAAGAAAAAGAAATGCGCCGACAAAGGTAAGTGCTGCAAAGAAAAAAAATGTAAAGACAAAGGTCAGTGTGATCTAAAAAAGGCAAAAGCTGATCATAAGGCCGCAGACTGCACAAGCGGACAGTGTCAGTTACATAAAAAAGATTAAAACACTATTTAGATAATGCAAACGATCGATCTTCACGGATACTTAGTGGAAGATGCTATTGAGCTCATTGAAAACGAGATTGGTAAAATCAGACTAAGTGGACGTGAAGATTGTATTAAAGTCATCACCGGTCATGGTAAAATTCAAAAACAACTTATGTTCTACCTACTTGATCACGGAATCGAGCATATGTTTGAGCCTGGAAATAAAGGCGCCATGATAATAACGGTGGATTAATTGGATAAACCAAAAATACAATTCCTGACCTTCAATTTAGTATTTTTATTAAGCATTCTAACTGTTTTTTTCTTTAGTGAGCTTAATAACCATATGCTCTTTTTTGTTAACCTCACGCAATCGGGAGGAGCTCTTAGGTATAGTAAGTTTTCAAGTAGCCACTTAATTCTCCATGCTTACTTGGACTTTTTCTATTCATTAGGATTTTCTGGAAAAGAGCTCATAAATCTACTAAAAGCTTTGGTCTTGGGTTCGTTTTATCTTTCAGCACTACTTCTTTATAAGAGAGCTTTTTGGGCAATACTTTTTCTATTATTCCCCCCTATTTTCTACCTTCTTTTGATTTTCGAAGATAATCTTTTATACCTGCCTATCGTAATTATTTGGTTTGATTTACTTTTTAATCAAAAAGAAAAGAGATCTCCACTCATTGCAGTTGCACTTGGTTTTCTCTTGGGGTTTTCGACCTTAATAAATGCCATCAATTCTATTTTCCTATTTTTCTTGATTGGTCTAATCTTTACCGAGGGACTATTAAAAAAGTCAAAAGTAGATACAAGGTTTTGGTCGATCGCATGTTGCTCTTTTATCGCCTCTTCTCTGCTTCTAGCTTTCCCGCTATTAGAGAGTTTTGAGTTTCATCCGTTTATGGAAGTGTTCCCTCGCGTTTTTCGATTAGAAAGAGGAATAACGGCGGGGGTAACCCAAATGACCTACTTAGAATCATTGAATAATTCGCTTATAAAACTTAGCCCCTATATTGGAACCAGCCTTTATTGTTTTTTAATAGCCTTAGGACTGTATCTTTTTAAATCAAAAAACCTTAGTTTCTTTATTTGCTCCTCAGCTTTCCTTTTCTTTGGACTTTATGTTGAACCGGATTCACCTGAGAGGTACGACTATTTTTTTACAATTTGCTTTATGGCCAATCTTAATAGTTTTGATAAAAGGAGTAAGGTTCTTGTCCTAATATTTATTAGTTTTTTAGGAATAATTTTTTTATCTGGTAAAAGACATGTTGAAGAAAATAAAGAGCTTTGGGCAAAGCTTAACTCAATTCCCAAAACGGTTAAAGCCGCTTATATTCCATTTAAATACAAAAGTGAATTACCTAGTTTTTCAGCATATCTTCCCAATGCCACAAAAAATACTTATCTTTACTTGACCGATAAATCAGGGCGTTGTCATTATATGGAACAAAACCAAGAGCTATTAGGTTTTTGGGATATGACCTCAACAACTGGAATCGATGAGATGCTCTGCTTAAGAAACGATTATTCCGAAGAAACAATTGTTATAAAATAGACCTTAATTAAGGCATTCCTTAGCCACCAAATTTTTATAAACGGAGGAATACTTTGTAACAACTTCGTTACATTTTTCAACTTCCTCAATAATTGGGCAACTCGAGGCTGACTCCGAGTCCCCTTCTAGAGCAGCAATATTAGCTTCAACTGTTCTTCTCGTCTTTTTATTCCTATAAGAATTGCAATTGATTCCTTCGTCCCAACCAGCGTCAACAAAATCACGCCAATCAAAAGTTTTTACTTGAACCCATTTTTTATTTTCACAAGAAAAATAAGGACCATGCTCGCCATTCTTTTTATGAATTGATTTCCAAAAGAGATAGCCACCATAATTAGCAACCTGGTCGGCCCTTGAGTAAACACCCGTAGTCCAGTTGCCAAATTTCTTTAACTCTGTTTTATGCCCCCAACGAAGGGCAGACTTTAGGCCCTTCTTTTGAGCCTTTTCAAAGTATGCAAGACCTTCTGTAAAGAAATGTCCAAATTTGTCTGCACCAACGATATGATCCCCAACTTTAACAATCCTTCCAAAAGATCCTAGTGGTAATTTAAGAACTGGGGCTGAAAAGAATTTCACTCCATTGTAGACGGATTCCCGCCTTTTCAATGCAATTCTATCTAATTCATGCTCTTCAGAACCATTTATAAAAAATTCGATCGGTCCTCCAACAACATTCCCTTTAAGTTGTTTTAGGAGCGACTTCTTCAATCTCTTTTTACTACAAGGATGCTTCTTATTCGCTCTTTTAAGAGCTTTTTGAATCCTTTCATTTGTAAGTTTATTCAGCACCCCAGAGGCATCCTCTTTGATTGCATAGCGTTTGGTAAAACTGTCAATCTCAGATGCCTGAGCAGATGAAAAAACTAATAATGTAAGCGCAAAAAGACTAATCTTCATCAATTATCCTAGTGGTGAAACTCAAATTTATCTGCATTGTACAACCAAAAGATTGACTCAATTTCGGCAGGTTTAACATTTCCAAATCGATCCCAACCGTTCTCAGAAGCCCCTAGATTTGAATTAGAGAAAGTCACTTCATCAAACCACTGGTTCATAATATCAAACTGAGCAACCGGTAAAGGCCATTTCTTATTTAGCTTTTCTGCAGGAAACCATTTGCTCTTTTTCACTTTCTGAACAAACATCCAATGCATTCTACCCGGATCGTAATCTTTCCCCATAGCATACCCAGGCATCACAAAGGTATGTGAATTATAGATATAGTATGAAGACGCTACGAAAGGAGAAAACGTATTTTTAAAGTATCCAGACTTTACATGAAGAGTATCAATAGAATACCAATCTGTATGACGATCTAGAGCAGTAGTGATTCTTTCCCAAGCTTCAGCTTTTGATTTAAAAATTCTCGTAAAGCCCCTATCTTTTGACTTTAAGTAAGTTGACTTAAATTTTGGATGAACTTCTGTAATAAGTTTTACACCTTTTAAGTACTCCTTAGAAGAACCATAAAGCTTCTTGGCCCAGTATTTAGCATTAGAAATAACTTTCTTGTACTTTGGGTTACTAGAGATAGCTTCTTCACCAGCTAATGCCGTAATAATCGTAATCTTTTTAACCGCATCATTTATTTCCGCGAAGGTATAAGATCCATAATCCCCTGCCATTTCTCTATACTTTAAGAGCTGACAAGCACCAGGGCTCTCATCATTAGTTGACCAGCTTGAACACTGGCTAACAACTTTAGGGTCAAGAACAATCATCTCACCAACTCCGTCACCTGTTATATCTTCAGTAATGATGGCATAACCTTTAGAGTCTGATTTTGAGTAACGCTTCATAATATCTTTTATATCTAGTCCTTGAGCGGTATCTGGATAAAAAAGCATTCTTAGAAAAGCTTGTTCATTGATTTTTTCACGAGATTTGTACGGAGAAGCAAAATAGTCCTTACAATCTTTATCCGTCATTGCACCTTTGTACTTCTGAGCTTTTCTTGAGGCCGTACAGGAGCTAGAAAATGCTCTTGAAAACCAAAGCATCCCATTAGATTCAATAGATTGAGCCTTTAAGTTTCCATCACCTCTAAATTCATAAACATGATCGCGATCTGATTTTGTACATGACTTTTCATATGCAAGACGACCTTGCTCGTAAGCCTTGAAAGCAGGATGGTCGTGCTTAGCAATTGTTTTTCCTTTAGAGATATATTTATCTAAAATATATCTGTACTCACAAATACTCATTGGCTGAACTGACTTTTGATCTACCGTAAGATGACGGCTTCCAGAAGATCCTAAAACTTCTAATCTTAAAGATCTTAAAGCATAAGAGATTTCAACCATGGCCTTATAACCAGGCCCAGTGATCTGATCAAAAACCTTTTTAGATTTTGTATAACCCTGCTTAACATTTTTTGTAATATCAGCTTTTCCAAACCATTGTAATTTCTTTTTAAGCATAGAGAAGTTATCTCGATACTCTCCACAAAGGATGGTTAACATATTGTGAGTATTCTGCCCGATTCCCTCAGGTGCCTTTTTAGAAGCTGGACACTCTCCTTTATTCTTTTGCTTATTAGCACATAGACCGTAAACCTTTTCAAAATCCGTATAAGGATTAAAAGCTACAGACTTAGTGTATTCATCACCCTTGGCATTAGTCCCTTCAGTTTTTCCATCTTCCATTCTGGCATTAATTTCGGTAAATTCAATTTCGCTCATTTTCTTAGCGGCCTTCATGACAACTGAATTTGAATAATTTACTTTTGGAATATCAGAGCTTTTCTGAGAAACAGTTCCATCACTACAGTAGCTGGCCCATGTTGCAGGGGCGGCATTTGAAGAAGAGATTTGAAGCAAGGTGGCTGCAACAACTCCCATTTTTAAAAGATTTATATTCATTAGGGTCTCCTAGGGGGTTAAGAATATTTTATTTTTTATTTCGTATTACAGTTTAAATAAACAGGAAGATGATCAGAGATCGCTTCACTAAAAACGACTTTAGTTCCTTCGTTATAAGAACCAATCAATTTATTATCGATTCCAATCTCCCAGAAATTCATTTTTCCGCTAGTATAACGATGCTTCATTGTCGTAGTGCTTTTAAAGTTAAGGGCTTTTGCAAAATGAGCGAGCATTGCCTCTTTATCGATTTTTCGAACGAGTGCATGACCACTTGGGAAAACTTCTTCATCAGTAAAATCAAAAACATCCGCATTATCAACATCACATTTTGATAGCTTTCCAGCCTTAGCTAAAACAAGATGATCAAAATTGCTGCCTAAAGTTTTTTTACCAACAGTAGAAGGACTATTTACATATACATCTGCTCCCTTCATTCCAGGAAGAATTTTGTCCCAAGCAAGCTTAAAAGCTTCTTGTAGATCTTCATCTTTTTTACGTTCAGGAGTTGGTGTATGGGCCCTAGGGGCTGCTAAGTTAAAGTCTCCATAGAGAAGCGGGTCTTTGATTTTACCAGCTTTTCTTTGTGCGCCCAAAAAATCAATCACCATTTTCGCCTCAGCAAATCTTGATGAAGTTTCATGCTTTATATTTTGTTGAGTTTTATTATTTTTAAATTGATAACCAGTTTCTTTAGAGAAATCGAATACCTTCATCATTGGATTGTATAAGGCCTCGTCAAGAACAGGCTTTTTATTAACTTTCTTTGTGGGTCTTCTAAAACGAAAGTGAACTGCCGCTATGGTAAATTCCATCTTTCCAGCTTTAAAAGTTGCGAGGAAGGGCTTTCTTGCTATTTCAGCAGGAAATTCCTTTGTCTTGGCCGTACAGGCCTTAACTCCAGCTCCACAGTAGTTTGTGTTTCTTAAGTTGAATTTATTCTTTTTATAAAAGAAACCAGCAATTTCATTGTTTAGTAAATCGTCTGAAAGTCTCGGATAAAGATCATTTGATAAAACAAGTGCAAAGTTTGAATCTATCTTTATAAGTTCTTTTAAAACATTAAGGTATTGAGGAACTCTAAATTTTCCTTCAATTTCTTCTAGAGTGATTTCTCTTTTTTCATTTGTTCGAGAAACAAACTTCATTAACTTTCGTTTTCCACTCTTTAAGTCGTTGATCGTTTTTAGTAGTTTTTCGTTAAAGGAACGGTCTTCTTTTGCTAGATGCTTTAACTCTACAGCACCTGTTAGATCAAATTGAGCTATAGTCTCGGCCAAAATATGATTTTGTTTTAATCCTGTTAAAAGGTTTCCACTAAAGTCTTGACCCATACCGAGGTTATAAACATTAAACCCAGCAATTTTAACATTGGAGTTTTTAGAGGCTCTCTTATAAGCTGCGCAGCCCTTTTTTCTATTCGTGGCCGTGTCCTTACAATAAATTGAATAGCTAGCCTTACACTCGGCATGTAAACCTAAGTCTTTGGCCATATGCTCTTTAACGAACTGACAAACAGGTCTTTCATCGGCGGCAAAGGCTGCTCCAATAGTTAAGGAGGCAAAAGATAAGGCCAAGAGAGTACGCATAAATAAGCTCACTTTTTTGTTTTCAAGGTTTTAGGTCTACCTCTTTTACCAAAAAAATCAGTTTATATGCAGTGCATAATAGAAAGCTTGTAATAATGTTACTGTCAGACAATTCGACAGTAAAGATATTAGGTACTTACCTAAGCTTCTCGCTTTATAAGATGGTAGCCAAACTGGGTTTTAACCGGGCCTGAGACCTCACCTGCTTTTAAAGCGAAGGCGGCCATTTCAAATTCCTTAACCATCATGCCTTTTCCAAACTCCCCTAAACTTCCACCGGATTTTCCAGAGGGACAATTTGAGAAATCTCTAGCGAGCTCTTCAAAGGACTTTCCTTCATCTAATTTTTTAATCAAATCTTGGGCCTCAAACTCTTGATCTACTAAGATATGACTGGCCGTTACTTTATCACTCATAATTATTACCTCAACTCTACTCTTAAAAAATTTTCCATTGTTTTCCAAGAACTTTTATCTGACTCTTCATGGTAAGCAACCGGAAGATCATATTTATTCCCAACTGCTGTTGCACCTGGATTTGTAAATGCATGAACGGCTCCTGGATAGTTGATAAATTCATAGCTAACCTGAGCCTTTCTCATTTCACTTTTAAAGGCTTTGATATCAGCTTGAGTAATCATAGGATCCTCAGCTCCGTTTAATACTAAAACCTTTCCTTTGATATCACCTTTCTTTGCTGGTTTTTTCGTTTTTAAAGAGCCGTGAAAAGACACAACTGCGTCTAAGTCAACTCCGGCCCGGGCCATATTTAAAACTACAGCGCCGCCAAAACAATATCCAATTGCCGCTATTTTCTTCGGATCAACACCTTCTTTTGATTTTAATACTTCAAGAGCTTTTAAGAATCTTTTTTTAGCTAACTCAGGATCCTTCATGGACATCATGGCAAACTTTTTAGCTTCCTTTGGATGAGAGGTTTTTTTTCCCTCTCCATACATATCCAAGGCCAATGCGTGATAACCCATTTTTGATAACTGTCTGGCTCTTTTTCGGACATATTCGTTATGCCCCCACCACTCATGCACCACTATTACCCCTGGCTTTAACCCACCACCATTAGGAGCAGCATAATATCCTTTATGTTCTTGGCCATTCACTTCATATTTCACTTCCTCTCTAATTCCAGCACAGGAAACTAATCCTAATAGCGAAACAAATATAATCAAATACTTCATGCAGTGCTCCTTTTCTCATGTCTAACCGCTGTCTACTTACAGTCTAAGACCTAGGCCGTTAATTTAAGATCATTAACAAGGAGTTAAAAATGAAAAACATTCTAACTATGGTCTTATTCTTTAGCGTCACAACAATAGCATGTGCCGGCACGAATGGTCACGAGCCATTACGAGTAGAGCAAAACGTAGATATTCAAAAGTATCAAGGCTTTTGGTATGAGCTTGAAAGATTTGATATTAAGTTTGAAAAAGGCTGTGGCAATGTCACTGCTGATTATAAGCTGACGAAAAAAGGAAAAGTTAAAGTCGTTAACACCTGTGTTAAGAAAAAGAAAAACGGGAAACTAAAAACAAAAGATGCTAAAGGTGTTGCCTTTGTCGTAGATAAAAAAACCAATGCCCGTTTAAAAGTAAGTTTTGTTCCTTTTTTCAAGTGGCTCGGCTGGTTTGCGGGCGATTATAATATTATTAAATTAGGACCAAACTATGAATACGTTTTAGTTGGTTCGCAAGATAGAAAGTACCTTTGGATCCTTTCTAGAACTCCAAGTTTACCTGAAGATACAAAAGATATGCTAAAAGCCGAAGCGAGAGCTCAAGGTTTTGACACCTCAAAACTTATTGTGACTCCATCATTTCGTTAAAATTGCCCTGTTGAAAGTAGGACCAGTGTACAAGCTGGTTCTACTTCAACACCCTTACTCTTAAGCTTTTCCATCAGTTCTTGATTTTCAGACCCAGGGTTAAAAATAACTCTTCCTGGTTTGAACGAAAGTATTTCATCTATCATTGATGAAGAGATCTTCTCACTAACATACATAGTAAGAGTATCTACTGATCCTACTTCAGATAAATTTGCAAAGACTTTATGTCCCTCGAGCTCAGCTAATTTAGGAGAAACCAGAAGAACTTCATGGCCGTGTTCCAATAACATTTTAAAGGCTTTATAACTATATCGTTCTGGATTATCCGATGCCCCCAGAATGGCAACTTTTTGCTTTTTCAAAATGAAGATCCCGGTTCTTTTAGAAATTCAATCTCCTCATTGCTAGATTGTCGCCCTAAAATTTTATTTCGATGAGGATAACGTCCAAATCTTTCTATAATATCTCTATGTGCTTTTTCGTACTTGATATTACTTTCGAAACCTAAGTCCTCAAATAGCTTCAAAGCCTCATTATGAACTTCAAGAGATTCACTATGCATATAAGGCATATACAAAAAAAGCCTTTTCTTTGGCTCTAACAATTGGTCTGCCCCAGTTTCAACAGCGTCTTTAGATAGGGAAAGGGCAAGCTCGTCACTAGCAAAAGCACCGGGCTGATCTCTAAATATATTTCTTGAGAATTGATCCAAAACGATAACTTCAGCCAATCTTCCTTCTGCAGTTTCTCGCCAAGGTTTTAATTCTCCAGCATTGGCTTTCTTGTGAAGCTCACCAAATCGATCTTCTATCAATTTGTCTAGACCAATATCCTTTACCCACCACTGCTTTTCCTCGAGCTCTTCGAACCAAAACTTTAAAACATCTTCCATTTTTAAAAATCCTTTAATAAGATGCCTCCAATCATAACAAGGAAGAATAATGAAAGGCACTTTTTTTCAACAACCACTTGAATTCTCGTTGGATATCCAAGGGGAATCTTGGATGCAAGGACAGGTCGTCAAAGGAAATTTGATTATTAGAAATCACGGTGCTGATGAAGTGGACCTTTCGAACTTTGGTGTTACCTTTGCTCATACAGATGCGAAAAAACTAAAAGCTAAAAATGAGAAGGCATTTTCGAATAGTGAAAAATTCCCCTTCCCTAGTGGAACAAAGCTTTCTCCCTCAGGAGAGCAAAGTCTAGAATGGGAATTCAAGCTAAGTACAGATTGCCCTATAACTGAGAAAAGTTCTTCCCCCTATATTTATTGCGGTAATCAAGATGACCTCTTTGAAGGAGGGCATTTAGAATTACAAGTGGAGCCTATTGAAATTTTGTCGAAATATATTGAGATCTTTGAGAACTTCTTTAGATTTAAAAGAAAAACTCTAAAAAATAAAAAAGGATTTATTGATATCGCTTATACCTGCCCCGGTGGAAAGGATATGGGCCAGATCGATAAATTGAACCAACAGCTTCGTATTTCAGATGGAAATCTACAGATAAACTGGCTCTTTAAACTTAACAAACTGGGTTACGATGAAGGCCGAGTGGTTGAAGAGAAAGTAGAAAAGAAGTTAGAGCAAATTTTAGAGCCTAAGCAATTCACTATCTATGGTGACTCCCCTAATCAAGATGGGATAATTGCCTCTATTAACGAGATCTTAGACCAGGCTAAAAAGAAAGACATCTTCTGACGCAAAGCAAAGAAAAGTACTCGATTATTTTAGTAAAGTTGCATCAAAAGCGGTATAAGTTTGCCCTATGGAAACTACGACACCTTTTACTGAGTTTGAACTCAAACCTGCCCTACTTGATTCCCTAAAAGGAATCGGATTCGAGAACGCCTCCCCAGTTCAGGAATTAACTATTACTCCTGTTTTAGAAGGAAAGGATATCTTTGCTCAAGCAGAGACTGGAAGCGGAAAGACTGGCTCTTTTGCTATTCCGATTATTGAACAGATTCTTCGCGATGAAGAATTAATGAATAATGAAGAAAGAAAAGTCGCCTATGTTGTTCTTAGCCCTACTCGAGAACTAGCTCAACAAACACATAAAGTTTTTACACAAATTGGGACACCTTTAAATATCACTTCAACTTGTTTGATTGGTGGCGAAAGTATTGATAACCAAAAGGACCTGTTAAAAAAACATCCTTATGTATTGATTTGTACTCCTGGAAGACTTGTCGATCTGATTAAGCAAAAATGTGTAGACCTAACAAACACAAAGGCCGTTGTTTTTGACGAAGCAGATCGTCTTTTTGATATGGGCTTTAAAAAAGATATAGAGTTCACACTAGGAAAAATGTCGGATCACCGCCAACTCATTATGGTATCGGCCACTAGTAATATGGATGTTTTAAATACGGCCTATAAATTTCGCTCTCATCCCGTTGAGCTTAGACTAAATGTTGATAGCCTACTGGTAGATAATATTGATCATTCACTTGCAATGGTAACAAGTGAAGAAAAAATGCCTCTTTTAGTTAAGATGTTAAGAGATCAAGAAGATGCCTACGCTCTAGTTTTTTGCAACACTCAATTCATGACTCATGTCGTGGCTGAATGGCTAAACCTTATGGGCTTCAAAGCAAAACCCATCTCGGGAAGATTAGCTCAAAATAAGAGAACTCGCCTAATGGAAGAGTTTAGAGCTAAGAAAGTTACCATCCTTGTTTGTACCGATGTTGCCGCAAGAGGCTTAGACATAAAAGATGTTAACTTTGTAGTTAACTATGACCTTCCCCAAGAAGCAGCCAACTATGTGCATAGAATTGGAAGAACAGGACGTGCAGGAGCAAATGGTAAGGCCGTAAGCTTTTGCGCCCATGAAGACTGTGAATTTTTAGATCCAATCTCTGAACTAATCGATGCAAAGATTCCCAGGATGGAGTTAACAGATGATAGCTTCGCAACAGATATTCCTAAAAAACCTTATATTGATTATAAAACTTTAAAGGTTGTTGATCGTAATGCTCCTCGTGAAAGAGATGATCGCAAGAGAGATAATAAACGAGGGAACACTAAAGATCATAAACCAAAAGAAAAATTTGAAGGTAAACCTCCAGTGTTTAAAGAATACAAACTTATGGAAGTTCCAGAGTATGTAAAAAGTGAAAGTTCTGATGATAAGAGAATCTTTGTCACAACTACCACCGACTTAAAGGACGCCTGGCAAAATGCCATGGGCTATTACAGAATAAATGATAAAAGTCTTCTGCAGTGGGATGTTCTAAAACAAGGCCCTAAGAAATTCTTTTTCTTTGGCCCAAGAAAGACCACCTATAAATTCACTTTAAAGCCAATCTATAAAAAACTTCTTCTTCCATTCCTAATGGAAATGGTGAAGATTTCAAGATTAAACGTCTACGTAAAGGTTAGCTTTAATAAAGAGAAAAACGATATAAATATTAATTTCTCAGGAAATGATGAGAGGTTATTCTCAAGAAATGAAAAAGAGCTTTTATTTGCTTACGAGCAGCTGGTTAAGGTTTATATAACCACGAGAGTTCATTTACCTGGAAATGTTCGAATCAATATGAGCTATGGAAAAGGCGCTCCAGTCAGGAGTGAGCGTAAAGATGATCGCTCTAAAGGAAGAGAACGAGGTTCTAAAAGAGAGAAGATTGACGAAAAGAAAATAACGGCCATGGTTGATAAAATGGTTGAGAAAGTTCTAGAGTCTAATAAGTCTGTTGTGTTAAATGCAATGAACTCTGCGGAAAGAAGAATTGTTCACCAACATCTTCATGATGATGCAAAAGTAAAAACGACTTCTATGGGTGATGGTCGATATAAGAAAATTCAAATTAGTTTAAGATAATGGAAAAAGTAAGTTTTGCAGCTGGTTGTTTTTGGGGCGTTGAACATGCGTTTAAGCAAATCCCAGGTGTCCTAAATACAACTTGTGGCTACCAGGGTGGGCAAACCACCGACCCAACCTACGAAGATATTTGTAAAAAAGAAACTGGTCACGCCGAAGTGGTCCTAGTGGAATTTGATTCTAAAATTATTTCCTTTGAAAGACTCCTAGACGCATTCTTCTTTATGCACAATCCAACTGAGCTAAATAGACAAGGACCCGATGTAGGAACTCAATACCGCTCAGCGATCTTTCCAACAACAGAAGAGCAAAGAGAGCTTAGCCAAAAAAGAATTGAGTCCATGGGACCTACAGTGGTTACAACTATAGAGGAGTTCGATCAATTTTTTGATGCGGAAACCTATCACCAAAAATACCTCGATAAGAATCCAGACGGTTATTGTCATATTGGTCTAAACGTCTTTAAGGCGCTGAAATCTGGCAATTACTAAAAAACAAATTAAATCTATTTACCATTTTTGCTTGAGGACTTATTATACTTCCTAATGAATTTAGACTTTCAAAAACAAATTCATCTTTATAAATCAATTGTGGATAGCCTTCCCTATTCCACAGGTGTCTTTGATAAGGATCTTCGTTATCTTTATATAAATAAAGCCGCTGAAGACCTCGCGGGGGACCCCAGTGAAAGGCTCACAGCTGAGGATGTCTTTGGAAAAACACCTAACGAAGTTCTTCCAAAAGATATTTGCGATAGCTTTGTACCTCTTTTAAAAAAATCAATTGAAACTAAAGAAATCGTCATTGAAAGAGTTGAGTTTAATTTTTCTGGAAATGAAGTCATCTTAAATTTAACTTATATCCCAATGCTAGATAAGAACAATGATATTGATTATATTATTGCCCTTACTGAAGACTGGACGAGGCAAGAAAAAGAGCGAGCTGAAGCCATTGCCAACACAAAGCTCGCCAGTCTCGGGCATATGGCAGCCAATATAACTCACGAAATTAATAATCCTATGCAGCTGATTCAATTGAGGCTTTTTAGATTAGAAGAAATGATTGAAGAGTCTGAATCAAAAGAGAGTATGTTAGAAGAAATTAAAAGTATTTTTAGAACAACGGATAGGGTTAGCAAAATAGTTGAAAGTGTAAGAAGGCAAACAAGAAGAAATAGTGAAGACGGTGTAATGATCACACCAGTTCAAGAGATTGTTGATCAAACAGTAACCTATTCAAAAAATATTATTGAAAAAGCAAAAGCTGAGTTTTTGCTAGAAGTAGAAGATGGTCTAAAGGTGAACTGCAACTCTCTAGAGATTGAGCAAGTATTAATCAACTTGATCAGTAATGCCTGTGACGCCATTTCTCTAATGGAAAAACCTTGGGTTAAATTAAAAGTCTTTTCTAGAGAAGACCATATTTGTTTTCAGGTAATTGATTCTGGTCTTGGGATAGATGAAAATATTCAAAAGAAGCTGATGGAGCCATTTTTCACAACTAAATCAGTTGGCTCCACCGCTGGTACAGGTCTTGGACTAAATTTATCAAAAGCTCTTGTTCAAAGAAATGCTGGTCAACTAAGCTATCTTCCTGAACAAGAGAATACTACTTTTGAGATTCTGCTTAATTGCGGCAGTAACCTCTCCTAAAATATTCATCACAAACTCTTGCGGAAGAACAATCATCTCCCATCATTCTAATATACCCTCTTCGGCAAGCTCTTCTTTCACCGCGGTCTACAGTAACTTCAAATGATCCTGACTTCACTACTGTTTTACCTTTTAGAATTTGATATGTGATTTGGTTTACGCCCATATCGAGTAAAGGTCTTTGTAAGAGAGTTCTTAGCCAAAGATTAATGGCCTTTGACTTTGTTCCTTTAAACTTCCCTTTCTTTGTTCTCGTTTTTCCAGATTCATGAGTGGCCGTTACAACAAATTTATTAGCATCTAAACTTTGAGCTGTTACAAGCTTTGTGTACATGCTCGGAGTTAGTCCATAGGCCGAACAATAATAAGAGCGAGTAGAAGAGTCACAAGACGCCGTGACAGAGCCTTCAAATGTTATATGGGAATAAGAATTACCGTGTTCAAATCCAGCACCAGCCACTGAAAAACTAAATAGTGCCGCAATCATAATTGAGATTATCTTCATCATATTTCCTTCCTTAGATTTAAAATTTTATAAATTTTATCGAGCTTTTTTAGCTTCGCCTAGGGTTTACCGGCAATTTCAATGATATTGCCACTTGGGTCACAAAACTGAATCCCAGCAAACTCTCCATCAAACTCCCCATATTCCATGATTAGTTCAATACCTTTATCAACAAGCTTATCCCTTGCATCTTTGACACCGTTTGCTGCATTAAGACAAAAAGTCGTATGGTTGAAGATCTCAGCAGCGGACTCTCTTCTTTGACGGTCTCCTTCTAGATACAGCATTATCTCAGCACTCTTATGCTCCATAAGAACACCGGGCTCCATATTACGAGTTTCTGAAAAGCCTAATATATCTCTGTAAAAACTTACGCCTTCATCGAGGTTATGTAGGTAAACCGTTAGTACATTTAGTCCATTGATATCAATCAAGCTCATTTTTTCTCCATGTTTTACTAGAGGCTCAATATACTCAAGGATGCATCTTGTTACCACCCCTAAAAATTCACATGTTAGAAGGCCCCTAAGTAGATGAAAATTTTAGCCCCTGAAATGTAAGACGATTTGATTATCCATTTCTATTTGGCAGATGGTGGAATATCTCGATAGAAATTTAGTTCGCGCAGATCGTGCCTGGGGAGGCACAAGGGGAAAAAATATGAAAACAATTATCTTGTTAGGAACTCTGTTCCTAAGCTCTACTAGTTTTGCTTGGGGACCAACAGGTCATCGAGTCGTCGGACAAATTGCAGAAAATCATCTCAACCTCTTTGTTAAAAAGAAGGTTAAAAAATTATTGGATGGGGAATCTTTAGCCAGAGTTTCTAACTGGCCCGATAAAATAAAATCGGATCCAGATACCTATGGTTATACATATAGATGGCATTATACTGATTGGCCTGACACAAGTATCGGGTATAATAGAACCTCGAACAATGGCGACCTCGTCAAGGCCATTGAAGAAAACTATCAGGTTTTAAAAAATAAGAAAGCCACTAAAGCTGAAAGAGCTTTTGCCTTAAAGTTCTTAGTCCATTTAGTTGGAGATATTCATCAACCTCTTCACGTAGGGAATGGTTTAGATCGCGGTGGAAATCGATGCCGAGTGGTCTATCAAGGCGAAGAGTCCAACCTTCATAAAGTTTGGGATGAAAAACTTATAGAGTTCACCAGACTAAGCTTTACCGAGTATGCAAAATTTATCGATATCAAAAAGAAAAAAGAATATAAAAAGATGCTGGGAGGAGGAGCTCTTGAATGGGCCAAAGAATCAGCAGATCTAAGGCCAAAGCTATATCCTGAAGAGGTTCCTGCAATAGGAGCGAAAAGCGATCTTATTTTAAAAAATTATTGTAATAAGGAGCTGAATCTTCCCACAGAACAATTACCGAGAATCGGTTATGGCTATGGTTATAAGCTAATCCCTTTGATGGAAAGAAGAATGCTTGAAGCTGGGATCAGACTGGCCCATATGATCAATACGGCCCTATAGATTTTCAGATTTAATCAATTCCATTTCATTTTCAGATAATCCTTGAGTTTGTAAAAACTCGAGGATTAACTCTGTCTTCTTTTTACAATACTCATCTGAACTTTTTGATTTCTTTGCTAGCTTTTGCTTTAGCTCACGGTAGCGCTTGTGATCACGGGGGTGCTCCTCTAGATGTTTTTTTAGAAGAATATGATTTTTAAAGGCAATCGAGTCTTCAAGTATGACATAAAGATTATGTTTAATTTCTAATTCATTTTTAAATTTAAAGTTCTCTCTATCTGTTATGCCTAGGTTTCCTCTGTGTTCATAACCTAAATCTTCTAAAATCACTTTAATTTTTTCAAAATCATCAAAATTTTCTACGACAATATCAATATCGATAACCGGCTTTGCTGCCATCCCCTCAATTGAGGTGCTTCCCACATGACAAATTGTCTTCGCTAAGCCAGAGAGGCTAGGCCAAATATTGCCTTCAAGTCTCTTGTACCAGTTCTTCCATTGTGGATTATATTCTTTTACTTCAACCTTTTGATCCATTCAAATTCCAATAGAGCTGTCTGGGATTGTTCCCAGACAGCATAATTTTAATCCTTCTTATCAAAGAAGTCTGCTAAGTGTTTCAAGAAAGCTGAAATATTTTCTTTGCTACATGTGCATCCACAACATGTGCAGCTACAGCTTTCCTTATTTTCTTGCTTACTCATTTTTCCTCCAATACTAACAACAGTTAGCTTTTTCGATAAAATCAGCAAGAGCGCGCAATTGCTTGGCAATTTCTTTGCCTTCAAGATTGTAAAAAACTTCCTTTCCTTCTTTTTGAGCTCTTAGCACTCCGGCAGACTTCAATTTCGATAGGTGTCGACTCACTACCGAAAAATCAATATCGCAACAACTGGCCAAGCTTCCCACATTTGCACGACTGCCTTTTGTTTGGCATTGGCAAATATACGAAAGCATCGTTAAGCGATTTTCATCCGCGAGGGCTTTAAAAAGGTTTGTTAATTTTTTAAAATCTCTTTCTTTCATAAGATTATACTTGCACGAATATGCAATCGTTTCAAGAACTATATTTGCATTTCTGTGCAAATATTATAAATTCACTTATTTAGAGTCGTATTGATGCTGTAGTCGACGGGCCATATCAAGGAGTGCCTTACCACTTAGCTCCTTTTCAACCTTCTGACCCTCTTCTTCAAGATCTTTAATGGTACGTATGGCAAGAACCAGATCCATCACTCCCCGCTCTCCACCTTTTTCATATACTTCCTGAATAATACCCACTATCTCTTTACGTTCAGACTCAGGTAACTGATTCAATTCTTCATCGCTTAAGTTTAAGACTTCTTTTATTCCATTTTCAGCTTGATACTGAACCGCCTCATCAACAATATTCTCACCCTGACTTTTAAAGGTTAGAACCCGCCCCCTAACTGTAATGGCCGTATCAAAAGTTCTTTTAACACTAAAGCCTACTCCAGCTGCTCTTGTGGCCGCATCAGCAATTCTTAATAAATCTGAGCCTGGAACCATTACGCCAAAAAGGATGGCGTATTTTTTATCCGTATAATATTCATCGATTTGCGCGCAATTAGTTTTATCACCAGTTCCCGAATAACAAGAAGCTTTGGCAAAATCTTCATTTTGATAAGCCTTGACTCCAAAGTAAGCACTGACTCCTGTAAGTGCATACCAGGAACCCATTAGCACTTTTCCAGCAAGAGGTGCAGCTCCAATAGGTCCCATAAAAACAAAGCCACCAATAATTAAAGCAGCTGTAATATTCAGATAAGCTGATTTCAAGGTATCATCAAAGTCTTTATCTTTTCCAATAAGCTTTATTCTCTCGCAGTATAATTGCAAATATTCCTTTGGACTTTCTGCTAATAGTTCACCTGCTGTTACTGGATTATTCATAATGAGTTTGTCTAATAGCTCATCTAGGCTTCCCTTATCGTAAAGTTTTTTAAAGTTAGCCATGGCATCTTCGATGCTGCCTAGTCTCTCTTTTTTGAATTTAGTTAGGTCAAAATCCTTCATTCCAAAGGTTTCACCAAGCTTTCGTCCAAGCTGAAAAGGATTCTCAGGTTCTTTTTCAAATAAATTTGTACACTCTTGCCCCCCTGGGCAAGAACGAAAGGTCATGCGAAAGATAGTTTTGCCACTGGCATCTTTTTCTTCTACAGAACCAAGAGCTACATGATCCAAGTTCGGGACTATACCTAGCTTTGCCAGTTGACCATACTCCGTTGTTTGTAATTCACGTTTTTTGGCTATAAACCTTCTTCTTGCCTCCGTGGCCTGTTCTCTTTCCGTGACAATATTTGAACCAGGATTAAACTTATAATTAATTCGATTTTCACTTAAATCTTCATTGGGGGTTTTTCTTTCGATCCTCTTACCATTTTCATCGTAGATTCTTCTCTCTTCAATTTTATAAGCAGTTTTTGCCAGATCAATCATATTGTTCTGAACTCTATTTCTAAATCTCTCTGTATTTATAGGTTTTACTTTATGGGACTTAAGGGCATTGATACTCTCCCTTAACGATTCACGGTGCTCTTTAATTTCCAACTCTTCACAACCAGGACAGGCCTTCTTTAAGGTTTCTTCTATTTTAGCTTTTTCACTTCTTGGTTTTTTACCCTCAAGTAGGTAATTAAACATCCCATGCATATGTACCATTTGCTTTCGGATTTTTTTATAAAGCTTATCTCTTAGTGCCAATTTGGCTGATTTCTTTTTTTCTCCGTCTTCTAGAATCTGATCATCAATTGTCTCAATCTTTTCCGTTAGAGCATCGACTTCTTCTGGGCTTTCACCTTTAATTATTTTTTCCCACCTGGTTTCAACCAATTCCTGATAGTCTTTTTCTTGCTGTCTTTTATAAACATGATCAAGAGGGGCAAAGCTATTGAGTATCTTCTCATCGTCCATGACAACCAGTTCAGCGAGCACACCCTCAAGGCAATTAGATTTTTCTATAAACTTGTCAGCAGGAATTGCCTCAATGGCCTTTAGGATTGAGCTAGCAAGAATTTTCTCATTGTCCCCATCCCCTAAACACTTATTAAACCCATCTAAAATTATCTTCATCTTCCTAAGCTTAGTGGCCTTACCTAAGATTTTTTTTCCTAGGTTCGTGTCCTTAATCTTATTCCAATCAGATTTTACTTCTTTCAAAGTAGATAAGATTTCTTCCTTATTGGTTGGGTTTGAAATTTGCTGATCTAGCTTTGAATTTAGCCTATAGGCCTTGTAAAGAGACTGGTACCTAGTCTGAGTTTCAAGGCCTTCCATTGAGTAAGCAATTGAGGAAGTCCAAAGACTAAGGATTAAAATATAGATTTTTATGACTCTCTTCACTTTTAGTCTTTTCGGTCACTTCAAGCATTTTGATAAGCTATTGCCCTAGGGAATTGCCAATAAACCTTCAAGATTTAGTCTCATAATATCAATAACTTAGTTCACCCAAGATGGGTTCTTTAAAGTAAGTCCTTGAAATCACCGATAGGTAATAAGACAGCAGGTTAGAATGAAGTAAGTTCAATTTAACTAAAGGGTAGTAATGAGTACTGGCATATTTTGTAAAGCACTTCGCGGAGAGATTGTTGGAAACCCATTTCCAAAAAAGTGCAGCTGTGGAACTCGTTTCTATAGTCGTCCAGAGTATCTTGATGGAACGGCTCCAAATAAAAGAAAACCCCTCTTTGATTATAAGGTGAATGAGAAATTTGTCGTGAAAGAGTTTAGGGACTGTTTTCGCTGTGGTTTTACAATGATGGTTCGAATTAAAGATCGAAGGGATCAGTCAGAAGCCGGTGATAGAAGAAGGCAGCATTATATGGAACTTTACGATAAATATATGCTTGAAGGTCTATCGCATTTTGAAGCGCGCGAACAAACCCTAGAGATCATTCGCGCTACGATGTAATCTTATTGAAGAGTAAGTAATCCTTCTACTTCTTTAGAATTTGAAGCGAGAATATGTGACATTTCATTCACAACCTTTTCTCTTAAACTAATAAGAAGTTTATTTTCACTTACTGAAGTTGATTTATCTTTTTTAAGTACGACCAAGTCATGAAGAACTTCGATCTCGGCCTTAAAAGTCATCTTATCCAATTTTTCATTAAAATATCTATAACGACTTCCGTCTACTTCACCAATATCGATCGTTTGATCTTTTTCGAAGATCTTTAGATTTTTCATAATCGTCGACTTTGATGGAAGCTTACGAAGACTACCTTCACTTTCAATTGGAACATAATGAGTTGCTTTTTTTGAAACGTCGTAGATCTTGTGGAACATAGCTCCTTCAGTTAGCTCATTAACGCCTAAGTACTCACCTACAGGGATTCCCTTACCAGTAACATAATCGCCTTCGTTTAAAGTCATAACGCGTTAACCTCCGCTTCATTTTAATAAGTATGAATATTTATAAAATCACATAAAAACTAGTATGTGTAGGGCAAGACGGCATTTATTTTAGGTAAACCTACATAAAGTTTTTAGATGTGTTAGCCTTAATAACCATATGATTAAAGTAGAAAACTTAAGAAAAACTTTTAACGGAAATATTCACGCGGTTAAAGGTGTGTCATTCTCCTTAGAGAAAGGCGAGATCGGCTGTATTATAGGCACTAGTGGCTGTGGAAAGACGACAACTCTAAAAATGATCAATAGACTCATTGAGCCAACTGATGGAAAAATTCTCGTTGGCAGTGATGACGCGCGAAGTGTCGATCCTGTCACATGGCGTAGAAAAATTGGCTACGTGATCCAAAAGGCAGGGCTCCTGCCTCATTTAACCGTTAAGGATAATATCTCCTTATTATCAAAAATCATGAAACGTGACCGAGATTTTATCACGCGAAGAGTGGATGAACTCATGGGAATCATCAATATGCCCTATGACCAATTTGCGAATCGCTACCCCATTGAACTAAGTGGTGGTCAACAGCAAAGAGTGGGAATAGCCAGAGCACTTATGGAAGACCCTCCCGTTATGCTAATGGATGAACCCTTCGGAGCTCTTGATCCTATTACAAGAAATTCTCTTCATGAGGAATTTTGGAACCTTAACGAAAAACTTCATAAAACAATTATCATCGTGACTCACGATATGGATGAGGCCTTTAAGTTAGGACATAAAATAATTCTTATGCATAAGGGTGAGATTACTCAAGTAGGGACGAAAGAGGATTTCCTTGAAAGACCGGCTAATGCCTTTGTAGAAGATTTTGTTCAAGGGCATTCTGGTGAATAAGTTTTTAATCTGTTTATTTTTTATCTCAAATTTATATGCCAACGTACCAATAATCATTGGTTCAAAAAGTTTCTCTGAGAGTGTTATTAACTCAGAAATGTTAGCCTTACTCTTAGAAGACTCTGGTGAAAAGGTCATAAGAAAGTTTAGCTTAGGTGGTACAAAGGTTGCCTTTGATGCTCTAAACCACGGTGGAATTCATGTTTACCCAGACTATACCGGAACTGGTTATGTCATGATTCTAAAGATGAATGGAGAACGAGAGCCCAAAAAAGTTCATGAAATAGTAAGTAGACAGTTTTTAGATAAGTATGGAATCGCTTGGTCCAAACCTCTCGGTTTTAATAATACCTACGCCTTAACCATTAGAAAGAATGATAAAGAGCTAAGCTCCATTAAAACAATAAGCGAATTAGCCGGTAAGCTTGGTGCTTATAAACTAGGTGCCCCTTACGAGTTCATGGAAAGAAAAGATGGATATAAAGGAATGGCCAGTGAGTACGGTCTTAACTTTAGTCAGGAAAATATAGTTTCAATGAACGCTGGACTTATGTATTCTGCGATAAAAGATAAACAAGTTGATTTTATCGTTTCCTACTCTACCGATGGAAGAATTAAGGCCTTTAACCTTAGAATTTTAAAGGACGATAAGAATTACTTTCCCCCTTATAACCCAGCTTTCTTAGCAAAAGCAGATTTTTTAAAACAGAATCCAGTTCTAAAAGAAACAATTCAAAAACTAGAAGGTCTTATATCTGAAGATGAAATGATTGAAATGAACGATCAGGTTGACCGATTAAAACAAGACCCAAAGGATGTTGCTCGAAATTTCTTAATTAATAAAAAACTTCTTAAAGGGGAAATTATTAATCAAGAAGTTCAAACAAGCTTTATAAGTTTTGCTTATTCAAGAAAAGGAGAGCTCTTAAAGCTAGTCATAGAACACCTATGGTTAAGCTTTAGTGCCATCTTCTTCGCTCTCTTAATATCACTACCTCTTGGAGTGCTCTTAACGAGAAAAGAAAAAGCCGCCAAACTTATTTTTCCCGTTATAAATACAATTCAAACAATTCCTAGTTTAGCTCTACTTGGCTTTCTTATTCCTATTTTAGGAATAGGATTTGCTCCTGCGGCCCTAGCATTGTTTTTATATTCCCTTTTGCCTTTGGTTAGAAATACTTATGAAGGAATAAGAGCAGTCGATAGAAATTTTGTGGAAGCTTCTAGGGGAATAGGTTTAACCAATACTCAAATCCTTTTTAAGGTTGAAATTCCTTTGGCCCTTCCCATTATCTTAGCGGGCCTAAGAACGGCAACCGTCATCGTGATTGGTACAGCAACTCTCGCTGCCCTGATAGGAGCCGGCGGGCTTGGTGATCCCATCTTCCGAGGTGTCTCCACTGTTAATTCTAATCTTATTTTACTAGGAGCCATCCCTTCTGCCCTACTTGCAATTATCGCTGATAAATTTATTGGTTGGAGTGAGACTCAATTAGTATCTAAAGGAATTAGGCTTGCTAAAAAAAGAAGAGCTTAGCTAGCCTCCGATTTGTTTAAAGCTTAAACTTTTTTTAGACAAAAAACTTTTTACGTCTTCAAGTTTTTCACCATGAACTTCAATAAAATCATTTTTATAGGCTCCGCCTACACCCAACGATTTTTTAAGATCTTTTGCTAATTTTTTGCACCAGGATTTATTGTTCGGAAGACCAGTAATTTCAATAACCGTTCGGCCCTTTCCTGTGGTTAGTCTCTTAATCAAAAGCTCAACAGTTGAATCATCTACCGATTGCTCCTTTGCCTCAGACTTCTTTTTACGCAGGTCCCCTTCTTCGTCGGACCAAACTAATTTGTTATCATTACTCATAATGAGTATTTTACTCAGGAAAAAGAGAAAGAAAAGGTAAGATTAACCGTATTCTATCAAAGCCCCACCTATGCGAAAATTAAGTTATGAAAAAACTTATTATTCTCGCGAGCCTTTTTGGCAGCGCCACCTTATTTGCCAATACTAACGAAATACCTCCCTTTAAAGAGTTTAAGAAAACGAGCCTTTTAGGCCCGGAAGAAAAACTATGGGCAACCAACTATTATACTGAGCTTAGAAGCAATAGCCCTTCAGCCACTCAAAAGTTTAAGGATAGAAATGAAGTTCCTTTAAAGGTTGGCAGTGAGCAAGTGGCCCTTTCTGATAAATACTTTTGTTACGCCGCCATGGAAGGAAGTGTGGCACTTAAATTTAAAAATGGAAAAACTGTCACCTTTAATTATGACGGGCGAGGAAGAAGACAGCTAGACTGCAGTATTTATTTTGGCGGTCGTTTCGGCTCTAGTGGAGAAGTAAAATTTAAAGTTGCTTACTCTAAATGGGGTGAGGGAGAGCAAGATAGAGGCTATGCTCTAGTTCCCTATAGAACAATTGCTGTAGACTCAAGTCATATACCTTTTGGATCAGTGGTCTATATTCCACAAGCGAGAGGAACGGTTATTACAGTTCCAGGTGGTAAGAAGTTTAAGCATGATGGTTATTTCTTTGCCGGCGATCACGGCGGTGCAATTAAAGGAAATCATATTGATGTTTTTACAGGTAACTTGAAAAAGCATAAATTTCCTTGGATCAGAAGTCATAGCTCAAAAACATTTAAAGCTTATTTGGTTAGGGATGAAGACATCATTGCAGGAATGACTAAGATTCATATGCAAAGATATTAGTAACGAACTTTTTGACGAGTCTTCTTAGTCTCAGATTTTGATTTTTTAGTTTTAATTCTTTTTTCTATAGATGATCGAGTGGGCTTAGTTCCCACTCTTTTTTTTGGCGGTTTTGCTATGGCCTCAATCATCTCATGAAGTTTTTCAATACAGTCAGCGATATTTCTAGCTTGTGATCTATAGCGCTGAGAATGAAGTATCACCACACCCCCATCTGAAATTCTTCTTTTAAACTTTTTATAAAACCTATCTTTAGCGGTCTTTGGGAGTGAGGAAGATTTATTTATATTCCACCTAAGGCTTACCTTTGTGTTCACCTTATTAACGTTTTGACCTCCGGCCCCAGAGCTCCTTGAAAAACTAAAATCTAACTCCCCCGCTGGGATACGCTTAACTATTGGCATATTTCCATCATACAGAACATCGAAGTAAAGGCCATATCCTAGTAATTCTAAGTACTTAAATTCGCAACTTTACCCATTTTCGATTCGTAATACTATCTAACAGCGGAGGAATTATGAAATTACTTAGTAGCTTTATTTGTTTATCTCTTTTAATCAGTACGGCCGAGGCTAGCAGCAAGAGGTCTGAAAGAAGAGAGGCCAGGCAGGAGAATCGTCAGGAAAGGCGTCAAGATCGCCAGGACTATAGAAAAGAAAGACGAAGCGACCGTCAATCCGCAAGAAAAGAGCGGCGAAGCGATCGACAAGATTTTCGTGAAAATAGACGCGGCTTAAGTAGTGATGAAAGAAAGCAAGCTAGACAAGACTATAGACAAGATAGAAAAGAGGACCGCAAGGCCTTTCGGGAAGATCGTAAATCTGATCGACAGGACTATCGTCAAAGAAGACAAGAACGCAGAAAAAGATTTAGAGATTCTAGAAATAGCGACGAATAACCAACTAAGTTCGTTGAATGATATTTGCCTCATAAAAAAAATCATCAATAGGAATTAGAATAGAGTAATGAAAACATTACTCTATTCTACTCTTTTATCTCTTTTTATTTCTCTATCCGTTGCCCAAGCAGCTCCAGCTCCTACCAGTGGCAAGTTCTGGAAGGCCCTCAATCATAAACTGAAAAAGGCCGGCGCTAACCCAAAGATGCTTAAGCATGTTTACTGCTTTTTAAAAAAGGGACAAGAGAGAAGCTTTGAGTTTAAAAAACCAAGAAGTAGCTCTTACAATAATCGCTGCTATAAAAAGTCTCAATATCAAATGGGCTCAAATGCCACCTTCGCCATGATCGATTATACGGCACCTAGTAAAGAAAAGAGAATGTTCCTCGTGAACCGCCTTACCGGTGATGTAAAGTCCATGGCCGTGGCCCACGGAAGATATAAGTCCGGTTATATGAGAAGATTCACAAAGAAAAATCACAACTCAATTCGATGGGCCAAATACTTTTCTAACTCAAGAGGCTCCAATGCTCCTTCATCTGGTTTTTATCTAGCGGGAATGGAATACAGGGGTAAATGGGATAGAAGTCTTGTTCTAAATGGACTTGAGACTAGTAATAATAATGCCTGTGAGCGAGCGGTTGTAGTGCATGCACATAAAATGGTTAGCGATAATAAAGTTTATACCATGAGTAGTGGCTGCCCTATGGTTTCTAAAGGAAATATTGATACGGTTATTGATGCTCTTGTTGGTAAGGGAAATACTCGTGATGGTTTAGATCAAGCTGGGGGTCTTGTTTTTATCTACGGACCTAGAGAAGCTGCTTGGCCTGAGGATTATTGCGGAGAAATTTAAAAAGTTTAAAGAGTCGTACTAGGGCAAGGGCCATTTTGAATAAACTCCGCCTTTGCCTGATCCATTTCACATTCACTTTGATAAGTCTGGGGCGCAGGAAAGACTTGAATACAACCCATCCCCTCTGGACATTCCGGCATAGGGGGCTGTGCACAGACAGACCCGCTATTAGCGTTACACTCTTGAACCTGCAGGACATTATGCTCTTGCCCCTCTGAGGCAACTCTTCTATTTCTTAGCTCCTGACCACAGGAAACCAGGCTAAGTACTAGGAATGTGGATATTAGTGTCCATTTCATACTAGTTTTATCGGTTAATCACAAAATAACTTTAGGCGAATATTGAAACGAGAAAGGTTAGGCCAATCACTACGAAAAAGGCCACATTTCTTCCGGCCAGCTTTTTATCAATATAATCAATGGTCTCTGGATCTGAGGGAACTCTACCAATCTTTTTTTGTAGAGCTGCTTTGGCCACCGGCTTGAGATTCTTCTTATATTCTTCCTCACGGTAAAAAACGATCCTTATTACAAAAAGAAGTCCAAGAAAAAAGAACTGAATTTGCGGAAGCTCCCAAGGAGAAAACTTTAAAATTAAACCAAGGGGAATTACTGTTACAGAACTTAAAAAGAGAAAAAGTTTAATATCCATTAGTGTTTACTATATAGAGAAAAGAGTTTTTGGTCTTTTAAATATTTTTGCTTATAAGTTTTGGTCAAAAAGCCCATAAGAACTATAAGACTTTCAAAGGAAAGTTTTCCTGTGTGAAAGGCTTTTATATTATCGTGAAGATATTTTTTATCTCCACCTTCAAGTTCTTCTTTGAAGTAACCAGCAATATGTTCAGCGACATTGGTTCTATTTTTAGGAGTGATGCTTTTTTGAAAAATAGTACCAAAAAGATACTCTTCATACTCAGAGAATTTTTCTTTCAAGTTAGATTTACTGACACCAGCACATATTCTGCCAAGAGCCTTTAGTGGGGCTGCTCCATATTGAAAAATATAATATTTATAAACTTCGTGAAATTTAATCAGTTCTTTTGCTTCTTTTTTTAAGTCTTGAAATTCTTGAAAAACCAAAACCTGAGTTCGAAAAGTATCCCTAAGATGATCATCATAAAGACGACCACTATCTATCTTTGGAATCAAAGGAAACTCTTGGCAAAGATGCTCGGCCCAAAGTCCTTTTGTTTTACGAAAGGGAATACCCGACTTCTCCCCATAAACCTTTACGGGATCAAGGCCGCAGCTTGGAGAATTCTTAGTTAGGATAATTCCATGGGCTTTTTCGATTCCCTTTGTATGAGTCTTAAAAGTTTTATGGGCAAGTTTTGTATGATCAATAGAAGAGTCTTTTGAGTCAACAAGATGAGTTTTCCCGTCTTTGTCCATAAGTTTAATTGTTGGTCTTGGGATACCAAGTCCCATGGCCACTTCTGGACAAAAGCTATGAAACTCAAAAAGCTTACTAAGCTCATGGGTCACATGGGGATGTCTTTTATGTTGTCCATCGTAACGAATTGCTTCACCAACGAGACAACCACTAATAGCGACTAAAGGTTTTTTCTTTTTCATCCCCATACAATAGCTTAGTTCTAACGAATTCGGTACTTATACACTTTTAAGACCGCGTCAAAAACTTCATTGCTTATCATGGCTAAGTTGTTAATAATAAGACTAGTGAAGTTTCTACTAATCCTTCTATTTCCCATTAGTGTCCTGGCCACAGGTCATATCCCGGCAACTCCAAGTACTGGGCTGGATAAAGAATATAATCTAAGAGTATTTAAAAAATGGGCTCAAGTGAATTGGATGGCCGACTTTCAAATGGCGGATAGAGAAAATGAAGATGATTTTAAGGCCTATACCTTCGGCGGAAAATATAGAATCCATAAAAATTTAAAGTTTGGCTTGGCCTATAGTAAGCAATACGGAAATCGTCATGATGATGATTGGCTCTGGGCACCTGGTACTTGGTTTTGGCAAAAAACGGATAAACGAGGAGAGAATTTTCTCATAGCTGATTTAATTCCTCGTGCCCTATTTAGTTTTCTCCCCGGGGAAAGATGGGTTGGAGAACTTAGAGTTCGCTATACTTATAATTTTTTTAATGATCAGAACACCATCAAGCTTCGACCTAGGTTAACCTATTTTTGGTTTAGAAAGGGCAAGGCCTTTATGAACCTGTTTCTTCAGTACGAAATGTACTTTCCAATGGATTACGGTGAAGAAACAATTTATGAAAAATGGCTTTATTTAGGGGGGCTCTATCATTTTAACAAATGGTTTAAACCTGGAATTTATTTAGCAAAGAAATCCTTAACTTGGAGTTCCTCTGAAGCTGCAAAGAAAAGAAAACCTAATGAGCCCTACACAGTGAATCATAAGTCTAATATCATAGGTTTTAATCTTATTTTTAATTTACCTGAATAGACTCACTCGTGTATAGTGTCCCTCCATGGACTATCCAAAGAAAATCACTAAAGAAGAGATTAATGAACTTCCCATGCTTAAGTTTGAGGGAGAAATTATTCTTATCACAAATCAAAAGTCTGCCATTAGAGCAGTCAATGACTTAAAAAAAGAATCAGTCATCGGCTTTGATACAGAAACAAGACCTTCATTTAAAAAAGGGGAAACTTATGATGTCTCCCTTCTTCAACTTTCAAATGAGAGTACCTCTTACCTCTTTAGATTACATAAATTTGATTTTCCAAGAGAGCTCGCCGATCTTATGGCCGACGAAAAAATTATAAAATCTGGCGTGGCCATTAGAGATGATGTGATTGGGCTTCAAAAGCTTCATCCGTTTGAAGAAGCTGGTTTTTTTGAAATAGCTGATGAGGCTAAAGCACAAGGCTATAAGAATTTTGGTCTAAGGGCCTTAACAGCGATTTTCCTAGGTAAAAGATTATCTAAGAAGGCTAAAATTACAAACTGGGAACAGGCCAGGTTAACTCCCGCTCAATTAGAGTACGCCGCCCTTGATGCTTGGGTTGGACTTCAGATTTACCATCGGATCAATGGCAAATCTCCTCAACAATAAAATCGAACTCTTTTAGTTCTTCTTCCTTCAAAAAATTCGAATTCTTTTCTCTTTCTTTTTCAAGTTCAAGTTTTAATTCTTTTGCTAGGGAAGCTAATTTATAATTTCCCCCTTCAGAAATAGATTCGATTCTTCTCATTCGAAGTTCATCTAAATAAGTAAAGTAAGTTTCCTTATCAGCGCAGCCAAAACAGTTCTCTTTCATCAAATCAATAAAGTCCCAAAGACCCATTTTTTTAAATTTTCGAACTGTTCTCATAAGCGAAAACTCTCTCCGACTTCAACAATCTTTTTCCCCTTCTTAGTAAAAATAGCTATAGGTCTTTTCCCAAGCACCTTCAAGGTTCGATTGTTCACAAATACTGAGGAAGTTTCATGCAGAGCTATAACAGGAAAGCCATACTCTAAAACAAATTTTAAAATTTCCTTATCTTCTCTTTTTTTATAATGACAATGAACGGCCCAGTTCCCAATTAAGTTTAATCCTTGATAAGAAATCACTCCCGCTTTATTCTCATCCCCGTGAAGACCAAAGTGAGCCGTTTCAATATGACTGCCAAGGACGATGGCCCCTGCGCTATCCCCATTCACAACTCCCCCACAATTTAAAAACCTATGAAGAAGTTCATAAAAATGGGTATCACGAATCATGTCCATCAATTGAAAGGTATTTCCCCCATCAATATAAATGGCGTCAAAGCTTTTTAACTTTTCCCATGTAAGGCTATGAAGATCTTCACAGGCCTCTATATTATCAAACTCAATAGTCGAGAATGTTTCCTGAATCCTTGTTAAAGCATTCTTCCAGCTTCGCTTTTTACCGGCCAAGGGAATAAAAAATAGACTTGGGTTTTTCCCAAGTTTATTCACAAAGAATTTATCAATTTCCCTAAAATGCTTGGAGTCGCCTCCACCGGTCATAACTAATTTCATACGGTTAGTGTACCTTAACGCAGACAGCAAAACAAAGACCAAGACATACAATTTTTCCCTCGATACCATTCTTCAAATTTAATTGAGGAGAGAAATATGAAAACACTTATCGCCCTAGTGGCCGTTTTAGGAACAACTTCTGCTTTTGCTTGCGCCAATTTTGCTGGTTCATTTACTTGTACAATTGAAGATGACAATTACACCTATAATGTTCTCGTTGAACAAGATGGATACAATTTTAGAATGACTGACGATGAGGGAACTGATGAGTTCATCGCTGACGGCCAAAGACGTAGACTTCCAGACGATACCAATATGAGAAACGCTGCTTACGTAGCTTCTTGCCAAGGACAATCTGTTGTTATGAATATGACAGGTGAAATCTACGACGATGAAACCGGACAAAGTTTTCCTTTCACCGCCAATATGAATCATAACCTAAGAACAAGAAACCATGTAACTCAAACAACTGTTACTGAAGTTCTAGGACAAACCTCTACAACGATTACTCACTGTCAGCGTAACTAATCCGCTACTTTTTTCAAGAAATTAGAAACAAGAACAATTCGTTGGCCGTTAACTCGGCCTTCGATATGTTCTGGATTATCAGTGAGGGCGATGCCCTTTACGAGGGTTCCTCGTTTTGCTGTGAAGCCACCGCCTTTTACGACCAGGTCTTTGATAAGAGTTACGGAATCTCCTGCGAAAAGTCTGGCTCCGTTTGAGTCTTTGCAGATCACTTCGTCTATTGCCTTGTCAGCATTGATCCACTTTAGGTCTGAATCTTCAAAGTACATTTGTTCGAGACGGTCCTGATCTCCCATATCCCTTAGAACTCTATAGGCTAAGGCCTGGGTGGCAAGGTCCTCACTCCACATGGAGTCGCTTAGACAGTGCCAATGAGTGGTATCAAATTCTTTAGAGTCAATTTGAGATTTGCAGGTATCACAAATCTCAACTGATTCATTATTGGGAGCAAATTCTAACTCAAATTTACAAACCCCATTTGAGGATGAACAAAGTGCGCAGTCCACTAGAGTCCTGAAAGAATTGAGTTCAGAGTTTCACTTGGGCGCATGGCCTTAGCAAGTTTCTCTTGATCTGGATGATAGTAACCACCCATATCAACTTCAACACCTTGAGCATTATTTAATTCGCTTACAATTTTTTCTTCGTGATCAACAAGCCCCTTAGCCGTTGCACTAAAGGCGGCTTTAAGATCGGCGTCTTCGTCTTGGTTAGCAAGCTCTTCTGCCCAAAAGCGAGCTAGATAATAGTGTGAGCCACGGTTATCAAGCTCATTAACTTTTCTAGACGGAGATTTATTTTCTTTTAAAAATCTGGAGTTTGCTTTATCTAGGGCCTTCCCAAGAATTTGCGCCTTTTTATTTCCAGTCTTCTCTCCAAGCTCTTCAATTGAAACTGAAAGTGCCAAGAACTCTCCAAGAGAATCCCAACGTAAGTGATTCTCTTTAGCAAATTGCTGAACATGTTTTGGAGCTGAACCTCCAGCACCAGTTTCATAGAGTCCACCACCAGCAAGAAGAGGAACAATAGAAAGCATTTTAGCTGAAGTTCCAAGTTCTAGTATTGGAAAAAGGTCAGTTAAATAATCTCTTAGAACATTTCCAGTAACTGAAATTGTATCTTTTCCTTCCTTAACTCTTTGAAGGGAATACTTAGTCGCCTCAACTGGAGACATGATTTCAATTTCAAGACCGTTAGTATCGTGCTCAGGTAAGTAAGCATTAACTTTGTTAATAAGGTTTGCATCGTGAGCACGGTTTTTATCAAGCCAGAAGATTGCTGGATTTCCAGTCGCTCTTGCTCTACTAACTCCTAGTTTTACCCAGTCTTTAATGGCAACGTCTTTGGTTTGGCACATTCTCCAAACATCTCCAGGGGCAACTTCATGCTCCATAAGAACTTCACCGTCAGGGCTAACAACTTGAACCTTTCCGGCTTCTTCAATCCAGAAAGTCTTGTCATGAGATCCGTACTCTTCTGCTTTTTTGGCCATAAGACCAACGTTAGCAACATTTCCCATCGTGGTAACATCAAAGGCACCATTTTCTTTACAGAAATTAATCGTCTCCTGATAAACCCCTGCATAGTTTCTATCGGGAATAATGGCCTTCGTGTCGTGAAGTTTACCATCTGGTCCCCACATCTTTCCGCTTGAACGAATCATCGCCGGCATAGAGGCGTCGATAATAACGTCACTTGGAACGTGAAGATTTGTGATTCCTTTATCGGAGTCAACCATGGCCATTCGAGGTCCATTATCCATACAGCTTTTTAGGGCCGCTTCAATTTCATTTTTTTGTTCTGCTGGAAGTTTTGCTATTTTGGCATAAACATCACCAAGACCATTACGTGGATCAACACCTAGTTCATCAAAAGTTGATCCGTACTTTTCAAAGGCATCTTTAAAAAAAGCTTTTACACCTTCCCCAAAAATAATCGGGTCAGACACTTTCATCATAGTTGCTTTCATATGAAGGGAAAGAAGAACATCTTGTTTTTTAGCATCTTCAATTTCTTTTTCAAGAAAGCTTCTTAGGGCAGTAGCGCTCATTCGAGATGAATCGATGACTTCCCCTTCAAGTAATGACACAGCCTCTTTTAAGACTTTTGTCCCACTTGCTCCCACATGTTGGATTTTTACATCCATGGCCTTAGAGCAAACATGAGATTGCTCGCTCCCATAAAAGTCATCACTACTCATATGGGCCACATGTGATTTTGAAGTACTCTCCCAGGCTCCCATAGAATGTGGGTTATCTTTGGCGTACTGCTTAACTGGAGCGGCCACTCTTCTATCAGAGTTTCCTTCTCTTAAAACCGGATTAACGGCAGAGCCTAGTACTTTGGCATATCTTTTTCTTGTTTCTTTTTCTGCATCGCTTGAAGGCTCTTCAGGGAAATCAGGAATATTATACCCTTGTCCCTTTAGCTCACTGATCGCCTCTTTTAATTGAGGAATAGAAGCTGAAATATTTGGAAGCTTTACAATATTTGCTTCTGGAGTTTTTGCTAACTCCCCAAGTTCCGTAAGGGCGTCACCTACTCTTTGTGTTTCAGTTAAGTTCTCAGGAAACTGAGCAAGAATTCTTCCCGCAAGAGAAATATCCTTTGTCTCAACTTGTACCCCGCATTGCTTTGTGAAAGCTTTAACAATTGGTAAAAGTGATTGGGTGGCCAGGGCCGGAGCTTCATCAGTAATGGTATAGATAATCTTTGAGTTAGACATACTTACTTCCTGCGTTAAAAAATCTAATAAATCGGCGCTAGAATAGCTTATATACCCCCCTAGATAAAGGCTCGCGCGTCGAATCTGACTTATATCATCCGTTGACTCCGTTCATATCATGAGTAAACTCTTCTCATTCATATATGATGACTTCAAGGAGGCATTTAATGAGTAAACCAATAGACCTAATAATTGATGAGTACGTTAGTCCGGTATCAGTCACTGGCACAAAAAACATGAAATTAAGCGAGGTAACAAGCCTAATGAGAGAGGGAGGTTTTCGCCATCTTCCCATCTTAGAAGATAAAAAGCCTATCGGGATAATTAGCGATCGAGATATTAGCCTACTTGATAGTCTTGATGATCTAAACGACCTAACCGTAGAAGAAGTCATGGTAAAGAATCCTTATTGTGCTTATAGTGGAACGTCAATTGCTGAAGTGGCCTTTGAAATGTCTAGCCGCAAGATCGGCTCTGCTCTTATTCTTAACGAAGACGGAGAGCTAGATGGAATTTTTACAAGTATCGACGGGCTAAATGCCCTTATTGAAATAGTCAGAGGAGATTTATAATGAAGCTTAATATTTCTTATCACCACCTTGAATCAACTCCATCCATTGACGAAAAAGTTCGTGAAAAAGCTGATCACTTAAAAAAGTACTTCGATGGGAATGTGGACGTAAATTGGGTTTGCTCAGTAGATGGAAAACGACATAAAAGTGAAGTCAATGTTCATGCAGGACATTTTAATTTTCACGCAGAAGCTGAAGATGACAATCTTTATAAAACTTTAGACGAAGTTCTTCACAAGATGGAAAGACAACTTCGCAAAAAGAATGAACAAGTAAAAGACAAGATTCACAGAAGCTAACTGAGGACAAATTATGAGAAAGGTAATGATAGCTGTTGATCTTAGTGATCACTCTATAAACTTGTTAAAAGAAAAACTTACCAATAGGGTTTGGAGTGATGTTGAAGAAGTGCATTTTGTTCACGGCTTTCAACTTCAGATCTACGCTGATAATTTTTATTTCTCAGCTTACCCCATGGAAGATCAGTATGAAGAAGTAGAGAAATCCGTTAAGGAGCTTTTAACTAATCTTTCTAAAGACATCTTTAAATCTGATAATTCTCCGAAACTTGTTCATACTTGTTTAATTTCAAGTGCGCCAACTAATGATCTATGTGAATACGCTAGTGAAAATAAAGTCGATGAGATGATTATTGGAACCAGAGGAAAGCATGGAATCGCCGGTCTCTTTACCAGCTCCTTTGCCGAGTACATGGTAAGACATGCTCCTTGCGAGTTACATATTCTTAGGTGTAAAGAGAGTTAACCTTTTAAGTAGTTGTCGTAGTAAAAGAAGGCTGCGACAACTAATGCATGATTAATTTCACCTTGCTTTAGCTTTTCTCTAACTTCTTTTTCACTAAATTCATGAATAGTAATTTCTTCAAAAGGATCCAGATCTTGATCTTGAGTTTGTTTTGCATCAAGTACTAAATATGTATGGCAGAGATTTGTTTGAAAAGCAGGGTTTGGCTCCACTGTTCCTATGTGAACAAGTTTTTCGCAAGTATAACCTGTCTCTTCTCTAAGCTCTCTTTTTGCCGCCACCAAGGGGTCTTCCCCCCTATCAATAGCGCCCCCTGGAATCTCCAGAGTCACCCGGTCCGTACCGCAGCGATACTGTTCAACAAAAACAAACTTTCCTTCTTTTGTTATGGCCACGACGTTTACCCAATGAGCAAAACTTAGGACATCAAAGTTTCCAATATCCCCAGAATCGGGAGACTGCCTCTTTACGTCGTAGTAGCGAAAAATCTTTCCGCGGCTAATTTCTTTCTTTTCAAGTGTTTTCCATTTATCCATAGTAAAAACAAGATATCTGCTTTTTTATTTTAAATCCATTACTAAAAACTCTGAATCCTCTTTAGCTAAGAACTTTAACTGCTCTATTTCGCTTATGGCTGCTCCATCACCTTCATAAAGTTTTTTGTCAGCGATCTCTATCTCCCCTGAGATAACCTGTACCCAAGCATGGTGATTTTTATCTAGACGAATCTCTTCCTGACCTTCTTTTTTTAGCCTCACTCCATAAAGTTTGAAGTCTTGATTTATTTTAGCAATCTGTTCACCGCCCTTAGGTGTGATTAAAAGCTTTGCTCCGTCGATCTGATCAAAGGCAACGTTTTCGTAATCAGCATCGATTCCTTTTTCACTCGTTTGGACCCAGATTTGTAAAAGCTTTGTTTGCTTTTCTTTTGAAGGATTGTATTCGCTATGACGAATGCCTTTACCAGCACTCATCCGTTGAATCTCCCCTTTTTTAATTATTCCAGAATTCCCAATGGAATCTTTATGTTCAAGCTCTCCTTCAATCAAGTAAGTGACAATTTCCATATCTTTATGTGGATGAGGATCAAATCCTCCTCCGGGCTCTATCGTATCCTGATTGATTACGAGAAGGTCCCTAAAGCCAGTATGTTCAGGGTCAAAATAGTGCCCAAATGAAAAACTGTACTTAGCCTTTAACCAACCGTAGTTTGCACTTCCTCTTTCATTTGATTTACGAACATTGATCATAGGGTCCTCCCATAAAAGTTAATTAAGCTTTAACTACCATTACTGATTTGAAGTTTTTCCAATAACCGTAAACGAGAAAACCATGAAGCAGATGAAAAACGATCATAATAGGTAGTCCTCCTGGATTTAAAAACAAATGAATACTGGTAATACCAATGAGAATTGGAAAGATTAGAGCGAGTGCAAAAGGCACGAAAAACCCTGATAGTAAAAGTGCTCCTGCAACTATCTCAACGATCTTAACCATTGGAAAAAAGTAACCGGTCTTTGCAAAAGCTCCCATAAGAGCTCCGGCCTCTGGTGCCATTGGTGGGTTCGCCATAAAGTTAAAAAATCCATTTAATCCAAAAATCACAAAAGCTAACCCAAATAAAAGTCTTGAACCTAATAGTGCTTTATCTTTCATATATTGCCTCCTAAGCATGTTTTATTAACTTGATTATCGGGGAATAATCTATAAACTAAAAGTATTATTATTTTATTAACTATATAATAAAAAATTATATTATGACATATGATCAACTAGTTACATTAGACTCAATCGTTAAATACGGTAGCTTCAAGAGCGCTTCCGAGTTTCTTCACAAGTCTCAGCCTAGTCTCTCAGTGGCCATCAAGAAGCTTGAGGAAGAGTTCCAAATCAAGCTCTTTGACCGAAGTGAGTATCGCCCAAAATTAACAGAAGAAGGTAAGCTCTTTTATCAGAAGGCAAAGCTGGCCCTAGTTCATATGAAGTCCCTTGAGCTTTTTGGCGAAGAATTAGGTATGGGGACAGAGTCGGAAATTAAAGTAGGGATAGATGGCCTTGCCCCTTTGGCCAAGATACTTTGTGAACTCCGCCATTTTTTTAGTGATTTTCAATCGACAGATCTCACTCTATCTATGGGACAAATCTCCGGAGTCCTAGAGAAAGTACTTAATAAAGAAATTGAAATAGGTTTTACTCCCCTACATTTTTCAAGTCCTGAATTAGAAACAATAGAGATTTATAAAACAATGATGATTCCGGTGATAAAGGATCAAAAAATTAGCTCTATCACTAATTTAAAAAAGATTCCTCAAGTGGTTGTAACCGATTCAAGTAAAAAACCTTTAGACGAGTCTTTCGGCGTTCTTGAAGATGTTCGAAGGTGGAATGTTAGCTCCATGGATGCAAAAAAAGAGATTATTCAAAGTGGCCTTGGTTGGGGAAGACTTCCCAACTTTATGGTAGATGACGAGCTCTCAAAAGGAGCTTTCAAAAAGGTTTCGCTAACAGAAATTGAAATCCATGAGGTTAAAGTCTATATGATAAGAAATAAGACAAAACCCATGGGACCCATCACTAAAAAGCTTTGGAGGCAGTTTGCATCCTTAGAAATGTAAGGCCCAAACGACAAGACTCATATAAGCTTATGAAATTACAGTGGTAAGAATATGTTAGACAAGCTTTATTTAGTTAGGCGAAGCCCCATATTTCCCATACAATTTTCGAATGGAAAAAATAATAGATCAAAATGACTTAAGGATTGAAGAGCAAAAGAAGATCATCGACGAAATGCTAGGGACAATCAATGCTAATGACCCTACTTTCTATTATATGAACACTTCAGATATTGCAGATTTGATCTTTAAACAGATCAACACACCTGGAAGTGTTTCAACTAAAAAGCTTGAGGCCGTAGGATCCCTATCTCGAAGAGATATTCAAATCCTTCTAAGTTACCAGAAAGCCGTATAGAGCTTCTAGAAACACTGTAAAAATATTTCAAAACTTAACTTCGAGGCGAGGTTTTAGGCTATCTATTCGCCAAACCCTTTAAGCGAGTTAATTATGAAAAACCTATTTTTAATCTTTGCAGTTATTATTACTGTTTTCACTAATTTTGCCACGGCCAATGATCATAGCTTTCAAGACTCTATTCAAGAAGGAAAGATCGAAGCGGCTTACTTAAATATGTTAAGAGAAGATATCAACAAAGCTGAAGCTGGCTTTGAGCACACAGTTGCAAACCTAGACGAGCCTATCAATGATGTTGAAGGAAAAATTCAAGCTGCCATGATCGATATGATCGAAACAGAAATTAAAATGGCAAAGGTTATGCACAGTGACCTTTCAAACGAAGAAGTAATCAACGACGAAACTTCAAGTGAGCTTAGAAAACAGATCGAACTTGTAAAAGACTTAACAGCTGAGCTTTCTCTTTAAGCAGATTCTTTTAAATCCACAGGCATCGGTTTCGGTGCCTGAGCTTCCACTGGTTTTTTCTGATACTTTAGATAGCTAACAGCTGCACCATAGAAGAAAGAACAATTCAAAAAATAGACCCAAATTACAGCAATGATCAAAGTATAGAAGTTACCATAACTTTGAGTCATAGCTTCTTTTGAATAAAGAAGATAAATCCAATAAAAAGACTTACCGGCCATAAAACAGCCCACAAAAGCAGAAGCTCCGGTTAAAGAATCTCTCCACCTGACCGGAACTGGCGCAGCCAATTTATAAAAAGCGGTAAAGAAGCCTAGTGAAAGAAGTGCGGGGAGAAAATTTCCTCCCACAATAAATTCAGTAACAGCATTCATCGTTTCACTATCACTCTTAAGAAGCCCCATCATAAAAGTTTTGTTTGAAAGGGCCATAATAGAAAAAATAAAACTAGAAACAATTACTCCGATTCCCATAGAGCGGAGGTCCTCAACGAGAAAGCCACCGCGGCTTTCTTTTCGGGCAATAGTGTTTAACCCAAACATCATGGAGCTGATGATCCCAAGACAGGCGTATAGCAATAAACCTGTATTAACAAAATTAAACCCTGGGTTAGTTAGCTGCCCATCAATAATTTTTGAGACACTTTCAATAATCCAAGGGGCAAGCCCTGGAAAATTATTTTCTACCATAGATAAAACATAAGCCTTAGATTCGACGGGACTTCCTACAAAGTAACCAGTCAAGCTGATAAGGAGAAGAAGAACAGGGCAAAAAGATAGTAAGCAGTAGAAGGTTGCAGAACCAGCGACCATCTCCCCTTTTCTTTTCTTAAAGTGAAACATCCCATCTAGGAGACGGTTAACAATTCTTCTAATGAACTTATGGGTTGTTTGCTCAAAGCCATCGCCCAATTTATGTATGGTTGGTTTCTTTTCTTCTGGCATAGAAAACGTATCGGTCGATCAACAAAATTACTCAAGTACTTTTTGGCGGTAAAACCCCCCGAAATTACTCGATTAATCTTTTACCGCCTTTCATTTAATTCGGTAAATTATGATAAAATTCTTTGATGCTAAGACTCTTCTTTTTAATACTTTTTTTCTCTCCTGCCACATATGCAGATACGACGGATTTTTTAAACTTATGTAAAAGTTCGCTACCTATAAGTAAGCATAAAGTTACCTGTGAGAAACTAAATCAATTACTTTTTAATGGTGATAGTAAATCTCCTTCGCAGCTAATCAAACCGGAAACTCTAGGGGCTCCAAAATTTAGTATTGATAAGAAAATTCTTTTTATGGTCTTTAATGATCCAAATTATTTTCCCGCCGTTTCGTATTGCTATTTTGTTTTTCGTGGTTGGCTCAACCCTGGTCAGGTTACACCGGATAGACTAGGTCTTGAGAGTACAGGTTTTTCAATTCTTAATGAGGATCTCGAGGGATACAACCTTTGGCTTAATAAAGATAAAAAAGGTAAGGCCTGCCAAAAAAGAATTGAGACCGAATCAGGAGTTCCTCTAACAGATTTGGCAAGCTCCATTAAGGGATACAAGGCTATTGTTGGACTTAACCCGTTTGCTTCTATCAGACAACAGGCCGGAGATTATGAACGAGTGGTGGATGGCCTAGCTCTAACTTTAAATCATGAACGAATCCACGCTCTTCAAGTGGCCTGCTCAAAACTCGACGAATACGGCATGCAGGAATGGTCAAAAATAGGTGGTCCCGCTCAACATAAATTTGCAGCGAAGTATCCATCTTATAATTGGCGAGATATAAAAGTCGCAGGTCGAGAGTATATTGCTTTTCTCTACGAAAAAAATCCAAAGAAAGTATTAAAACTCGTCAAAGATTGTCCCTACTAATGAAATCAATAAAGAAATTAAAAACAGGCTTTTTCTCAAGACAGCTATCCATGGCGAAAATAGCCTTAAAGACCGGCTCAAGTTATCTTATGTCTGGAGACGAAGATTTAAAAACAAAGCTCCGCTCAGGATTAGAAAAGCATTTAGACCTAGTTGTTGAAGAGCTTGGAGTTATGAAAGGCTCTTTAATGAAAGCGGGACAAATGCTTTCCCTGTACGCCGGAGCGTTCCTCCCCCCCGAGGCCCAGAAAATATTAAAGTCCCTTGAGAATCAATCAAGTTTCCTTGATTGGTCCGTTTTAGAAAAGCGAGTACCAAAGAAGTGGCTAGAGGAGCTTGAGATCGAAGAGATTCCTCTTGCCGCGGCCTCCCTTGGTCAAGTTCATATGGCCAGGAAAAAAGGAGCTAAAGAAAGTTTTGTCATGAAGATTCAGTATGAAGGAGTCAAGAAGGCCATCGATAATGATGTGAAGGCCCTAAAGATGCTCCTTAATATGATGGACCTCCTTCCAAAAGAAATTGAATTTAAAGAGATATTCGAAGAAATAAAAGAAATGCTTTATCTAGAAACGGACTATAAAGCTGAAGCTGCTTCTACAAATAAGTTTCTCGAGCTCATAAAGGATTATCCAGAGTACACTGCTCCTAAAATTATCGAAGAATACTCAAACGATTCAATCTTAAGTTCCACATTTTTAGATGGCTACTCTCCTCGAGATTCAAAAGTGAAGGCCCTTCCTCAAGAAGTTAGAAATAAACTTGGAGAAAGCTTTTTAAGACTATTCTTCCTAGAACTCTATACTTGGGGAGTTATGCAAACAGATCCACACTTTGGAAATTATCTAATTGTAGATATAGATTCCGATCCGAAATGGGGTCTAATTGATTTTGGTGCTACCAAGACAATCCCAGAAGAGTTTAGAAAGAACTACCAAGAGCTTATTAAAACCTGCGCTCTCTTAGATAAAGAAAGCTATTTTAAAACTGTTGAAAAAATGGGTTATCTCTCAAAAGAGAAACAAAGTAATACTGATCTTTTATGGGAATATGCCAATCTGATTGGTGAACCTTTTAATAATGGTGTTTATGATTGGGGAAGATCCTCTACTCCAGATGAAGTTTTTAAGTTTGCCCCAAGACTATTAAAAGAGATTGCCATCGGAAAGCCACCTAAAGATGGTGTCTTTATCGATAGAAAAGTTGGCGGCGTCTTTTTTGTTTTAAAAGAAATCGGAGCAAAATTTGATGCGATGAAGGTTCTAAAGGAATTTATCTAGTAATTGACATCATCAATAACTTCTTGAGTTATCAATTTTTTCTCAGGAAATAGCATGGCGGTCAAAAGACCATCATCAAAGTAGACACCCGTATCGATATTTGCGAAGTCTTCACCCAGAAGTGCGTTTCCTTCCCTTTGGGGTGTATGTCCAAAAACATTATAATAACCCTCTGGTGAACTTGGCTCTTTCCTATTCCACATAATCATATGCGGAAACTCGATTCCCTCTTTATCTAATTCCCAACAGCAACCAGCGCTAGAGTGAGTGATGAGAAGAACTCTTCCTTCCTCATCTTTTAACTCAGGAAACTCTAAAAAAAGAGGTCTTGAGTTTAGCCATTCAAGGTCTTCTTCCCATTGCTTTTCATCATCACCGTAAGAATTAAAGGACTGCATCCCTCCGTGTTTTAACCACTCGGTAGGATTATTCTTGGCCATATCTTCGTGATTACCTCGAACGCAGCGGTAATTATTATCCCTTACAAATTTAACCACTTCCTTACTTGCAGGGCCGCGATCTATAAGATCTCCAACAAAAGTAATATTTCTATCCTTAGGAAGTTTATCTATAAGGGCCATTAACGTTTTGTAACAGCCGTGAACATCACCAATTATTATCATATAATAAAATAATACCTTAAAACTGGATTATAATAAACCTATGGGTGAGTGTTTACTAAAGTGTGATTTATGGGAGTTTCTTTACCTGTCTTTCGGAGTCTGGTTTTTCTACGCCCTACCCCAAAGATATAAGAGTAAAAAGTTTCTTATTATTTCAGGGTTAATCTTTCTTAATATGAAAGGCTGGTGTTTAAGTTTTAATATTTTTTGTGACTATCAAAAATGTATCCCGGAGAACGATCAATTTTATAATAATCTTCTATGGTCCATGAGAGTAATAGCTGGAGTAAGTGCATTCACTTTACTCTATAAAAGAAGACGTTTATTTAGAAAGGATTAATCGATGGGTTTCTTTTTCTACATTCGAAAGCTCAAACCCAAGCTTTATATAAAATTTTGAAGCACCCTCATCTTTAGTGCGTAACCTTAATACTTGAAAAGAATCTTTGGCACAGTCGATCACTTCATTTACGAGAATACTACCAATTGTTAAGCCTCTGAAGTCTGGGTGAACATAGAGATGCCTAAGTCTTCCAACTTTTTCATCATTTAAATATGGATCAATATTAAGGCCGCAAATCCCAACCGGACGCATGCCTTCAACGGCAACCACATGCATCTCTCCTGGACGATCGAATCGATTCTCCCCAAGTTCCCATTGTTCCTTAAAGCGCTTTAGATGTTCATACCCCTCTTTTAAGGACTCCTCTAAAAGCTCATTAAAGTCCTCATCCAAAGAAGTAAAATATCCTAGTCTAATATCCATAACGCAGAACTATAACGTAAAAAATGAGTAAAATCACTTGGATTCGTCTCCGTTTCGTCTAGGAAAGTAGGACAAGGACTGGTAGGATTTCCCCTCATTTTGGGAGAAATTTATGAGACGTCTTATCATTAGCTTTATGACCATAGGTCTAATTTCTATTTCTTATGCTGGAATCAGTGAAGGCATGAAAAAAGAGCTACCTATCACTCATGTTCAAGATAACGACTATCTAGAGTTTCATAATTTCCGAACTAGACCTAGGGCCCCAATTGCAGCAGGAATTAAAATCAACGACAAGCCAGTTAGAAGCTTAGAAGAGATCTTTTCAGCTTTTTCTGAAGAAGTGGCAGCTGTTTTACCAGAAGGGCAAACAATCAAAGAGTCTACAGACTCAGAGGGCAGAATTGTTTGGCGCTACCCCATAGGAACTAAAGTTATCCACCAGCTTAATTTTAAAGACGATAAAAAGTCTCTTTTTGAACTTAGGATGATTGAGCGAGTTTCCAATAAGAGATGGGCCTTTGGTGTTTACCATCCTATGGAAGGGAAACTTAAGTTAGCCGATTATCAGGGACGCCTTCCTAAAGAGTTTAATTTAAGAACTCATGATGGAAAGCCTCTCAATATCAAATTAAGCCATATTCCTCTGCATGTTTGCCAAAACTGCCATAACAACACAAACTCGGCCCCTCATCAATACGAGAGCCGTATTGACGTTGGTCCTTGTGAGTTCACTCCTACAAATCCAAATGTAAAAGAGAAGTGGGTAAAGGAATTCATCAATGCCTTTGGTCGAAAGCCTGTAACCAGAACAAAGTAATTTATCTTTTAAATAAAGTTTGATACAAGTAGTCACACACAATTTAAGAGAGAATTATGAAAGTTTTTATCCTTATGGCCCTTATTTGGTCATCGGCTGCTAACGCGGATTTAAGAAAATGCAGTGACTTTGAGCTTACCCTCAATCTTAGGGTCTTATCTAAAGTTTATTTTATTAGAACTATGACTGCTCAAATTAGCGTTAAAAAAAGAAAGGCAACCCTTCTTTGGGATAGTGGATTTGAATCAAAAAAATGGAAGATACATCCAGAGTCAGGCTTAATTTTAGTAAAAGCAAAAAAGCTTGGAGAGGTTTTCGAGTCTTATGAAGATTCAACATCTAATGCTCGCTATGTTCAAATGATGAATTTTATCGAAGACCATGAAGACGAGGACGACTTTAGGTTCACTCCAATGAATGAGTCAGCTCCCTTTATCGGAAATGACTCTTATCCAAATTCAGTTGGTGAATACAAAGTTACTTATTCATACTCAAACTGCCAGGAATAAAAAAGCACACCAAAAGGTGTGCTTCTTCAATTATCAATTTAAAATTTACTTATCTAAAAACAGTTGAAACGGCATTTCTACAAACTTCACCTGCAGTTGTCCACCAACCACCAGTATGAGAAGTTTTAAGCTCTCCACCATTAAGGCGAACTCTTACGTCATCAACATTTCCAGAAAGGTTTAGGTTCTCAGTACAAGATTGCTCTAGCTCAAAGATATTATTCCCTTCAGCAAATAGACCTTGTCCGTCAGCATCACCTGTCATGACATATCTTTTTCTGCTTAAAACAATTCCTTGCTTAAAAGCTTCATCAAGGATCATTCCAGTTAAGATCCCACATTTTTGATCATTGGTTGTCCACCAACCACTTGTGTGTTTTTTAACTTGTGGAGCACCATTAAAAGATAGGTAGATATCATCGATATTACCTAGGTTAGTTTGTTGAGCTCTAACTAAACATTGCTCTTTGAATTCGTGTACATCAGAGGCTTGAAGTAAAAAAGCATTGCTTTCAAATTTAACATTGGCCACGTAAGCAGGAAAATGTCCTCCTCCACCGTTTCCACCGCCGCCTTGTCCGCGAACAGCTCTAATAGCATTTCTTGTAGCGCGAAGAGCTTCTCTTAAGTCTCCGTCAGTCATAATAGTTAAGTTACGATCAACAGCTCTTTGTAAATTAGAAGTCGCTTTTAAAAGCTTAGCTTCCATTGTCGTACGATCTTGGGCCTGGGCAGTCGTCATTGCTGATACTGCAAAAATTAAAGTCATTAGTTTTTTCATTTCTCTCTCCTTGGGTGGCATTCTCTCTGCTGGAAAACTACTAAGGAGGCTACGAATGCTCAATCTTTATTGAACAATTTACAGCGGGAGGTGCTCTATGACACCAGTAATTTCAATGCCTTATATAGGCTACTCAAACATTTTTTATGCTGCCACGTATAAAAACTACAAGAAACCCCACCTAAGTCCCGCTTTCTGGCATGATGCGGATGAATCAGGAAAAGGAGTAAGTATGAAAACATTAGCTGTGGCGGCACTATGTGCGCTTTCGTTACCACTACATGCATCAGTTACTAATTATATCAACTCAGAAGGTTGTACTTTAGAAGTTAAAGAAACTGAGAATGCCTCTATCTACACATTAGAGAAAAATAATAAAAAAGAAGTCGTTACCTTCTTCGAAGGTTTTATGTCAGTAGACTTTGCTTACTGTCCAAATAGATCAGGTGAAATTTATATGACTGAAGGGTCAGCTGGTTATGGAGCCATGGTTTTTTGCGACGAAGACGAAAAAGCCGTTCAAAGAGGCGTTGTTGATTTAGAAGTTAGAAATAATGGAGTTGTTAATAGCTTTACTGTCGACAGTGAAATCAAAGTTAAGGGTGAGTGGTATAAAAATAAGTCACTTTCATGTTCAGGATTTCAGTTAGCAAATGACTAAGATTATCCTATTCGCACTTTTTCTAATAAGTTCAGTTCAGGGAGCCGAGTTGGTTCCTCAAACTGAGGCCTTTATCTTAGAGGCTAAAGAAGATAAACTTTATATTAAAGTTTTAAATGGTCCCCTAAAAGAAAAACTTCTTTGGGTTGATTATAGTTTAGAGAAACCTTCCGGAAAGATTTTTGCGGCAAATCCAATTGATAAGCTCGCCAGCCCAACGACCAGTATTAAGGACGCTCTTTATATTCAGTTTCCTTTTGCTGTTCACGCTGAGCTTGATCCAAATTCTTTAACACCGGCCATGGAAAAGCGAATGAAGGATCATCTTTTTATGAGTCTCGATCGCTATGTGCCGATTTCAAATCAAGATGTACCAGACGTGGCAGAAGACTACGCCGTATCCTGTCCAAAAAGACCAAAAAGAAAAAATGGTGAATACTGCCATAAGGCCACGGCCTTTAAACTTCCCTCTTCTCTATTAAAGATAGTGAAAGAAGAGTCTCAAAAAGTTGATGAAAACCCGGCCCTCGTTGCCTCTATTATCCAACATGAATCTCTTTTTGATGTCTTCTCAGAAAACTTACATGAGAAAAATAAATGTATTAAAGATGAAAAGAACTGCTCACCCTATAGATGGGGAGTTGGACTAGCTCAGCTTGGTCAAACAGATGCTCCTCTGTATGGAGTTGATTGGAATAAAACCATAAAAAGACCAAAGGCCTGCAAAGGAAAGAGAATTACAGACAGCAATTGCCTTAAAGCGCTGATAAAAAAATGTACAAAGTATAAAGACGACAAACTTAAGCCCATTAACTGCCCAAGAGCGGCCATAAGTGCTGCGGCCAAAAAGATCGCGGCCATGATACCTGAGAAGTTCCCAGCGTGGGTCAAGCAAGACGGAAAAATCACTCAAGTGGAACTGGCCTCCGAGCTTAGAAAAGATCCTGTTGAGACGATTAGAAATAAAATTGGGCTCTATAACAGAAGTGTAAAAGTAATGAACTCCTTTGTTGAGTACTTTGACCAACACGGAAGTTTTCCAACAAGCTATGGTTCGGCCTGGGCACAGCTGAGAACCCCAAAGTCACCAAGTATCTCCATGGGCTATCAAATGCTCACAAAAGAATATATTAACCGCTGTTATGTTTGGGAACTGGCAGGTCTTTGTAATGCTATGCCTGAACACTCACTGGTTGTTCAGTATCAAAAACAATTCAACTAATACTGCTTAATCGCGAGTTTAAAAAGGCGAACCACCTCTTTTAAATGAGCCTCTCTTCTAAAGCGAAGTTCTATCCACTCACTACTAGGATTCCGTTGGTGAAACTTTGAATCAGTGGGATGATGTAGACCTTCTGCTCTAATTATCTTTTTAGTTAGTCTTACATCAATCTCATTATTATGATGAAAATGAGCAATCTCTTTATTTTTATAAAAGATGGCCGAACCGCCAGCAACTTTTGAAGGGCGATCTTCAAGACCTTTAATCTTTTCAAGTTCTAAAATAAGTTGCTTTTTAAGTTTACTCACATGCACCTACGCAAAGACAATGGTTCTATTGTTTTTTACAAAGACTCTATCTTTTAGAACGAGTTTAATTCCTTGGGTAAAAACATTTTTCTCTACGTCTCTTCCAGCACGGCTCATCTCTACGGCGGAGTGGGAGTGGTCCACTCTTGTGACGTCTTGATAAATAATCGGACCTTCATCGAGATCATTATTTACGATATGTGCAGTAGCTCCAATAATTTTAACGCCGCGGTTATAGGCCTGACGATAAGGATTGGCCCCTATAAAAGAAGGAAGAAAGCTATGATGAATATTAATGATTCGGTTTGGAAACTCAGCTACAAACTCAGGGCTTAAAATACGCATAAATTTAGCCAGAAGAATATAGTCGGGACCAAGTTCCTTAATCTTATCTACAATTAGTCTTTCATGTTCAGAGCGCTCAATACCTTTATGAGAAATTTCAAACCAAGGAATCTTGAACTTCTCTGTAAGCTCTTTGCAGTCAGGATGGTTTCCAATAACCCCTAGAATATCCATATCAATATTATTGGTATAATGCCTTAAAAGAAGATCCCCTAAACAGTGAGTCTCTTTAGTCACCATGATAACGACTTTCTTTCTTTTATTATTAACGAATCTGAAGCTTGCTCCGGTTGGTAGTACTGAAGCTATATCTTTTTCAACTTTAGCTCGATCTAGTTTTCCCGTAACACCGGTACGCATATAGAACTGTCCGGTTTCTTCATCTGCAAACTCATGAAACTCAACCATATTTAACTTATGATTGGTTAAAACAGTTGTAACTCTGGCAATAATTCCAAGTTCATCGGGGCACTCAATAAGAAGGATATTTACTTCAGCACTCATGCTTTAATTTTTTCCATCTTCGGATCGTACATAGGACTTAAAGAAATTTGAGCCGGATAAATTTTTCCTGCAATCTCAATAGTCCACTCTCCTGACTCACAAAAGGCCTTATTAATAGGAGTATCTCCTCCTTCAATCATAAAAAGCCCAACAGCCCCACCAAGCGTATGTCCGTAAGAAGCGGCTCTTACATAACCCATATCTTTACCATCTCTTCTTATAACTTCCGCATGACATAGAAGTGGCTCAGGATCTTTAACTAAAACTTGGGCCAATCGACGAGTAAGCATCGTGGCTTTTTCCGGTTTAGCAGCTATGGCAGCTTCTTTACCAATAAAGTCTCCACCTTTTAAATTAACGGCGAAACCAAGACCAGTCTCAAAAGGATTATCCGTATTATCAATATCGTGACCGTAGTCTCTATAACCTTTTTCCATTCTTAGTGACCCTAGAGCTCTAAGTCCAGCGTGGGCCAAGTTAAATTCTTTTCCTGCCTCTACAATTTCATCATAGACCTGAACGGCCTGCTCAGTTGGAATATAAAGTTCAAAGCCAAGTTCACCGACGTAAGTGATTCTAATCAGCCATAGCTTTGAATAACCAATAGAGATTTCTTTTGCCCCTCTAAAAGGAAAGGCTTCATTCGATAAATCTGTTCCCGTTAATTTTTGAAGAAGCTTTCTTGAGTTTGGTCCTTGAACGTTTAACTGAGAAATTCCCCCAGTCACATCATGAACAAAGACATTTTCCTCAGGAAGAATATTTCTCTTCATATGAGTTTCCACATGTCGGTGCATGGTATCGGTCACGACCACGAGGAATTTCTCTTCACTCATTTTTGTAACAGTTAAATCAGCTTCAAGTTTTCCATCCGCATTAAGCCATTGGGTATAAGTGATCATTCCCACTTCACCATCGACCTCATTGGCTGAAATTCTATTAAGAAGTTTTCCAGCGTCTCGGCCAACAACTTCAAATTTCCCCATAAAAGACATGTCCATAATACAAACATTCTCTCGGGCGGCCTTATGCTCTTCGGCCCAATTAGGGAACCAATTTTCTCTTCCCCAACTAAGCTCTTCAACTTCCGCCTTCTCTCCAGGTTTTGCAAACCAAGCCGGAGCTTCCCAGCCACTTACATCAGTAAAATAAGCACCCGCCTCTTTCATGCGATCGTAGAAAGGAGATTTTTTACAATTACGTGCAGTTTGAGGAATCTTAAATGGATAATGACATTTATATACATTCCCTAAAGTTTCTACGGTTCTATGGGCGCGGTACTTAGGCGTGTTTTGATAAGTATGAAGACGGTCAATATTCATCCCCGTCACATCATACTGAGGAAGACCGGACATAATCCATTCGGCCATTAATTTTCCAATCCCCCCACCAGTTAGGATTCCAATAGAGTTTAAACCAGCGGCCACAAAATAATTCTTAAGCTCTGGGGCTTCACCAATGATTGGCGCCATATCGGGAGTAAAACTTTCTGGTCCACAGAAAAACTTTCTAAGACCAACTTCCATTGTGATCGGAACTCTTGCCATGGCCTTTTCTAGAAAAGGAGTCATACGATCCCAATCAGGGCTTAGGTCTTGAAAAGAAAAATTCGCTGGAATTTCTGAGTCCGCCAGCCAAGGGGCGCAAACGGGCTCAAACATTCCAACCATAATCCCATCAACTTCCTGACGGTAATAACCATAGCTAGATGGATCTTCTAAAACAGGCATTCCCTGAGGAAGGTCCTTAATTTCATCAGTAATTAAATAATAATGCTCGGCCGCTTGGTTAGGGATGGTCACTCCATTTTTTTCACCAAACTGACGGGCCCACATTCCTGCGCAGTTAACAACATACTCACAAGAAATATCTCCTTGCTCAGTTGTAACACCTGTAACGGCCCCATTCTTTGTTGTAACACCTGTAACGGTTACTCCTTGAATAAGCTGAGCCCCTTGCATACGAGCACCCTTGGCCATGGCCATGGTTGCTCCAACCGGGTCTACCTTTCCATCTGTTGGAACATAAAAACCGGCCTCTAAGTCATCAACATGGGCCAGTGGAAAAAGCTCTTTAATCTGAGCTGGAGAAATTTCTTGAACATCAATCCCGCAGTAGCGGTTAAAAGCTGAAACTCTGCGATACTCTTCAAGGCGATCCTTATTTGAAGCTGCCTCGATAAAACCGATGGGCTGAAACCCTGGGGAGTGCCCGGTTTCCGCTTCAAGCTTTGAGTATAAATCTTTCGTATATTTTCTAAGTTCAGTAGAGGTTTCTGAAGTCGATCCAAAAGTCACCATCAATCCGGCTGCATGCCAAGTCGTCCCGGCCGTCAGTTCGCTTTGCTCTAAAAGAACAACATCTTTCCAACCAGCATGAGCTAAGTGATAAGCTGTGGAAACACCGATGATTCCCCCACCAACAATTACAACACGAGCGTGCTTAGGTACATCTACCATGAAAGGCCCCTTGATCTGAAAATTTTAAAAAGGGAATCCTATAATGAGGCAACTCCCCCCGTCAAAAAGGTTTCATGTCGGTCCGCGTGCGGCCTTTTGGGGTGTGTCGCGTTATTTTGTCCTGGATATCGTCTGCTCCGGCCTCCTGCCTCTCGCAGACATACCGGTCGTCCTGACCATAAAAAAAGGGAGCCATTCAGCTCCCTTTGTAAAAATATATATTTAAATTCTTAATTATATTTTTTTAACTTGAACAGCGCATGGCCCTTTTTGACCTTCACCTACTTCATACTCAACCTTGTCATTTTCGTTAAGGTATCCGCCACCTTCAATTCCAGTTGCGTGAACGAAGATGTCATTTCCACCCTCATCAGGAGTAATAAATCCAAAACCTTTTGCTTCATTAAAAAACTTAACTGTACCTGTACTCATAATCGTAATCCTAAAAAAAAATGTTCTATAACACAAAATGTTATTACTGAGTTTTACCACATGGGGAAAATAAGTAAAGGAATACCCCATAATGGTTAGAAATCAGTGTATAGTGTAAGAATATGGAAAATAAGCCTAAAAAACGTCGAACCTTTGACTTAACTGACATGCAAAAGCACGCCGAATCTAAAGGCGGCAAATGCCTAGCTAAGGAATACAAGAATTCTACCTACAGGCTATTATTTGAGTGTCGTTGTGGTCATAAATGGAGAGCTACTCCACTTGAGATTATGGGTAAAAAGAGCAAGCCTGGCTCTTGGTGCCCTAAGTGCTCTTAATCCCAGAAAAGTTGGCAGCATTTTAGGAATTAACCTTCGAGATTCCAAGTACTTACTATTTTACTGGCCCTCATTCTAGAGAATGAGAAAATAGGACCATGGGAGCTTTAAAAGAAAAGGATGAAGAGGAAAAAGGCTTCGTCGAGGTCACCAACTCTAGGTCTATTCAGAATATCCTAAGAACAATCTACAACTCTAGGGAGTGCGTTTCTGCCTTTCAAATAACTGCCGGTGAAAGTAAGAATACAGTCGGCTTCTTTTTTGATTATCAAAAAAAATCTGAATATATCGACTTTAAAAGCATGGAGCTTAAAAAAGGTCTAGGTTTTGATAAAGACAAAGAAGTCTTCTTCCACTCAGATTTTCGAACGACCATCTTCAAATCAAAAATTAAATCTGCTAATTCAACTAAACTTAAGATCAGCTTTCCCACCACTCTTCGAATTGAAGAAACTAGAGAAGGCGGACGAGTTAGGCTCGGCCTAAAAAGTAATCTCATCCTAAATATTTATCTCTATACAGAGAACTACGATAAAATAAAAGTTAGCTGCCAAATTCTTGATTACTCAGAGGGCGGCGTCGGATTACTTGTTCCTATCGAGTTTGCTCCTTTTTTAAATCTTCATCAGATTATCGAAATTGGAGAATCCCATATAGATATTCTTTCAAAAAAATATTTTTCCGTAAGAAGTCTTAGTCCTCTTGAGAATGTTCTTTCCGGTGCTAAGTTTATTAGAGTTGGCGGGGAATTTACGGAATAAGCTTCTGATAAAACTTTAGGGCCTCTTCTGACTTTATCTTTTTTAAGTGCTGAGTGATTCCATTTACGTAGGATAAATGTCTTTCATTAGTAAGATCAAATAATTCCTTTCCTATTGGGTCTATGTCTCTTTCACCTTTTTTTGAAACAAAAAGAAGCTCTCTTCCAAATTTACCTTCAAAGCAAAGCTCTTCTTTAATCAGCTTAAATCCTAATTCGTTCAGGAATCTTCGAACCTCAAAAAGATGATACTGAGGACTCAAAAGCAGATCGAACTCTCCCTTTAGATTCTTAATAATATCTATAATCTCTTCACCGCCGACACCGCAAATGCAAATAAGATTCTTTTTCTTTTCTAGCTGAATCTTTTGAGCAGGAATGGTTTGTAGTTCGTATCTGTTAGGACTTAGTTCACCAATTTTAGTTAGCTTAGCTTCTAAAGCTTTCATTATCCCTGGAACCTGATCCACAAAAATAACTTTCTTAGCCTTTTCTTTTTCCAGACAGGCCAATCCAAGTTTTCCATGATCACAACAGGTATCCCAAATAACTTCATAGCCATTAGGAATAAGCTCAAAAAGTCTTTCTAATTTAGGACCGAGTTTAGTTTTCATCTAATAAGATCTTTTCCATTCGAATATCGTCCCACTTTTTATCATCCGCCCAGGTAAATTCTTCGATTCTACCTATTTCTTGATAACCGATTTTTTTATAAAATGAGATGGCCCTAGAGTTAAACTCAAAAACCCCTAGCTCTATACGATTGGCTCCATGAAAGAGGGCTCTTTCTTCAAACTTTTCCATTCCGATCTTAGCTATTCCTTTCCCCCAGTACTCTCTTTCGGCAATAGTAAGTCCAAGCCATGCCGTTCCCTTTATTTTCTTATAAAGATGACCGGGATCCATCATTAGGGAAAAATTTCCGACCGGTTTATTATCGACACAGATAAATTGAATTTCATGGATATAGTCGCCCGTTTTTAGATATTTCGATGCAAAGACTTTTCGGTCTGCTAGCTTATTTTGATCTTCTTGTTTAAAGATTGGAGTTATTAGTTTAAAAATTTCTTCGTCAGTTTCCCACCTAAATAAAGTATCAATATGATCGCTTTTAAGAGGGTCAAAAAGTTCAAAAGTAATATTCATATCTTTATCCTATCCTAATCCAGTTATACACTTCTATCCCAAGTTTAATTCCAATTGATAAAAGGATAATACCTGAGACTAAAGAAATACGGCCCATGGCCTTTTTACTATGAAGGAGTTTGTTAAAAAAGGATGAGATTAAGACAAGGCCTAGAAACCAGAGGGTGGATAAACTTCCTGCCCCAAGACCAAAGGCGGTTCTTTTTTCAAAAGAATCATACTTTGCCGAATAGCCTCCAATTAGAAATACCGTATCAAGATAAACATGGGGATTTAAAAGGGTAAAACTTAGGGCCATCAAAATAGCTTTTTTTCTTGAAAGCAGTAGACCACTCTTTTCAAAACTTATTTTTGCTCCCCCAAGACCCTCTTTAATTTTTTGGTAGGCATAAAATAAAAGAAAGCCTACTCCGCAAATACCGACGATAATTTTAAGAGAGGGGTATTTTGCTAAGACAGAAGCGGCCCCCCAAACCCCAACGAAAGTTAGAAGAAAGTCAAAGAAGATACAAAGGCCAGCAATGAGGAAGTGATGATTTCTCTTAAGTCCCGACTCTAGGACAAAGATATTCTGGGCCCCAAGGGCCAGGATTAAACTGGCCTGCAAGGTGAAGCCCTCTAAGAAAATTGACTTCACTATTTTCCGGTAAAGTTAGCCGCAATAAGCTTTCCATCAAGACGCATAAAAACATAGAGAATTTGTTTTTTCTTGTCTTTAGATTTGGAGTTTTTAAAACTAACAATCCACTCTTCCACGCCTCTAAATTTCTTCTTTTCACTTTTGATATGTTTTGCATCATTCCATGTTTTATCAAGAGCTCCACGTTGAATATAATTCAAAACGTAAACCTTCGCGATTTTAGGAAGTCTTTTTTCAGTCACCGGCTCTCCCATAGGAGCTGGAGCATGATGATGACCGTGATCACCATGAGCAAAAGTGTTTAAGGAGAAAAGTAATGTAGAAATAAGTAATAATGTTTTCATAATTATCCTATAAGCTATCGTGTCCACTATGGGAGTTTAGATCTTCGTGATGGTGAATATGTTCGTCTTTTGAAAAACCAAAGTCATCTGGATAGCGGGTATGAAGGTATCCATGCATTTGCATTAAGAAAAGCAAAAAACCAGCTAAGATAAGAAGGTCATTTGATACTCTGGAAAGTTTTTTAAAGAGCTCTGTTTTTCTGGCCCCCGATAAAATTATAAGCATAAGTGAAAGAGCCGCGATCTGACCGACCTCAACCCCTACATTGAAGGATAGAATTCTTCCAAGAAAATCCATGCCTTTTTCCCCTAGAGGTAATTGCTGAAGTCTCGTAGAAAGTCCAAATCCGTGAATTAGGCCAAAAAGAAAAACCATTCCAAGAAGCGAGGGCGAAGATTTAAGGCCAAGGTAGGACTTAAAATATCCGTTATTATCAAATCCCTTATAACAAACCGAAAGGGCAATCACTGCATCCACTAAAAAATAGTTAGCGCTTATTCCTAAATAGGTTGCTGCGATCAGGGTGATACAATGTCCGAGGGTGAAAACTGAGATGAATTTTAAAATATCCTTAAAGCTAGTGAGAAAAAAGATTACACCAAATAAAAAGAGCAGATGATCGTAGCCTGTAATCATATGCTCCGCCCCAAGCCAAAGATAGTTCAGCATTCCACCGTCTAACATGGCCTGTTTGGCCGAAGCGCTTATCCCGTGGGCGTAAACGGAGTTAGTAAGGAGTAAAGGCAGTGTAATATAGGCAAGTTTTCGCATAGAAGAATCTTACAGGCTTGAACAGTTAGAGGCAAAACTCACAATTTTATCATTTTAATCAACTGCATCATCATTTAAACTTTACCTATGCAATATTTCTTTAAAATCTGGCTCTTATGCCTTTTCTTTATTCCATTTTTTTCCATTTCAGGAATCCCCCTACCTTTTATTTATCCAAAGGTAATTTTATTTCAATTTTTAATCGGTCTTGGGCTTATTGGATCTTTATTTATTAGTGACGAAAATAATGAAGTTGAGCTCGGAAGAATTCAAGTCGGTTTTTTCTCCCTTTTAATTTTTAGTATTCTCTCTCTTTTTTGGGTTAGCGATATGCCCCTAGCGCTCTTTGGATCTTTTTGGAGAGGAACGGGAATTATTTTTTATCTGGCCATCGTTATAGGTAGTCTAACTTTAAAAGAAGCTAGGATAACTAAAGATTTCTTAGCCGCCGTATTTATTGCAAGTGGTTCCTTAATGAGCCTCATCGTTCTCTTTAAAGTTTTCTTTGTCTCTCCAAAAGCTGGAGAAACTGCTCTTATGGGAAATCCAAACCCCCTGGCCTATTGGGTGGGATCAACTATCTTTGTGAATTTAATTTTTAGACATATTTTTGATGGAAAGAAAAAATATCTTAATTACTTTATTCACGCTCTTTGCTTTGTGACCCTTATTTATCTAGGTTCAAGAGCCTCACTTGGCGGTGTAATCCTAGGCCTTATCGCCTTTGCTCTTATGGCAGATAAAAAGACCTTTAAGATTTCACTTGGGGCTATGCTAGCAGGTATTATTGCCCTAAGCGCTCAGTACTTTCTCAGCCAAAACTCAATCGTTTCAAATATGATTGAAAGATCAACTAAATTTGTAAGACTAGGGGTCTGGCAAGGAGCCTGGGATTCGTTCTTGGCCAAACCAATTTTAGGCTATGGGATCAATGGTCTTATTCAAGGTTATTGGTACAATTATACGCCCACTTTAGGAAAAGATTTAGAGTGGAATGACAATGCTCACTCTGTGCTTTTTAATATCATGGGTGAATTTGGTTTAATTGGTCTTATCATTTTTGGGGCCATCATCTTTTTTATCCTTAAAGAGATTTTCCAAAAAGAAAAAAATCAAAGAGGGGCCTGGCTTGGCTTCTTTATATTTACACTTAGCTACTCGATGGTTCAGCCCTATTACCCAGACCCAAGTATCTTAACTTTATATGTCCTATTTCTCTTTAGTGACAAAGCTATTTATAAATTCAACCCAAATCTATTGCCTTATAAAGGCCTAAAGCTCGCTCTTGCGTTGGTTCTAATTTTCGTCTCGTTTAAACAGTATTCTCAAATCAAACTTATTAATAAAGTTAGAATTGATATTGTGAATAATGAAAATTTTAGAAAGCCTTGGGATGAGTATATGAATCAGACCTCCTACTTAGATCGAGCAGGTATGATGAGGCAGCTTAATAAACAAATGAAAGCCACTTTAAATCAAAATCTACCTCGCTTTGAAAGGTATAAAACTCAGTTTCCAAGGTTCATGGTTTCTGAATACCCAAAAATTATTGAGGCGCAACCCCAAAGACCCCGTGCCCTTGAGAACTATGCCGACTGGTTAACTCGAAATAAAGAATATGATAAAGCTTTACAGAATCTTGACAAGATTTTGGAAGGTTCTGCTAACATACCAAGAGCCTATAAAATTAAAGCGCAGATTTACGAAGAAATCCGCCAATATCAAAAAGCAAAAGAAATGCTTTTAAAGGCTAAGAAATTAAACCCTGACTATATGACCTTAGATCAAGATTTAATCTATATTGAGAATAAGCTAAAAGGGCTTTAGTTATGGAAGAAAATCAAAAGGCGTGGATATTACTTTTTATGGCCTGGATTGTCGCTGCTATCTCTATGGCAGGCTCGCTCTTCTTTTCTGAAGTCATGGAATTTCCCCCTTGTGCCATGTGCTGGTACCAAAGAATTGCCATGTATCCTTTAGTGGCCATATTTATGATGGCCCTGTTTCCGCTTACACCGGTAGCAATTAAACTCTCCTCTCCCCTTGTGGGAATAGGCTGGGCCTTTGCTCTTTGGCATAATCTATTGCACTGGGAAATCGTTCCTGAGAATGCCACTCCTTGCATGGAAGGGGTCTCCTGTTCGACTGTTTATTTAGACTGGGGCTTTATAACTATTCCTCTACTTTCATTAATTGCCTTTAGCCTTATTGCGGGATTACTCTTTCTTTGCAATCGAGAATTAAAACGTTAGGATTCTATTTATGAACAAACAAAAAATCACAGTAATCGCCACTTCAGTCCTTATCATCATTGGTTTTATCCTAGCCGTTTTCTTTTACCAAAGAGCACAGCAAACCAAGTATGGTTTCCTTGCTGAAGAAAATGCGGAAACTTTTGTTAGACCTCACTCTCCAACAATGGGACCGGAAGACGCAAAAGTTTATCTGGTAGAATTTTTGGACCCTGAATGTGAAGCCTGCCGTGCTTTTTATCCTGCCGTTAAAAAGATTATGGAAGATCATAAAGGACAAATTAGATTAGTCGTTCGTTATGTTCCCTTTCACGGAAACTCTAAATACGTTATTGGAATTTTAGAAGCATCAAGAAAACAGAATCTCTTCTGGGAAACATTAGAGATGGTTTTTAAATCTCAGCCTGCCTGGGGAAGTCATCATAATCCTCAACCTCAAAAACTTTGGGGCTTTTTAAATGCTGTCCAAGGTCTAGATGTTGCCAGGCTAAAACGTGATATGAGCTCAGAAGAGATTCCAAAAGTTATTGATCAAGACATGAGGGATTCACAAACACTTGGTGTACGTGCCACTCCAACATTCTTTGTAAATGGCAAGAAACTACAGCAATTTGGGTATGAGCCACTACTTGCTTTAATCAGAAGTGAATTAAGTAAGTAATATTAGGAAGTACTTGAGTGTTTTACACCTCATATTTTCTTGCATTCACACCCTTTGATTGTCACGGCAAAACCTGATTCATAAAATTCCTTAAGAATTATTTAACCGAAACAAGGAAGTTTTATGAAGAAGATTATCGTGGCCATGACGGTCCTTTTATCGACCTCAGCATTCGCTGATAGAATGGTTATTCAAAATCCACAAGATATGAAAGCCCTAACTGAAATGAAGTCCCTAACTCTTAAGAAGAGTTTTACATTTAACAACAATAAGTATGTTGTCGTTGAAGGGATGGACGCCAAGTCGCTTAAGTCTGTTGTAAAAGCAGAAAAAGTTTTCCGCGACATGGAAATTTATCTTCCAAAAAATGATACTCAGGAAGTAACCGCTGCTACTGGTTGGCATGTTGACTCTCTTCAGTACGATAAGCTCCCAACTCCTACTCGTGGAAGCTCTGTTATCGTTGCTGTTCTAGATACAGGTGTTGATTATAATCACAACAACCTAAAGCCAAGAATGTGGACTAATAAAAATGAAATTCCAGGAAATCAAATCGATGACGACGGAAACGGTTATGTAGATGACGTTCACGGTTATGATTTTGCCGACAAAGACGCCGACCCAATGGATGGTGGATCACATGGAACTCATTGTGCAGGTATTGTAGCTGCCACGAAACACGCCACAAGTAATGCTCGCGGTGTTGCTCCTCATGTAAAGCTTATGGCCGTTAGACTTATTGGTTCTCAAGGAAAAAGTTTTATGACTGACGCCGTTGAAGCTATTAAATACTCTGTTAATAACGGAGCAAAGATTCTAACGAATTCTTGGAGACTTTATAGCTCTTGGACTCGTTACTGGGATCAAGATGCATCTAATATGCTTAAAGAAGCTATTGCTTGGGCCGGTGAAAAAGATGTGATCTTTGTTGCTGCTGCTGGAAACGAAAGAAAGAATAATGACGATAGAATCGATACTGTTGAAACAGAGAAAATCGTTCCTGCTGGATACACAGGTCTATCGCATCTTTTTGTTGTTGCTTCTTCAACGACTAATGAAGGTGTTTCAGGATTTACAAACTACGGTGTTAAATCTGTTGCTGTAGCTGCTCCTGGTAGCAATATCTACTCAACTATTCCAAACAATAGATGGAGAAATATGAGTGGAACTTCAATGGCCACTCCTCTTGTTGCTGGAGCTCTTGCTAGAGGTCTTTCAGCTGGAATGTCTGGATCTGAGGCCATGGCCAATATGAAAGCAACTGTGAATAAGAGTGACCTTTGGGACGCCAAAGTTGAAACAGGACATATCAATTTAGTTAAATATCTAAAGTAAAAAAAGAAAGCCCCGGAAACGGGGCTTTTTTATTCGTGACTATTTTTCTCCATATACTCTAAAGTCTTAAGCCACGCTTCCTCATCCTTAAGAATTCTTTGCTCTTCTTCCCTAAGCATATTATCCCTATACCTAGTTTCCACTTCTTTTTGGACATCATTCGATACCGAAGCCAAAGTTCTGAAGTTGAGCTTCTTCTTTTTTACTACTTTGGGCTTATCTCCCTCTGCCGCTAAGGCCGTAAAACTAATAACAACAAAACAAGCAAAGATAATCCATTTCATAATTTTATTCCGCAGGGGTTAGATTCTTGAATCCTCATTATGCGGCAGTTCTGAATGTCCATGAAAAGAAAATTTATGGAGGTGTAAAATTAGGGACTTACCATATAAGAAGGGGTTTCTTTATATGGGGTAAGTCCCTTTAATTACCAGTAAAAATTGGCACTTAGCCTAGTCGTTATTCCACTGGGCCTGTAAGGCAGTAAAATCGCCGTTAAAAACATTTATATCCATATCACTCGATGTACCAGGTACATTGTAAAGACAGGATCCAGTTCTTGAGCAGTTGATCTCACTTGAGAACTGCCATAGAAAATAATTTGGCCAGATCCCAGTAGGATAATCAGTCACTCTCGATTTAAACCTGGCATACCATAGCTTTGACTGCTGGAAGATGGGCTTGTTTTTAAACTTAGTGTTTAGTTTTTTAGTCGTACTGTGATTTGCATAGACCACTGGAATTCGACCGGTTTTTTCATACACATAGTCCATAAAAACTTCGGCTTCATCTAAGCTCATAAAGCTACTTGATGATGTGTCCTCTAAATCAAGAACCATAAGGGTGTCTTCTTCTCCGTCAATTAAGGAGAGAAAAAGGTCAGCTTGGGCGATGGTGTTTCCACGGCGACCTAAATGATAGGCCCCCCATAAATAACCTCGCTCTTTTGCGATATTCTTTCTTTCGACATACTTTTTGTCTACTCGCATTCCTATACTAGATCGGTGGATAACTCCCACCATTTTGGTATCCGCTGCCATCTTGTTCCAATCAATTCGGTTCTGCTCGTAAGCATCGATAACAATCGAAGTACCTTCTTTGTTCCAAGGTGCATTAAGGGCATCAATATCAGTAACATCGTCGTTACCGCCATCATTACCATCATCATTTCCTTGGTCATCATCCACGCCGCCGTCATCGTCAGTTTCGCACTTGGAGTCATTCTCAAGTGAGTCCGATCCGGCAACCAGCTGGGTTGAGGGTTCATTAGTTTTGGTGCAATCCTCTTCTGGGGTTTCCTCCACACAGGAGAAAGAAAGGAACGCCACCATCATTAGTGTCAGTGTCAGTTTTTGGCTTCTCATATTAAACCCATCGGGATGGGTTCAAAAGGCCTTAATGATCGGCTTTACATAGCTTTGACCGAGGGAAATTGCTTCCGGTCAGATACTCTCAACTATGCGATTTGCCGTTGAAAAACATGCCTGCAATAAATACCCCCCGGTAGGGGCTTCAAAGTCGAGCATTTCACCCGCAATATAGACACCTGGAATCTTCTTTAACTCAAAAAAATTTGTTAACTCAGAAAAGCAAACTCCGCCGGAAGTTGAAATGGCTTCATCAATAGGTCGAATACCTGTTAATTCTAACTTAAGACTTTTGATATTTTTATCAGGCTCAGTACTACTTATCTCCTTAAGAAGAATAAATTGTTCTTTTTCTATCCCAATGCTTTTTCGTAGATGATTACTCAAGGAAGTTTTAGCTTTTTTATCAGCGAGCTTTGCTTCAATTTGTTCCGCCGTTAGATCTGGCTTTAAATCTAAAAAGAGATTAGCCCTTCCCTTTTTTAACAACTCATCTCGAATTTTATTTGAAAGAGCGTAGACCCCTCCCCCTTCAATTCCAAAAGGAGTAAGCATGGCCTCTCCCTTGATAATCTGGTCTTTAAAGCGAAGAGCAATATTTTTTAAGGGATAGCGATCTACATTTTTAATAAAGTATTCAGACCATTTTTTTTCAAAGCCGCAGTTCATGGGAAGAAGAGCATTTACTTTTATTCCTAGGTTTTCAAACATAGAGACCCAAGCTCCATCGGATCCGGTTTTCTTCCAGCTCCCTCCACCTAGGGCCATGATAATTTTATCTCCGTGAACTAAAACTTCTTTTCCTTCATTCTTAAAACTTAATTCCTTATTTTGATTTATCGAAATCAAACTATGATTTAAAAATAGGCTGAAGTTTTCATTCTCTTTTAATATCTTGGTCCAATTAAGTAAGATCTCCGCCGCTTTAAGTTTTTTAGGAAAAACTCGGCCGCTAGAGCCCACAAAAGTTTCAACTCCTAGCTCAGAGCAAAACGCTCTTAAGTCATCTGGGGTAAACTCATTGATTAGCTCTAAAAATAGTTCTTCATCTTTACCGTAGCGAGAAGCAAATACTTTAAGTTCCTCACTATGAGTTAAGTTTAAACCGCCATTGCCGGCCACAAGAAATTTCTTACCAAGCCCAGAAGAATGATCATAAAGGGCCACAGCTTTTCCCTTCTTAAGAAGCTTATAAGCTGCAAAAAGTCCCGCCGGACCCCCGCCAATAATAATGATCTTTTCCATAGCTCTAATTACCTGAAATCATGGATCTTTAATACTGTTATTATTCTAACACCCCTTAGAGATCTTTCATATTCTATCGAATCGAATTCATAGATTAGATAAGATAAGGGGTGTTTAAATGGATCCTCATCATCATATTCATGACCTCCCAGGCCCATGCTTGGAGAAGCGATAAAAAGAACAAGAACAAGGCCATCTATGGCACTGACGATCGCTTTGATATGCACCAAACCAATGAACGCATCAGAAAATGGGGCACGGCCCTTGGGCATTGGACCGATGTGATGAAAACTAATATTGACGGTGAAGAGCTAGAGCTTATTTTTCCAAATATGATTGAAGAGTACAATCTATGTAAAGACGAAAAATTCTCTAAACAGCCAACCTCAGCCGTGGCCTGTACAGGCTTTCTCGTTGCGCCCGATCTTATGCTTACGGCCGGTCACTGTATGGTGGAGTCTGGAGAAGTAAAAAATAAAGCAACTGATAAATGCCAAGACTTTGATTGGGTCTTTGACTACGCCATTAATAAAAAAGGTGACAACCCTCTTAAAGGAAAATCAAGTTCCATCGTTCGCTGCAAAGAAGTGATCTACGGAATTCATGAAAAGAAAGGTAAGAATAGAAAGGACTACGCCCTTATAAGACTTAGCAAAAAAATGGAAGGTCGCCATAGTTTTCAGCCTGGAAACCTAGAAGAGTTATATGAAGGTAAAAGAATTGCCATGCTGGGTTTTCCTTCAGGTCTTCCCCTTAAGTATGCAAGTGACGCTTTCATAAAAAAAATGAACCCAGAAAAGGTTTATTTTGAAGGAACTGTGGATGCCGTGGGAGGAAACTCAGGTTCTCCCGTTATCACCCGCAAAGGAGAGCTCCTTGGAATTCTTGTTCGCGGTAATAATGATTTTGTCATAGATAAAAAGAAAAAATGTAAGCGTTGGAATATTTGTAATTCTGAAGGTGATAAATGTTCAGACGGAAAACAGGATAGTGGCTACGACGCTGGTATGCATATTCAAAAAATAACTCCCCATATCCTCAAGCTAATTAACGAAAACAATTAGGCAGTTCTACTTTTTCATTAAGCCAAGCCAGTCCCCACTCGTCTTTAAAGCCGTAACGGTCATAAATAGGAATAGAGAATTGTTTTCCTTTGATGATAAATCTAAGCGTAGAGTAAGGATAATCTTCGCATCTTTTTACAATGCCAGCTCTAATTGGATTCTGATAAACATAACGATAGCAGTTCATAAAATAATTGTTCGCTGAAATTACACACCATTTATAACGCCCGCCGAAGACTTGATTCACTGTTCCCGCATAACGGTGAATCCTAAGAGTTAGTCGTCTATTAAACTCGCGCATGAATTTATCGAGATTCGCTTCAGGAGTAATTAAAATCATATGATAGTGATTGCTCATGAGAACAAAATTAATCAGTTCTATTGGAAACATTTCATGAGCCTCTTTTAGGCTATACTCGGCTAACTTCCAAACTATAGATAGTGGTAGCTCAAACCACTCCTTATTATGGCATCTAGCTGTTACGTGGTAGGGAAATTCATTTGTTCTAATTAAGTCTTTTCTTGGCATAAAGCACCTCCAAGGCTTTCTTAGTCCATTAGGTTAGTGAAAATCTAAAATTCTTGCTTAAAATCTAAGTTTTTTTTCAAATTTACAAGTAACCAGGTACCTAATAGGATGGGGGGGATGAAGAAGTTTGCTGAGCGTATTGTTTGTATGACGGAAGAGTCCGTAGAGACGCTTTACCTATTGGGTGAAGAGCATCGTATTGTTGGTGTTTCTGCTTTTGTTGAAAGACCTGAGGCTGCTAAGAAGCTTAAAAAAGTATCTGGCTTCACATCGGCAAATATAGAAAAGATTATTGAATTAAAGCCAGATCTAGTTCTTGGTTTTTCAGACATTCAGCAAGATATCGCAAAAGAGCTTATTGCCAAGGGGCTCAATGTTTTTATTTCTAATCAAAGATCCCTTGAGGAAATCCTCTCCTATATTCAAACTTTAGGTTATATGGTCGGGGCCGTGGAGAAAACAAATAAGCTTGTATCAAAACTTTGTGCAAAGATAGAAGAGACTAAAGCACTAAACTTAAAAGGACCCCGAGTTTATATTGAAGAATGGGATGAACCGACAATCTCTGGAATTAGATGGTTCTCTGAATTGGTTGAACTTTGCGGTGGGACTGACGTTTTCTCCAAAAAGGCTAAGGGCTCTTTGGCCAAAGATCGCTTTGTAACAAATCAAGAAATTATTGAGGCAAAACCCGAGCTATGCCTGGCCTGCTGGTGTGGGAAAAAAGTTGAGCTTGACTCCTTAGAAAAAAGAACAGGATTAAAGATTCCTGTTACTGAACTAGACCCTGCCATATTTTTACAACCGGGACCGGCTCCCATTTTAGATGGCATCGATATATTAGTGGAGCGCTTTAAAAATGATTAATTTTGAAAATACTTACTCTAATCTTCCAGAAGAGTTCTACGAAAAAGCTGATCCTGCAAGCTTTCCTAAGGCCAGCCTTCTTGCTTTTAATTATAAGCTAGCAGAGGAGCTTGGGATTGATGTCTCCTCAAAGTCAGAGGCACAGCTGGCAATGATCTTTTCGGGACAAGAAATATTAGAGGGCTCTGAACCTCTCGCCATGGCCTATGCCGGTCATCAGTTTGGTCACTTTGTTCCCCAGCTTGGCGATGGTAGAGCTCTACTCCTTGGAGAAACAAAAGGATTTGATATTCAGCTTAAGGGCGGCGGAAGAACATTTTTTTCTCGCGGCGGTGATGGAAAGTCTGCCCTAGGTCCGGTCATAAGAGAATATATTTTAAGTGAGGCCATGCATCAGTTAAAAGTTCCAACCACAAGGGCCTTGGCAGCAGTGCTAACGAACGAACCTGTTTATAGGCAAGAAGCTGAACCGGGAGGAGTTTTCACCCGCGTGGCCAAAAGTCATTTGCGAGTTGGAACATTTCAATTCTTTGCTAGTCGGCAGGATCATAAAAATCTCAAAGTCTTAATGGACTATGCCATAAAAAGACATTATCCGAAGGCGACCTCACCAATAGAATTTCTAGTAGAAGTGGCCAAGGCACAAGCAGAGCTCACGGCCATTTGGACCTCACTTGGATTTATCCACGGGGTTATGAATACCGACAATTCTTCAATTGCGGGAATAACAATTGATTATGGTCCTTGCGCCTTTATGGATGAATATAAAGCTCAGAAAGTTTTTTCATCCATTGATAGAAATGGTCGCTACGCTTTTATGAATCAAGGACCGATTACCCAGTGGAATATTTTAAGACTAGCGGAATGTCTTATTCCACTAATTGATCCCGACGAGAATAAGGCCGTCTCAAAGATTGAAGAGTCCTTAAAGTTCTTACCTGGATTAATTCAGGAGAAGATAGAAGAAAAATTTAGCGAAAAGCTCGGTCTTCCGGACTCCAATAGAATTTTGAATCATCTTTTTCTAAGCTATCTTGAAGAAAACCAATTAGATTTTACTCTTTCTTTTAGAAATTTACCTGAGCTTTTTAATGGTGATTCAAAGGGTTATCCAGATACTGAAAAACTTCAAAGGTTCCTATCCGAGTGGAGGCCAGTAGCAAAGACTAAGGAACTTCATAGTATTAACCCGCTCTATATTCCTAGAAACCATCAAGTTCAAAGAGTTATCGATGATATTTATAAAGGACAGCTTGATAGCTTTAAGAATATGAATAAAGTTTTAGAGAATCCCTACAGTTTTAATCAAGAACTTGATCATTTTAAAGAGCCTCCTACCAATGAGCAGAGAGTCACAGAAACTTTTTGCGGAACCTAGATAATATTAATTGTTTCTACTATAATTCAAACTTATCAGGAATTCTCATAACTTAGGTGCAAGTCATGGATATAGTAGCTGAAACTCAAAGACTTCAAAGGCTAATTGATATTTACCCTGAAGAAAAACCCTTTATTGAATGGGGACCTAAGTACAGCTTAGAAGAAGAGACTATTGATAGCCACCACCTCTTAATTGTTCAGTATATAAACCTTCTTCATCTAATGATTGAAAAAGAATCCCATGAGCTCTCTATTGGATCAGTCTTTAATGCCCTTAAAGAATTTGCTGTAATTCATTTTGCTTATGAAGAAGAATTTTTTGATGAAGTTAATTACGAACATACAGCGGAACATAAAATTGAGCATAAACTTTTCACGACCCAAGTAGATGAGCTCTTTAAAAAATATCAAGCTGGTGATGAAAAGATGATTCAAAAATTATACGAATACCTTCAAAACTGGCTTTTAAAACATATTCTTGTTCATGATAAAAAATACCTAGGGGCCTTAAAGAATCGCTAAGAATTAGCCAACTTCTTTTTCGAGCTCTAAAACCTTTTTTAAGACGACACGAATATCCTCTATCTTTACTGGCTTAGAGATATGATCAATCATACCGGCGTTAAAACAAGCTTCCCTATCTTCTGAGTTAGCATTACCAGTAACCGCAATAATACTTGGACAATTTGCCCCATAAATTTCTACTAGTTTTTTCGTGGCAGTTACTCCGTCCATAACAGGCATCTGCATATCCATAAAAATAAGCTGGTAACTAGTTTTTGCAACCATCTCTAGGACCTCTTCACCATTTGAAGCAATATCCGATTCGTAACCTAGCTTTTTTAAAATCATCGATAAGACTTTTTGATTTACAGTGTTATCATCAACAACAAGAATCTTTTTAAACGAAGGACTAGAGTCGCTCTTTAGGTCTTCTTTTTTCTTTATATCAAGCAAACAAAAAGTACTATCAGCTTCTTTATAGGGGTATCTAAACGTAAAACGAGAACCCTCCCCTTCACTACTCTCCACCGCAATCTCACCATCCATAAGCTGAGCTAACTTTTTTGCAATTGATAACCCAAGACCCGTTCCACCGAAGCGTCTTGTGATTGAATTATCGGCCTGTGAGAATTCCTCAAAAATTTCCTTTTGAGCCTCCTTAGAAATACCAATTCCAGTATCGATTACTGAGAACTCAATTCTATTATTCATTTTTTTAGATTGAAGCTCTACCTTACCTTTACTTGTAAATTTAATGGCATTTGTTAAGAAGTTTAAGATGATCTGCTTAAACCTAGTGACATCCCCTTTTAAAACTTCAGGAGTATCATCAGAAATATTGAGGATCAGCTCGATTCCCTTAGATTTGGCCGCATACTCAGAAATTGAAAAAGCTTCTTTTAAACAATTATGAAGATCAAAGTACTCATTCTCTAAATCAATTTTCCCAGATTCAATTTTACTAATATCTAGAACATCATTCACGATGACCAGTAGGTTCTCCGCACAAGATTTGGCTACGGCCACTTGCTCTTCTTGCTCCTTAGAGAGCGAACCAGAGTCCAAAAGTTCCATCATACCAATTAATCCATTCATAGGAGTTCTAATCTCGTGGGAAACATTGGCTAAGAAATCTGATTTGGTTTTAGCGAGTTTTAAAATCTCCTCATTGGCCTGCTCTAGGTTTTTAGTTCTATGAGCGACCCTTTCTTCAAGTTTTTCGTTTTCAGTTTTAATCTTACTATGAAGCTGAGAAATCTTTTCTATCAATCTATTAAAAGAGTCCTTAAAAAAGGAAAATTCATTTTTATAATCATACTCTAGACTTAAAGGTTTTAGTTTTTGTGAATCAAGCTCTTCGAGTCCTTGACTCATTTTTATAAGCGGCTTTGAAAGATATTTATTTAAAAAATAAACCATAACAAGCCAAAGAAAAGCGGTTTTAATCAAGGAGTTAATAAGAATTAAAAGAAATCCATATTTAACTCTTTGAATAACAACCTTATGACTAGAATAGATTTTAAGAGTTCCAATTTGAATAGTTTTACCCTCATTCTCCTTTAGCACTGGATAAGTCACACTATAATGCTTTTCAGAAAATCCTTCTTTTTCCTTTGCCTTGAGCTCACCTTTACTCTCAATCTTTTGACCTTTTTCATCTAGGAGTAGAGCCCCCGTAACAATATTGTTCTTTTCAATACCCAGTAAGATGCTTGAGATAAGTTGATCATTATAATTAAAGACCGCATCCGTTAAGGACTTATCAAAAGTGGTGCCGATACTTTGCATATCGGCCTTTATATCCCTTTTAGTTTGCTTAAACTCCAAATAAAGCTGAACTGCCGTTACGAAAATCGCTGCCACAAAATACAGACTAAAGACTGACTTTAAAAGCTGAAGACTAATAGAATCTCGGAGGTTAAATTTAATGCTTCCCTCCTTTTGCTGGACAAGAGCTTGGGATCCAATTCTCCCAAATCATCTTATTCTCTTTAACCCAACGGGCAGCAACTTTGGACACATCCTTTTTATTGGAGTCAACCTCAAAGGCCAGCTTTGCAATTTGCTCATTTTTAAAATTAAATCGCTTTAAAATTTCATGGGCGCAGGGAAAGCTCTCTTTTAATCTTTTAGAGCTCGCTTTTTTTAGCCAGCCATTCTTAGGATTGCCGCAGTCATATTTCCATTCCTTGCTAACACCCCAGGATGGATCTGTTTCGCACTTTGGATCGTATTCGGGAAATTCAACAAATTCCCCCTTATACTTATGTTCAATCCAATTCGGGGTCCAATTAAAAAGAAGTATTGGCTTATTCTTTTTAAAGGCCTTATCTAAGGCTGCCCAAAGACCATCTGAATCTTTGGCCCTCTCAAGAATAAAGTTAAGTCCAAGGGCCCTAACTCTGGCCTTATCTGGTTTCTCCCACGGTCCACCGAGATATCTTCCTTTGCCACCACTACTACTTGTAGCAAAAACACTGGAGCATTTTTTTAAGGCCTTCCAATCTGGCAAACCTGGGCAAAGCTCCTTTACATAAAGTGGATACCACCAATCTTCCCTGGTCTTAGCATCATGAGTTCCTGCCCCCAGCATCTTTCCTTCAGAAGTGAGTTTTTCGAACTTATCGGCCATGGTCCCTTCCCAAACTTCCACTTGGACATCTGACCACCCTCTTGATAACTCACCCCACTGCTCATCAACGGGAAGTTTTTTAAATCGACTTTTTATTCCATGCTTTTTATAGATGCCACTTAGAATTTCAGATAAAACAATCTGACTGGTCCAATTATTTTTAACAATGACCACTTCTTTTTCCGAGGCCAAAGACAAAGGCCCAAGACTTAGGCCTAGAAAACACAATATTAAGACATTACTAAATTTTCTCACCCAGTCTTATCGGTATCTTAGAGGGCGAGCTTTAACTTTCAAGACCAAAAAATATTAATAATTACGAGCACTTATACTTACTCAAGAGAGACTACCGGACCCATAAAAATACCTTATAACAACCATGTTAACTTTTAATTATATTTATACATAAACCTAACCTATAAAGTCTTCAGAACTGCTTAACAAGCACAACCTGGAGAGAGAAATGAAAAGCCTATTACTTACATTTTTAGTTTTATTAAATATGAATACTGTTATGGCAAATGAAGAAGTGATTCAAACTTTGCTAGATGAAACACATGAGGCAACCCTTAGAGTTGCTGAAGACACCTTTATTCCAAATATCATGGGATACGCCTGTCCAGTTCCGGCCATCAATCTTGAGCGCTACCAAACTTGGCACCGTGCCCTTAATCATCGCCGCGGTGGAGACTTTGGCGTTAAGGTTTTTGCTTTAAGAATCAAAGATCCTAATATGCAATTTTGTGGTTGGCCAAACGCCACCGAAGTTTTTGGTGAAGACTTTAAAGTTGGAGCTGAATTTAAAATTTCTATCCGTACTGTTCGTGAAATCGTTAAATTCACAAATCATAATGGAGAAGAAAGCACCCACCTAAGAGAAACTATCTCTAGTTCTCTTAACGACAAAGAATTGTTCTCTCAAGCTCGAGTGGCTCTAAGCCCTCGTCAATAACATACTCTCTCTAAAGAAGGACCTTCGAATGAAGGTCCTTTTTTCTATTTCTCACTAGCAATATTACGAAGATATTTAGAATAATTGTCTAAGTAATATTTAAATTCTCCATGCAACTTAGAGTTTTTCTTTTTCAGTAAGTCTAAAGAAGACAGACCTTCCTTATTTTTTAGTTCTAAACTAGCACCACTTTTGTGAAGTGCCATTAGGGGAACGAGGCACTTGCTTTTAGAAGCATAGTGAGAAGCTGTAAACTTACTGGAATCTTGAGCATTAAGCGACGCCCCCTTTTCAATAAGTAAATCGACTAGTCCAGCCTGACATTTTTTTGAAGCTAACATTAAAGGAGAAAAGCCTCCTTCTTGAGTCTCATTTGGGTCTGATCCAACTTCTAGTAAGTGCTTTACAACTTCAATTCTTTTAGAGTTTACTGCGATCATTAAAGGAGTTCTACTCTGATAATATCTCTCATTTAGAAAAATTTTATGAGAAGAAAGCTTTTTAACTACGTCAATATGTCCTTTTCGGAGTGCATAATGGAAAAAGGTCTCTCCATCCTTATTCGCATAAGTCACTAACTCCTTGTCGCTAAAAATTTGATCAACAACCTCTTTTTTTCCTTCAGTTATATCTTTATAAATTTTTTTAACTTTTTCACTGGCAACTAAATTATTTTCTTTATCTAAAACGGGATTTGAAACTACTAATATCAGCATAGACAATACAAATCCCACAGTCGAAATCTTCAAATTCCTAACTAACCTCTTATTGTCAGGGAAAGAAAACCTTTCATCTTTCCATACATTTAAAGCTTGTTTATATTTAAAAAAGATACCAATAAAAAGAAAACCAAAAGCGACTATCTCAAACGAATAGTCTACATCTTCGAAAGGGCGAAAATAGTCGCCAATTGTGATACAGGGAACCGCAAAAATGAACACCCACATCAATCCATTAACGTATGAAAGGATTCCTGTTTTTAGGCTACTCATAATTTTTCTTATTGTTAAGGTATGCGGATTTAAAGCCTTACTAGCTTGAATTCGAGGATTACTAATAAAATTAACAATATTAGAAAGTGTGAAGAGTATTGAAACAGGGATAGAAGATAACAAAATAAAAAATAACTCATATACCTTAAAGTCAAAAACAGAAAAGAAGCCACCTGCACATAGAGCAATTATCACAAATCCTATTAAAAGATATGGGATCGAAAAAAGAAGCTGAGCGAGGATTAAAGATGAAAGTAGTTCTTTTTTACTACAAGGAATACCATCATAATATTTAATAGAAAAACCTTGCAAATTAAACGATGTATTAATGAAAAAATAAATCAATAAATTGATAACAATTCCCCAATAGATTGAAGTGACTATCATTTTGTAATTCAAAAGTGCTATTGCAAAGAATATTATGGCCAGTGTAAAGTTGACCTTTAAGAAAGCCTCTTTAGCTTTTTTTGTCTTAACCTCTATTTCAAAAGAGATAATGTTTTTCATGACTTTATTCACGCCACGTCCTCCGTTTCAAAGAGAAGGTGGATATCTTCTGGTGAGTGAATAAGTGCTCTTTTTTCTTCTAGATAGAGAACCCTGTCAACTTTACCAATTAAATCCTCAACAATATTCGTAGCTAACAATATTGTGCACTCACCACTTTTTTTGAGATTCATTAAGTTTTTAAAAAACCTAGCTCTAGTTTCTGGATCAAGAACTGCCGTAACTTCATCAACTATCAATAGTTTCGGATTTGAAGACAAAGCTCCAACTATTTGAATTTTGTTTTGCTGACCTGTAGACAAGCTACCAATCTTATCAAGCTCATTTATACTATAAAATTTTAAAAGTTCTTTTTCTTTTTCTAACGAATAATTGGGATAGAAACTACCATGATAAGAGAGAAAATCTTTAACTGAAATATCATGAGGTAAGATAACATCTTGGCTTAGAAAACTTATATCACTACGATAATTTTTCTCATCATCAAAGGAGTCCTCTCCAAAAACCTTAATTTCTCCTGTGGATGCTGGCTTTGAACCTAGAATTAAGTCAACTAAAGTTGTTTTCCCTGTTCCATTCTTCCCCAATATTCCAAGAAATTCTCCTTTCTCCACTTCAAAAGAAAGATCCTCAAAAATACTCTTCCCAGAGGGAACTGAGTAACTTAGGTTTTTCAAAGATATCATTTAGGTAGTTTAAGGCAAACCCGAACCCCATGAAAGCTTCATGGGATTACGGGTAGATAGGCAATTAACGGTGCATATAAACTAGGGCACTCTTAATCTTTCTTAGGCTTTTCACAAGGGACAAAGAAGTCAGCTTTGATGCTAAATCTTTGCTCGCCCTTGGCATTAAAACTCTCACTAAGGGAAAATCCGAGGGGGTGAATACTTCCCTTAGTAAGAGCATTACGTATATATGATGAGCCCATTGAGTCTTGTGATTTACAATTGTCATTTGGACGAATTCTCATTCTTCTAAGAATCGATTTGTCGTAGTTTCCTTCAACTAGATTCTTATTAAGTTCAACCATGGCTGCAACCGCTGATTCCTTATCCGCATAATAATAAGGCACAGAAAGAGAGGCTTTTTCATAGATAAACTTTGAACCAAAACGTCCCGTAAAGTCTCTTGGTTTTCTAGTCGAGGTTATTAAGTCTGAGGCACCGCCGCCAACTCCGCCAAGAGCAAGGTCAGAACTACCGCCGCTAATACCGCCCGCATGAGCAGGTCCTTGATTAAAAAGACAAAGGAATAGGGCCAAACAAAGTGTACCCTTTGCTAGTGAAACTAAGGATTGGCAGACTATTCTCACTCCGCCGGCTAAACGATGCATTTCATTCTCCTGTAATATGCTTCTCACATTTTTTACATATTCTTTATTAAGTTCTATTAATTCCGCATAGGCTTCTTTACTAACATCAGTGATGTCGTACTGAAGCTCACCTTTAAATATATTTCTTTTCTTTCTTGTTTTTTGAAGTTCGATAATCGCCTTAACGATGCCGAATGAGGTTACCTCATCACTTATAAAAGTAGAATTGGTCTCATTAATATAAAATCTTTCCTCATCTCTAACGACGAGCTTAGATTCAACTAAGGTTAGGGCCAGGTCTGCTCCGTGCTCACCGTAGTTCTTATAAATGCTATTCCATGTGATTCCGGTTTTTTCAGCAAGAGCAATATCTAAAAAGATATCAAGTAAAACCGGATGAGATTCTAGAAGCTCACAGAACTCATTTTGAAGAGATTTCTCAGCTTTCATTCGGCTGAACTCTTCCTTTATAAGCCCGTACTCTTCACTTTCTTGCATATACCTTTCATCGAGCCACATCTTTCTGTGCTCAATATTTGTTCCTGTTTCACGTAGGATCTTTAGACCTAGATCGATTCCAGCCCGCTTTTTACCGTTTTTTATCTGGCTAAGCATGGCCGAAGAAATATTCCATTTATTAGCAATCTGCTCCATGGAAAGTCGGGTGCTCGATAGATAGCTATTTAAAGCATCTGAAATGACATTTGTCGTAACTTGCATCTTCTCTCTCTCTCTCAATTATCTCGTATTCTATGAATACTAAATCTCAAATTTTTATCCAGCGAATTGAAGCTTCTTCCCCTATGGTGCATTTTGCACCTACCAGTTTCTTCGTCAGGAAGAACCCCTTCGCCATCATGACGAAGGGAATCTGGGGGGTAGGAGAAAGTTTTACAAGCACCGGTAGGAGTCAGTGCTGTTTGTTTCAATGACAGGAATTTAGTCTGAATCCAGATTTTTTGCGACCGGAAAACACTGGCTCAAGCACTTTTCCTTAACCCCTGTTAAACCAAGTAATTTCCTAACTTTAGCCATGGATACGGGAAGTTTTTATAGGCCTTCCCCTCCTCCAATAATGGGAAATTAACATCAGGTTAAGAAGTTTGCTGTTGTATAGGCGAGCAAGTAAACTAGATTCATGAGTATGAAAGAAAACGAACAACCAGAAGGCGAGCTGGCCATTAGAGTCCAGACCATGCCAGAGAATACTAACCCGGCCGGAGATATCTTCGGAGGTTTTGTCCTATCCCAAATGGATATTGCCGGCGGCCTAGTCACAAAAAAAATCTCTAAGGGAAGAACGGTAACCATCGCCGTTGATGCCATGACTTTTTATAAACCAGTTATGGTGGGAGATACTCTTTGCTGTTATGTAAAATTAATTAAGCAGGGAAAAACTTCCATGACGGTTAAGATTGAATCATGGGTTGCACGTCAGTACGAAGATATTCGTGAGAAAGTAACTGAAGGTGTCTTCACTTATGTGGCCGTGACAGCTGACCGGGTCCCTCGAAAAATCGACGAACCCTATACAGACAATTAGGTACCTGGTTACTTGTATATTTGAAATATTCAGTACTTAAGACGACATTTGTCATTTAGCCTCAATTTAGTTAATTTTGCCTTTCAAAAATTAAGGGGATACCAATGAAATTAGTCGTTCTAGCTTTTTTAGCAATTTGTTTTATTAGTCTTTCTGCATTTGCCACCGAACACTGCGGAGGACCTTATTACGACGCTGCGGGTGTTGAAGGGCAAGCTGGAAAGTTAATGGCAGAAGGTGGTCAGCACTATGTTACGGCCTATACTGAAATTGAAAATGAAAACCCTGATATGAACGTAGTTTGCCACGCTCTAGATGGTGCCGCTGAAAAATTTGAGGCTACAATTCCACTATATACGAAATGTTTTAACCTCTACAAAAGAGCTGAAGAAGTTTGTGAAGAACAGTACCGTCACCTAGCCGTTGAAGGCATGAATAGATGTGATAAGGCCGGTTCAGAAAGTCCACAGCTTGTGGCGACGATGAATCAACTTTTCGCTCAGTACTGTAACTAAATTTTCTTAAGCCAAGCGCAGAGGGTGCCCGTGCTTCGCTCTTGAGGCTCTAGCTTTGAGTGGACGATCTTAAATCCCGCGCGCCTAACCTCTTCTGTTAAGAGATCAATAGTTGTTATCCAGCGGTGGGGAAAAACACGTTTCCCCTGTACTTCCTGCCAGTCCATTTCCCAGCGATCTGGGCCAGTGCTATAAAGAATATGATCTTCGTAAACAAGATAATCTCGATCAAGCATCTCAGACATATCCTTGGCCTCGATCATCGTATGCAAAAAAAGAAGCCCTTCATCCTTTAATAAGTCATGGGCCACTCTAAAAAAATTATTCCTATCTTCCTTATATACAAGGCAATGAAGCAGGCTACTGTCCACCACTAAATCCACCTTATCAGTGGTCACAATTTTGGTGATATCTGAAACTTCAAAACTGGCTTCTACTCCAAGGGCCTTAGCATTTTCCTTGGCCAGACCTATGGCCGTCTCTGATAAATCAAAACCACGCACTTTAAAGCCAAGCTTTGCTAAATTTAAAGCGCAGGTTCCCGTTCCTGTGCCTAAGTCCACTGCACACAGCCCTTCGTAAGAATTAAAAAACTCTGGAAGCTTTTCTCCAATGGCCTGATTGATCTCGTGATTAAAAAGCTCTTTAGGATCCGTTTGCCCATCCCAAGAAATTTTATCCTTGGCCGCTAGCTGCTTATAGACGTCTTCGTGCATATCGTAGTATTTCATATCTCTACTATCTCAAAGTTGGTTGTGTCGATTTTTCCTTTAACCATAATATGGGTAATAAAAGGAAAAAACAAAAACTTCCCACCCTCGTCTCTCACTCTTTTCCAATACTCGATAGTCTCCTTGGGAACTGAAGTTAACTCATTATAATTTTCTTCACTTAAAACTTTTACTTCATGGGGTAAAATACCAAAGCTTCCCTTTTTCCTCGTTGTATCCCGGTCAAAAATAATCGCTTCATTCTTGCCTATGATCTCACTAATAGGAACCCGGTAAATCTCACGCCGATTAATAACCAGATCTGTTTGATACTTTTTAAGTTCTTCTACGATTATTCTTGGATCAAGGGCCGAGAATTGGACCACATCATTCCACTTACAGTTTAAAATAGGCAGACTTTCATCCATAAGCTCTTCTCGCCCTTCATACTTACTGGCGTGCTTTACATAGAGCTCGGAGCTTTTATCCATATCATTGAGGGGGATCAAAAAATCCCCTTCCATTGGCACTGGTTTTAAATGGTAAATGAACGACATAGCCTATGAAGCTACTTCACCGTGAACCGATTTGTCTTCTATATTAAGTTTTGATTCAAGCCACTGCTCTAAGATTCTGGCCGCACGGTAATTTGGAAGTCCGTCTTCCACAATTTGTTCGGCTCCGTTTAGGACCTGAGCAACGACACGGTAGGCGTAGATTGGTCTTTTATTTTGTGAATGAGATGAATAAACCTGTACGTAGCACTGAACGATATCGCTGCTACTTATGATCACTTTTGATTTAGGCCAAGGAACTGGACCGCGAGTAATCTCAAGCCCCTTGTAATTATGCTTGATAATGGTTTTATTAAACCAAAGGGCCGCGCAGACATAGCCGATCCCAAGTCCTATGACCGGAAAGATTAAAAAAACTAAAACGCTTGGGTCGTTGGCGTAAGCATGTTGAATTGATTTATAAGGAGTTCCATTGACAGTTACTGAGCCAGACCAGGTAGCCGTCAAAAAAGTAAAAACAAAGGCGTTCCAAAAAACCGCGAAGAAAGTCAAAAAGCCTCGTCCTTTAGTATTCCATTTATGAACAATTGTATTGCCATGAATTGAGGCCTGCCCATGCTCATCAGTAAACGGACCAGCGCCCTCTACATATTCTTTTTCAGACTCTGATACTTTTTCCCATAAATCGCTCATATTTTTTCCTATGGTGTCACTGATATTTTTACGACCCTTGCTATATCACCTTTTAAATTTCTAATTATCAGGTCGTATTTTGGGTTACCCACTTTTAAGGTTTTAATAATTATTCGTTTTGGCTTCTTCTGATGTTCGCAAGTGTAATAACCAGCATTATTACAATGAACATACATATCTTCGTCGGCTTTTAAATAAATGACCTTAGTCTTTCCTACTTGAAAGTTGATGGACTCTCTTTTAGCCGAATCAGGAACCTGGGCAAAAAGCCCCACGGAAAGGCAAAGAAGCGTTATTGTTAAGATCGTTTTTGTCATTGAAACTATAGTTTATGAGAAGAATGTCTCTCACATAAATACAGTAACTTAAAAAGATGTTTAGAAGGTTTATATGGGGTAAAAGCACCCTATGTTTGGGGCAAAAAAAAGCCCCTCAGAGAGGGGCCTTATAATTACTTAACTTTGATAAGTTCGATTTTAAACTTAAGTGTTGAGTGAGGCTCGATTTGTCCGCCAGCACCTTGAGCGCCGTAAGCAAGCTCTGAAGGAATAGCTAATTCCCAAACATCTCCCTCTTTCATTAATTGAAGAGCTTCAGTCCAACCTGGAATAACACCATTTACTGGAAAAGAGATAGACTCTCCTCTTTGGTAAGATGAATCAAAAACAGTTCCATCAATCAAAGTTCCTTCATAATGAGTTTCAACAGTTGATTCAGCAGTTGGAGTTGCTCCGTTTCCTGACTCAAGAACGCGGTACTGAAGCCCTGATGCTGTTACAGTAACACCGTCGATTTTTTTATTTTCAGCTAGGAAGGCTTCCCCTAGTTCTTTATTTTTCATGGCCATTTCATTAGCAAGTTGCTCGTGAGCGGCTTTCATTTTATTTTGGAATTCACCCATAACTCTGTTGATCTCAGCTTCTTCAAGTTCACTTGGCTCTTGAAGAAAAGATGAACGTACACCTTGAAAGAAATCATCAAATTGAATATCGATGTTTTGCTTTTTAAAATCTCCACCGATTTGACGACCGATGATATAACTAACTTTTTGCGAATCTGTTTCCATAGTTTCCTCTGAATTGTGTTTATTTCCCGTAGTTTTGTCATAATCTGCGCAATTACGCAAAGGTGCCAGGTACCTTTTGGGACTATCCGCGTTAAGGCTCCGAATAGTGTAAGCTTATAGCATGAAAGAAATCATTCTCGAGCTCACAGATTCAAAAGAGATCATAGAGATAAAGGCCATTCAAGAACTCTGGAGTGGTTACGGCGTCCTTAATCGGGTCACCACAGAAAAGACCTCTGTTATTGAAAAACTCATCAACATAGAAAGAGGTAAGAATCATCCAAGGGGCTGGGACACCGATTTCTCTCACCAAAGAAAAGCCAAATCATATGAAGTAGAGATGAACTTCTATAAAAATTTTAATAATGAGATTCCCTTTGCCTACTCCCCTCGTTTTCTGGCCGCAGGAAAAAGAGGTCATCAGCAGTACCTTATTCTAGAAGATTTAAAAACAAAGTGTTTTTCCCCGAAAGCTTCGGTTAATGATGAGGAGATTAAGCTTTGTTTAAAATGGCTTGCTAAGTTTCATGCTCACTACCTAGGAACTTCTCCCACTGGTCTTTGGGAGATTGGAACTTATTGGCATCTGGATACTAGGCCTGACGAGTTTAAGGCCATCGAGGATATTGAACTAAAAAAAGCAGCTCCCTTAATTGATAAGAAGTTAAACGCTGCTAAATTTAAAACTTTTGTGCATGGAGATGCCAAGCTGGCCAATTTTTTATTCTCTGATACTGAAGCTGCTGCGGTGGACTTTCAATATATTGGGGGCGGAGTTGGCGTCAAAGATCTCGCTTATTTTCTAAGCAGTATCTATAGAGAAGATGATTTAGAAAAATATGAAGCTAAATGGCTTGATTATTATTTTGGCGAATTAAATAACTTAGAAGTAGAAAAAGAATGGCGTGGGCTCTATCCCTACGCCTGGTGCGACTTCTATCGCTTCTTAAAAGGTTGGTCCCCAGGTCACCCAAAACTCAATAGCTATTCGGAAAAGATGAAAGATAAGGTTTTAAAATGTTTATAGAGCTTTTAGACCAGGCCAAAGAGGCGGCCCTAGCGGCTGGAAAGATTATTAGCTCCGTAGACGGAAGCACTTTATCCCTACTTGGAAAATCAGCTGGTGAAAGCAAGGCCTCTAGTGCCCTAACGGAAATTGATCTAAAAGCGCAGAACGCCATCCTTGAAATTTTAAACCCCTCCATAAAAAAATACGACCTAGGTCTACTAACGGAAGAATCCCCAGATGATAATTCCCGTTTTGAAAAAGAATATTTCTGGTGTGTGGACCCCCTTGATGGAACTCTACAATACTCTAAAGGAGAAAGCGGTTACGCGGTTTCAATTGCCTTAATCAAAAAAGATGGAACTGTTGTAATTGGAGTTGTATTCGATCCGGCGAATAAGAATCTTTATCATGCTATAAAGGGTGAAGGCGCTTTTAAAAACGAAAACCCCTTTAAAGTTATCGAAGGCCCGGGGGAGTTAAACGAGATTCCCATCGCTGGAGCTGTGATGATGGCCATCAATACCATTGAACTCGCTCCAGCAGTTTTTATTAAACCTCCAAAAGAATCCTTAGGAGGAGGCTGTATTTGGGATTACGCTGCCACTTCCCTTATCTCTTTTGAGGCCGGTGGGTTCAATTGCCAACATAATGGCGAGCCCTTTGATCTAAATCCAAAAGAATCTCTTTATATGAATAAAGTTGGAACCATTTTTTCTAGTTCTAAAAGTCTAATTTTATCTAAAAAATCATAACCACCAGTTAAGCAATCAGCTTCTAAGTTTTATTAGAGACCTAAACAACTATCCTAAGTAACCAAAATTATTGTTTTAACTCCGGTTAAGGAAAACTGAAGCAAAAGAGTTTTTTTTAAGGAAAAAAATTTTTACCTGCCCTATAACTTGGTCATCGAAACAACAGGCGCTGATGCCTAACTAACTTTTTGGAGTTCAATATGAAAAAATTTATCGCTATCGCTGCTGCACTATTATCACTTTCTGCTTTCGCTGGAAACTTAGACAAGACTGAAATTGTTTGGTTAAAAGGTGAAACTGCTCAAGGTGTATTCGCTAAAGCTGAAGCTATGGCCACTGAAATCAATGGCGACAGATGGGGAAAAACAAAATTTTCTTACTTAAGCCAGTGTAACCCTACCTCTTCTGACTTTGAAGATAGCCATTCTTTCAACAGAAAAGCTTACACTTCAACAAGCAGAGTAACTTTTAACCATGTAACTGGTGTTTATGGAGCAACTGTAGTTGTTCGTTGCGAAGACTAATTTAATAATCGGCAATAATGCCACTAATTATATATACGGAGTTTATTATGAAAAAATTTATCGCTTTAACTGCTGCCCTACTTTCTCTTTCTGCTTTCGCTGGAAGATATGACCGAGTTGAACTAGTAAGAGTAAAAGGTGAAACTGCTCAAGGTGTTTTCGCAGAGGCTCAAGCTATGGCCGCTGAAATCAATGCTGACCGTTGGGGAAGAACTAAATTTTCTTACCTAAGAACTTGTAACCCTACTCACGGTGATTTCGAAGACAGCAACACTTTTCGTAGAAAAGCATTTGCTTCTTCAAGCAAAGTTTATCTTAACCACGTAACTGGAATGTACACAGCTATTCTAGACGTACGTTGCGAAGACTAAGAATAAAATAAAAAATCTCTCCTTTTTGAAGGGCGCACTTACGGACTTGCGCCCTTTTTTTATTTCCCTTAGAGAATACCAAGTTTTCCTAGGGCAACCATAGAACTTACCATAGCAAATGCCACAAAGATGAACTGATTGAGCAACTTTCCTGGAAGATGTTTTATAGACTCTTCAACTGCATCTAGCCGTTTTTCAATTTTAATAAATCTTTTATCTATTTCTATAAATTTCTCATCTAGCCCTGAGAATTTATCATCCGTTGCTTTTCTCTCTCGTAAAAAAGCTATCTCAAGGTCCTTCTTTAGCAATAAATAATCATCCTTTGTCGCTAAATTTAATTCCACAATGGAGCTCCAAATCGTTATCAGAGTTCGAGATTGATTCTCATCAAACCCAGCTTCTTCCATCATTTTAACATGCTTCAAATTATCTACTAACATCTTTCCTCCAACATAAAGTTGGTTGCCCTAAAGCAGAACTTAGCTTACGGGATCACTAATAACCCCTTGATAATTATTCTCTTTTTTAGATTTATTTTTCTAGATTGCGCATTAAAAACGAAAAAAGACCTTAAATTCTCGTTTCACTAATGAAAAAAATTCAAATAATTTTCGTACTATTTTGCGAAGGCACCAAGTTTTTTACAGGCTTCCCTAGAAGTACAGCGCTCAAAATAGCTCATGACATTAGGATAGTTTTTATAAGTTGGCTCTTCCGTTACCTGCCAAAGAACATAGGCCACGCAGATATCTGCCACAGAAAAACTATTATTAACTAAATACTCTTTTCCCTCTAACCTAGTTTCTAATAGAGAAAAGATTTGCTCGATTTTCGTTTCCGTCCACTCGGTCCAATCCTTTTGGTACTCCTCATTAGTCTTCTTTAGCAGCCAGTATTTATGATAAACACTATCCATCGTGGCGCCGCTAAAATTAGTCCAAAAATAATACTCCGCTCTTCCCTTTATATCGTCAAAGGCCGGTGCGAGTCCCTTTTCAAGATAGCGATCCCCAAGATACATGGCCGCGGCTATGGACTCGGTAAAAGTACCCATATCATCCACATAAGCTGGCGATTGCCCAAGAGGATTAATCCTTAAATACTCCTCACTCTTATGCTCGGACTCCTTATACTGAAGCTCCTTTACCTCGTAAGCAATTCCAAGCTCCTCTAAAGTCCAAGAAATCTTCGCGCTTCTATCCTGCACTACAAATCGATGTAAAGTTCCCATAATTGCTTCCCCAAGGTTTATATCGTCTAAGTTTTTGACATGTTATTTCTACCGTATTTCTCGTATTTTTGCCCTTTTTTCCTAGGATTTGCAAAAATAAGGGATGAATTTAAAGGTACTTATCGCCATCATTATCACCTGCGCCCTAGGCACGGCCCATGGAAAGTTCTATCAAGAACCCGTGGACGCCATTATTAAAATAGAAAGAGAAGACAGCACTCCCCTAAAGATGGCCTTACCAGAAAACTTAAACGTCATCGTTTGGAATATTTATAAAGGCAAAAAGAAAAGTTTTGCATCCGACCTTGAAAAACTATCTAAAGACGCGGACCTTCTCCTTCTTCAAGAAACCCACCTCAAACAAAAAGTAAAAGACGCCCTTTCTAAAGGCCCCCACTCCTACCATATGGGAGTCTCCTTTAAGATGCGGGGAACCCCCACCGGTGTTTCAACTGGCTCCACCGTTTCCCCAAACTCCGTCGACTACCAAAGAAGTAAACGGGAACTTGGTTTTACCACTCCAAAGATCTCGCTCATCACAAAATACAATATCGCTACTTCCGGTGAAGAATTAATGGTCATCAATATCCACGGCATAAACTTTGTTACCTTGGGCTCCTTTAAAAAACAGATTAACGCCCTTCTTGACGTGATCAACTCCCACTCAGGACCCATCCTTTTTGCCGGCGACTTTAACACCTGGTCAAAAAGCAAGTACAGCTTCCTTCAATCCTCACTTAAAGAAGCAGGCCTCACGGAAGCCACCTTCGAAGAAGATAACCGCCTGCGCGCCCCCATCATCAGCCGCATCGGCAAATACAATAACCCCCTCGACAATGTCTTTGTCCGCGGCATGATAATCAAAGAGGCCAAAGTCCTAAGCAACTTCAAAGGCTCAGACCATCATCCCATCCGCGTGAAGCTGGAGCTTTAAGAAAGACTCGTGTAAACTACAAGTCTAGAGATACCTAAATGAAAAATTTAGAAAAACTCATTCAAAAAAAGAAAACTCACACTTTAAGAAGACTCAAAGAGCGATTTGAAATAGAAGTATCTAGTGAAGAGCTTTGCAAGCTAAATGAAGAGATAAGCTCAGGCATTTATGAACTCTCTCATTTTGATAAGGATAGATTTGGTATTTTTAAAATTAGAAAATGGGAATGCGAACTTTATGCTGTCTTCCAGTACAATCTAAATACTGTTGTAACAGTTCTTGAGCTAGATATGGATCTTCAAGATTTTTCACTATAGCAAGTAAGCCTGTCCCGGCCAGCCAGGTACCTAATGGCCTAAAATCGAAGAAGCGCCCTTAACTGCCCGAGGTAGGAATCACCGAAAAGATTATAGTGATTTAAGATATGGTAGAGCTTGTAAAGGCCGTTTCGATAGTCATAGCCTTCAGGCTTTTTGTAGAGAGAGAAGTAGGTCTCGTAAAAGATAGGGGGAAAGCCGCCGAAGACTTCGGTCATGGCAAGATCGGTTTCTCGGTCCCCGTAGTAAACGGCCGGGTCAATAAGCCAAGGTCCAGATTCATCAAACATCACATTGCCTGACCATAGATCCCCATGAAGTAAACTGGCCGAAGGATTATGCTCATTAAGCTTTTTAATAAGCTCAGATTTTTTAGACTTTAAAATTGCAGCTAACTCATCCTTCACGGATTGATTTGATATAAGCTCCACCTGAAAGAGCAAACGGCACTCATAATAAAACTCTCCCCAATCATCACAGGGAGTGTTCTTCTGTTTATTCAAACCAATATAATTATCTTCCTCAAATCCAAACTGCTCCTGATGCACTCCATGAAGGGCCGCCAGCCCCTGGGCCAAACGAATCCAGCCCTCCTTCGTAGGCGAAGTCGAATCAATCTTCTCCATCTTTATAAATTGCTGAGTAAATTCTTCCACCAAAGGAATGCGAAGCTTATGAACATCCTGAAATTTTCTAAGCTCAGCAAGTCCCCTCACTTCATTTAGAAGAGACGTGCTATTTGGGTTAGTGTTTTCTTTAAGGAACATTTTCATTTTTACAAGTAACCAGGTACCTATCGGCGATCAGTGGATGGGACTTTGCCGGTGTGGTTTCGATATGCCTTGATAAAACTAGAGAGGCTGTTGAAACCTACTTCAAAGGCCGCGTCCGTTACGGAGTAGCCACCCTTCCTTAACAAAGTTGAGGCGCGATCAATCCTAAAAGCGGTTTGTACCTGCTTGGGGGTTAGTTCTAATTCCATTTGAAAAAGCCTCGTTAGAGTCTTTCCGCTGGTGCCAACCTCTTTAGCAATTTGCGAGATACTGGCATCAAGTTCCTTATCCATTAGCTCTATGGCCCTTAAAACCCTCTCATCCTCTGCCTTACTATGTAAGTTATGAACCCCAAAAGGCTGCTCTGCTGTAATCTCCTTTAATAGTCCCTTAATAAGTCCCGTGGTTTTTTTGGCCAGGGGTGAATCCTTATCAGATAACAAAAAGAAAAAGAGCTCCCTTAATAAATGATGACAAGGAAGAAGCGCTGTCTCCTTAATCGCCAGGGGAACCATAGCGACAATCCGCTCCCCCTGCTCCTTTGAAGATTCAAAGCTATGTTTTTGCCCGCCGGCCAGAACTAGCATCTTTCCTGGGGTCACGCGAACTCGCTGCTCACCTAGGGTAATCCAGATATCTCCCTTAAGAGGCATAAAGACATGGGCCTCCTTATGAGAGTGAGGCTTAACCTGCTTTTTAGGAAGGTTTTGATGATAGATAACCAGATCATCAAAGCTCACCTTAATCTCCTGTCCTTTTTTCACAACTTTTTATCCTTTAATCGAAAGCGGCCGATTCAAAACTCGCCTATAAATACTTAACGAAAACCTCACGAAGGAGAAAATATGAAAAAGCTTATCACATTATTACTATTAGTTTTAGCCCCTCTAACTAGCGCCAGCGCTTACTACCAAGGAACCTGGAAGCATCACCTCCTCCAGGCAGAAAACCTAAGCATCCGCCTAAGCTACAAAGAATCAAGAGTCACCCCCACCTACGGCCTAAACCAAGGGGGCCGCATCGCCCGAGAAATCTACCTCGACGTCTGGGGAGACACCGGCTTCAAAACCATCGACTACCGCCTAAAAAACTTCCGCCAAAGCTCCCTCATCAACGAGCTCACCGGCACCCTCATCAAGGAAAACCACGGCCATCAATACGACAAACTTCCCATCACCCAAAACTACATCTGGCTCCAAGGAAACCAAAAGTACACCCAAAAACTCACCATCTGGATCGATGGGCGCAAACACGAATATGAATTTTGTCTTTAATCAAAGAAGGGCGCGACCATCAGGAGCGCTCTTTATTTTAATAATAAGAATAATCCTAAAAGCTATTCACTCATCAGATTCAAATATATCAGAGAGCATTTTACATAACGGCGTTTTTTGTAAGTTTTTCTTATCGATCCCATGACCAAAAATAATCTTATTAGCCTGCTTTCGAGAAGGAATAAGGCCTTTATACTTCTCCCTTATTTCATCTATCTGTGATTTACAAAATATTTGCTTTCGGTTCAATAGCTCCAAAACTTCCTCTTTATGGCATTCATACAACTCTTCAAGTCTAAAACAATTCGCATTTAGTGAGAACTCCTTGGAAAGAACTTCTAATCTAAAGTCAAAATCATTTACTGACAATATCGTTGATTTTTTAATTTCAAGGTTGAATTTGTAATGGGAAGTCCAGTCAACATTATTATCATAAGGGGAGATGTCAATTTCCCTTGTTGATTTATATCTATTACAAAGTCCACAAGAAGGTACTAAGTTAAAAAAACTCAAAGCAAAAAAGGGAAACTCATCTTTATTAAAAAAGTGATCCAGCTCGCAAGTTCGGTTTCGAGACGACGCATTAAACACGAAATTTCTATTACAATATGGACAGACTCTAATACCAACACTATTAACGAAATCCAATGAAGAAAATGATCTTTTATTTTTAGATGAAGATAAAGCGCGATAAGCCTTTAACATATCGTTTTTGAAGTCTTTGTAAGGGTACTTTGGTCTCGCTGTTGATAACGGTCCCAATAATGCAAGCAACTTCATATAATCAGCAGTCAACAGCTCCTTTAGGCTTGTGCTATTCACCTCTAGCCACATTGAAAAACAACGAAATTTTTTTGTCCCCATTTTATTCAATAAAATGTCCTTAGACTTTTTATAAAATGCTTCAACAGCTTTAGGGTCCTCTAAATCAATTGTTATCATTCCCGCTCTCTAATTTAGCAATTTCTACTTTTAAGTTTTTAATTTTATTTTGCTTTTCATCTTTAATTTTAATCTCCTTTATCCTATCTAAAAAAGATTCTCTTATTAATTCATCACCAGTTTCTTTTAATAGCTCAATACTGCTCTCGAGGGTAGACAGAGAAATTTCATCTCCGACTTCAATAAGTCTATATATACTATTGATTGCCTCATCAAATATCGCCCCTTTCGTAGAATCCAAGGAAAAAGTAATCGCATAGCTGGTATGTATATTTGAGCCAAATGTTAGATCGCAGACATCTTCCAAGGTGGATCCACGGTTAGATCGTTTAAGTACCTTCACAGAGTCTTTCTTCAGATCGCCAATTAAAAGAGGAGAATGGCTTGTAAGAAGTAATTGGAAAGACATTTCTTTACTACTTTTTGATTCTATTTTTCTGAGAAAGTCTCTCAAGTCTTTCAAGAAGGTTCTTTGCCATTCAGGATGTAAATAAATGTCTGGCTCATCTAATATTATCATAAAACTTGTGCCTTTAATATTTGACGAAAATGCTGAATACAACCTCGAGAAAAGTGTTAACTTAGCTATCTGACCACTACTAACTCCCTGCCATCCCATACTGAAGCCCAAGGTTTCTAGATTATATTTTTCAAATATAGTATTTTGAAAAATGAACAACTCCTCTTCTTCTTCAGGGTAAAACTTTCGCGGCATTCCATAATCAAACGAACTATTTTTTCGAAGTATTGTTAGTACCTTTTCAACATTATTAAATTTAGTTTGTATTTTTACTACACTTCTCTCAAACTTCTTAAAGCTAAATCCCTGTTCCTCTAGCGAGATAAAGTTCTCAGATCTCCCAGAAAAAATCATTAACTTGTTCAGCTCCATATAGAAAGTTCTTCTATCACTAGAGAAAAGGACCGCTATTAACAGAGCTTTCTCTAGGACGCTCGCCCTTTTGAGTGCCTGGAAAAAAGTTTTATACACTTGCAGCATTAAAAAGTCGCTTACATTTTGTGGTTCATGATCAATGTGTCTACTTATTGCTTTATTCGAATATTCTCTTACAAAATCTTCTCGACTCCGATAATCTTTATCAAACCTATTGAGGTCTCTAAAAAACCTTAACCGAAGACTTCCGTATTCTTTGGTGAATTTATAAAATAATTTCTCAAATTTATTATTTCTGTTATTTTCAAACACATCCAATATAGAGTCGACAAGTATATTGTCAAAATTTCTTAGCGATAATTTCTCACATGCCAGTTCAAAATATTTAGGGAACCCACTACTCAAGTCGCTATTTCTATTTTCTCTTAAAAATTTGAACTGTGTTTTGATATCTGTTTGTTTAGATTTTCCAAGCGTACCCCGGTATAAATAGTTATTTCCAAGATTTTTGCCATTAGTCTTGAACTCCTTAGATAAGAATGACTCTGATTGATGTGGACTATAGATTGGTGAGTAATAGAACACATTAAGAGAGAGTCCTCCCACGGGTAATTGAGGCAAACGAACTATCTCTGCAGAGAACCCTAGACATTTCACACCCTTGTTACAATTTAATAGAGTTATCTCCTTTTTCATTTCATCCCAAAAAATATATACATTGTCAGAATAGATTTCACTTGAATCTAATAATAAATCACTACAAATATTCTCAATTATCGAAGACTTTCCACTCCCATTTTCGCCTATTATCCCTAGGATTGAAGAAATAGGGCTATACAGACTCATGTCAGTTTTCTTTTGATAAGTTATTGATAGCGTTTTTTGAGTTTCTTTAACCTGAAAATCCTCAGTGAATGAAATCCACATACTAGATAAGCACTTATTTTTTTGAATTTTAGCAAAAATAATCTTCATTCATTCAAACCTTTTTCTTTTTACTAAAAGTGAAATAATTTTTTTCGAAAGAAGTTCTTGTTTGAGTTTATTCTTTTTATCAAATAAATTTAATCCGACGACAAGACACTCATGCTCCCGATCCTCAAACTTCCCACTAGATTCAACAAAGCCTTCTGTAAATGGATACAGAAGTGCTCCTTTCTTTGCTCCAAAATATTCATTATAAGTGAACACTTGCCTTAAATCGGCATCGTCTGGTTTATAGTTTTTTGGAAGTTTCCATTTAGTATCCATGACAAAGACTTCTCCTGTATCTAGAGATTTAACTAAGATGTCTGGAATCAAACGTTTTCCATTCCAATAGGAGATTCTTTTTCTGTAAACTTTATAGCCATCAAGTTTCTTTTTAAGGGTCTTAAACACGAACTCCTCGAAGAGATGATTCATATCAAAGAGAAAACTTATGACACTATTGTTATCAGTTTTGAGGCTTGGAGAATGATTATTAATGATCATTTTTGCCAAAACTAATGACTTTTCATAATAATCAGTGTTTCTATTTGTATTTAACTTGGATAGGGCTCCGACACTGATTTTATCATTAAGATTCTCTGGGAATTCAATTTTGAGAGCCTTGGCCTTTGAAATGATTTCTCGTGAATTGGTGACTGAAATTACAAGATTAAGAGCATGTAAAAGTACCCGATTTATTTCATGGTTGAAATCAAAGGACTGATAGTGACAGTAAACATTCGATTTATCGCTATGATTAATGACAGCATCTTTTGAAAAAAGAATTTTTCCTTTAACTGATCTTCGATTTGAGTCCCTAAATCTATACTTTTTTCGAAGACCTCTATGGAGGACTTCCTCAAGCTCCTTTAAATACTCCATCAAGTAGAGTTCCAGGATTCTTTCATTTTTAAAAAGTAACTTGGTTTGGCTACCACGCTTAGATCTAAAGTCCTTTGCCACCCTAATCATTTTATAAAGGGCATTTGACCACATCTCTTTATTTCCGACCTTCCCAGCTTTAGGAAGAATTTCTATGATTAGTTTTCCAACCTGTATAACTCCAACATAGTGATTGAATTTTAACTTATTTAGACTTGGTGTGAAATACTGGTCAGATACCTTAGAGTGATATCCAAGGAGGGCCTTAAACTCAGAATCCTTTATTCCTATACGATTACCATTTTCATCAAATGGTTCCTTGTAGACCTTTAATATCTGATGTTCAAACACCTGAATAAAATTATTCATAGATCTTTTTAAACTTCCATTCTGAACTACTTATAAGCTCATAGAGATCAAAGTCTTCAATATCTGATTCATCACCTAACATCAGTCCAGACTCTACTGGCGTTGATTTCACAAAACTATCCCCAAGAATCATTTGAACCTTCTTTAAGTCCTCATAGAAGTACTCATTTAGGAGTGGAATTACTTTATTTTCAAAAGCTTCCCGAAGTGAGTCCTCATCACTAATATTCATAAAATAAGAATGGCCTATTTGATAATCATCACCCTTTAAAACTTTTACCCTCTTATTTATCCGCTCTAGCATTTTACTAAGATCAACATCACCGACCTTCCCAACCATTGAGTGGTTATTTTCAGGATATTTTGGAATAAAAGAAAATCTTCTCCTTAATGCCGCATCTAAGGCCTCGACAGATCTATCTGCAGTATTCATTGTTCCGATAATATAGAGATTCTTCGGTACTCCGAAATCTTCTTCACTTAATGGCAGTGTTAGCTTGAGAGCTTCACTACTTCCTAATCTTTTAGATGGCTCGATCAAAGTGATAAGTTCACCAAATATAGCTGGAATGTTTCCTCTATTTATTTCATCTATAATAAGGACGTAGTTCTTACGTTCCTCATTACTTCTAGCAATTTCAATGTCATCATAAGTAAAAAGTCTTCTTAAAATGGGAGCCATATATGTTTGGAGGGAAGATACATTAATATCCTTTCTTTCTGGCTCCTTGATTCCCGTTTCAACTAAGTGTTTAAAAACCTTAAAATATCTTTTCTTCGCGATATGATGTCCTGTTCCCGTGGTATTCCTAAAAATATAAGATCCATCGGTATCAGTATGGCGAACAAGGAACTCTGCTCCATTCAATGTCTTCATTACGAGACTTCCTTCTCCATCTTCAATTTCGTCAACAAATCGCCTCCACCTGGCCTCAAACTCATCCTCTACTTCAGTACTATTACTTTCTCCAGAATTAAGAAGGTTTTTAAGAGCTTCATCACAAATATTTTTAAATACTCCTGACTTCCTTCTATAAGTAAGTACTTCAGAATTCTCAGTATCTGGAAATATGCCCTCTACAAAATTTTCATAACCGAAATTTGGATGAAAGGTAACAAATTCGACCTGCCCTTCCTCTTTAAACCTATTAAACTCTTTTACGACTTGATCATACTCCTCAGGGGCATTGCCTCCTGTAATTATATCTAGGGCCATTTTTCTTACTTCGTAAGTTTTCCCTGTTCCAGGAGGGCCAAAAAGTATTGTGTTTAACTGGTCTAAAGATGTTTTACTCATCTCATTATCCTCATTATTACTTTTATCAAGTTCATATATTTGTCGTAGATTTTTAACAAACCTAGTGTATTGATTGATATTGGTTAGTGTTTTTAGGGCAACACCACCATCGGTATATGTATGCTCCTTAATCTTTAACCATTCTATTTTTTGAATCATCTGATGAAGCTTTCGAGTCGCGTCGTATTCAACACTTTTAGACTTAACCACTCCTGCAGCAAGGAACTTCTTTCGTCCAATTTTGGCAAAAACTATATCACCTTCTTTCATCTCATGGGAAAACTCCCAAATGGCCAAGGCATCATTAGTAGGTCTAGATTCAGGCTTATAGGTTTCTATATATTTAGATTCAACTTCATCTCTAGACTTAAACTTAGAATGATCTCCTAAGTCTTCCCAACCTATAGTTACTTGACCTCTTTCTAAAAACTCATCCCAATACTTTCCGTCAACTCCGCAGCCAATCATCCAATGCTGTACACCCGCGTACTCATGGCTTCCAAAGGCCTCAGAGAGATAAGGAATTTCTTTAGAGAATTCTCTTTCATATATTCTGCTAATCAATCTACATAGTTCAATTGGAGCATCAGTTAAATATGCCCCTTGATTCATTTCAAAGTTTTTATTGTAGAAGATCTTCTTCTTGCCACTATTGACCCTAATATTATTTAAAACTTCTTCGTTTTCATCTGTAAAAAGAAGATTTCTAGGTAAGTTTGGATCTAATTCAATATAGTCCTTTAATTTAACCTGATAATGCGTCGATTCTTCTTCAGCATCAGAAAAAGAAGCCTCAACTTCATCGTGATAATCCGCTACTCTTGATACCCCTACGAACTCATTATTATTAATAAAATGAAGAACGATATCGTCGGGCATAACTTTTCTCATGTTCTTATAAGTGTCTCTACCATCATCTCCACTATCCGGAGACATTAACATTTCCCTGAAAAGTCCATCTTTGGGATATGTTTTTTCAATAAATACTCGAGGTTTTTTTGGCTTTAAACTTGGATGAACCTGATACTTCACCCTTCCCCTTGTTAAAGCATCAAGCAATAAATGATTCTTATCCTTAAAAAGGACTAACAAAGATGAAGTAAAACTCATTAACGAAATATAGTCCTTTCCATTCCAATCTAAGCTTTTGTAGTAATCCTTAGTTCCGTTATTAGCGATTGGGAAAAATTCTGGTTTTAAATAACAAAGTAAGGGTGAGTATATCCCTTCCTTAATCATCGGGACCTTTTTATCAACAAACTCCTTAACAGCACTAACTGCTTCATCAAAACTCCGGCATTCTGATGCTTTTTTTAAAAGTTCTCTAAAGGTTTCAAAGTGGGCTAATCCTTCTGCTAAATACTTTTCTTTCGTTGAGCTATTGATTGAATTTTCTTTTTCACCTTTACCTAGCATCATCCTCACAGGTGAAATTGAACTCTTTCCTGCTCCAGTTAGCCCGCGATCAGACTGATTAACTGCAAGCATTTCCTTCAAGTACTTTTCCCTACTTTCATCAGGAAGCTCTAGTAGACCTAAGTACTTCTCTATATTATTGTCTTTAGACCTATTTTTACTGATTTGGATTAACGCCGTTAAGGTATTCTCATTAAATGGCTTTTGAACTACCTCTGTGATTAATTCCTTAAGTAGATCACAGAAGTGGTATTGCCTCTTTCTAAAATCGAAAATATTCGTACCCGAAAGATCAGGAACCTTCTGCGTGAATTCAGCGAGTAAAGTATTGCTCATCAAATAGTCCAATAGTTTTGTATCTATTGGACTTTTCGAAAATGAAACAAATTATTTCAGATATTTAGGTGTTTTTTTATAAAAGAGAATTTATTTCCTTTTAATCTATCATAAATTCATCTGGTTTTTAAAACTCAAGTTAGAAAATTCACTAGTCTCTATTTTTATTAAGCTTGTAAATGCACCTCTAGCTTCATCCTCACAACTATAAACTCCTAAGTTATTATGGATAAACCAGTTATTCTTCTCATACAGCTCTATACCGACATTCATAAAAGTATTATTAGATCTTTTACATAGGACTATAATCGAATTCTTTTCTCTACGAATTTCTGACTTAACAACTTCCATAGAGTAATAATAGTCTGGATAGTCTTCTACTTTTTGAGTTTCAGAAAAGAGCTCTCCAGGTCTAATATTTTGAAAATATTCTTCCAGCCTATCTTTTTTAAATTTTTCAGGACAAAGAAAAAACTTATTAGATATAAACATATAAGTGGCACACCAAAGTGTTTTAGAGATATCTAAGCCAGGCTCCCTTCCAAATCCTACATCAAACTTACTAAGTGGTTTATAGACTCTCTTATTAAAGTCCCTTCTATCGCGACTCATACCCTGATATTTTGATTCCGGAATATTAGAATTTGCCCAAATGGTCATTCTCTTTTTGCAATTTTGAGCTTCTTCCTTGGTCACCGTTCTCATCCAAGAGAAACTTCGATCATTCGTTCGATCATTGAGCATCGAAGGACTATCGAGAAAAGCTTCAATACTTCCGCAAAGATATTCAATCTTCTTCCTCGTAGCCGGATTATTGAGACTGTTCTCTAGTCTCGTGACCCATCTTAAATTCTCTGGCCGGTTATTCCTACAATTTGTATCAATATGATCAACCACATAATCAGATTCAGGTGGATTACCATGAAAGGCAGTTGCTACAATTCGATGAACTCTTTGTCCTGAAATAGAAAGATACGGATGAGATTTAGATTCTTTGCCAAATGTCCATTTGCAATCATTGGGTCTCGGTCTTTTCCCTTTCCTCTCATGCCTATAAACAGAACCATCATCGCGAACACTATATTTTTCATTTCGATAAAAAACTTCTTTTTCTCTAGGTCCAATATCAGACATCCTGTCCTCCTGGTTTCTTAAAAACTCGTCTTTCTCCTCCAGCCTTACTTATTATTTTAACTTGAAGGGGACCAAAACCTATTTTCCCAGCGATACGAGGTAAAGTTAAAATAGTCTCTCCATTTTCAATATATTCGACTTCAGACACTTTAGAGGTATGTACAACCTTAATAACAACCCTATCGTCGTGCTCTAAAGCAGAAACAATATGTTCATATTGAAAGTCTCCAAGTTTTTTAATTGTATCTTTCCATCGCTGACTATTTTCAACGAAATATTTCGCAAACCTTTCAAAACTTCTAAATAGAGGGAACTCACTTTTATAAAGTGAAAGATCTTTAAACAAAGGGGTATAAACAGCTTCACCGAGAGTATAGCTATCTGGAATTTCAGCTGATAGGTCTTTTAATTCAGACCTCCGAGCATCTATTTCTTTATCGGAAATCATAACGATTACCTCAGCTTCACATAGCTTCCCAATTGGGAATCTTTTGTCTGAAATCATTGCATTTCTTGAATTATAACCAAAATATGCAGCCACTAGCTCATGAGCATGAGCAGCCTTAAGTTTGATATTATAATTTTCTTTTGTGAAATTTCGCAGAGAATCTGCACATAGTTTTGAAAAATCTAATTGCGACATAGCAATCTCCATTAAGATAGCTGGACTAATAAGTAGTTGTTGTGAGCGTTCATTACAACTAAGCCAGCGATTTAATAAAGATAAACTAAATTGCCTTTTAGTATTTAACTGTCGTCTTTTCGGGCGCTCACACCTGTGGCAAAAATCGACTCCGAAGACATCATTGCACAATTGTTAGAAACTTTTCAAGAAAAAATTTTGAGCTCGTATTTTCAAATATTTAACACTATATAATATTGAAAAAAGGGCGCGACCATCGGGAGCGCCCTTTCATTTTTCATTATAGCAAGTAACCAGGTACCTCGGGTCTAACAAAGTACTTCTTCCCCTCATGAATAAAGAGCGCTTTATTAAACACATCCAAATCAAGCGCATTAGGAAGCCGCACATCCGAAAGACCAGGCTTCTTCCCATCCGCCTCTCGGTCAACCTGACTTATAAAAATCAAGACGCACCCACTCTCACGAGCGAACTCCTCAAGCTCTGAAACCTGACTCTGTAAGCTAGGCTTACTCCTTACCTGATCCAGGAGCTGAAGATAATCCACCACAACCACGGCTCCGGGGGTTACCTTCTCTATAATATAGCTGGCGCTGATCTCATCAGAAAAATCAAAATGAAGATACTCATTATTCGCCCCTATACTGGTATCTAAATCGGCCACCTTAGAAAGCACATCCTTAAACGTGTACTCTAGAGAAAAGAAAAAACACTGCCGTTTCTCCCTCATCCCTTGCACCAAAAGCTCAAGGGCAAAAGTCGTCTTCCCATGCCCAGGTCTGGCCCCAATAAGCATAAGATCCCCAGCATTTAAAAAACCAAGAATCTCCCCTTGCTCCCGAGGCAAAAGCTCCTCGCTTTTACTGGCAAGCAGGCTCCAAGAAGAAAACCCTTCCTCCCGTGCCACCACATCTAAGGCCTCATTCAAGGAAATACCTTCCGAGCGCTTAAGCTCCCGGGCCTTCTTCTTCAATACATAAATAGGTGCTGATAGTTTCACTGAAACCTCCAATTGCAGGTCTTCAAAACATTCCCTTCTTCTGCCTCAAACCCCAATTAAAGGTTAAAAACGCATTAGACTCAAAATCCTACACTCAGTGCTTTCCCATCGAAGGGGGGTGGCGTGGATTCAACGCTATTAAATAGTAATAAGTTTTTGGATTTGGTTCAAGGTGAGATGCGATAAATGGTGGAGGTGGTTTCATTAATTTTTTCCCCTGATGAATAAGGATTTTTTTGAATTGAAGCTACAGCTTGTTACTTTAACTGTTCACCACTTCTCAGGTTTCCTATACTAGACCAAAATCCAATTTCTTAATTGAGTTTAACAGTTTCTCAGGCTTTAAGTTCTCCAAGAATATCTTCAGTAATGTGTCATATTCATCTTCTCGATAGTTGAGTCGAAATGAAAGAGTTGCTTCCTCTCCCTCAAAGTAAGCACAGTTAACCTCGAGCCACCCCTCGTCCACTAAGCATTTAATGTGAAGAATACACTCCTCTCTATCATTTTTGTCTATATTTGTAATAAAGTTTTGATAAGAGATCTCTCTTCTGTTAAGCATTGGAAAAGGAAATCCTAAATCAAAATCAAACCCTTTCTCAAGTACAAGACAAAGTGTTTCTCTAACTCCTTGGCTAAGATTCTCAAGTTTTCTAACAAAACTCTCTAAATGCTCTTTCAACCAATCCGAATCATAAGGGTCCAGGTTTAAAGTTTTACATGCAGATAAGTAATCATTCGGAAGTTTTGATGAATAGGATTCATTCCAAGAAACTTTTGTTTCTGAATTAATAAATTTTCTAAATCCAGCCTCAAATTTAATCTCGTGTGAGGACTTCCACTCCTTCAGTTCGGGAACTTTAAACTTTTTGCCAGAATCTCTATCGTCAATCACATCGTGACAGGCAGAGCAAAGTAGAAGCAAGTTTTCATAACTATTTAATTTTTTCTCTGACCATCTACCATCATGTCTTAAAGAGTCGTCATTGAGACCTACAATGTGAGCAATCTTTCCAATATTTGCTCCTTCGGGAGAAAATATTTCTTTTGAACATTCTGGACGAGCACATTGATTACCACTATAGAGATAGAGTTTTTTTGCATCTCTTTCTAAAACGTTTCTTTTATTTTTCGCCATATTCAATCGTCCTTATTCTAAAAACTCAGTATAGGGCCAAGTTTTCAAATTCTGATGAAAATAACTTCCAGCCGACCCTGAGATTAAACCATCAAAATGCTCCGCAGCTCCATCATATCTAAAGCATTTCCCACTTTTAAATTTGATTTCTAAATAATTTTCCTCATGATTCACCCTTGCTGCTTCAATCCAAGAACTATCCAAATAGGTCCATTCCATATTTACTCCTCAGTCTCATTAATACTTGCTCCTTGAACTCTCCATATTTTAATTACTTCTTCAAGGTTCTCTATGTTTTTATCTTTATTCCAGGTTCCGACTAGTTTGGGATCACTACTTTGATTTCTTCCCTCTATTTCAAAGAATTGTGTTCTTAATGGAAGAGGTACTGACTCGCCAGAAATAAAGGCCTCTCCAGTTTTTAATGAACCTATAATATCAGCCATATTTGATAAGTTATCAGGGACAGCACTTTTAATAACATTTACATCGGATGAATTATTTAACCTCAAAGATATAATTGTTCCTAGTTGACTGAAGATAGTTGAATTAATATCAGATGGCCGCTGACTTACGATCAGGGAACCAACTCCGTACTTTCTTCCTTCTCTTAATATTCTTGTAACAGTACGAACTGATGCCCCTGAGCTAAATCCGTATTTATTATCACTCAAGTATAGGTGTGCTTCATCATAAACAAGGAAAATAGGTCTTTTACGACCGAAGCCCTCCTTCTCCCTCCCCCATCTAGAGATATCAAAAAGTAACCTACTTATTGAGCCTACCGTTATGTCTATTACATCAGAAGGAACATTGTTGAGGTCTAAGATAGTAACTCCCTTTCCCCCTAACCAACTTTCTAAAATTGTTTTCAGCTCTAGTCGAAAAACATCATTACTATCATCCCCCATAATGAAATCGTAATTTCTATCAATACATCTAGTTCTTAATTTTTCCAATAAACTCGCTGCTCCAGTAGGCTGGGTTCCCTTAAATGGAGCACTATTACCAGTAGCAGGTGGATTGAAAGTTGGTAGAGCCAAACGAGTTGAGTCACCCTTATCAATCCAGGAAATATGCTCTTCCTGTCTTTGAGCATTGTCATAAGTTGCAAATTCTTTGACATATAAGTCATACCATATTTTTCTGATATCAAACGGAATAGGAGAATCTACTGTAATTGAATTAGTATAATCATTTAATCCATTATTAATAGCCCACTCTACTTTCCCTTTTACTATTTCTTCTTTAAACTTACGAGTCCCAAGATCTTCTTGTTGAATAGTTCTCCCCATAATAAAAGCGATCAGTTCGTCAAACGGTAAAAGCCAATATGGCAATTTAAATGGATGTGTTGTTGATCTAAGTGAAACCACATCTGCATCATCGTTCATAAAGGATTCATATTCACCATGAATATCAACGATAATGACTTTAGTATTATTCCACTTTAATTCTGAAATTTTTTTAAGAACTACTGATACAGCATTTGATTTACCTGAACCAGTCGATCCAACTATTGCAGCATGCCTCATTACAAATTTCTGTAGATCAACAATAGCGGGGAGAGATATCCCCCCACTCAGTTCTCCTAAGGTTAAAGGTAAAACCTCTTCTGAGTTATTTGAATAAATACTCTTTAAATCATTCTCATCAACAACATGCACTTCAGAGTCGATATCTGGAAAAGATGAAACACCTCTCTCAAACACTCCATTAATAATCTCACCAAAAACGCTTAATTCTAGTGATCTCTCTCCTGGAATAATCCCCCATGCAAATGTCCCTTCTTCTCCATCATTTTCATTCGTATGGTGACTTGATACGGCTACAGCACTTGAAACATGCCCAATTACATATCTAGCTCCAACTTTAACTTTAAGTAGTGATCCAACCTGTGTAACCCTATGTACGCGACTGCGTATTACAGGAGCAATATCTATTTCAGGATCTAAGGCCAGTAAAATTTTCGATCCAGAAACAGCTCTAATCTTCCCTATTCTAGTTTCAACGCTACTCACCTTTCTTCTCCTGAGTATCAGTATCTTTTAGGGATGTACTGTCGAACAACATTTTGAAAAACTCAACCGAATCGCCCAGATTGGTAGGTTCTCCTTCTTCCCAAGATTTTCGAACTCCTCTAACACAGAACTCTCTAGGAGAAAAAATTGATATATTTAAGGTTTTATCTTTTGCTAATTCCGATAATGTCTCTATGGAGTCGATCTCTCCATAATTCAATACTACAACGTCGAGCCTTTTATTTCTCCTCAACGTATCAATCAATATTTCATTAATATGTTCATCACCAAATCCGTATCCTGATATAACTAAAGTTAAGTTTTTTGAATTCAAATGCCTTCTAAACTTGTCCTGCAATATTAAAAAAGGGCTTCTACGAGATTCAGAATACTTTGCTATAGAAGGATAAATTAGACATTCCCCAACCTTATCTGATGACCTCCTGACGATAGGCCTATTACTTACATTTTCCTCCATCCAATTTATTGATCCGTGCATTTTCCAAATTCGCACCCAGGATGATGGTGGACGAATTTCTTTCGTTACATCATGTAAAACAGGATCAACAGCAGACGGTTGAAACATTGGAGCAATGGAGCCAACAAAACCATCAAAATACAAAATCCCTAGAGTTTCAAAGGCTGACTCAAGTATCAAATCATAATTTAAAGTGTAAATTTCTGTATTCTTAACTCTCGTATTTATCCAACCTGCAAACTTTAAATAATTTTCACCATTAAGTTCGACACTCTCAGATATGACTTTCGAAATATTCTTCCTGATTTCTTTATTTAAGTTTTGCCAAGAGAAATTCAAACCATCTTTGTCGCCTAGAAACTTATCAAATTTCCCGAAGTTTGAAATATTTTCGAGAAAATTTAAAATATGTTCTAAATGCTCACCTGAATCAAGATGATCTTTTATTTCTTTATATTTCGAAAGATTATCTCCCTCAAGCAATGCCTCAATCTTTTCAGTTAGTCCTTGCATTGTAGGTAGTTTTGCATCGACACTAACTCCTGATCCAAACAAAAATGCAACTTTCCTATCAGGAGAATTTAACTTATCAAGTAAGTTTAATTTCTCTTTCTCAAAATCATACTTATCATCACTCATATCTTCTCCATTTCTCTATCGTTTTATCCACTCTCGCCAAGCCTCATAAATCATCACCATCGCAAGAGTATCTAACTCACAATAGCGAAGTAAGGCATTGGCCAATTCATTTCTCTCTGTTTCACTCATTTCACTAAACTGCATACGTCCATAGGCCGTAAGAGCAGCTCCACCATTAGCAAGTTCATCGTCATCAGTTAAAAGATCTAAGTTTTTATCGCTTACATCTTGAAACATCTTTGGAAGCTTCTTGTATGGGTCTACAACATTTCCATCTTTCTCTTCTAACCATGTCTGCTTTATAAAATTTAAACTCTTAATTCCACCTTCAGAGCCATATATAGGCTTAGAATATTTTTCTTTAAGAAAGTCACTTGAATTCAAAATAGCAGGCAGTACCGCTTTGATAGAGTTTGATCCTCTAGTTGCAGGATCATAGTAATACCTCTTCACTAAATGCCAGAGGTCCACCATATTTCTATCGCCTTCCCAGGTCTCGGCCATAGAACTTGAGCTTGTCGTAATCGTTTTGATGAAATCACACAATCCGTCTCTATCATCTATCTCACTAGGATCTTCTCTTAACTGACGATAGATATGATTAAGAAACGTATTCTCATGGGGCGAGTATCTAAAAATAGTTCCCTCATCGTGCTCCAACTGTCGTTTAAACTCTCTTAAGAACTCATAGTTAGGAAATTCACCAGGAGTAGTATTTAAATACTCACCTACATGCTCAACACTTCCATCCTCATTCACAATGTGATGTGAAAATTGAAATGCGATGGCCTCATATGGTCTTCTTCCCTTATTAAATGGGATTGCCACCATAGAGGTTTCAAAATCAATGAAGTGCAGTGGAAAAGTCCATTTATCCATTTCTAGCTTAAGACCGTCTTTATCTAAAAAAGGTGTCTCGTCATTAGTTTGAACCTTTTCTACCTGTAACCACTTTCTCTCTTTTGCTGATATTCCAGGCTTTCCATCTGTAACAGGTTCAAAATCAGCCTCAACAAGATCTGAAAACTTAATTCGATCTTCAGCAATTAACTGAGACTTTCTACCAAACGACCAAACCTCTAGTACATTTGACTCTTCAAAGTCTTCATCACTCCAGCCAAGAGATTGTTTCCAACACTCTTTAAAACCATTCTTAAAACCTTGTTCTTCATCTTCTGCAGAACAATTAAACTCACACTTAGCACAATGACCTCCAATAGGAGAAATAAGCTTATTATCTTTCTCATAAGCTTCAGCTAAATATTTAATTTGTTCTTCAAAGGTCCCGTCTTCCATTATTTGATCAATAATTTCATCTACTGGGACTTTGATTAAAATCTCTGATGCCAAATCTTCTTCAGTAAGCGTATTTGATACTTTGATACCTTTTTGATTACTCTCATCTCTTACAATCCTAAACTTTTGATTAAGGCCATCCACTGGGCAAGAAGAGTTCTTATCAGCAAGCATCAAGTAACTATCTATCCTTGCGTTTGGATGTGCTCCTCTTAAGACATACCTTTGAAAGGCTATATCAAACAGGTATGGCTTCCAACCAGCTTTGACGGTTCCATTCTTATTTAAGATAGGATCATCTTCTCCACCATAAGACTTTGCTTTAACCTCAATTAGTTCAAAATGATCTTTATTTTTAACAAGTACATCTACTCGAATAAAAAGGTTCTCGAACTTAATTGCTGGCTCATAAATAGTTACCTTTTCCTGAGCTAACAAATCGTTTGTTTGATTTTCTGCTTCTTCATAATCCAGAGTAGTAATGTCATGACCACCAGGATGATAAAGCTTTGCAAGCTCACCTACTTGGAAGCCACCTTCTGCTAAGGCGGCCAAGAATGAATCATCCATTTTTGAATCTAGGTACTCTTTTTTCTTTGTGTAGAAAAGCTTGGTAGGACATTCCATACCAAGTTTGAATCTAGATTTTGTTAAGTATCGCGGTTTATCCATAAAAAGATCAGATCAGCGCTATCTTTAAGCAGCAGTTTTATTAATAGTTTTCTTTGATTAGTAACCACTTATCGGTTAGATTTTTATGAGATTAACGAATATTTATTTAAAGCTCAAAATTGGAAAATAAGGGAATATGACATATATACTCAACTAATAATAAATGGTGGAGGTGGTGAGCCACTCCTAACTGTTTAATATAATTAAGTTTAAAAATGATATTAACTACAAGTAACTACAACAGAGCAAATATCTGATTCTGGGTCTAAATCGAATCCAATATTTTAGCGATTCTCTGCTTTTCATTGCTGTCATCAGTTCTGAATCTGTAGAGAGGAAGCTCATACTTCTTAAAGATCTCGTCTTTCATTTTGTCTCTTTCTGCCTGCCTGCCCGAATCTTTATGATAGGAAACCCCATCAACCTCAATTGCAAACTTTGGTTTCTTTCCAAGAGAATCATAAATGAGGAAATCAACATGACTTTGTGTTTTCATGACAAAACGCTCTTCCTCTGAATCAAGCAGGCTTGAGTCATTAATAATCATCTTTAAAGGGACGTGCATCGCAATACCTAAATCTCGAATATTCTTTTCTCTCAAAATATTTGAAAGTAAGTCATACATTAGGTTTTCACTATCAAACCTAGAAACTTTCTTCTTCCCTTTAAAGAATTCTCTTCTTTTTTTAGCGTAGCTCTTAAAGAGATAATCAAACACAGAACTTATCTTACTCTTTATAACCGAAAAATTGTTATACTCAATATAATTAACGAGGTCCCCTATGTTTCGATCCTCTAAAGAGTCCCCTTCATTAACAATCAGTATCAACTGTTTAACAGCTCTTGAGACAGCGACATTTAACCGATTAGCATCATCTGTAAATTCAGAAACTTCATTGTCGACAGTAGAGAGAATAACAATATCATTCTCTTGCCCCTGAAACTTATCAACAGTGTCAGCCTTAACTTTAGTACCTTTAAATGAGTCCTGTAAGACATTTGTCTGGTTTCTGTAAGGTGTAATTATCCCTAAAGAACCATCATTAAGGTTAAGTTTTTGCTCAGGAACAATTTCATTCTTGATTACGTCTATTTGCCTTTTGTTTACCCTATTTCGGGCGTGATTTCCTTCAACTGTTTTGTAAACGACTAAAGGCTCCCTATCCCCATTATCCTCGGTTAGAACAACTAATTTCCCGTCATAAAACTTCTTATTGCAAAACTCAATTATCTTAGGGTGACATCTATAGTGCTCTCGCAATAAAGTTCTAGGAGCTTCGGGAAAAATCTCTATAAGCGAAGACAATAAACTTTGATCCTTGTATCGAAAACTTTCTGATAAATCGTAGCTCTCAAAAATAGAGTCAGTAAGATTAGCAGTCCTTGAATCTACAACATGTGGTAACTGCTTGAGATCTCCTACGACAACAATGTTCTTAGCGCAAGACAATGCAAGGGCTCCTGTACAAAGATCGACCTGTGAAGATTCATCAACAATAACATAGTCATAAGTCACATCCCTAGAAAGACTACTTCGCAATGAGTAAGTAGTGCTCAGTATAACAGGATAGTCTTTTATAAAGCTCTCAGAGTCTTTTCTCAGGTCTTCAATTTCATATTCCTTAGACCTTCCATCTTTATATTTATCTGCAAGACTAGATTTAAAGAGCTTTAGAGACATTTCAGAGTAAACCTTCATCTTTTTAGAAAAATCAAAACGTTCTAACTCTCTAGAGATTGAATCAATACGTTTTCCTAATTCATTTTTCTTCAACTCATAAAATCGTTTCTGAAACTCTGAAACCAGGAATTCAACACTGTATTCCTTGGATAATTTATTTATGAAAGAATGACGAAATGCTGCCTTGTTCATAAAGCTGAAAACAAAATATACTATTGACCAGAACCAGCTAGGCTTTTCAAAGTTTTCACTTTCAAGCCATAGCTCTAACGCTCTATCAGATGTTGTCACTTTATCCAGGAAATTTACGTTATCTTGATTTTTAACTTTCTCATAATCAATTAAGAAATGCCTTTCTTCTAGTACAATGCCTGAATACTCTTGTTTCAGCTCTGAAAGTTTAATTTGCTTTTCAAGTTTTTCTTCAAGCTCAGTGTATTTAGTAGATATTTCATCATTTAATTTTTCAATATCTTCCGCACTGAGCTCCCACTCTTTTAGATTAGGTGTATCTGATTGAGTTTCTATAAAGTCTTTTTTATTTGATGTATTTCCAAGATATGCAGAGATGAAACAAACGTCATTCTTTTCAAGTTTTTCAAGAACATTTTTAGTTGCAGAGTTATTGCTTGATACAACAGCCACACTTTGACCATTTGAAACAATATTTGCAATCAAGTTTAGGATCGTCTGAGTTTTCCCTGTGCCTGGAGGTCCTTCAATAATACTTACCCTATTCTTTAGAGCTCTATCGACAGCTTTCTTTTGACTAGAATTAAAACCGAAGGGGTATATTTCTTGTTTTATTTGAGTTTCAGATTTAACATTCGGGCCACTTTTGGATAAAAAGTGGCCCAGTAAGCTATCTTTATCAATAAACCCTAGCTTGGAAAAATTATGAGAAAGTATGTTTATTTCTTTCCCATCACCTACTTTAGCTTTTAAACCAACCTTACTTGCTATTTTGCTTAAGTAATCAAAGACATCTCTAGGTTTTTCTTGTTTTAAAACAGACTCGATGATCTGGACGTTTCTCGCATTATAGGTGAATGTCTTGCCACTGTTGAAAACAATTTTGTACTTACTGCCTATTTTTTCGAATCGACTAACACTATTAGTTTTATCTTCGCCTTTTAGAAAAATTTGATACTCTTTTACATCACCCATTTTGTCGTGATTTCCTTATCCCTGGGTCACTTGAAGAGTTTTCGATACTCTCTATTCTCTACTTCACTGCCCTTGATCATCTCGTATCTCATACCAGCTGCTACTGCCATCTGAGAGGCATACTCTTTCTTTGCTTGAACTACAGGGTCATCTACCATGTTATCTCCTTTTACTTCTACAATGACATAAGAGCCGTCACTTTCTTCGAAAATAAAATCAGGGTAATAACTTCGAACAGAATGTTGCTCGGGATCTATGTACTGTATAAAAAAGTCTGATTGACCATGAGTTAGCATCCCCGTGAAGTATACCTTTTTAACTTTATCTTCTTTTAAAAGATCCCAGAAAAGTGTTCTCTCGGGCTTAGAGTCAAAACAATACGTGTCTAGATGAAAGCTTTTTTCAACTAAACCAGGTACTAAGTCTTTATGGTTCAAAGAAACCGTCATGTCTGTTTTTGCACGTACCGTGTAGTATCCTGTTTCCAAAGGTGGGTCCTTTACGAGCTCTACGTCATGCTCCTCCCAATCATCAAATGAATTTAATTCATAAAACTCATTAAAGAGACGAGGTATAATCCAATCATAAAGCACTTCATTGAAGTCGTTTACGACCTTAACTATCTCATTCATCCCTTGCTTTGAATTCTCTAGTACGCTATCAATTTCTAGACATTTTCGGTTTAAATATCTGCTTATTTCTGCCACAATTGTTATCGGAGAGAACTCCATCTTCTCTTTTATGCTTGTTAAATCATTTGTAATATTTGGTGCATCCCCACTTACACCTCCTTCTTCAAGTCCCTCCTGAGTAGTTTGGATAACACGATATTTTTCAAAATTAATTTTATCTAACTCTAGATCAATCCCATTTGAGATTTCTTTCTTCAATAACTCGAATTGCAACAACTTCCTTTTAAGCGTTATTTTCACAGGAGGAGGGACCGGTCTAACTTCAACGTTATCTTTCGACTCAGCAACACCTTGAAGATCTTTTGCATTTATTCGAAAGTTCTGCTGTAACTCATTATTGAGAGTGTCAAGATTTTCATTTGAAAGATATACTCGACCTTTCTGTTGCCCTTCCCCAATAGACCTTAGACATCTCATTGTCGCCTGAAGTACAAAAATCTTTGAACGAGGCGATCTATATAAAGCCACACCAAAAAGTGACCTACAATTCCAACCTTCTCTCCCTTTATTAACTAAAAGTATAAACTGATCACTTGACGTCCTTGTGTCTAGAGTTACAAACCTCCTAATGTCATCGTTAGATGTAACTTTATCATCTCCAACATTTACAAGAATTCTATCGAGAGGAATGCCTAGCTTTGTTAACTCATCTTCAACTGCAGGCTTTACTTCATTAACAAGCTCTTCAATACTTGAAGCGAATATTGCCAACTTAGGCAACATACCTTCATACTTTTGATTCGAATAATTCTCAACAAAGTCATTAATTGCTAACTTGATAAACTCTGTATTTTTTACGTTTGTATAACCATTTAACTGAACCTTCTTAAGATAACCATTATCAATCGCCTCTTTCAGACCGTATCCATATACCACTTCTGGTAGAATATCTTTCCCTACATAAGGCGTTCCTGTATAGTTATAACAAGATACGACTCGTGTTCCTGAAGCCGCAAGACTTAAAGCAAGTTCATCAATAGTTGTTCTAAGACTATTGGCTCCTTTTTTTACCCCCATGTCCTTTGCTAAACCCGCACCAAAAACATGATGTGCCTCATCTACATAAATCCCCAACTGCTCTAGTCGTCTAAGTTTTTCAAAACGCTGGTTTGTTGCTAGCTCAACCTCGTTATCCGGCACATCAAAGCCGTACAAATCTTCATTATTTGAATAAACAGTATTTTTTTCGTACACATCTTTTGTACTTTCAAAAATTTTATCAACTGAGCTTTTCTCTTTATGCTTCTTTTTTAATATTATTTTTTGAGAGTTAGATATTACTATGTTAAACATAGACTTATCTAAGGTACTTAGCGAGGTTCCTGCTTCCTCTAGAAAATGAAATTGAATATGTGTCGTGAGAAAGTTTACATACTCAGGAGGAACGACCTTAGACATGTCAAAAGTCTGAATTTCTTTCAACGAATGTAAAACTGTTTTATCTGGAGCAAAAACCAATGCATTATGACAATATTTAATATCTTTGGGCCATTTTTTAGCTAAAATAAACTCATAAAAAATACAAGTCGCCATTAAAATTGTTTTTCCTGTCCCCATCGTTAAAGCAAAAATATAATTAGAGTACATCCGATTATTTTTCTTCATTGCTGAGAATATTTTTTTATAACTTTTTTCGTCTAGTTCTCCCCCAAAAAGAGTAGCTTGACCAGATTCTGCCCCAGTTATCGACCTATCTTTGAATTTCTTATTCTTCTCGTACCAATCTTTAAAAATATTTTGAACTGGCTCATTATCAAGGTATTCTTTCAAAAACACATACATTTCAAGAGCCTCGTACTGTGGGACTCTTAAAAATGAATTAGGTCCAGCAGGATCATTATAATCAAGATATTTTTTTGTAAGATCCCTATAGTTCCTTTTAATAGCACCTTTGTTTTCTAGGTAAAACTTTCGAAGTAGTTTATAAAATGTAAAATCAAGTCCTTGCCCCTTGTCACGTTCCTTATGATTTTTAACCATTATGAACCTCAATCTCCAAAGACTCTGACAGTATGTCAGTAATTTTCACGCGAATTGTCCCTGAGTCTCCAGGTATTTCATACTCCCCTGTTACAAGATCCTTTTTACCTGGAATATCTACGGTTGACGGTGACAATATCCCTCCATCAAAGTTCCAGTCTATCATCACAGACTCTACTAACTCTCTCCAGTCATTGACTTTGCTTTTCTGAATACTTAGCTTTTGCAATAGATTCATAGGGTAAAATTTCTCAATAATTAATTTCCCATTTTTTATTTCTATTTTAGCCTCGGCATCTCTCTTAAACTCAAGGCTTGACTTATCTCTTAATATATCAACAACTTCAACATCAATTTCAAATCCTGCTTCTTTAACAGCAAGCTCTAGTCCCGCTTTCAAATCTGCTTCGTGCCCCATACAAACCAATAGAATTTTTTCGACAACCTTATTTGGATTGTCTTCTTTTCGTTTTTTATAGACTTTATAATCAATGCCATTAATTAACTCATTAAGATCAACTCTTGTTGCAATTCTATTAATAGAAAGAATTTTAACCATTCTTCCATCTTTTTCACCGTCATATACTGAATTTGAAATCGGAACTATTTCAAGAGCCTCTGCAATTAAGCTTTTCGCCTCAAGCTCATTTCTAAATACATCGTAGTGATTGACATTATAAACTTCGAACCCTGTCCAAAATTTTGATATATCGTCTTCATTTTCTACTAGCATCTTAACACTAGAGTTAATTCTCTTTGTCGCAATTTGAATCGCCCCCAAATTAATATCTGCCCCAATAAATCTTCGCCCCATCTTCATTGCTACATCTGGAGTCGTCCCTGCTCCCATAAAGCAATCAAAAACAAGATCTCCTTCATTTGTAGCACAAGAAATGACTCTCTCAAGAAGTGAAGCTGGCTTTTGTGTGGGGTATCCGGTGTCCTCAAGTGCCTGGCTATTTATTGGGAAAATATCAAACCATAAATCACTTACAACATCACCTTCCATCTCATCAAGATATTGAACCTTTCTAGGTGTGCCTTTTGAGTTAAACCAAATCCTATCCTCTTTCATAGCCTTGTCTATTTTTTCTTGTCCCCAAACCCAATGTCTACCGGGTGGCGGTGAAATCACCTTATCTCCAAAATTTCGAGCCGGACCAGCCCCCTTCTGAAGCAAGGACACATCAGTAAAGTATCTTCCATTTACTGGATGCGGCTTATAATGTGATTTGATATAGCTTTCTTTAAGTTCTTTTCTTTGAGTATGGAAGCTTCCAAGCTTGTTTTTACAATAGAACAAAATTGTATCATGTACACCTCCAAAGCCAGTAGACTGAGCCTTAGTAGTCCTAATCTTTTGCCATATTAACTCGTTAACATGTGCCTCCCTTCCAAATATTTCATCCATTAAGATTCTCAAATATGAGTTCATCCTGTGGTCGCAATGAATAAAAATCGTTCCCCCATCGCAAAGCAACTCCTTCAACAAAAAGAGTCTCTCATACATAAATTGCAAATATTCATCATTATTCCACAAGTCGGTATACTGCTTTTCTTCAAAAGAATTCATTGAGCCTTCTGCTCCTATTCCCTTTAAAGATATACGTTTTTTATAATCTGCCTTTGAATCAAACGGAGGATCTATATAGATAAGATTTACTTTTCCTCTATACTCTTTAAGTAAATGGCTCATAACTTGAAGATTATCTCCCCAGAAAAGCTTATTCATCCATCCATCATGATTCTCATCACCATATCTTTCTTTGAGCTGAGCAGGGTAGTATTGTGTAGAAGAAAAGGGTCGTTTTCCTTTCCAATTAAGCATAGGATAACCTTTAATAGGCTCAAACTTAAACTCTTCAACATTTATTTTTTCTTCACTCATAATTCATCCTTCAAACTTAAAATTCTTCTTTCCACAATGGTATTTCATATCGCAGTCCACGCACTCTGTTCCAGGAGGACGCTTTAATTTAAAATCTTTATTTTCAATTCTTCTCACGACACTTGAGAAATCACTTACTGTTCCATCAATAGATTCTGAGCTCTTGTCAAACGAGATGTAAGGTGTCCCACTTTTTTCACCCGTATAATAAAGGTGTAATTTCGAGACTTTTTGCCCTGTCCTCTCTTCAAACAGGTGAGCGTATATCTCTAACTGTTTCTGATACTTTTCTAGCCTTTCACTTTCAGTTTCAATGTCTGGTTTGGTTTCACTTTTAAAATCTACGATTTCAACTGTATTATCCTCTCCCCGGACAAGGTCGATGCTACCTTTTAAAATAAAATCTTCCATCACTAAAGATATATCGATCTCAGCTTCCCTGATTCTAAACCATTTATCCTGCTCGCTTTTAAAGTACCTAATGACATGATCCAGGGCCACTGCTTCAATATGGGGAGCAAGTAAGACTCGCTCTGTTTTTGAGATCAATTTGTAGTTATGGTTAAACCATTCTTCAATTTTTTTCTCGTTAATTATGTCTTCATTCCCGCTAAGGGCGGCATTATGAATATCTTCAATCGTTTGATGAACAATTGTACCAAATATCATTGGTGCGGTACGAACAGGTGCAAACGCAAGCTCCTTAAAGAACCTGTATTGCTGAGGGCATGTGTCATAAAGATTTATGTGCGAGGTAAAGGAGTACTCATTTTTAATATTTATTTCCTTAACCTCTTCCGCATCAACTTCTTTTATACTGAAAGATGGATCTTTCCACGAAATCACCTTGTCGTAATACCTAGAAAAGTACTTGGAAGGCGTTCTACCATTCCCTGTTTTTTCACCACATGAAAGCACAAGGAGGTTTTGAGCTCTTGAGAATGCAGTGTAGTAAAGCCTCCAGAAATCAAAATATTTTGTGTGCTCCAAAGGCTCAAAAATTTCTTTTGATAAGTAACCTTGTTCTATCTTTTCATCCAGGTCCGTATACTGCTTTCTCGGTACTGCCTCTAGAGAACCAACGAAAACAATAGGAAACTCTAGTCCTTTCGATTGGTGTATAGTTAAAAAAGAAACACAACCAGAGGGTGCATACTCTGAATCATCTTCATACTCATCAATTCCACCCTCGATCAAAAACCTAAAGTATGAATTAAAAAGATCTTTAATATTTTTATCTAAATACTGAGGCTTGAATACACTCACATAATGTAAATATTCAAACCTTGTGAGAATTTGAGAAAATAGAGAGTAGTTCCTAGTTGCTCTTATTCTTTCGATACTTCTGTCCTCTTCTCGTAGAAAGCGACTAAAAAGAGGAAACTGGAGTAGCCTATAAAATAATCCTGTATAACCGTAATCAGTATCCTTCACGAGTCTCATATGGTCTCTTGCTACTGAACGACACCAGTCTAAAAGCTCTTTATTTTCAGGTTTTCTTAGTTCTTCAAAAAATGGAGCAGCACACATCCGATCATAATAATCCCAGACTTCTAAATGATGATCTTTTCCATTGATTTTAAACTGTCTTACCTTTGGAAACTGGGGAAACATAAATATAAAGGCACCAATCATTAGCCTTATTTCTTCTCTTTCGAAGAACATATTTGACCTTGGGGAGTAAACAGGTATCCCTTTATCTTCCAAGTATCTACTAAGTGCTAAGACTTTATCATTTTTAACAGATCGAAATAAAAATGCGACCTGGTTCCAGTTTGTAATCCTTTTTTCCTCTACAAGTCTAGACAGGAACAGGTGAACTTCTTCGTGCCAAGAATCTCCTTCTTCAGATGAAACTTTTATAACAGAGGGATTAGTTTTAAACTCTTTATCGCAAGGGATGATATTTTTATCAAACCTAAAGCTGGTTCCATCTACTTCCCAGGTTTTATCTGCTTGCCACTCATTATAAAACTTAACAATGTCAGGATGAGATCGATAGTTAATTGTTAAATCAACTTCTTTACACGCTCCTGGCTCAAAATTATCTTTGAACTGGAGGATGTTCCTAATTGTCGCACCTCTAAACCGATAGAGACCTTGATCGTCATCACCGACGACGCAAATGTTCTTTCTTTCTCCCATCAATAGCCTTGCTATCTTCTCTTGGATCGTATTAGTGTCCTGATATTCATCAATCATTAAATATTTAAGATGCTCTTGAAGCTCTTCTCGAATGTCGGGGTTGTCTTCTAGAAGCCTCAAGGTGTCATATTGAATTGTTGAAAAATCAAGAGTGTTATTATCCTTCAGTTCGTTATGGTAAAGATCATACAGCTCTGCTAATGCTCTAATTTCAACATCACCAGAGCTATGAAATGTTTTTATATCTACAGCCTCTTCCGATAATTTATTTAACCATTTCAAAAGGTTTTCAGACTGATTCCAGTTAGAAGTTCTAGAACCCATAATTAAATCTGAATTTTCAATCGCTTGATATTTTTTTATATTTTGGTAAAGAAAATACTGCTGATCAAACTGATCCATCACCGAGTAATTCCTCTCTAATCTTGAAGCATCTCTATACTCATCGAGAATCTTTAGGCAGATTGAATGAAACGTACCTAAATACATTTCATGTAGATTGAATGGAATTTCCAGCTCCGCGAGTCTATTTGAAACCCTTGTTTTCAATTCCCTTGCAGCTTTTTCGGTAAAAGTAACAACAAAAAGAGACTCTGGAGAAGCCCCCTTCTCTTTAATTAAATAAACAACCCGCTCGACTAGCGTAAATGTCTTCCCTGAACCGGGCCCTGCTATAATAAGAAGAGGTCCCTCTGTATTTAAAACAGCTTCTTTTTGCTTTGGATTAAGTCCTTTGTGAAGAAAGTCACTCATTACTTATGCCCTTCCTCTGATGCATCTCCGTTTTTTACCCATTCATCTACTTCATTAACCTTAAACTTCCACTGTCTTCCTACTTTGTGAGCAGGCATCTTCCTAGACTCTAGCCATCTATAAATACTTTCTTTGCTAACACCAAGATAATTTGCGATCTCTTCAACTGAGAGCCATCTATCCAAATCAGTCATATTGGAACCTTAATTCTTACGGGAAAAAATAATATAAATTTAAACACTTATGATATGTCTTTACAAGTAAAGACTACTAATGACTAAATAAAAAGGTCCATTCTTCGGACCTTTTTACTCCATTAATCTAGATCTAGATTGTCAGTGATGCCTTTGATTTCTGTACCGGCTTTGCGGATGTACCGTTGCATAGTCTTTAGGTCGGCCCAGCCTCTGGTGGAGGTGGCGGGAAATGAACCCGTGTCCGACGAATATTCGTCAACCTCCCCTTTGGGGAAATAATGCAATACAAAAAATACGATGAAAAGACTAAGGTTTTAATTTCAAAATCTAAAAACCCTTATTTGTTACCTGAGCTAAACATTCCAGTAAGCACTGCCAAAGGCTGGATAAAAAAACGACTTCATTTAAAACTAAAGTATCAACCTATCGATCAAGAGACGATGAAGGTTACGATACTGAGAAAAGAAAATGCTCAGTTAAAAGATGAAATTCGTGAATTAAAAAGGAGAATTGAACTTTTAAATTCAGTTCAAAAGGCTACAAAAACAACTTTGAAGAAATTGAGGATCAATGATCCTTTAGTTCGGTTTAAAATTATAAAACTCATTCAAAAGCACAAAGGCCGAAAAAGCCTAAGAAGTGCGCTTAATGACTTATCAATGAGTTTTTCGAAATATAAAAGATGGAATAAAGAAATAACTGATCGGAAAAACTATATTTCTGATATAAACAAATACAGACAAAATCATCAGCGATCTCTTTCTCCAACTGAATTAAGAAGTCTATTAAACCTATACCAGAATCCGGCATACTTTCATTTACCTCTTCATGCAATATCAACACTCGCAAGAAGACTAGACCTAGTCCATTGTTCACCTAGAACTTGGACAAAGTACGCACGTATTTTTCAAGTAAAGCGACCAAAACTCAAAAAGATTTTTAAAAGAGGATATCCGATTGGTATCAAACGGAACTTTCCAAATGTACTTTGGCATATGGATGTTACTGAAATAAAGGTCCGAGGTCGTAAGGTCTTCTTACAAGTTATTCTCGACAATCATTCTCGTTTCGTAATCAATTGGAAACTGATTAAGAATTGGAATGGAGAAACAAGTGCAAATCTTTTAAACAACACTGTAGAAAAATATACTTCTCCTCTTGAATTAATGACAGATGCAGGTAAAGAAAATCTCAACTACCATCTGTATTCAGTTATTGAAAATCATGAGATTCAACATCTCATATCAAAGTTGAATACCCATTTTTCAAACTCTAGAATTGAGGCATTCTTCAGAATGTTAAAACAAAACTATCTTAAAAAAGTGAAATTCAACTCCATGCTCGGTTTAGAAAAACATATTCGAGTATATATTGATGATTATAATAATATTATCCCTCACTCTGCCTTAGAAGGGAGAACTCCTGAAGAAGCTTATTTTGGAATGGAAAATGATTTTTACAAAGATCAATTCAAAATAAAATCTGATGAAGCGATAAAATTGAGGATTAAAGAATACAAAAACCGATGAACTTAATCCCGCGCAAACCCATAAACCATAACCAACGCCGAACCATAAAGCGCCTCAATCAACTGATATTTATGCTTAGGAATACCACGGATCTTTTCCATTAGGATAAAAATGGATTCTTCAGCATCAAACTTATCGCTATCCAGAGAAGTCATGACTTCTTTATAAAAAGCTTTATCCTTAGAATTTTTGATGCGTTTGGTGAGGTATCTTAGGATGTCGTGATTGGCATTGCCGGCGCGCTTGGCGCGGGTGAAGGCCTTTTTCATTTTGTTGAAATGCTTGTCGGTGGGTTTTGCGAGTTTGCGGTAGCTTCTAATGGAATGCTTTAGGCTCCATAGGGGGCGGGCGGCTTCGG